>Ga0070730_10003536_pt1 | contig 13948 bp, 16 predicted proteins | sample Coa_R1_3_FD_66447 | JGI IMG/M metagenome (GOLD analysis project Ga0070730, IMG submission 66447) | Surface soil microbial communities from Centralia Pennsylvania, which are recovering from an underground coalmine fire - Coalmine... | ecosystem: Environmental > Terrestrial > Soil > Unclassified ...
CAGCAGATCGAGAGCCTGGTGAAGGGCGCGGTCGGCTTCGATCAGGCGCGTGGCGACAATGTCGCCGTCACTTCGCAGACCTTCATGGCGCAGGACGGTGCGACCGGGCCCAAATGGTACGAGGCGAGCTGGATCGGCCCGGTCGGTCGCAACGTGACCGCGCTGGTCGTCGCCGCGCTGCTGGTGTTCGGCATCGGCCGCCCGCTGCTGAAGCGCCGCGCCGTCGCCGTCGAGCAGAAGATCAGCAACAAGACGCGCGAGCGGGCCGCTGTCGGCCAGGAGATCGCCAGTGCGCTGGCGACGCAGCAGGCCGAGGTCGAAGCAGGCCGCCCGGTGACGCTCGACATGATCGAATCCGCGCCCGGCTATGCCGCCCGCGCCGCGCTGATCCGCAATTTCGTCCGTCAGGATCCCGATCGCGCGGCGCTGGTCGTGCGCGATCTGATCCGCGCCGACATGCCGAAGGGTGAGGCGGCCAATGCCTGACATCGCCACCGCCGCTCCGCCGCCGCCCGCCGGGCCGACCGGATCGAGTGCCGCTGCGATCCTGCTGATGCTTCTGGCCGAGGACGAGGCCGCGCAGGTGCTCGGCCGTCTCGATCCCGACGAGGTACAGCAGCTCGGCACCGCGATGTTCGGCGTCGCCGACGTGTCGGAGGACGAGGTCGACGAGGTGCTCGACCTGTTCGTCGACCGGGCGCGCGAGCGCACCACCATTGGCTTCGCCGCCGACGGGCAGATCCGTACCATGATGGAGCGCGCGCTGGGCGCCGAGCGGGCCGAGAACATGCTCGCTCGCATCACCCCGCCGACGCGCTCCTCTGCGCTTGATTCGCTCAAGTGGATGGACGCCAAGACGATCGCCTCGCTGGTCGAATCCGAGCATCCCCAGATTGCCGCCCTGGTGCTGGCACATCTCGATCCGGGCGTCGCCGCCGACGTCCTCCAGCTGCTCAGCGAGGATACCCAGGCCGACATCGTCTATCGCGTCGCGACGCTGGGCACGGTTTCGGCCGAGGCGCTCGATGATCTCGAGCGGCTTCTGCTGCGTCAGGTCAACAAGGCGGGCTCGCAGGGCTCCGGCCCCAAGCGTGGTGGCGCCACCGAGGCCGCCAAGATCGTCAACTCGACGCGCACCAATGTCGAGCAGCGCGTGATCAAGCAGCTGGCCAAGCTCGACAAGGGCCTCGCCCGCCAGATCGAGGACGAGATGTTCGTCTTCGACAACCTCAATGCGCTGACCGAGAAGGATCTCGGCACGCTGCTGCGTTCGGTGGACAACGAAATCCTCATCGTCGCGCTCAAGGGCTGCGAGCCGATGCTGCGCAGCAAGATGTTCGGTTCGATGTCGAGCCGCGCCGCGCAATCGATCCAGGACGAGATGGCCGAACGCGGTCCGATCCGCCTCGTCGAGGTGCAGGAAGCCCAGAAGCAGATGCTCGCGATCGCGCGCCGCCTGGCCGATGCGGGCACGATCAGCCTCGGAGGCAAGGGGGAGGACTATGTCTAATCTGTTCTCCGCGGACAATGTGGCGGGCGCGATGCGCGTGCCGGTGTGGACACAGCCGCGCAGCTCCGCGCCCTTCACTGCGTGGGGCGAGGCGCACAATGATCCGATCGGGCCGGACTGCGAGCCGGAGGCTGAACCCCAGGCCGAGCAGGTCGACATCGAGGCGGTGCGTGCCGCCGCCATCGCGCAGGGTTTTTCCGCCGGCATCGAGGCCGGGCGCCGCGAGGCCGACAGGGAGCGCGAGGCGCTGCAGCGGCTTGCCATTGGTCTGGAAATGCTCCGGCCCGAGCCGACCATCGGCCTTGGCGCGATGATCGCCACCACCGTCGAGCGGCTCGTCCGCGAGGTGATGGGCGAAGTGATAATCGACGTCGACACCCTGATGGACCGCGCGCAGGCCGCCGCTGCCCTGATCGGCGAGGAAACCCGTCCGGCGGTGCTGAAGCTCAACCCCGACGATCTGAACCGCCTGAACAACGCCGAACTGCCGGTGTCCGTCGAGGCCGACCCGACGCTGGCGCCAGGCGATCTGCGGCTCGAGACGGGGGCGGGCTCCATCGAGGATGGTCCCTCGGTGCGTCTGGAGCGACTCCGCGTTGCGCTCGACCGGATTGCCGGCACGCGATGACCAAGACGCTGGAAGACCGCGCCGCGGTGCTGCTCGAAGGGCTGACGATCGGCGATGCCGGCCCGCGCCGGATCGGCCGCCTCGTCTCCTATGACGGGCAGATGCTGGAGGCCACCGGGCTTTCCATGCCGGTGGGCGCCTCGGTGCGCGTGATCGACGCCGACGGCCATGCCACGCGCGCCGAGGTGGTGGGCTTCCGCGGCGAGCGTTCGCTGCTGATGGCGCTCGACGGCGACGCACCGCACAGCAATGGAGGGCGCATCGAGCCCGATGCCCGGGGTGGTGTGGTCGAGGTGGGCGAGGGATTGCTGGGGCGCGTGATCGACGCGACCGGCCAGCCGCTCGACGGGCTCGGCACGATCGACACGACCGCCGCCTGGCCGTTGGCCGGACGTCCGGCCAATCCGCTCGACCGGGCGCGCGTCACCCAGCCGTTCGATATGGGCGTGCGCGCGATCAACGCGCTGCTGACCGCCGGTGTCGGGCAGCGGATCGCGATCTGCGCGGGCTCGGGCGTCGGCAAGTCGGTGCTGATGGGGCAGATGATCCAGGGCGCGGCCGCTGACGTGATCGTCGTCGGCCTGATCGGCGAACGCTCGCGCGAAGTCGCCGACTTCCTCGCCACCAAGCTGGTGCCGGGCGTGCGCGAGAAGAGCGTTGTCGTCGCGGTGCCGGCCGATCATCCGCCGGTGCTACGCCTGCGCGCCGCGATGCGCGCGACCGCCATCGCCGAATATTTCCGCGCGCAGGGCAAGCGCGTGCTGCTGCTGATCGACAGCCTCACGCGTTGCGCGCATGCCCAGCGCGAGCTCGGTCTGTCGCTGGGCGAGCCGCCGACGATGAAGGGCTATCCGCCCTCCGCGCTCGGCATGATTCCGCGCCTCATCGAGCGCGCCGGCGCCGACAGCCACAGCGGCGGTTCGATCACCGCGCTCTACACGGTGCTGGCCGACGGCGACGATGGCGACGATCCGATCGTCGATACCGCGCGCGCGATCGTCGACGGGCATATCATCCTGTCGCGCTCGCTGTCGGAGCAGGGCGTGTTCCCCGCGATCGACGTGGGCCGCTCGCTCAGTCGCGTGATGGCCGACATCGTCGACGACGAGCATGCCGATGCCGCGGCCTCGCTGCGCCGGCTCTGGTCGGTGTACGAGGAAAACCGCGATCTCATCCTGATGGGCGCCTACAAGGCGGGCAGTGATGCGACGATCGACGCGGCCATCGCCCGCCACGGCGAAATCCTCGATTTCCTGAAGCAGAAGCCCAAGGATCGCATCGATTTAGCGCATTCCTCGGCTGAGCTCATCGAGAGGTTCGGATCATGAACGCGACGGTCAAGCGCCGGGAGCGCATCGCACGCGTGCGCCGTGTCGAGCATGTCCAGGCGCTCGGTGCCGCGGCTGCGGCCGAGGCGCAGCTTCAGTCGCTGGAGCAGAGCGCGGCGCGCGTGCTCGATCTCCGCCTCAGCCTGACGAGCGACGTTGGCCATATGTCGGCGGAGACGCTGGCGGCGCGGGGCGAACTTGCACACCGACTGGATCTTGCGCGCTTCGGGTTGACCGATGCGATCGTCGGCGCGCGCGCCGCCGCGGCCACCCGTGTCGCGGAACGGATCGAAGCACGCATCCGCCAGGAAAGTGCCGTGCGTCTCGTCGAACGGGCCGTCACCGACGCCACCGCGCTCGCCGAGACGCGGATGGCGGCGAATGTGCGTCCGCGTACTCCGCGCGGATTGGGAGAGGAAGCGTGACCGTGGCAGCCATTTCCCTCTTGTCCGTTCCGAAATCGGTGGGCGCTGACGGTCCGGGTGCTGGCGCTGTTGCGCCTGACGGCCCGGCGGGCTTTGCGGCGACGATGGCGGGCGCTGGTCATCCCGGCGCATCTCGTGGCGTGGCGACCCAGGACGCCAAGGATGCGAAGGGCGGCAAGGACGTCATCGGCACCCAGGATGCCAAGGATGCATCCGACGCGAAGGATAGGAATGCCGATCAGCGCGATCTCGACAAGGTTCGCGACACTGACAGGGATCAGCATGACGACCAGGCGCAGGACGGTAGCACCACCTCGACGATGGCGTTGTTCGGCATCGTCATGCCGCCCATAGTCCGGAACGACGATCACGGCGAAACGGCAGACGGGGCACAGTCCGCAGGGTTGGCAGGCAATGAGGCATCGGCGGTGAGCACGGCGATCGCCAGTCGACCGCCGCTCGGCTCCGATCCCGCGGGCGACGGGAAGACCGATACTCTTTCGGCCAAGGATTCCGATGCCGCGGCCCTCGCGCCGATGCTCGCGGCGCTGACCGACACGCTTGCCAAGGGCGCGGCCGCGCGCCGCGCCGAGACTGCGGAGGCGGCGACCGCCAAGGTCAGCATCGCTGTACCGCCCCGGGGCGCCGATGGTCAGCAAATTCCGCCCGCCAAATGGCCCGGGGCTGCTCCTCTCGACACCGACGTCACGGCCACGCCCCCTGCCAACCCGACACGGTCGTCCCTTTCGCCGGTCGGCGCTGCTGTGACTTCGATCGAGAAGACGGACGCCGCGCTTCCGACATCGTCGAGCTCGCCGGCGACCGCCCCCTTGCCCGCGGTTGCCCCCTTGCCCGCGGTTGCCCCCTTGCCCGCGGTTGCCCCCTTGCCCGCGGCTGCCCCTTTGCCGGCGACCGCGACCCTGATGGCGGCCCGGGCGGCCACCACCACCCCGGACGTGGCGAACATTGAGGCGCGCAAGCCGGCCGGCAACGTCCATACCGGTAGCGACGGGAACCAGGATGCGGACGCCTTGGCATACGCATCCGCGACGCCCGCCACGGCCGCGCCGGTTGCGGCACCGTTGACCGCCACAGGCGACCGGATCGCGCCCGCATCCGCGCCGGTCATCGACGGCGCCGGTCAGGAGCTCGCCGCGGCGACCGCCGACCGCCAGCTCGATCTGGCGCGCCAGGGTGCGTGGCTGGATGGAATCGCGCATGACATCTCTGCGGCGGGTGCCTCTACCGGCGCTGTGCGTTTCGAGGTCGCGCCGCAGCATCTCGGCACCGTGGCCGTCGAGCTCAAGCGCGACGACAATGGCACGGCCGTGACGCTCACCACCGGCAGCGAGGCGGCGCGCTCGATCCTGACCGACGCCTCGCCCCAGCTCCTCGCCGAGGCGCGCGCGCATGGCCTGCACATCGCCAGCGCGCAGGTCGATGTCGGCTCCGGCAAGGCTGGGTCAAACGGCAATCCGTCGCCCGATTCGCAGTGGCGTCCCTCCGGCGGACAGCCCGACGGACGCCATGCTGCATCGCAAAATTCGGGCTTTTCGGCGCAGGCCGGCATGGGCAGCGATACCGGCCGCCAGTCGCAAACCAGATCGCAACCTCTGCCGGAGTATCGATCGGGCACGACGCGAACGGATCGCGGTTCGGTGGGCGAGACCAAGGCTTCGGCCGCGGCGGCTTCCAACCGTTCGCCCGACGCACGCTATGCATGATCGAGGAATGACCGATGAGTGACGAAGCGCCCGCTGAGGCGCCCAAGAAGGGCGGCAAGAAGAAGCTGATCATCCTGGTGGTGGGCGGCCTCGTTTTGGTTGGCGGTGGCGTTGCGGGCGGCATGTTCGCGGCCGGCCTCGGCCTGGGCGGCGCGCACGCCAAGGAGGTCGAGGATCCCAACACGCCCAAGCTCGTGCTGCGCGAGGGGCAGAGCGCGGATCCCACCGTGCTGCACAAGCCGATGGGCAGCTTCGCCCCAGATCCGCGCCGCTACAAGGCAAGCTATTACACGATGGAGCAGGCGTTCACCTCGAACCTGCGGGATACCGACGGCATCGCGCAGCTCGCGCTGGGCGTTTCGACCTTCTACGATTCGAAGGTGCTCGACAATTTCAAGGACAACGAGATGCCGATCCGCTCGGCAGTGCTCGCCACCCTCGCCAACGAGGATGCGATGGTGCTCGAGACGCCGCAGGGCAAGGCTCAGCTCCAGCAGCATCTGCGCGATGCGATCAACAAGGTGCTTGTCGAAAAGACGGGTTACGGCGGCGTCGATGACGTCTATTTCACCAGCTTCATCATCCAGTAGGATGGTGGGGACGAGGCGGAAGGGGCGAATGTGGCGAAACAGCCGGTCGGCAGGGAAGCGCGAGCACCGCTCAACACGGAGCTCGGCGAGAGCGACGTGAAGTCGTTTGCGCTGGGCAGCCAGGCGCTGCGCCCGGGCGCGCGTCTGGCCGGGCTCGATCGGTTGGGTGAGCGCCTTGCGCGTCGCCTGCGCGACGTGTTCGAGCCCTTCGCCCGCATCAAGCCTAAGGTGGAGGCGGCCGCCGCGCTCACCTCGCGCTTTGAGACGTGGCGCGATGCGCTGCCGGAATTCACCAGCCTCAGCCTCTATCGCTTGCGCCCGATGAAGGGCGGCATGCTGATCGCGATTGCGCCCGAATATGTCGGGCGGCTGGTCGATGCTTTTTATGGCGGCACCGGCGGCCCGCCCGTCGCGGCGGCGCGCAAACGCGAGTTTACCGCCGCCGAGGAGCGGCTGCTTGGCCGCCTGACCGATGCCGTCACCGCCGCCGTCGTCGAGGTGTGGAGCGAGATCGTCACGCTCGAGCCGATGCTCGCCTCGCGCGAGACCAATTCAGGCTATGCGAGCCTGGTGCGCGGCGACGAGGCGGTGGTCGTCCAGCGCTTCGCGATTTCCGGCGGTGGCGCCGGCGCGACCAGCATGGATCTGGTGTTCCCGTTGATCGCGATGCGCGCTTACGAGACTCAGCTCGCCGCCAAGATCCATGCCGAAGCCGGGCCGGTGGACGGCGAGTTCCGGTACCGCATGGCCAAGGCGCTGGAGAATGTGAGCTTCCCGGTGCGTTCGGTGGTGGCGCGGCCGACCTTGTCGGTGAGCGAGCTGCTGTCGCTGAAACCCGGCGACGTGATCCCGATCACGCTTTCGCCGCGTGTTCCGCTGATCGTCGGCAACAGGCGGCTTGCGGAAGGGACGATCGGCGAGCAGGAAGGGCGCGCTGCGTTCCAGATCGAAACGATCGGCAGCGAGCGTCCGGGGGGCAAGGGAATTGAGTGACATGAGCGACGCGCCCTTTCCGGGTATCGACGATCCGACCAGTTCGGCCGGGCGCAATTTCCGGTTGCTGGCGGATATCCCGCTGCGCCTGTCGGTGGAGGTGGGCTCCACCTCGCTCAAGCTGGCCGAGCTGCTTGACCTCAACGAAGGATCGGTGGTCGAGCTCGATCGGCAGGCCAATGAGCTGCTCGATATCCTCGTCAACGGCACGCTTGTCGCCAAGGGCGAAGTGGTGACCGTCAACGGCCGCTTCGGCGTCCGCGTGGTCGACGTGATCGCAGCCGAGGCACGCCTCGCGGGGGTCGAACGCCGGGCATGACGCTTACCTATTTGTTCAATGTCGTCGTGATGCTGGCGCTGGTCGCCGGTATGGCGGTCGGCACGCTCTGGCTGTTGCGCAAGTTCCAGCCGGGCTTTTCCGTGGGCGGTCAGCGCGACAAGCTGGTCCGTGTGATCGATGCGGTGCCGATGGGCGCCACCGGCGGCCGCATCGCGGTTGTCGAGTTCGAGGGCAAGCGCATCCTGGTCGGCGTTTCGCGCGGGCGGATGGACGTGCTGGCGGAGGCGCCGATCGACGGCGCCTTCTCGCGCTATATCGACGACGGGGGCATCTAGGTGATCGCTGCGGGGGCAGGGGGCAGGCGGCGCGGTTGGTGGATCCCCGCGCTGCTACTGATCGGTGCGCTGTTGGTCGCGCTGCTGCTGGCGCATCCGGCCTTTGCGCAGGCGACCGCCGCGGCCCTCGGCACGGGCCCGGTTAATCCGCCCGGCCCCGGCGCGGTGCAGACCGCGGCGCTGAACAAGGCGCTGGGCCAGGTTTCGGGCGACGGCAAGCCGCTGTCGCTGTCGCTTCAGATCCTTGTCCTGATGAGCCTGCTGACGGTGCTGCCGTCGCTGTTGCTCATGATGACCAGCTTCACGCGCATCATCATCGTGCTGTCGATTCTGCGGCAGGCGCTGGGCCTGCAGCAGACGCCGCCCAACCAGGTGCTGGTCGGCCTGTCGCTGTTCCTCACCTTGTTCGTAATGCGGCCGGTGATCGACGACATCAACAAGGCGGCCGTCACCCCCTATGGGCAGGGACAGATCCCGCTCGAGCAGGCGATCGGCCGGGCCGGGGATTCGCTGCACGTCTTCATGGTGCGGCAGGTCCGCAAGACCGACATCGAGCTGTTCGCCAATATCGCCAAGGCGCCCAAGTTCGCGACCACGAAGGACATTCCCTTCTCGATCCTGCTGCCGGCGTTCGTCACGTCGGAGCTGAAGACGGCCTTCCAGATCGGCTTCCTGATCTTCCTGCCCTTTCTGGTGATCGATCTGGTGGTGGCGACGACGCTGATGTCGCTGGGCATGATGATGCTGTCGCCGACGATCATCTCGATGCCGTTCAAGCTGTTGCTGTTCGTGCTGGTCGACGGCTGGGCGCTGACGATGGGCAGCCTCGCGTCGAGCTTCGGATAGCGGCATGGGCGGCATCGAGCCCCTCGCCGGGACCGACTATTTCATCGGTGTGGCGCAGCAGGCGCTGTGGGTGCTGGCGCTCGCCTCGGCGCCGATCCTGATCCCGGCATTGGTGGCGGGACTGATCCTCGGCATGATCCAGGCGGCGACCTCGATCAACGAGCAGACGATCGCGTTCGTGCCCAAGCTGATCATCGTCGGCATGTGCATCGCGCTGTTCGGCGGGGCGATCCTGACTCTGCTCGCGGACTTCACGCGCGAGATGTTCCACCGCATCCCAGATCTGTTGCGCTAGCGATGTTTCCGACCGGCCTCGTCGGACTGGAAGCGCAGCTCTGGCTCTTCATGGTCGCGATGATCCGGCCGGGTGCGGCCTTCCTCGCAGCGCCCGTCTTCGGCGCGCAGAATGTGCCTGTGCAGGTGCGGCTCATCATCAGCCTTGCGGTCGGTGTTCCTGCGCTCCAGCAGGTGCCTTTCGATCTGCCCGACGGGGGCATCGTCACCCTCGCCGGTTTTGTGCTGGTGGCGGGCGAGGTGATCGCGGGCCTCGCGCTCGGTTTCGCGGTCCAGCTCGGCTATGCCGCCGCGATGATGGCGGGCGAGGTCATCGGCGACTCGATGGGCCTGGGCTTTGCACAGATGGTCGATCCCGGATCGGGCGCCTCGTCGCCGGCACTCGGCCAGTTTCTGTCGATCCTCGGTACCTTCCTGTTCCTCGCGATGAACGGCCATCTCGCCTTGGCGAGCGTGGTAGTGGACAGCTACCATTCGTTGCCGCCGGGGCAGGCGTGGCTCGGGCAGGGCAGCATCAACGACATCGTGATGTTCGGTGGCGACATGTTCGCGGCTGGCATGGCGATCGCGCTGCCGGTCGGCTTCGCGCTGATCCTCGTGCAGGTGGTGATGGCGATGCTGGCGCGATCGGCGCCGGCGATGAACCTCTTCTCGGTAGGGTTGCCCGCCACGATCCTGGCGGGTGTGGTGCTGATGGCGATCGCCGCGCCCGTGATGGGCGACGGCATCCTGGCCTCGATCCAGCGCGGGCTCGACCTTGCGCACGCTATCGCATTGCGCCGGGGGGGCTGACATGGCGGAAGGCGAAGGCGGCGAGAAGACAGAAGAACCCACCCAGAAGCGGCTCAAGGAATCGGCCGAGAAGGGCGACGTCCTCCAATCCAAGGAGATGGCGACCGCGCTGGTGATGATCGTCGGCGCCGGCTGGATCGCGCTTGGCGGGCCGCTGCTGGTCTCAGGCCTTGCCGAGCTGCTGCGCGGCTCGCTGCGTTTCGGGCGCGATGCGGTCGAGGATTTCGCGCCCGCGACGGTGATCATTCGGCAGGGTGGGCACATCGTGCTGCCGATCGGGCTGCTATTTATGGCGACGATCGTGGCTGCCGTGGGCGCGCCGGCGGTGCTGGGCGCCTTCGGCTTCCGCTGGGGCGCGATCGCCTTCAAGCCGGACAAGATCAACCCCCTCAACGGCCTGAAGCGCATCTTCGGCACGCAGGGGCTGGTGGAGCTCTTGAAGTCGCTCGCCAAGGTGGTGGTGATGGGCTGCATCGGCTGGTGGCTGTTGTCGTCGCGGATCAAGGGGCTGACGACGACGGGGCGTGGCGACATCAACGCCACGATGATCGAGCTCGGCCACAGCTTCGTCTACGCGGTGCTGGTGATGGCGATGGGGCTGGTGCTCATCGCGGGCATCGACGTGCCTGCCCAGATCCTCCGCCGCACGTCCCGCCTGCGCATGACCAAGCAGGAGGTGAAGGACGAGCACAAGCAGACCGAAGGCTCGCCCGAACTCAAGGGCGCGATTCGCCGGCGGCAGATCGAGGCCTCGCGCCGGTCCGCGCGATCGGCGGTGATGGAGGCGAGCGTGGTGCTCACCAACCCCACCCACTTCGCGGTCGCGCTGCGATATCGCCCCGGGCAGGATCCGGCGCCGATCGTCGTCGCGCGGGGCCGCGGCGTCACTGCGGAGGCGATCCGTGCGCTGGCCGTGGACGCCAAGGTTCCGATGCTGAACTACCCGCAGCTGGCCCGCGCGATCTATTTCACGACGCGCTCGGGGCATCTGATTCGCGAGGATCTCTACATCGCGGTGGCGACAGTGCTGGCCTTCGTGTTCAACATTGATCGGGCGATGGCGGATGGCCTCACCCAGCCGGTGGTTGATGTGCCCACCACCGCGCGTTTCGACGAGAATGGTCGCCCCGATAGCTGAGGCTGCGGCGTTGGATTCAAGAAATGTCGGCTCCAGCCGTTCCTTGTCTCGATACGGACGAGCGAGGACCGGCGATGATCGAGGGCGTGGCGCCGGTGGCAAGGACGGAGGCTGTCGCGCTGTCCGTTGCCGCCAGCCTGGCCTCGCGCCAGGGCACGCTCAGGCGGCAGCGCCGGCTGCGCTGGCTGGCGGCGTTGAATGGCGCGCTCGGCGAAAACGCGCCGCTGGCGGACGAGACGGGAGCGGAGGACGCCGACGAAAAACTCCTCGCTCAGACGCGGGATCGGATCGCGGCTGCGCTCAGCACGATCGAACAGATGCAGGGCCTCTCCGGTGAGGCTGCCGCCTCGTCGCCCGCTGGAGGATCGGGCCACTTCATCACCGCTACCGAACTGGCGCGCTGGATCGGCGCGGCGGGTGAGAAATCACTGCGGACACAGGCCCATCTGGGCGCCGCGGCGGTCCTCGGTCTCGTCGGGTATCCGTCACAATCCGCCATGAACCGAGTATAAAGTTTTCCCCGCCATGGTCGTTCTCAAATCCGAAGGGAACAACCATGACGACGACGACGGCCACGAGCGGAACGACGAGCACGACGAACACGACGTCGTCCTCTTCCTCCACGCCGCCGAACAACGCATCGCTGGGCCAGAGCATTCTGAGCGGCCTCAATGCCGGTGCTGGGCTCGATACCGCGTCGCTCATCACCAACCTGACCGCTGCGCAGAAGGCCGGGCTCGAAACCCCGATCACGACCAAGCAGGCGACCAACACCGCACAGATTTCGGCGGCGGGATCGCTGGCCAGTGATCTCAGCACGTTCGCTTCGTCCCTGAACACGCTGGTCACCGGCGGCACGCTGCAGAGCCAGCCCCAGTCGTCCAAGACCGACGTGATGACGGTCAGCGCGGTTTCGGGAACGCCGCTCAGCAATCTGGGCTCGTCGATCACGGTCAACCAGCTGGCGCAATCGCAGAGCGTCAAGTCCGCCGCCTTTTCCGGCTCGCAGACCTTCAACACAGGCACGCTGATGCTGACAGTGGGAAGCGGGACGCCCATCGAGATCGACGTCACCAGCGGCAACAACACGCTCGCCGGCATTGCCACCGCGATCAATGGCTCTAACGCCGGCGTGACCGCCAAGGTCATCACTGGCGCCGACGGCAATGCGACGCTGGTGATGACCGGTAAGACGGGACAGGCTCAGGCCTTCACGATGTCGGCGAGCGATACCGGCAGCGGCGGGCAGTCGCTGTCCAGCCTAGCGGTTGGTGCGGCGGGCGGGATGACGCAGACCCAGGGCGCGCAGGATGCCAGCCTGACCGTCGACGGCGTGACGATCGCCCGTTCCTCGAACAGCTTCAACGACGTCATCCCCGGCGTGCAGATGACGTTGACTGGTGTCGGCAGCACGGCCCTGTCGTCGACGCCGCCGACCGCTGCCATCACCCAGGCGGTGAACGATTTTGTCACCGCCTACAACCAGTTGATGGGCGAAATTAACACGGCGACGGCTGCGGCGACGAGCGGTGGCGATGCCGGCCCGTTGCGCGGCAATCCGGCGATCCGGGCCATGAAGAGCCAGCTTGCTCAGCTGACGACCACGAACCTCAATTCGTCGGGATCGGTGCGCACGCTGGCCGAGCTCGGCGTCAAGACCGCTCAGGATGGCACCCTGTCCGTCGACAGTGCCACCATGCAGAAGATGCTGACGACCTATCCGAGCGACGTCGAAGCGATGTTCATGACGACGCAGAGCAGCAGCGATCCCAGCGTGCTGATCACCAACAAGCCCGGTGCGGCACTTTCGGGCGTCTATACCGTCACCGGCATCACGCCGGCCGTCAGTGGGAATGCGACCGGCAGCATCAACGGGGTGCCGATGAGCGCATCGAGCTGGAACCTCACGGCCGCGCAGGGTAATGGTGCGGACGGCTTGGCGCTCCAGATCCTTTCGAGTGCCTCCTCCAGCGCGACGATCACTATCAACCAGGGGCTTGGCGGCGCGCTCCAGCTGCTCACCGACGGGCTTCTGCAGGCGAAGACCGGCGCGCTTGCCTCGCTCCAGACCAGCCTCACCACCCAGCAGAAGTCGCTGGCCGATGCCCTGACCAAGACGGACGCCCAGGTCACGGTCTACCATGATCGCCTAGTGCACCAGTTCTCGACGATGAACACGCTCGTGTCGGGCTACAAGGCCACGCAAAGCTATCTCACCCAGCAGATCAATCTGTGGACCAAGTCCACCGGCTGATCTTCCGGATTGCATAATCAAGGACCAGAACGATGCTCGCGACAGCAGGATATGCCGCCGCCAAGGCGCGCTACAACACGATCGATCTCGCCTCCCGGGTGGAGGGGGCCAGCCCGCACCGGCTGATCGCGGTGCTTTATGACGAACTGATCAAGGCGCTCGATACGCTGGCGGTGGGGCTTTCGGCCAACGGCACCCTGACGCGCAGCGGGGCGATCCAGCGCAAGTCGCGCGCCAACGCCATCCTGCTCAGCCTGGAAGGCTGCCTCGATCATGCGCAGGGGGCCGAACTCGCGCGGGGATTGGCCGCCATCTATCGTGAAGCGCGGCGGCTGGTCGATGAAGGCGCGCTGGGGCACGACCCCATGCCCATCATCCAGGCCAGGGAGATGATCTCCGAAATCTCCGACGCCTGGGCCCGGATCGGCTGAGAGGGGGCAACATTCCCTCCATTTTGGAGACGCTTTCGGTGTGATCTTGGCCTGTTCCGATCCATATTGGAACAGAAACAGAACGATGGCTCCGCCGGTGATCGCTCTGCACACCGACATCTCCTATGACACGCCAAGTTCGCCAGCGGTCCTGCTTTTCGGCGACGATGCGGGGCGGCGTCACCACCTTGCCGGTGCGATCGCGATATCGGGCGGGCGCGTCTTGGCGAGCGAGCCGATGCTTGGCGCGGTCGACCAGCTCGGGGCGCAATCGGGTGCGGCGGGTGTGGTGGTGGACCCGCGCGAGGACGGGGGCCCGTCGCTCGATGGCCTGCTCGCGCGCCTGAACGCGCATGCCGCGATGGCGGGGCGGCTCTCGA
>Ga0070730_10003537_pt1 | contig 13948 bp, 14 predicted proteins | sample Coa_R1_3_FD_66447 | JGI IMG/M metagenome (GOLD analysis project Ga0070730, IMG submission 66447) | Surface soil microbial communities from Centralia Pennsylvania, which are recovering from an underground coalmine fire - Coalmine... | ecosystem: Environmental > Terrestrial > Soil > Unclassified ...
CCCTTCTCATTCACCACGATCCCGATGATCTCGACGTCATCCGGCGGATCTAATTCCTTCACCACTTCCTCCGCATCCGCCATCTGTGGCACCGCGTTGGGCGACACAAACGAAACCGCATCAATGTGCTTGAATCCCGCGCTGATCAAAACTTTCAAATAGTCCGCCTTCAAATCAGCAGGGATCACTCCCTTCAGCCCCTGCCAGGCATCGCGCGGACATTCGATCATTTTGACGGAATCATCCATATTCGAAAGTTCGAGCTCGGGTCTACACGGATTTATCACGAAATAAGAAAAGAAATTGTTTTAATCCGTGTTAATCCGCCCAAATCCGTGGCAAATGAAGTTGAACTATGTCTGTAGCACTCCCACTTTGAACTCTGCTACGTCAGGATTCAAAGCCGCTGCCTCCAGCGCCTCGGTGATTGCCTCCCGCGTCTCAATCGGATCGATAATTTTGTCGATCCACAAACGAGCCGCCCCATACCGCGGATCAGTCTGCTCGTCGTAGGTCCTCTTCACCGATTCGTACAATTCTTTCTTCTCTTCTTCGCTCAGCTTTTTCCCGTCGCGCTCCAGTTGCTTGACCTTGATCTCTACCAGCGTTCCAGCCGCCGAATCTCCGCTCATCACCGCATATCGCGCCGTCGGCCAGGCAAACACAAATCGCGGATCATAAGCCTTCCCACACATCGCGTAGTGACCCGCCCCGAACGATCCGCCCACGATCACCGTAATCTTGGGCACGACGGAATTCGAAACCGCATTCACCATCTTCGCTCCCGCCTTAATGATGCCGCTCCACTCCGCATCGCGTCCCACCATGAACCCATTGACATCATGAAAGAAGACCAGCGGAATCAGATTCTGATTGCAGTCCATGATGAATCGCGCAGCTTTCTCCGCCGACTCGGTATAGATTACGCCGCCGAACTCCACTCGCTTATGCCCCTCATGGTCGGTCTGCTGCGCGTGCAGTTTCTGATTGGCCACAACGCCCACCGCGAAGCCGCCAATCCTCCCGTACCCGCACAGCAGCGTCTTCCCGTACTCCGGCTTGTATTCATCGATGCGGCTTCCATCAAGTACACGCGCCAGAATCTCCTTCATATCGTAAGGGCGTGCCGGCGATGGATCATAGATTCCATAAATCTCCTCGGCAGCGAGCAACGGCTCCACGGGCTTCTTGCGATCCCACGGCGAAAGCCGCCGGTACCCCCATTTCTCCACAATCGAACGGATCCTTGCGATGCAGGCCTCGTCATTCGCCTCACGGAAATCGACGGTGCCGCTGATCCCCGAATGCATCGCCGCACCGCCCAGATCCTCCGCTGACACTTTCTGACCAATCGCCGCCTGCACTAGCGCTGGACCAGCAAGAAATAATCCGCTGCCGTCAGTCATCAGCACGTGGTCGCACATTACCGGCAGGTACCCGCCTCCGGCCACACACATGCCCATGATCGCGGCAATCTGCGGAATCCCCATCGCCGACATCACCGCGTTATTGCGAAACACGCGCCCGAAGTCATCGGTATCCGGAAACACATCTTCCTGCAGTGGCAGGAACACTCCCGCAGAATCGACCAGATAAATTGTCGGAATCCGGTTCTCGATGGCGATGTTCTGCGCGCGAATCACCTTCTTCGAGGTCATCGGGAAAAACGCCCCAGCCTTGACCGTCGCGTCATTCGCGATGATCATCACCAGTCGCGTCTGTACCCGCGCCAATCCCGTAACCACGCCCGCCCCGGGCGCCCCGCCCCATTCTTCGTACATCCCTTGCGCCGCGTAAATTCCCAGCTCAAAGAAACTCCCCGGATCGGCCAGCAGCCCAATGCGCTCCCGCGCCGTCAGTCGTCCCTTCGCATGCTGGCTGTCAATCGCCTTGGTACCTCCGCCCTCGCAGATCTTTTCCCCTTCATTGCGCACCTGCGACATCAAATCGGCGAGAAACCGCATGTTCGCTTCGAACCGCGCGGAGGTGGGATCAATCTTCGTGGTCAGCACCGTTCCCGATGCCGCCCCATTCATTGTGAGAGATTCGTTTCGGTCAGCCATGCTTGAAGTAGCGACTGATTACGGTATACCAGCGGGGTAGAGCCGCGCAATCGAGCGTTTCCCTCAAGATTCCCGGTTCTGCACGGCGATTCGGCGAACTGCCTCCGCGACCGGATCGTCCACGATGGCGTCGATCAGTCCCATCTCCAGGGCTCGGTCTGCTCGAATCTTTTCCGCGGTCACAAAGATTTCGAGCGCTCGGCCCTTTCCAAGCAACCGTGGCAGACGTTGGGTCCCTCCCCAACCAGTAATTAACCCAAGCGCTGCGCCGCGATGCGCGAAAACTGCATGCCGCGAGGCAATCCGATGATGGCAAGCGAGAACCAGATCCAGTCCGCCGCCCATGCAGTATCCCGATATCGCGGCATAGACGGGGACAGGGAACTGATCAATCGCAACCATCAGGTGCTGCCCTATCTTGGAAAATTCATAGGCTGAGGGACCGCCGAGTTTCGAAATTTCCCCTAAGTCGGCTCCAGCCGAAAAGAATTTGTCATTGCCAGTAATGATCAATGGCAGCGGCTGTTGTTCCGTCGCATAACCTCGCACCTCATGAGTCAGTTTCTGCACGCATTCCCTCGTGAGCCGATTCGTTCCATCGGCAGACTTCAGCCGCAGAACCATACATCCATCAACCTGCTGCGTGACGAATGAAGTCTCCATGCAAAACCGCTGGACAGGCTAAATCTTAGGAAATGCGTTCCACCCACTCCTCCAGCCGGCAGCCATCTGCTTCCAGCAGAAACGTCCCCATTCCAAAACATTCCCCCACAATTCGATGCGACTCCGGATCGCGCGCAGCGCGCGTGATCCACTGCTGCCCAACCCGGTACTGCGCGGCCGTGAACCATTTCTGTGGCAGCACTTCAATGAGACCCGCGTGCAGATATACGACAAAAAGCGCAAACGCAGGATCGTCATTCGTCATCGCTTTGTAGCTGGTCGGTACAATCAACTCGTCGACCATCGCCAGTGAAGACGGCACCTCTATCTTGTGCGTTCCCGGACCAAGCGTCAGGGGAATCTCAAAGTCCGCAATCGGCGCCGTCGCTGAATAGATTCGCTCCGAAGACTGCTTGAACCAGCCCGCAACTTCGGCGAGTTCAAACGCCTTCAGTTGATCGGGATCGAAGCACACCAGGCGAATGTTCCGCCCCTCCGGACACCACACCCCGAGATAATGCGGCGGCACAAAAAATGGTCGGCAATACGTATTCAGCGACAGTCGTGCAAGGTCTGCTTCCTGGTCCAGTCTGAGTGTGACCAGGAGCGCGATGGGGCCTTCGGTCCCATGATGCGTCCACACAAAGCGCTGCCCAGAGAGAGACCGAAACGCAGGAAAAGTTTCCCAGTACCACGGAGCGGGCCCAACAGTTTGAGAGAGGAGTTTTCGGATTCGCGAAGAATCGATCTGCGACATTAACCGGCCGCCGGCACGCCGGGCCCCTTCACATGCGAGCGGATGAACTGCACAATCTCATCCATGGCTGTACCCGGTTGGAAAATCGCAGCCACTCCGGCGTTCGTGAGCCCTTCGATGTCCTGGTCCGGAATGATCCCGCCCACCAGCACGACCACATCATCCATCTTGTTCTTCTTCAGCAGGTCCATCACGCGTGGCACGATCGCGTTGTGCGCCCCCGAGAGAATTGACAGCCCAATCACCTGCACATCTTCCTGCAACGCCGCCGTCACGATCATCTCCGGCGTCTGCCGCAATCCGGTATAGATCACTTCCATGCCAGCATCGCGCAATGCCCGCGCAATCACCTTTGCACCACGATCGTGTCCATCGAGGCCCGGCTTGGCCACCAGCACGCGAATCTTGATATCAGCCATCGCAACCATTTAACCACAGAGCCACACACGTTCACAGGCCCCCGTGTTTCCCAAGTGCAACTCTGTGCCCCTGTGGTTAAAGCGTTTTGATGTCCAAGCTCCGCCACATATACCAGCAAGCCACGCTGCGATAAGGTTCCCAAGCCCGCGCAATCTTCTCCATATCCTTCGGCTTAGGCAGTTTCCGCTTCTTGTAGTGCTTCTTGACAGCCATCTGCACGCCATAATCACCGGTAGGCAGCACATTCGGACGCCGCAGTGAAAACATCAGAAACATATGCGCGGTCCAAACCCCAATGCCCTTCACCTGCGTCAGATGCTCGATCACATCCTGGTCCGACATCTCAGGTAACCTGGAAAAATCCAAAAGCCCCGCCGCCGTCTTCGTCGCCAAGTCCTTCAGATAAGCAGACTTCTGCTTCGATAAGCCCACGCTTCTCATCTGCTCATCGGACAACTTGAGAATCCCCTCTGGAGTCAGCGGATCGCCCGCCAAATCCGTAAAGCGCTTGAAGATCGTAGCCGCAGCCCTGCCATTCAACTGCTGATATAGAATCGACTCGGCCAAACTGTGAAACTCCGCCGGCCCATATTCCATCCGAAACGGCCCCACGCGCTCAATAATCGCGCATAACACCGGATCGCACTTCTTTAGGTGGATAACAGCTTTTCGCATCTTCTATAGATGTAACACAGACGAGCCCGAAATGGCGAAGAAAACACGAAGATTAAACTGCCCAAAACACTACGTTCCCTCTGTGTCCACTGTGAATATTCGTTCTGCGATGCTGCTGATTTATTACCGGGGCAGGGAATTACGCAGCCTTGTGCTCACCGCTGCGAAAATTCTCGATCAGGTGCTCCGATGTCCTCAGCGAAAACGCGAGAATGCTGATCGTCGTAGTCTTGTCCGTGCAATTCAGAAACACGCTCGCGTCGCACACATATAGATTCGGCACATCATGCGCCTGCCCGAAGCGATTCGTCACGAATTTCTTTGGATCGTTCCCCATGCGGCAAGTGCCGGTCTCATGCAGGCTCCAGCCCGGAATTTCGGGTTCGCCACCCCCTCCTTCCACTTCTCCTCCCGCCGCTCGCAGCACTTCCGCACACACCTGCTTCGAGTGCTCCCACATCTTCAGCACATTCTCATCCCACTCGAAGTGCATGCGCGCCACGGGAATTCCATAAGGATCCTTTACCTCAGGATCCAGATCCATGTAGTTCGTATCCGACCGCAACGATGGCGCCTGGATTCCAAAACTTACCGGTGACGGATACCGCCGCTTGACCTCACGCTTGAACGACGACCCAAAACCATCAAGATGATTTGCGAACCACGGAAACTCCGTGCACCCGCCATCCGGATACACGGAATATCCGCGGATAAATTTCTCCTCGTGCGGGTTATTCAGATTTTGCCAGCGCGGCATCCACGCAATCGTGCTGTCGGCCACGTGATCCGGGAAACTCGGCTGCCCCACCAATTGCGGCAAATACCCGCGCGCGCATTCGCCGTACAAGTGATCGCAAAGGTTGCGCCCAAGTTGTCCGCTGGAATTCGCAATCCCATTCGGCCAACGACGCGATTTCGAATTCAGCATGATGCGTGCCGACTCCACACAAGACGCCGCCACAACCACCGCCTTCCCGTACACCTCGACTTCCTGCTTAGTCTTGCGGTCGATATAAGCTACCCCCGAAGCCTGACCGTTCTCGTCGACCAATACGTTCTTGGCCAGCGCATCAGTCCGCAATTCCAGATTCGTCGTGGCCTCAGCCTTCGGCAAAAGAAAGTACGGAGTTGAGAAGAACGCTCCCACGTCGCATCCGGTAGTGCACTCGCCGCAAAAATGGCACGCTGGATGCCCCTGGTGCGGCTGCGTCAATTGCGCGCACCGGTCCGGCAGATATGGCACCCCGATTTTCTTGCACCCCGCCTCCAGAATGTAGTCCAGGCAGCGATACTTGAACGGCGGCAGATACGTCCCATCCGGATTGCTCGGCCGGTTCTGCACCGTACTGGCCACGCCAATCATCTTCTCGACCCGCGTATAAAAGGGATCGATCTCCGCGTAACTGAGGGGCCAGTCGACGTCATATCCATCGAGCGTCGCCGCACGAAAATCAATATCACCGAATCGCGCCGAACTCCGCCCCCAGAAATTCGTCTTCCCTCCGACCGCATTGCACCGCGGCCACATCCACTTTGATCCCGGAGCAACCGTAAACGGAATCTCGTGATCCCACGCCGCCTTCGTGTACTCATTGTCCATGTACCCGAAAGACTCGCCCCGCCGCTTGGGATCGTCCAGCCCTCGAAACTTCATATCCCAAGGCATCCGGTGGAAACGGAAATCTTTCTCCGGGTCCAGTCGCCGCCCCGCGTTGAGTGCACACACCTTCAACCCGGCCTCGCACAGCGTCTTGATCGCCATGCCACCGCCCGCCCCGGTCCCAATCACGATAACGTCGTAGATCGTTTTCGCCATGACCTTATGATTCCTGTCGGTTCGGAGCAACTCTGCTTGTCAATACAGTGGAAGAGCGGCCCTTTAGGGCCGCGATCAGTGCCGCCAAAATGGTCGGGCTTTAGCCCCTGTGGGACTGTCCCACATGCTGATGCTCCGGATCATCCTTATGCGGACACTCCGGCGACTCCGCATAAAACTTTAACGCCGGATTGTCCAATTCCTTAAATCCAATCTCGCTCGTATAAAACCCGGTGACCGTGTACTGACGCATCAGCGCAAAAAACTTCCGCCCATCTTCCTCGCCCGGACGCGCCTTTGCCTTGAATCCAAGCGGTTCGAGCAGGGAAGTCTGCTGTTGCGCGTTCAAAGTCATGAATCGCCCGCCTGCATTGCGCTCCGCGTGCGCGTTCAACCAAGTGATCCCAGTGCGAAACGCATACTGCACCTCAGGATCACTCGCCACCATAAAATCAATGAACTCCGCCACCCCAGCTTCCTTGGCCCCCGGAGTCGCGTCGCTAGGAAGAATAATGTCCGCCAACCGCTCCACCATTGCGTACTCGTCAGCCGTAAAGAACTGTGGAGCATACGTCGCAGGCTTGATCTGCAACGCCGCATTCCCAACGTGTCCGCAAGCGAATCCCCACCTGCTAAATCCCGGAAACCGCGCCGCAGCCGCCGCGACTCCCAGAATCTGCAACATCTCCCGCCGCTGAATCCCCTGTCCCGCCATATCCCTATCTCAGTTCAAAGTTGTGAAGGCGTCATCCCAAGCGGAGCCGTTTTTCAGGCGGAGCGACGGATCTCCCGCTAAACCGCTCTCGCCAGCGCCTCCAGTCAAGACAGAAACTTCACCGTCTCCTCCACCATCTCCGCCGTCGGCTTATACGGATCCCCCGGCGCATCGTACTCGATCGAACAATATCCCCTGTACCCATGCTTCTTCAGAATCCCAAACGTCTTTGCCATATCCACGTGCGTGGGATTCCCCTTCTCATCCGGTTCGCCTTCCTTCACATGACAGATTCCATACGCATGCGCGAACATAGCCTCCAGTGCACGATCCTGAAAGTCCGGATCGCTCGGATGCGCGGCCAGCGAATTCCCGAAATCCGGCAGCGCCCGCAGCCACGCGCTGTTCACCTTCTCAATCACCTGCACGATAAAAAACGGATCCTCACTCACCGGATTGTCGTTCTCCAAGTGGACCACTACATTCCTCTTCGCCGCATACTCGGCCACCCGCCCGAGCGTGTCAGCAGCCCGTCCCACGTCAGGCTTTGAATCCTTAGCGTCATTAATATGGATTCGAATACTCGGCGAACCCAAAGCCGCCCCAACGTCAACCCAGTGCTTGCTGCTGGTCACCGACTTCTCCCGCTCCGCCGCGTCCATCGCATATTGGCTGTGCCCGGCGTCCACCGCGATATCCACGACAGCCGAGTGCGCCTTCTCCACCGCCGCTCGAAATTCCTCAAGATACTTCGGATCGGTCGAAGGGAAGATCGGACTCCACGGCTCGATATGATGCACGTTGAACTTCTCCACCACGTGCGCCGCGAAATCCTTCAACTGCATCTGCTGCGAAAGCGGAACCTTGCTCGGACTCTTTCCGTCCCATCCCTTCCATCCCACAATAAACTCGCGGAAAGGATATGCCGCCACCGAAACCCGCTGTCGCGGATCGGTAGGGAAGTTGACCGAAGGTCCAGTTTCTGAAGCCGAAACCAAATGAGGCACCAGCAATGCTCCGGCCGCCGCGCCGGCACACTGCCCGATAAACTCTCTTCGCGTAGTGATTCCGCTCATGCGCGAAAGTTTATCAAAGAAGAATCGTCAATGTTCAACTGTCTCGTTCTGTGAAATCGGCGGCTTGCTCTGTCATCCCGAGCGCCGTCGAGGGACCCTATGTCCCTGGTGCTCCTCTGTGCCCCCTGTGGTTAAGCGTTCTGCCGTCTGAGGTCGGCGTTCCGTGTCGGCCTGGCGCCGGTGCAGCGCTATCGGGAACCCACTTACAATATTCCCCTCGCCCGTTCGTCTACACAGTAGATGGACGCGGCGCTAAGAAACCGGTGGCCGATGACGGAGCAGGATCAGAGGATTTCCGAAGCGATCTCCCGCGACGAGCCTCGCCTCCGCAGCTTCATCCGCCGCCGTGTGGCCGACCCCAGCGACGCAGAAGACATCCTGCAGGAAGTCTTCTTCGAACTGATCGAAGCCTATCGCATGATGAAGCCGGTCGAGCAGGTCACGGCCTGGCTCTACCGGGTCGCGCGCAATCGCATCATCGACCTGTTTCGCAAGCGAAGTCGCGAGCAATTAAGAACTGAGCCGGCGCCGCTGGATGAAGATGGCGAAGCGCTGGGTCTGGAAGAACTGCTGCCCTCGCCCGACGCCGGCCCTGACGCAGCCTATGTGCGCAGCGTGTTGCTCGAAGAATTAGATCAGGCGCTCGAAGAACTCTCCGACGATCAGCGAGAAGTCTTCATCGCCCACGAGATCGCCGGAGAAAGTTTCAAGCAGATCTCCACACGCACAGGCGTGAGCGTAAACACGCTGCTCTCGCGCAAGCATTACGCGGTTCTGCATCTCCGCGAGCGCCTCCGCAACATCTACAACGAATTTTCGAAAGGATGAAGAGATATGAGAAGAAATCGATTTCTTCGCTTCTTTAAGTTTGCGTTGTTTGCGCTGCTCTTTCTCGCAGTGTTCAGCTTCTTCGTAATGCGTCTGTGGAACTGGCTCACGCCCGCCTTGTTCGGATGGCACGTCATCACCTTCTGGCAAGCGCTTGGCATTCTGGTTCTCAGCAAAATTCTCTTCGGAGGATTCCGTGGCGGCCCTGCCCGCGGTCCCTGGGGATGGCGTGGCCGCATGATGGAGCGCTGGGAGCACATGACTCCCGAAGAGCGCGAAAAATTCCGCCAGGGAATGGGCGGCTTCTGCAGCCCGTTCGCACCGAAGGGCCCGGAAGCGAAGCCGTAAGGAAATGTGTCCCACTCAGAAGAACCGAAGTGGACTCAGTCGAAGCGGCAATGATGTCAACCGTCGATGCCAAGACGCTTGACAGCCATATCATATTTCTGCAGGAATCGAAATATGGTGACTGCCCAACTCAAGAAGTCCGCTGAGCAGATCGCCACTCCGTCGCTGGGTATCGAGCGCCCGGGCCTCGACTGCAATGAAAATCCCTAACCCGGGGTCAAAACATATTTTGCCTGGTTTCGTCAGTTAACTTCGATCTTGCCCCTACAAGGGAAACTACGCAGCCCAAGCGAATTGTCATGGCCCGTATGCTACGGAGGCTACTTCGCGCTGTTATAGTCTTTGTCGCTCACGGGCTCCATCCAAATTGTTTTTCCCTTTTGAGTGGGTGTAACGGCGATATAGGCAAAACTACTTTTCGGTGATGCACCGTGCCAATGCTCTACCCCCGGAGCGCATTTGATTACGTCTCCCTTGTGAACGATGTGCGCCGGCCTTCCTCGTTCCTGATAGTAGCCAGTCCCTTCGGTGATCAGCAGAACCTGACCGCCTGGATGAACGTGCCAATCAAGCTTTGCACCGGGATCATAGGTTGCCATGGCAATGCTGGGATCGAATGTAGAGTCTCCTACGTTTAGCTCACTGAGCCAGATATTCCCCGTGTGATTCTTGGCGGTGGATAGTTCACCTTTTGGAAAACCTGAATCTGGTGTTTGTGCTTGAGATTGGAAAATGAACAAGGACGTCGCCGCGAAAGCGATGACTAGCAATTTTGTTCTCATGTCTTAATTTTCTCCTCGTGCTTTTTATCGGTGGGTGCTGCCCATTCGACCTTAGAAGCTGCAGCAGCCTCAGAAATCGGCGCGCTTCCCCGATTCGGTGGCCAACTGCATCACGTCCAGCCGCGCTTTCCATGGATCCGGAATCGCGCCGGCCGTGCCATCGGGATGGAAATCGAAAATCAGATCCTTGCTCGGATCGTAACGCGGCCAAACGGGCAAGCCTGCACCATTCGGATCACCGGTCCTGGCGAAGTTGACCCAGTAGCTTTGCGCCATCCGAGAGACCGCCTGATCCTGCGGTGTCGGCGGTGGTGGTGGCGGCCCGAAACCAGCGGTACCCAATGTGCCGAACACGAACGCGATTTCGCCGCCGTGCGGCGTGCCGGCCCGGAACATTTCCCGCATCGCGGTCTGAACGTAGGAGAACCGGTAGAGATAGACGGGCGAACCGTTGGTGGCGAAGGCACTCGCTGCGAACCGGGCCGGCTCGGCCTGCCCGAAGTCGTCATTTGCTCTTGATATCAGGGTGGCCAAATCGGTCGATCCGTCGGGATCGTAGGCCGCCTTCGCTTGAGCGCTCCACTGGCCGAACCGAGCGAACAGCTGCTCCTTGGTAGTCGCCTTTATCCGATTGCCTGCAGTATCGGCACTGTTGCTTCCAAGCATGACAGGAACGCGCGGCTCGCGGTGGGCCTTGTACGCGGTCTCCGCCGTTTCCGTGACCAGCTTGCCGTCAAGAATCGGCGTCGTCTCGTACGATGGAACGCTAGCCCCCGCTTGGGCCGGCGCGCCACGAAGGATCTCTTCTGCACTGAGAGCGCGCATTTTGGCTAGCGCGGCCTGATCCGTGCCCTTGACTCCCATTGATTGCGCGAAGTTGATCCCGATTGTCTCGGCCGATACTGGATAGTTCGGATCGATGCCGTCTTTGCTCATCGGTCGTGCGGTGAGTACACTGTCACGCGAACCGCCCGATTCGACGATGGCTTTGTGGAACAGGCCGCGCGCCATTGGCGTGGTCAGCAGACTGTGCACCGAGACGCCGCCCGCTGAAAACCCAAAGATAGTGACATTGTTCGGATCGCCTCCAAATGCGGCGATGTTCTTCTGCACCCACTTGAGGGCAGCAATCTGGTCCATGTAGGCGTAGTTGCCCTTTGGCTCTTCAGGATGCTCGCGGCTAAGCGCAGGTAAGGCGAAGAATCCGAAGCGCCCGACGCGGTAATTGGCAGCGACGAGGACGACGCCCTGTTTAGCGAACTGTGTCCCCGAAGTTGAGGACATGGCGCTCGAGCCAAACATGAAGCCACCCCCGTAGATCCAGACCATTACGGGCAACTTTGCCCCGGGCGCGGCGTTCGCGGGTCGCCATACGTTTAGGAACAGACAGTCTTCCGACGGGGCCGGAGCCGGAGGCGCACCAGAGCCAGGGGGAGGGCCGAAACGTGCCTGCATGCAGTCCGCCCCGAATTCCGTGGCTTCGCGCACGCCCGTCCACTGCGCCGGGGGCTGAGGCGGCCGCCATCGCAGATCGCTAACGGGGGGCGCCGCAAAGGGAATGCCTTTGTAGGAAACGACGCCGTCCTCGATCACTCCTTGCAACTGGCCGGTATCCACTCGCACCACAGTCGTCGCGGTAGCGCCTGGCGGTTGCGATTGAGCCACAGTCCATTGGACATTCGTCGTCAAGAAACATAGGCACAAAACGGTCAGCTTCAATCTCATGTCGTGGTCCTTTGCCTTTCCGCGTCTTTTGCAATCGGCGATCTGTATGCGGCTGAAAAGAGAAATGATCAGAGTCCGGTCATCTTGAGCGCCGATTCCGGAAGACGCGCCCCCTCGAGTCTCAGCTTGGAATAAGCTTCGTCAATGTGCTTGAGGTCACTCTCGGTCAGAGCGACGTTCACCGCACCGAGATTCTCTTCGAGCCGGTGCAGCTTGGTCGTTCCTGGGATCGGAACAATCCACGGCTTCTGCGCCAGCAGCCAAGCGAGTGCCACTTGCGCCGGCGTCGCGGCTTTGCGCTCCGCGACGTTCTTCACCAGGCCGACGAGAGCCATGTTGGCCTTGCGGGCCTCCGGCGAGAAACGCGGCACCACGTTCCGAAAATCGGTGGGAACGAATTTCGTGTTCTCGTCGATCTTGCCCGTGAGGAATCCGGCGCCGAGCGGACTAAACGGCACAAACCCGATACCAAGTTCTTCGAGCGTCGGCAGAAGGTCATTCTCCGGACCACGCCAGAAGAGCGAGTATTCGCTCTGCACTGCCGTGATCGGTTGGACGGCGTGAGCGCGGCGGATTGTCTTGATCCCAGCCTCCGACATTCCGAAGTGTTTGACTTTGCCTTCGGCAATCAATTCTTTCACCGCTCCAGCCACGTCCTCGATGGGCACGACAGGATCGACGCGGTGTTGATAGAAGAGATCGATGTGATCGGTCCGCAACCGCTTTAGGCCAGCCTCCGCCACTTGCTTGATATGCTCGGGACGGCTGTTGGTCCCACCGCTGCGCTTGCCAGTCGCAAGGTCAATGTCGAAGCCGAACTTTGTGGCAATCACCACCTTGTCGCGGATCGTCTGGAGCGCTTCGCCTACCAGTTCTTCATTCGCAAACGGGCCATAGGCTTCGGCCGTATCGAAGTGGGTCACACCGCGGTCATGGGCCGTTCGAATCAGCTTGATCATGTCGCCCTTGTCGGCTGCCGGGCCATAGCCAGAGCTCATGCTCATGCAGCCGAGGCCAAGAGCCGAGACTTCGAGTCCGCTTCTTCCCAAAGTGCGCTTCTTCATGTGATTCGTTGCGTCGTTGCTTCGTTGATCTCGACACTAGAGCAGATCGCCATGAAGCGGTAGCCCGATCCTGCCTACTTATTGCCTATTCCTCTTGTCGGGTGAGAAATCAATGGCGTTGCTGGAGACACGCGGCTATCTTTATAAAAGACGGTGGAGATCGTTTACATGAGAAACACGAGGGAAACAGCCACTCCGAAAGCGAACCAAGCCCGCGGTTTGCAAGCAGAACTCGCGCGGAAGATTACCTCCTTCATGGGCAAGGAAGAGAATCGGATAACAGAAATTCCCGGCGTCAGCCTCCACCGGCGGACTGCGCCTACCCCGCCGTGCCGGATGACCTACCATCCGGGAGTCATCGTGGTCGCCCAGGGCAGTAAGCAGGTGAACCTTGGTCGGACCAGCTTTATCTACGACGAATCGCGCTTCGTAGTCACTGCGGTGGACTTGCCGATCGTGAGTTGGGTGGCCGAGGCGACCGAGGAGGTTCCCTGTCTCGCGCTGTCAATCAAGTTGGACATGTCCATGGTGCGGGAGTTGCTCAGCCATGAGGAAATTCATGTCGCAGAAGCCCCGTCTGACAGTCCCGCGATGTCGATCGGCGAGACGACGCCGGAATTCCTGAACGCATGCTGCCGCCTGATGGATCTCTTGGATACTCCGCAGGACATTCCCTTTCTGAGCGGACTGATTCAGCGCGAGATCATCTATCGTGTGCTGCGAGGACGCGTGGGAACGCGCTTGCGTGCCGTAGCAACCCTGGGAGATCAAAGCCACCGCACGGCAAAAGCGATTGCGTGGATCGCCGCGAACTATGCCAAGCCTTTGCGCGTGGAAGAACTCGCACAGGTGGCGAGCATGGGCGTGTCAACCCTGCATCATCATTTCCGGATGCTGACCGCGATGAGTCCGCTGCAGTATCAGAAACAACTGCGGCTTCAGTCAGCACGGAGCTTGATGCTGAACAATGGTCTCGATGCGGCCAGCGCGGCTTTTGAGGTCGGCTACGAAAGCGC
>Ga0070730_10003538_pt1 | contig 13942 bp, 11 predicted proteins | sample Coa_R1_3_FD_66447 | JGI IMG/M metagenome (GOLD analysis project Ga0070730, IMG submission 66447) | Surface soil microbial communities from Centralia Pennsylvania, which are recovering from an underground coalmine fire - Coalmine... | ecosystem: Environmental > Terrestrial > Soil > Unclassified ...
GTGCCTATGCGGCCATTCCGCTACAGCCCTGCCCTGCCGCGCACGCCGCCCTTCACTGTGGGCGACGGACTGATTCTATTGGGATTGGCCTCCCTGCTTTATCTGGGCGCGCGCCTGGCGCTAAAAGCGCCAGCGGCCGTGGCCGGCCCCAACATTTCACTGGCCTTTAGCGCGCTGCCGTGGTATGCCTTGCTGTCCACGGGCCGCATGGCCGCGGCCTATTTCCTGTCCCTGCTCTTTAGCCTGGTCTACGGCTATGCGGCGGCCCGCAACCGCACCGCCGAGCGCGTGCTCACCCCGCTGCTCGATGTGCTGCAGAGCGTGCCGATCCTGTCGTTCCTGCCGGTGGTGCTGCTGGGCCTGAGCGCCATTCTGCCCGAGGCCGTGGCGGCCGAGTTGGCCGCTGTCGTGCTCATCTTCACCTCGCAAGCCTGGAATATGACCTACAGCTTCTACCAGTCGATGAAGACCATCCCGGTGGAGCTGCGCGAGGCCTCGGCCATTTTCCGGCTTGACCCCTGGCTGCGCTTTAAGACGCTCGAGCTGCCCTTCGCCGCCATTGGCCTGATCTGGAACAGCATGATGAGCTGGGCCGGGGGCTGGTTCTTCCTCATGGCGGCCGAAATCTTCGCCGTTGGCAACCGTGACTTCCGATTGCCCGGCCTGGGCTCTTACCTGCAAACCGCGGCCAACGCCGGCAACGTGGGCGCCGTTTTGGCCGGGTTGGCCACTCTGATCCTGGTCATCGTGCTGCTCGACCAGTTCATCTGGCGGCCCGTGCTGGCTCTGGCCGATAAGTTCAAGCTGGAAATGGTTTCCGGCGACGAGCCGCCAGACTCATGGTTCCTGGACATGCTGAACCGCTCGTGGCTGATCGAGCAGGCCGGTCACCGTTTCTGGGCGCCCTTCACCGAGCGGGTGGATGGCAGCCTGCGCCGCGGCAGCCGCGACCGCGTGACGCCCACCGAAGTGCTGGCCGTGCCCGGCCGCCTCTCGCCGGGGACAGTGATGATGGGCCTGGCGTTTGCCGGGGTGGTGCTCTATGGCGGCGGCCGGGCCTTCTTCCTGCTGCGCACGGTTAGCGGCGCCGAATGGGGGCAGATTGGCCTGGGGGTCCTGGCCACGTTTGGCCGGGTTGTGGCGTCGCTGTGCATCGCACTGCTGTGGACCATCCCGGTGGGCGTTGCCATCGGCACCAATCGCCGGCTGGCCAACATCCTACAGCCCATCGTGCAGGTGGTGGCGTCCATCCCGGCCACGGCCCTCTTCCCGGTGATCTTGCTGATCCTACTGCCCCTGCCGGCCGGTCTTAACATCGCGGCTGTGGTGTTGATGCTGATGGGGACGCAGTGGTATGTGCTGTTCAACGTCATCGCCGGCACCTCGGCTATCCCGCAAGACCTGCGGGATACGACCGACCTGCTGCGGCTATCGCGGGTGGAGCGCTGGCGCACGCTGATCTTGCCGGCCCTGTTCCCCTACCTGGTGACGGGCGGCATCACCGCCAGCGGCGGCGCCTGGAACGCCAGCATCGTGGCCGAATACGTGCAATTCTCCGGCCAGGCTCACGCCACCACCGGCATCGGCGCCGTGATCGCCCAGGCCACCGGCGCCGGCAAGTTCGATCTGCTGCTGGCCGGCACGCTGGCCCTGATTTGCACCGTAGTCCTAATCAACCGAACATTTTGGCGCTGGCTGTATCGGCTGGCCGAACAGCGTTTCCACATGGACTAAACCAATTAAACAACCCGGTATAGAGGAATAAAATGGCCATCACGACGAAACCCACCCCCAACGGGAATGAGACCCTGCTCCATTTGCAGAACGTCGGTAAGTCCTATGGGCGGCCGCCCAAGGTCTTTCAGGCCGTGCGCGGCGTGAACCTGGAAATCAAGGTCGGCGAATACGTCTGCCTGCTGGGGCCCTCCGGCTGCGGCAAGTCCACCTTATTACGCATCATCACCGGGCTCAACCCGGCCACCGAAGGCACCGTCCTGTATCGCGGCCAGCCGCTGGTCGGCGTCAACCCGCACGCCACTATCGTCTTTCAGACCTTTGCGCTCTACCCCTGGCTTACCGTGGAAGAGAACGTGGACGTGGCGCTCAAGGCGCGCGGGGTGGTCCCCACCCTGCGGCGGCAGCGGGCGCTCAAGCTGATCGACACGGTGGGCCTGGACGGCTTCGAGTCGGCTTATCCGCGCGAGCTGTCGGGCGGGATGCGCCAGAAGGTAGGCTTTGCCCGTGCCATGGCCGTGGAGCCCGAGCTGCTGTGCCTGGACGAGCCCTTCTCGGCCCTGGATGTGCTTTCGGCCGAGGCGCTGCGCGGCGAGTTGATGGAGCTGTGGCTGAGCAAGGCCATTCCCACCAAGGCCATCCTGATGGTCACGCACAACATTGAAGAGGCCGTGCTGATGGCCGACCGCATCGTGGTCATGGCCAAAGATCCCGGCCATGTGGTCGCCGAGATACCCGTCACCCTCAACCAGCCGCGCAAGCGCAAGGACACCGCTTTCCAGGCCATCGTGGATCGCGTCTATGCGGCGGTGGCCGGGCACACCGCCGTGGTCGATCCCCAGGCCACCTCGCCCGGCCAGCCGGGCCAAAAGCTGCCCGCCGCCCGGTTGAACGCGCTGGCCGGCCTGCTGGAGAAGCTCTCGGCCGAAGGCGGCCGCGCCGATCTGTACCGGCTCAGCGGCGAGCTGGTGCTCGAGCTGGACGACCTGCTGCCGCTAGTGGAGGCGGGCGAGATGCTCGGTTTCATCACCGTGCAGGAAGGCGACCTGCACCTGACCCCGCTGGGACAGGCTTACGCCGAGGCCAGCATCCTGGCCCGCAAAGAGCTCATCGCCGGGCGCATCCTGCGCCTGCCCGCCACGCGCTGGATCTATGAGACCCTGCAAGCCGACGACAACCATCGCGTGGACAAAGATTTCTTTCTCGATGTCCTGCGCGGCAGCTTTGGCGACTATGCCGAGACCCAGCTCGAAACCGCCGTCAACTGGGGCCGCTACGCCGAGCTGTTTGCGTTTGACGACGACAGCGATGAGCTCTATCTAGAGAAATGATTTGGGGAAAAAAGAAGCGGCGGGCAGCGAAGCTGCCCGCCGCTTCTTTTTTCCCCAATTAATTGAGGACCGTCAACACCAGCAAATACCCGTTCAGCACAATAATCGCGGCGGTCAGCGCCCAGGCCAGCCCTTTGAGCCAGGCCGGGTTGACGAAGCGCCCCATCTTGACCTTGTCGCTCGTGAATTGCACCAGCGGCACCACGGCGAAGCTCAACTGCAGCGACAGGATCACCTGGCTCAACACCAGCAGTTGGCCGGTGCCGCGCTCGCCATACAGGGCGGCCACGATGACGGCCGGGATGATAGCCATGCCGCGCGTGATCAGCCGCCGCACCCACTGCGGCATGTGAATGTTGAGAAAGCCTTCCATCACGATCTGCCCGGCCAGCGTGCCGGTGAGGGTGGAGTTCTGGCCGGAGGCCAGCAGGGCAATGGCGAAAGCGGCGCTGGCAAAGGTCACGCCCAGCACCGGCGTCAGCAGCTTATAGGCGTCCTGGATGTCGGCCACGGCTTCATAGGCCGTGCCGTGAAAGGCGGCGGCCGAGAGGATCAGAATAGCGGCGTTGATGAAGAAGGCGAACATCAGCGCCACGAACGAGTCCAGGCTGGCGAAGCGAATGGCCATGGCCTTGCCGCTGTCGGTGCGGTTGAAGCCGCGCGTCTGCACGATGCTGGAGTGCAGATACAGGTTGTGCGGCATGACCGTGGCGCCCAGGATGCCGATGGCCAGGTACAGCGCGCTGGGGTTGGTGACGATCTGCGTGGCGGGCACCAGCCCGGCCATCACCGCGGCCACCGGCAGGTGGGTGAGGGTCAGCTCATAGACGAAGCAGGCGCCGATGATGGCGATCAGCCCGGCCACCAGCGCCTCAATGTAGCGGAAGCCGCGGCTTTGCAGGAACAGGATGGCCACCACGTCCACCGAGGTGATCAGCACGCCGATCACCAGCGGGATGCCGAACAGCAGGCTGAGGGCGATGGCCGAGCCGATCACTTCGGCGAGGTCGCAGGCGGCGATGGCGATCTCGCACAACACCCACAGCGCGAACGAAACCGGGCGCGAATAGTGATCGCGGCAGGCCTGCGCCAGGTCGCGGCCAGTGACCACGCCCAGCTTGAGCGACAGGTGCTGGAGCACGATGGCCATGATGTTGGAGACCAGGATAACCGACAGCAGTAGATAGCCGAAGCGGGCACCCCCGGCCAGGTCGGTGGCCCAGTTGCCGGGGTCCATATAGCCCACCGCCACCATCAGGCCGGGGCCCACAAACGCCAGCAGCTTGCGCCAATTGCTCCACGATTCCGAGACTCGAATGGAAGAAAACACATCCGGCAGCGACGCTGTCAGCCGCTTGTGACGCCATCCACTCTCGCCGGTAGACACTTCTGGGGGGGAAACGTGTTTGACTTCTTCGGTAAGCTCCATAGGGTGGGTCGCCAATTTTGGTTAGAGTGTTATTATGTTTATCTTGTGCTAATGGAAAATTTAGCCTTGCCTAAAAAACATACTAGCATGATCGGGTCTAAATTGTCAACTAGCTGCCGCGAGCGGCTCCGGGAGTGTCCGTCGAGCGAGATTGGGCAGGCAGCTTTGCTGCCTGCCCAATCTCGCTCGACGTATTTACTGTTTACCCCGTCGGCTAATGACTACACAACTTTCATCTACCGGCCGACAGGGTTCACGGGCGTTAATCAGGATGACTCCTGGCCAGCCATGTCTATAATCTTATCTATGCTTAAGGTACTCATTGCGGATGATCACGCGATCGTCCGCAGAGGGCTGCGCGAGATTCTGCGCGAGGCGTCGGAATCAACCCTGGTGGCCGAGGCCAGCAACGGGCAGGAGGCGCTCGATAAAGTGAGGGCCGAGACCTGGGATGTGGTGCTTTTGGATATCAGCATGCCCGGCGACAACGGCCTGGAGGTGCTGCGCCGCCTGAAAACGCGCTGGCCCAAATTGCCGGTGCTGATGCTGAGCCTGCATTCGGGCTATCACTATGTGATGGGCAGCCTGAAGGCGGGCGCCTCCGGCTACTTGAACAAAGAGACCGCGCCGGAAGAGCTGGTCGCCGCCATCCACACCGCTATCGACGGGGGTATTTACATTAGCCATGGCCTGGCCGACGAGCTGAATTTGTAATTTCCTAGGTCGGTGGGGTCGCGTCGACATTTTTTGCCGGTCCGGCCTCTTTTCGTTTCTAGGCGGTGTTGGCCACTTCTTCGTAAAACTGCGTCATGCGCGGGATCAGCTTGTCCAGGCTGTACTGCTCGCGGATCAGCGCTTCGCCGGCCTGGCCCAAGTGCCGGTAGGCTTCCGGATCCTTGAGCACTTGCAGCGCGGTGCCGGCGAACCCGTCTACGTCAAAAAAGTTCTGCAGCAGGCCGGTCTGGCCGTGATGGACAAACTCGCGCACCGGGGCCGTGTCGGAGGCCAGCACGGTGCAGCCGCAGGCCAGCGCATCCAGCAGCGACCAGCTCAGCACGAACGGCACGGTCAAATAAAAGTGCAGATCGCTCAGGCTCAACACCTGCACCAGGTCGGCCGGCTTAAGCGAGCCCAGGAACAGCAGCCGTTTCAGATCGAAATCGTCCTGGCGCAGGATAAAGTCCTTAAACGACTTATCCGGGATGAACTTCATATCGCCGCCGTAGCACACCCGGTCGCTGCCGACGATCAGGAACACCACCCGCGGGTCGGCGGTGTAGATCTTCTTGGCGGCGCGCATAAAAATATCGAAGCCGCGCATCGACTCGAAGCCGCGCGAGACGTAGGTGACGATGCGCGTCTCGGGGCTAAAGGTGTACGGCCCAAACGAGCGCTCGGCCGGCGGCCGGCGGCGCCAGAAGTCGGTGTCGATGCCGTCGTGGATCACGCGCACCTTGGGCCGGTAGGCGGACGGCAGCAGGCTGGCCTGGTATTCGGTGGGCGAATAGCCGGCCCGGCAGTATTCCATATCCAGCAGGATCATGGCGTTGCGCGTGCGGGCCCGCAGCACGTCTTCTTCCAGCACCGGCCACTCGGGCCGGAAATCCATGTCACTGTTGTGCGGGTGATAAAAATACTCGAAATAGTTGATCATGGGCGCGGCCGGGAACAGCTCGGGCAGGAACAGGGTTGAGCCAAAGCCCGAATGCCCGACGATCAGGTCCGGCCGCAGCCGCGTGACCTGCGTTTTGAGCGCCTCGTAGACCCCGGCCGCGTGCGCGGTGGCGTTCTCAAACGTGCGCGTCAGATATTGCGTTTTCTCATTCGCGCCGCCCGACGGGCGGTATTGGATCTTTTGGATGCCGCCGACCATGCCGGGCGGGGTCTCCGAAACAAAGGTGCAGCGGTAGCCCTTCTGCTTGATGAGATAAGCGGCGATATGGCCAAACTGGGCCGGAAAATTCTTGTGGACGAAGAGGACGTGCATGCTGGAGCGCGCTCCGCTCGGTGTCAGGCTACAAAACCACCACCCGGTTGCGGCCGGCGCCCTTGGCCTGGTACAGGGCCCGGTCGGCAGTCAACAGCAGGCGCTCGGCGTCCGGCAGCCCGTCATCAGTGCCCGAGACGCCAATGCTCACCGTCAGCGCGCCGCCCGGCTGGCTCTCGCGGTATAAAAACTCGTGCGTGCACACTCGTTCAAGGATGATGCCGGCCACAGCCTGGGCGTTGGCGGGGTTGGTTTCGGGTAGGATCACCGCGAACTCCTCGCCCCCATAGCGAGCCACGAAATCGGTGCTGCGCACACAGCTCAGGAACAAGGTGCTCAGCTCGCGCAACAGCGCATCACCCTGCGGATGGCCGTGCTGGTCGTTGTAGTGCTTGAAATGATCGATGTCGATCATCAGCAACGTCAACGGTCGCTGGTAGCGCCCGGCGCGCTGCACCTCGTCGGTCAGCCGGTCGTCGAAGGCGCGGCGGTTGAACAGGCCGGTCAGGCCGTCGCGCACGGCCAGCTCGGCGGCGCTGGCCAGCGATTCTTGCAGTTTAGCCTCCAGCTCCAGGATGCGCACGCCAATGCCCACCCGCGCCCGCAGCTCGTCCATGTCGAACGGCTTGGTCAGATAGTCGTCGGCGCCGGATTGCAGGCCGGCAATCACATCCATCTTTTCGCTGTGGGCGGTCAGCATCAGGATATACGTGTAGCCGGCCGACAACATCTGGCGCATGCGCCCCACCAGCTCTGGCCCGCTCAGGCCGGGCATGTTCCAATCGGTGATGATGAAGCGATAGCCGATGCGCCCGATCATCTCCCAGGCCGCCTCGCCATCTTCGGCCTCGTCCACCTCGTAGCCGGCGCGAGTGAGCTGCAAGTTCAAGCTCCGCCGCAGCAGGGCATCGTCGTCCACGACCAACAGGCGCATTTTTGGCATAAGTTAATAATTGACCGCCCCGCCGTCGATGTTGATGGCCTGCCCATTGATCCCACGCGCGTCGTCACCGGCCAGCAGCACGGCGACGGCGGCCACTTCCTCGGGTGTGATCAGCCGGTTCTGAGGGCTGGTGTGCTCGAGCACGGCGCGGGCCTCGGCCTCCGAGCGGCCGGTGCGTGCGGTAATGTTGGCCACCGCCTGGTCGGTCAGCGGTGTGTCCACGTAGCCGGGGCAGATGGCGTTGACGGTGATGTTGTAGCCCACCAACTCGACGGCCAGGGCGCGGGTGAGGCCCAGCACCCCATGCTTGGCGGCGGTGTAGGCGGCGATGTATCTGCCGCCCACCTTGGAAGCGATGGAGGCGATGTTAATAACGCGCCCCCATTGGGCGGCCACCATCATGGGAACGACCGCCTTACTGACCTGGTACACGGAGGTCAGGTTGATATCGAGCATGTACTGCCACAGCGCGTCATCGTGGCCGATGAATTTGTGCGAGGCGGCCGCGCCGGCGTTGTTGACCAGCACCGTGATCGGCCCGCAGGCGTCCACCACCGCTGCCACCGCGCCGGCGATCGAGGCTGTTTGGGTGACATCGCACACCACCGGGAAGGCCTGGCCGCCCAGCGCGCGGACGCGCTCGGCCACCCGCTCCAGGTCGCTGGCGGTGCGCGCGGCCAGCGCCACGCGCAGCCCCTGGGCGGCCAGGGCCAGGCTGATGGCCTCGCCAATGCCTTTGCCGGCGCCGGTGATCAGCGCGGTGCGCGTCACGGCGTGGGCGTTCCAGTTCCAGTCCCGGTGGCGTTGGAGCAAGTAAGGCTGAAGTTGACCTTAGCGGAACTCAGATCATTGGGGGTGAGCACGTGCAGGGTGGCCTGGCCGCTGACCGAGCCAGTAAACGTCAACTGATATTTGACCGTGAAGGTGCGCGGCCCGGCATCGGTGAATACCGATTCCACCGGGGCGGGCAAGTCAAACACAAAGCCCGCTTTGTCGGATGAGGCTTCGAGCCTGTAAGAAATTTTGCCCGCGCCGGCCGAGGTGAGGTTGCCGGTAAAGAGGTAGGTTTTCGGGCAGGCGCCGCTAAAGCTGGCCGGGTCCACGCTGAGCGTGGCAGCGCTGACGCTGATGGCGCCGGGCACGCCGGTGGGCGGCGGGGCGCCGGGCGTGCCGCCGACATTGATCTTCAAATACACCGGCTGGTTGGCGTCGGCGCCAATGCCAAACAGCTTGCCGGCCGCGTTGCGCAGCATCCAGAAGCCGGTGTAGCTGCCCAGCCGGGTGGGCGCGATCAGGCTCACCGACACCTGGGCCGTGGCGCCGGCCGCCACGGTGCCGCTGAGGGGCACGCTCGCCGGCCCGCCCATCTGGTCGCCGCGGACAAAGACCACGGCATAAGCTGTGGTCCAATCGTTGCCGCCACTGTTCTTCAACTGCCAGGTTTTTACAAAGGTCTGGCCGGGGCCGAACGTCGTGCCATCTGGCACGGTGGTGTCGGCCACGAAATCGGCCTTGTCGGTGCCGGCCGCCTGGGTGGCGGCGCCGGTCGCCGTGCCGCTGACCGGCGCCGTCGCGGTGACCGCTTCGGTTGGCGCAAGGGTAGCGGTAGCGGCGGGCGTATCCGACGCCAACGGCTGGGTTGGCGCCGCCGTGTCGCTGGCAGTTGGTGCTGGCTGGGTGGGGGTATCGGCCGGCGCCACGGTGGCGCTGGGGGCCAGGGTGGGCAACGGCGGCGGGGTGGCCGTCCCCGCCGCGCCGCCACGGCAAGCGGCCAGCCCAAAGGCCAACAAAATGAAGGTTAGGCTCAACAGCCGTCTCAACACAGGGTTATCGTAACGGAAACGGGGGAAAAGTCAAAAGCAGGTTATGTCACATCCGGCCTTTCCGCCGGGTATTTCTCGTACAGCCGCTCCACCAACACCCGGCGCAGGCGGGTGATGCCTTCGTAGATATCGACAAACGAGGTATACAGCGGCGCAATGCCCAGGCGGATATTATCGGGGTAGCGAAAGTCGGGGATGACGGCCATGTCCTCGATCAGCGCGCGGTCGATGCGCAGACCTTCCGGGTGGCCGAGCGAGACATGGCTGCCGCGCTGAGCCGAGTCGCGCGGCGAGTTGAGCGTCACGCCCAGCGGCGCCAGCAGCGCCTCCCACAGCGCGATCAGATATTCCGTTTGCTGCACCGATTTAGCGCGCAGCCGGTCGAGCCCGGCTTCCAACAGCAGGTCCAGCCCGGGCTCAACGGCGGCGGTCGACAGCATGGGCGGCGTGCCGGCCAGGAAGCGCTGCAAGCCGGGGCCGGGCGTATAGTCGAGCGTGAAATCGAATTGGCCCTTCTGGCCGAACCAGCCCCAGATCGGGCTGAGCAGCTCTTCCTGCAATTCGCGCCGCACAAACAGAAACGCGGGCGCCCCTGGCCCGCCATTGAGGTACTTATAGGTGCAGCCTACCGCCAGGTCCACCCCGGCCGCGTTGAGCGCCAGCGGCATGGCCCCCACCGAGTGGCTAAGGTCCCACAGCATCAGCGCGCCGGCGCGATGCGCTAGCTCGGTGACTGCCGGCATATCGTAGATGAAACCGCTCTTAAAAGTGGTGTGGGTCAGGGTCACCAGCGCCGTCTCGGGCGTGATGGCTGCCTGGAGCGCACTAAACGGCACAGTCAGGCCATCCGCCGACGGCACGCGCACCAGCCGCCGGTCGGCCCTCACTCCCTTGTCCGCGCCCGCCGGCTTGTCGGCGCCCACCAGCCGCAGCGCGCCCTGCAGCAAGTACAGGTCAGATGGAAAATTCAGCTCATCGGTCACCACTAAAGGCCGCCCGACCCGCGCCCCCAGCGCGGCCATGACCAGCTTGAAGAAATTGACCGAGGTCGAGTCGGCCACGATGACTTCGTCCGGCTGCGCGCCGATGAGCTGCGCGATCTTGGCCCCGATGCGCTGCGGCGCGGTGAACCAGCCCTCGCCCCAGCCGCGGATGAGCCGTTGGCCCCATTCGTGCTCCACCACCTCGGCCACCCGCGCCGCCGCTCGCTTGGGCATGCGGCCCAATGAGTTGCCGTCCAGGTAGATCAGATGCGGGTCGTCGATGACGAACTCGGCACGGAAGGAGGCCAGAGGATCCTGCAGGTCAAGAGAGAGTGCTTCTTCCAGGGTGTGTGAGTGTGTGAGTGTGTGGGTATGCGAGTGGTCGGTCATAGTTGGCTGAGTCACTCGGAGGAGTCATGCGTTTCGGCCGAATAGGGCGGGCTGTCTTCGCGGATGCTGGCCGGGCCACACCAGCCTTCCAGGCTGGCAATCATTTTGATCAATCCGCCGCTCACTTGATCGTACAGCAAATACAGCTTGTGATGGGTTGGCTCATCCATATAACCGCAGGCGAGCGCAAAATCCAGCCATACTTGTGTCTCGCCCGCTTCGGCGTTGGCATCGCTGAGCTTGCTCACAAAGTTGGCCACATACAGCCGCTTGCGCCAGGCTTCGGCGATATTGGCACAAACGGCCCGCGATGAGCGCCGCACCTGATCGGTCATCGAAAAGCGCTCATCCTTGGACCAGCTCTTAGACAACTGAAAAAGCTCCATAGCCGCCTCAAAACCTAAGCTGTATACCCGTAGTTCCTTATAATTACGAGCCAAAGCCATAACCCGCTCTCGTATGTCTGAGGCGCTATCGGATAGCCCTACTCACACACCCACTCACCCACACACTCACACACTTGACTTTCCGCCCTCCTTCGCCGCCCACAGCTCCTCAAAAAACCTCCCCCGAAACTGACGCTCGGCGAAGACGCGGTTATGCTCCTGAACGCGCAGGCCGGCGGTCTCGGCCAGGTACTCGGGCCCCAGGAAGCCGGTGCCCGAGCGGTGTCCGATCATCTTCTCTACCATGCTCACGTGGCCGATGCGCCAGAACCGAAAAAACTCGTCGAAATCGAGCAGGCTGTCGGCCAGCACGGCCAGGTCGAGGTGCGGGTTGGGCACGCTGGAAACCGTGAACAGCTCGGCGAAGCTGCCCACGCCGCGGCGGGTGGCGGCGGCGCGGAAGACCTGCGGCAGGGTGGGCTCGGCCAGCCGCTGGCGCTGGCGCGGGGTGAGCAGCCGCACCGGCAGTGAGTCCAGGCCGTCCAGGTAGGTACGGAACACTGGGTCGTCCCGCAGGCCGCACACAATTTCAATCTCGCGGAACTGGTAGCTCTCGGTGCCGCTGGCCGGCGTGAGGCCGGTGTGCAGCGTCTGCCCATCACGCTCCTGTTTCTGGCTGCGGAAGCGCATAAAATCTGGCGCGGTCATCGTGGCCGGGATCTGGATTTGCGGCACCAGCAGCCGCTGGATGGCGGCCACCCGGCCGGCCAGCAGGCTGGCCGTGACAATGTCATCCATTTGCAGCGCGGCCACGGCGCGGTCCAGGTGGTCGAGCATGACCTTGAACCACAGCTCGAAGACCTGGTGCACGATCACAAACAAGTTCTCGTCGGTGCTCACCTGGGCCGGCACGTAAAAACCGCTGGGCGCCTGGCCCGCCGGCGTCCAGTCGGATTTGACCGCCTGCTGCAGGTCCAGCAATTCGCTCAGGCGCAGCCAGTCCGCGTAGGCGGGGGCAGGCGCGGCGGCTGGGGATAGGCAGGCGCGGCAGAACTGTCGGAAGCGGGTATTGAAACGCTTGAGGCGGCGCTGATACTCATCCACCGCCGCGGCCTGGCCCAGCGCCGGCTGGGCGCCCAGGCGCGGCAGTTGGCGGCTGAGGGCCAGGAGGCGCGCCCACTGCCGCGAGGGCGGGCGGCTGCCCAGGCCGGCCAACGGCTGGCGCAGCTCGGGGCGGGTCAGGATCACGCTGTCGCACAGGTCGGCGTGCTGGTCGAACAGCTTGAACAGCTCCAGGCCGCGCCGCAGCAGCTTCACCGGCTCATAGGTGGCTGGGTCGGCCGCTAAGGCCGCGCGCAGGTCGGTGAGCAGCACCTTGAACCACAGCTCGTACCATTGAAAGGCGGTAATCAGCAGCAGGTCATCGGGGCGGGGCGGTTTTTGGAGCAACAACAGCCGCGGCACGCGAACGTAGGTGCAGTAGTGGGTTTGATAGCCAAACGTGACGTCGTGCCCGCAGGCGGGGTCGCCGTTCCAGGGAATGGGTTGGGTCATATGAAATGATGATAACTCCAAAATGGGCATCACGGGCACACTGTGCCCGTGATGCCCATTTTGGAGAACACGGCCATTACCCTAGCGTACGGTGTTGGGATCGACGACGTACTGCCACCAGTTGTAGGCCACGCCGCCCGCGCCGCCGGTGATGTGCGGCAGCAGCGTGGTCCACCAGATGTGGTGGGCGCGGATCTCGCCCCCACCCCACACCGTGGCGTCCACGATCACCGGCGCGCCGGCCAGGTTGGGGAAGTTGTTCCACACATACCAGGTGCTGGGCACCTTGGTCATGTTGCCCCAGTCGTAGTCGCGCACGCTGTTGGGCGCGTAGTGGACGATGCCCACCTCGGCCAGGCCGGGGGCGATTTTGTCGTAGCGGCCAAAGAGCTCGAACAGGTTGTCATTGCCCTGCTTGTTCCGAAACACCTGGCGCATGATGGACTCGGTGCGATGGCCCATGTCTTCGAGCATCTCGCCCAGGCCGCGCTGGTAGTTGTAGCCCATGACGACGAACTTGCGCTGGGCCTGGTCGGTGCCGTCGAGCGGGGGCGCGTTGCAGAAGAAGGCGCCCGGCCCGCACATGCGCGACTCGTAAAAGCCGGCGTACGGGAAAGCGTGCAGCCAGACCTCGTCAATGGCGCCGCTGTTGATCTTGTTAATAACGTCGAAGTCGGCCAGGATGCGATGATAGTCCACATCGTCGGGCGTGTGAAAGCCGGTGTTCGCGCGCAGATTCTTAACGAAGTCATCGGGGGTGTAGGCGAAGCCATCGGCCTTCACCGGGAAGCGATCCACCTCCACCCGCTCGCCCGTCACAAAGTTGGCATAGCCGTGGCTCACCTGTTTCAGGTCGGCCATGTGGCCGGCGATGAGCTGGTCGGGGTCGTTCCAGCCCATCACCTCCGACAGTTTGCGGTTCTGCTCGGAGGGCACGCGCGGGTTGTAGATGATATTGAGCACCTTGCGCGTCACCGGCTGCGGCGCCTGGCCCACCGGCTCGCGCTCGGAAGGGTCTGGCCCCAGGGATTGGAAATAGCCCTCGGCGGCTTGCGCGGCATTGCTGACCGCCTGTTGCGCCTGGGCCAGCAGCTCGGCCAGCGTGTTGTGATTGTCGCCCATAATGGCTCCTTCATTTCGCGACGATGAAAGCCGCGGGTATTATCGCCGCTGGTATAGCGGCGTCAAGCAGACGGGTCAGGCGGCTAAACGCTGCGTAGCGCAGCACGCGATTTCGTGTACTATCGACTATTTGCATTCGCGCTCAGAGTCGACATTCATGCTGAGGGCTCCTTCAACGACCAGCTGTAGCGGCAGCGCCTGGCCCGAGCGCCAGGCCGCTTCAAATGGTTCGGCGCCCAACGCCTGGCGCGCGGCGGCCA
>Ga0070730_10003541_pt1 | contig 13941 bp, 6 predicted proteins | sample Coa_R1_3_FD_66447 | JGI IMG/M metagenome (GOLD analysis project Ga0070730, IMG submission 66447) | Surface soil microbial communities from Centralia Pennsylvania, which are recovering from an underground coalmine fire - Coalmine... | ecosystem: Environmental > Terrestrial > Soil > Unclassified ...
CGCTCGACGAGCTCTCGGGCCATTCGTCTGCGTGGGTGCCGCTGTTCCTCTGCGTGTGGACGGTGGCGGCACTCCTGCTGGCCCTCTTGTTGCGCTGGGCGGGAGCGGGACGCCTCACCGCCGGTCTCTTGCTCGCAGCGGCCGTGTGCGGCTGGCAGTACGCCGTCAACGGCGTGTCGATCCTCGTCGTCCGGCAGATCCCCGCGCACGCGGCGTTCCACGCTGCTGCAGCCGAGCGCGCGGTCGCAATCCCGGCCGTCCTCGCAGGCATCGCCGGCGCGCTGTTCGGCCGCTCGGGCGTATCCGGGAAAGGATCGACGCGCATCGTGCTCGCGTGCCTGACCGCAGCGGTCGGGTTGCTCGCGGCGCTCGACGGCGTCCTCCCGGAGCATCGCCGCTCGCTCGTCACAGCGCTCGACGCCGCCCACGTGCACGGCCTCTCGAAGGCGCTGATCGTGCCGCTCTCGATCGCGCTGCTTCTGACGGCGCGTCACCTTGCGCGCGGCAGCAGGAGGGCGTGGCGGCTCGCGCTCGTCCTGTTGGCGCTGCTCCTCGCGTTGAACGTGGAGCGGCAGTTCGGCGACGGCGCGATCGTCACCGGGCTCACGGTCGTGGGACTGCTCGCACGCCGCGCCGACTTCGACCGGCGGGGCGATCCGTCGTCGCGGCGGCGTGTCGCCTGGCACGCGGTCGCGCTCTCCGCGACTATCGCCGGCTACGGAGTGATCGCACTCTGGGTGAACCGCCTGATGGCCGACCAGCCGTACACGCTCTCGTACGCGCTTCGCCTCACGGGTCGCGCGGTCGCCGGACTCAACCTGCGCGGCGCCGACTCGCTGAATGGGCCGCTTGCCGACTGGTTCCCGCTCTCGGTGTTCCTCCTCGGGGTCGGATCGCTGCTCTTCGTTCTCGTCGAATGGCTTGCGCCCTGGCGCTACCGGCTCCACCGCCAGGCATCCGAGCTCGAGCTCGTTCGTAGCCTCGTCGCACAGTGGGGCGCCGACACGCTCGCTCCGTTCGCGTTGCGCGAAGACAAGTCGTACTTCTTCTCGGACGACCGCTCCGCGTTCGTCGCCTACCGCGTCGTCGGAGGCGTCGCGATCGTGTCGGGCGACCCGATCGGCCGCGAAGAAGCGCGCGAGGACGCGATCCGCTCCTTCCTCGCGTTCGCGCGCAACCGGTGCTGGCGTGTCGGAGTGCTCGGCGCCTCGGAGGAGTATCTGCAGCTGTACGAGTCGCTCGGCCTGCGCGCGCTGTATCACGGCGACGAGGCCGTCGTCGACTGCGCGACGTTCTCGCTCGACGGTCGCGCGATCCGCAAGGTGCGGCAGTCGGTCCACCGGCTCGAACGCGCCGGGTACACCGCGCGCGTGCTCACGCCGAGCGAGGTCGACCAGAACATGCGAGTCGAGCTCGAAGCGATCGGCCGCGCCTGGCGGGGCGCTGCGCCGGAGCGCGGATTCGCGATGGCGCTCGACGCGCTGTTCGGGAGCGCGGACGGCGACGCGCTCTTCATGATCGGCTTCGACTCCGACGGTCGGCCGCGCGGCTTCCTCCATTTCGCCGTCTGCCCTGCCGGGTCGGCGTTGTCGCTGTCGTCGATGCCACGGCTGAGCGACGTGCCGAACGGATTCATGGAGTGGCTGATCTGCGAGGCGATCGCGTACGCGCGCGACCACGGCTTCGCGCGCGTCTCGCTCAACTTCTCGCCGTTCGCGGCGTTGCTCGCCCCGACCCAGGAGCTGAGCGTCGGCCAGCGCGTGCAAGCGGCGACGCTCCGGCGCCTGAAAGGCCACTTCCAGCTCGACAACCTGCTGCTCTTCAACCGCAAGTTCTTTCCGACCTGGCAGCGGCGCTTCGTCATCTACGAGAACCGCCGCGACCTCCTGCGCGTCGGCGTGGCCGCGCTCGCCGTCGAGGCGTATCTGCCGTTCCAGTGATCGCACTCGCTCTTGCGCTCGCGGTCGCCTCCGCCGTCGCGATCGGCGGCGGCTACGCGCTCCAGCATGCAGCCGCAGCGAAGCTGCCCCCGCTCGCCGTGCGCACGCCGGTGCGCTCGCTCCTCCTGCTCGCCCGTAATGGGCGGTGGACGACCGGTTTCCTCCTCGGTATCGGCGGGTGGGCGCTCTACGTCGGCGCGCTCCGGATCGCGCCCCTGTCCCTCGTGCAGGCGGCCTCCGCCGGCGGGATCGGCGTCCTCGCGATCGCCGCCGGGCGCCTGCGTCCGCTCGAGCGCATCGCCGTCTGGGCCGCGCTCGGCGGGCTCGTTCTGCTCGCGTTCTCGATCGGCTCGCACACGACGGGGGCGCAGGCGGCGGTGGGGCCGGTGGCGGCGTGGCTCGCGGCTTCTGCGGTCGTTGCCGGGCTCGCGGCGTGGGCGGGAACGGCGCCGGCGCTCGGCCTGGCGGCGGGCGTGCTCTACGCGGCGGGCGACGTCACCACGAAGGTCGCAGTGGGCGGCGGCGGCAGGATCGCCATCGTCCCGGTCGTGCTCGCGTGCCACGGGCTCGCCTTCGTCTGCCTGCAGCTCGCGTTCCAGCGCGGCAGCGCGCTCGCGTCGGCCGGCATGGCGATGTTGTGGACGAACGCGCTCCCGATCGCCGCCGGAACGGCGCTCTTTGCCGAGCCGATTCCTGGCGGCGGGTGGCAGGGCGTAGCGCGGGTCGCAGCCTTCGTGCTCGTCGTCGCCGGTGCCGCCGCGCTCGGGGCCGCTACGGCCCCGCTGCCGCGAGGTGATTCAGCGCCATCCCCAACCAGTAGTGCGCCTGCGCCGACCAGAGTGCAGTCGAGTGCCCTCCGGGATAGAGCGCGTAGACGTGCGGAACCCGCGCTGCCTCGAGCTCGCGATTGAGCTCGACGTTCGCGTCGACGAACGTCGGGTCGCTGCGGCCGACGTAGAACCCGAAGAACGTCGGGTACTCCTTGAATTGGTGTGCGAGGCGTGCCGCCTGTTTGTGCAGGCTCGCCGCCTCGTTCGCGGCGCGCGACCCGAGGTCGAGCACGTGCGAGCCGGTCGGATCGGTCGGCGCGAAGTAGCCGCTCCACGATTCGACGGCGGCGAACTCCGCGGGATGTCCGAGCCCGAGGCTCGCGGCTCCGTACCCCCCGGCTGAGACGCCGACGAGCGCGCGACCCGCGCGGCTCGCGATCGTTCGGTAGTGGGAGTCGATCCACCGCGGCAGCTCGACTGCCAGCGCCGTCGCCCAGTTGCGGCCGGGACCCCAGTCGAGATACTCCGGATCGCCCTGCTGCCGGCGCGTTCCCTGCGGCACGACGAAGATCGCCGGCTTCGTCTCCGCGGCCAGTGCCTGGCCGACCCAGGCGACGCCCTGATACGTCGTCGGTCCAGCAGGAAGCCCGTGCAGGAAGTACACGACCGGATAGCGCTTGCCGCTCGTCGCGTAGTCCGGCGGAAGCTGGATGAGGTAGTGCACGACGCTGTCGAGCGCGCGCGAGCGAAACGACGCCGTCGACGTTTCGACGCGCGTGGGCGCCGCGCTTGCGGGCACGGCGCCTAGCAGCGCGAGTGCTGCGATGCCGAGCGCCGCGTAGATTGCGCGACCTGTGCGCATGGCGTGTAGTGTGCCTCAGCGGCCGACGCGCGGCCTGACGAGCGTCAGCAGCGCCTCCGCGAGCTCGTCCTCGAGCCGCGCCTTACGGACATAGTCGTTCGCGCCGGCCGCCCGGATCTCCAGCACGCGCTCCTCGTAGTCGTGGCCGCTGATCGCGACGACCGGCAGCTCCGGCGATTGCTCGCGTAGGCGGCGCGTCGCCTCGACCCCGTCGAGGACGGGCATCTCGATGTCCATCACCACGGCGTCGACGTCGAGCTTGGCGGCGAGCTCGACCGCCTCGCGGCCGTTCGCTGCGCGGCCGACGACGACGAAGCCGCCGTCCGCGTCGAGCAACGCCTCGACCACGTCGAGAAAGGCTTCGTCGTCCTCCGCGACGAGCACGCGATACGGCTGTGACCCCGGCAAGGCCGGTACAGGCTAGCCGCGGTCCGAGCCGGCGGAGACCGCAGATTTCGGACGGTTCGCGCCGTTCCCGGCGGACTCCTGCGGGATCTCGACGACGAACGTCGAGCCCTCGGCTTCGCTTTCCACCCAGATGCGCCCGCCGACCCGGCGCACGAGCTCCCGGCAGATGTACAACCCGAGGCCGGTGCCGCCGATGCCGCGCGTCATGCCCGGATCGAGGCGGTAGAACTTCTCGAAGATGCGCTCGCGCTCGGCTGCGGGCACGCCGAGTCCCCGGTCGTGCACCGCGAAGCGGATGCTCCGGTCGCGGCTCGACACCTCGATTCGGATCGGGCCACCGTCGGGTGAGTACTTGACAGCGTTGTCGAGGAGGTTCGACAGCACCTGGCGTAGCTGGCTCGGGTCGGCGGCGACTGGCGGCAGCGCTTCCGGGACGTCGAGCGCAAGCTCGACGTGCTTCGGGATGTGCGTTCGCGCCGTCTCCACTTCCTGCTGCACGATCGCGATCGGATCGCAACGCTCGATCCGCACCTCGAGCTTGTCCGCGTCGAGTTGGCTCGTCAGCAGCAGGTCCTCGACGATGTCGGCGAGCCGCTTCGCCTCGACCTCGATCACCTCGAGCAGCTTGTCGAGGAGCTGGTCCTCGAGCTCGAGGTCGTCGCGGCGGAGCGTGACCGCCGACCCGTAGATGGCCGCGAGCGGTGTGCGCAGCTCGTGCGACACGGTCGCGACGAGGTCCTGTCGCATCGTCTCGAGCGCACGCTGCTCGGTGAGGTCGCGGAACGCGAAGACGGTGCCCTCTTCGAAGCCGACCGCAGAGATCGACAGCCACAGCTCACGGCCGTCGATTTCGAGCGGCACGGTCTCTGCCCGCGCCGCCTCGCCGGCGTTCGCAACCCGGAGGCGCCGCGCGAAGCCCTGCCAATCGATCGCGTCCCCGGCGGTGAGGCCGGTGATGCGTTGCGCCGCTTCGTTCCAGAGGCGCACCCTTCCGGCCCGGTCGACGAGGGCCACGCCGTCGCCGATGGTCGCCAGCACCTGTGCCGCCTGCGCGCGCTCCTCGGCCTCGCGGTAGAGCTGCGCGTTCTCGATCGCCGTCACCGCACGACCGGCGAGCTCTTCGGCGAGCTGCAGGTCGTCGGGGCCGAAGAGGCGGCCGGGATCGCACGAGATGAATGTGATCGCTCCGAGCACGCGCTCGCGGCCGCGCAGCGGGACGCACATGTAGGAGCGCAGGTCGAGCTGGCGCAGGAGATCGAGGTGCAGATCGTCGCGCGCGCCGCGTTCGAGCATCGCGTCGGTGATCTCGGCCACGAGCTCGGGCTCGCCGGTCCGCACGACTGCGGCCGCGCCCGTCGGCTGGTCGGGGTTCGGCGGGTAGCGCTCCTCGAGCTCCCGCGCGAAGGCGACCTGGGTTGGATCCTCGTGCGCGACGGCGAGCTCCGAGATTGCGCCGTCCGCCTCGACTACGTGCACCGCGCACCAGTCGGCGATCCCGCCGACGGCGAGCCGCGCGACTTCGGCGAGCGTGTGGCGATAGTCGAGAGAGCGCGAGAGCGCGTCGCCGGCGGCGACGATGAAACGGCGCTGCTCCTCGGCCCGCTTGCGGTCGTGGATGTCGGTCGCGGTGCCGATCCAGAACTCGATCGCGTCGTCGTCGCCGCGAATCGCTGCCGCGCGTCCGAGATGCCAGCGATAGCTGCCGTCCGCCGCCCGGAACCGAAACTCGATCTCGAACGCGTCGCCTGTCTCGAGCGTCTGCGTACGGCGTGCCAGCATCGCCGGCAGGTCGTCCGGGTGGACGACCGCCGGCCACTCGAACAGCTCGACGTCCTCCGCCGTCATTCCCGTGTAGTCGAACCAACGCCTGTTGCAGTAGGTGGTGTTTCCGTTCGGATCGGCGGTCCAGACGATTTGCGGCATCGCGTCGGCGAGCTGTTGGTAGCGCGCCGTCGTCACTCGCTCCTGCTCTGCGAGCTGCTGCTCGCGCAAGAGCTCCGCCTGCTCCCGCAGCTGCCGGTTCTTCTCCCACACGTCGACGAAGACGGCGATCTTTGAGCGCAGGATGTCGGGATCGATCGGCTTCAGGATGTAATCGACCGCGCCGGCGGAGTAGCCGCGGAAGACGTGCTCCTCGTCCTTCGAGATCGCGGTGACGAAGATGATCGGAATGTGCTGCGAGCGCTCGCGCTGCTTGATCAGCCGCGCGGTCTCGAATCCGTCCATGTCCGGCATCTGGACGTCGAGCAGGATGCACGCGAACTCTTCGCGCAGCAGCTCCTTCAGCGCCTCTTCGCCCGAGCCCGCCGAGACGAGGCGATGGCCGAGCGGCTCGAGCACCGCCTCGAGCGCGAGCAGGTTCTCGCGGCGGTCGTCGACGAGCAGGATCGCCGCACGCGCGTCCATCAGACGCACAGCCCGTAGAGGAAGGGCGGGATCTCTTCGAGCGGGAGGATCGCGTCCGCCTGCGTGGCGGCGATCGCGGCGTCGGGCATCGTGCGCCGCGCCGACGATTCCGGGTCCTGGACGATCGCAACGCCGCCGCGTTCCTTGATCCGTGCGAGACCGGCAGCGCCGTCCTCGCTCGCCCCGGTGAGGACGATGCCGACGAGCCTCTCCGCGTACGCGTCCGCCGCCGACTCGAAGAGGACGTCGATCGACGGGCGCGCATGGTTCACCGGCTCGTCGGTCGAGAGCGCGAGGCGGCCGTCCTCGACGAGCACGTGGTAGTCGGGCGGCCCGATGTACACGCGGTCGCGCTCGAGTGGCGTCTTGTCGTCGGGATCGCCGACCACGCGCCGTGTGTGTCCCTGCAGCAGCCCGGAGAGCACATCCGCCTGCGAGCTCGGCGACCGGTGCTGTGCGACGACGATCGGCTGGTGCACGTCGTCGGACAGGCCGCGGAGCAGTCTGCTGACCGCATCGAGCCCGCCCCAGGACACTCCGATCACGATGAGTTCATACACCTCACTTTGCCAACCGGTAGATGCGCTCGTCTTCGTCGATCGCCTCGTAGCGATCGGCGCACGGCGTGAAGGCGATCGACTCCTTCCGCCCGAGCGCGAGGATGCCGAACCGCTCGAGGCTCTCCGCGAACAACCGGTGCACGCGATCCTGCAGCGGCTTGTCGAAATAGATGAGGACGTTCCGGCAGAGGATGACGTTGAATTCGTTGAATGCCCGGTCCATCGCGACGTTGTGCTGCGCCCAGACGACGTTCTCGCTCAGCTCGCGCGCGAAGCGGGCGCGGTCGTACGCGGCGACGTAGTACTCGGAGAACTCGCCCTTGCCCCCGGCGCGGATGTAGTTCTGGGTGTACTGCTGCATCCGGTCGAGCGGAAACACGCCGGCGCGGGCGGCTTCCAGCACGTTCTCGTTGATGTCGGTCGCATAGATCCGGGCGCGCTCGTAGAGGCCTTCTTCGCGGAGGAGGATCGCGAGCGAGTAGACCTCCTCGCCGGTCGAGCAGCCGACGCACCAGATGCGCGTGAACGGGTAGGTGCGCAGCGTGGGGACGACGTTCTCGCGGAAGCTCACGAAGAAGGACGGGTCGCGGAACATCGCGGTGACGTTGATCGACAGGTCGAGCAGCAGCCGCTCCATGCACTCGGGGTCGTGGAGCAGCAGATCGTGGAGCTGCGTGAAGGTCTCGAGGCCCTCGGCGTTCATCCGCCGCCACAGCCGTCGCTTCAACGATGCCTGCGCGTACTCGCGGAAGTCGAAGCCGTAGCGGCGATAGACCGCTTCGAGCAGCAGCTCGATCTCGAGCTGCTCGAGCGTCTGTTCCTGTGCCTGCTCGCTAGTGATAGAGCCAGACACGCATCAAGGAGAGCAGCTGGTCGTTGTCGACGGGCTTCGTGATGTAGTCCGACGCTCCCGATGCGATCGACCGCTCGCGGTCGCCCTTCATCGCCTTCGCCGTCAGCGAGATGATCGGAAGCTGGTCGAACTCCGGCATGCGGCGGACGGCCTCGGTGGCCTCGTAGCCGTCCATCTCCGGCATCATGATGTCCATCAGGACGAGGTCGACGTCAGGGTTCTCCCGCAGCGTCTCGATGCCCTCGCGACCGTTCTCCGCAAACACGACGTCCATCCCGTTCGCCTCGAGCATCGACGTGAGCGCGAACACGTTGCGCACGTCGTCGTCGACGATCAGGACCTTCTTGCCCTTGAACACGTCCTCGGCGCTGTGCAGCTGTTCCAGCATCCGCCGTTTCGCCTGCGGCAACCGAGCCTCGACGCGGTGGAGGAAGAGCGACGTCTCGTCGAGCAGTCGCTCGGGCGACCGTGCGTCCTTGACGACGATCGCCTCCGCGTAGCGCTTCAGCTGCGTCTCTTCGCTCCTCGTCAGCTCCTTGCCGGTGTACACGATCACCGGCAGCGTCTCGAAGCGGGCGTTCCCCTTCAGCTGCTCGAGCAGCGCGAAGCCCGTCATGTCGGGCAGCTTCAGATCGAGCACCATGCAGTCGAAGTCGGTCTCCTCGAGTGCGCGGAACGCCTCTTCGCTCGATCCGACCGCGGTCACCCCGACGTCGTCGCCCGTGCCCACGAGCTCGACGATCGCCTCGCGTTCGATCTCGTCGTCCTCGACGACGAGCAGGCGGCGGACTCGCCGCTCGATGAACGTCGAGATGCGTTCGAACGTCTCGGCCAGCCGCTCCTTCTCGAGCGGCTTCTCGACGAACGCGACCGCGCCGGCGCGCAGGGCGTTCGCCTTGCCGTCCTCGCTCGAGACGATGTGGACGGGGATGTGCCGCGTCGCGGGGTGGTGCTTCAGATGGTCGAGCACCGACCAGCCGTCCATCACCGGCAGCGTCAGGTCGAGGACGATCGCATCGGGCCTGTACTCGTGCGCGAGCGCAAGACCTGCGTCGCCCCGGGTCGCGACGATCCCCTTGAAGCCGCGCTCGCGTGCGACGTCGAGCATCGTGCGCGCGAACTCCGACTCGTCCTCGACGATCAGGACGACGCGGTCGCCCTCCTGCACGTCCTCGCGGTCGTCCTGCACGTTCGGGAGCAGCACTGCCGGATCGAGCTCCGGCGGCGGGGGAGCGGAGTCGGCGAGCATCCCCGAGCCCTCGGAGACGAGCGCCTCGCCCTCGCGCACGAGCTGCTCGAGCCGGGCCTCGATCGTGGCGAGCTCCTCGCCGGTGGAGAGGTCGAACGGCACCCACGCGACGGGGAGGTAGAGCGTGAACGTGCTGCCCTTCCCGGGCTCCGAGTGGACGCGGATCTCGCCCCCCAGCAGGCGGGCGATCTCGCGGCTGATCGAGAGACCGAGGCCCGTGCCGCCGTAGCGGCGCGATGTCGTGCCGTCGGCCTGCTGGAACGCCTCGAAGATGAGGCGGAGGTTCTCCTCCTGGATGCCGATCCCGGTGTCCATCACCGAGAACGCGAGCACGGTCTCCGCGGCGTCGAGATGCGCCGACGCGAACTGCGTCTCGGGGGGCGCCACTTCGATGCGCAGCGACACGCCGCCCTCGTCGGTGAACTTCACCGCGTTCGAGAGCAGGTTCTTGAGCACCTGCTGCAGCCGCGTCTCGTCGGTGACGATCGTCGGCGGCACGGCGGCGCCCGCGATGTCGACCGACAGCTCGAGCCCCTTGTCGCTGGCGAGCGGGCGGAACGTTCGCTCGACGTAGTCGCGAATGTCCGAGAGGCGCACCTCGGCGGCGCGCACGTCCATCTTCCCCGCCTCGACCTTCGAAAGGTCGAGAATGTCGTTGATGAGGCCGAGCAGGTCGGAGCCGGCCTGGTGGATCGTGCTCACGAACTCGATCTGCTTGTCGGTGAGGTTCTCCTCGGTGTTCTGCGCAAGCAGCTTCGCGAGGATGAGCAGTGAGTTGAGCGGCGTGCGCAGCTCGTGGCTCATGTTCGCGAGGAACTCGCTCTTGTACTTCGACGAGAGCGCCAGCTGTTCCGCGCGCTCCTGCAGCGCCGCGCGCGCAAGCTCGATCTCGCGGTTCTTGATCTCGATGCGGCTGTTCTGCTCGGCGAGCAGCTGCGCCTTCTCCTCGAGCTCCTCGTTCGTCTGCTGCAGCTCCTCCTGCTGCGTCTGCAGCAGCTCCTCCGACGCCTTCAGCGTCTGCGCCTGCTGCTCGAGCTCGACGTTCGCGCGCTTGAGCTCCTCCTGCTGCGCCTGCAGCTCTTCGGAGCGCTCCTGCAGCTCCTGGGTCAGCGCCTGCGACTGGCGGAGCAGCTCCTCCGTCCGCATCGTCGCCTGGATCGTGTTGATGACGATGCCGATCGTCTCGCCGAGCTGCTCGAGGAACGCACGCTGCACGTCGCTGAACTCCTGGAACGACGCGAGCTCGACGACCGCCATCACCTGGTCCTCGAAGAGGACGGGCATGACGATCACGTTGCGCGGCGTCGCGTCGCCGAGTCCGGACGCGATACGGAGGTAATCCTCCGGCGGGTCGGTGATGACGATCGAGTGCCGCTCGAGGGCGGCCTGGCCGACGAGCGCCTCGCCCACCCTGAAGCGGTTGCCGAGACCCTTGCGCTGCTTGTAGCCGTAGCTCGAGATGAGCTGCAGCTCCGGCTCTTCGTCCTCGATGTCGAGCATGAGGAAGAACGCGCCGTAGCCGGCACCGACCATCGGCGTCAGCTCGGACATGATCAGGCGCGAGACCGTCTGCAGGTCGCGCTGGCCCTGCATCATCCCCGAGAACCGCGCGAGGTTCGAGTTCAGCCAGTCTTGCTCGGCATTGCGCTCGGTCGTCGCGCGCAGGTTGGCGATCATCTGGTTGACGTTCTGCTTGAGCGCGTCGACCTCGCCCTTCGCCTCGACGGTGACCTGCCGCGTCAGGTCGCCCTCGGTCACGGCGGTCGACACGTCCGCGATGGCGCGCACCTGGGTCGACAGCGTCTCGGCGAGGTTGTTGAAGTTGTCGGTGAGGTCCTTCCACACGCCGCTGACGCCCTCGACGTAGGCCTGGCCGCCGAGGATGCCCTCGGTGCCCACCTCGCGCGCGACGCGCGTCAGCTCCGCGGCGAACGACGAGAGCTGGTCGACCATCGTGTTGATCGTGTTCTTCAGCTGCAGGATCTCGCCGCGCACGTCGACGGTGACCTTCTTCGAGAGGTCGCCGGTCGCGACGGCGGTCGTGACCTCGGCGATGTTGCGCACCTGATTCGTGAGGTTGTCGGCGAGCCCGTTCACCGAGTCGGTGAGGTCCTTCCACGTGCCGGACACACCCTTCACCTGCGCCTGCCCGCCGAGCTTCCCTTCGGTGCCCACTTCGCGGGCGACGCGCGTGACCTCGTCGGCGAACGACGAGAGCTGGTCGACCATCGTGTTGATCGTGTCCTTCAGCTCGGCGATCTCGCCCTTCACGTCGACGGTGATCTTCTTCGAGAGGTCGCCGTTCGCGACTGCGGTCGTCACCTGCGCGATGTTGCGCACCTGTTCGGTGAGCGACGTCGCCATGAAGTTCACATTGTCGGTGAGGTCGCGCCACACGCCGCTGACGCCTTCCACCGACGCCTGGCCGCCGAGGCGGCCTTCGGTGCCGACCTCGCGGGCGACGCGCGTCACCTCGGCGGCGAACGCGCGCAGCTGGTCGACCATCGTGTTGATGGTCTCCTTCAGCTCGAGCACCTCGCCCTTCACGTCCACCGTGATCTTCTGCGAGAGGTCGCCCTGCGCGACTGCGGTCGTCACCTGCGCGATGTTGCGCACCTGGCCGGTGAGGTTCGACGCCATGCCGTTCACGTTCTCGGTGAGGTCGCGCCACGTGCCGCTGACACCCTCGACCTCGGCCTGGCCGCCGAGCACGCCTTCCGTTCCCACTTCGCGGGCGACGCGGGTGACCTCGTCGGCGAAGGAGGAGAGCTGGTCGACCATCGTGTTGATCGTGTCCTTCAGCTGCAGGACCTCGCCGCGCGCGTCGACGGTGATCTTCTGCGTCAGGTCGCCCTTTGCGACGGCCGTCGTGACCGTGGCGATGTTGCGCACCTGGTCGGTGAGGTTGCCGGCGAGCGTGTTCACGCTGTCGGTCAGGTCCTTCCACGTGCCCGAGACGCCGCGCACTTCGGCCTGACCGCCGAGCTTGCCTTCGGTACCCACTTCGCGGGCGACGCGCGTCACTTCGTCGGCGAACGAGGAGAGCTGGTCGACCATCGTGTTGATCGTGTCCTTCAGCTCGAGGATCTCGCCGCGCACGTCGACGGTCACCTTCTTCGAGAGGTCGCCCTTCGCGACCGCGGTCGTCACCTCGGCGATGTTGCGCACCTGTTCGGTGAGCGAGGTCGCCATGAAGTTCACCGACTCGGTGAGGCCGCGCCACGTGCCGGAGACGCCCTCCACCTGGGCTTGGCCGCCCAGGCGCCCTTCCGTGCCGACCTCACGCGCGACGCGCGTCACCTCGTCCGCGAATGCGGACAGCTGGTCGACCATCGTGTTGAGGGTGTTCTTCAGCTCGAGGATCTCCCCCCGCGCCTCGACGGTGATCTTCTGAGAGAGGTCGCCGCCTGCGACCGCGGTCGCTACCTGGGCGATGTTGCGGACCTGATTCGTCAGGTTGTTCGCCATCTGGTTCACGTTCTCGGTGAGGCCACGCCACGTGCCGCTGACGCCTTCGACCTCGGCCTGGCCGCCGAGGCGTCCTTCGGTGCCCACTTCGCGGGCGACGCGCGTGACCTCGTCGGCGAACGAGGAGAGCTGGTCGACCATCGTGTTGATCGTCGTCTTCAGCTCGAGGATCTCGCCGCGGACGTCGACGGTGATCTTCTTCGAGAGGTCGCCGTTCGCGACGGCGGTCGTGACCTCGGCGATGTTGCGCACCTGGTCGGTGAGCGAGCTCGCCATGAAGTTCACCGACTCGGTCAGGTCGCGCCACGTGCCGCTGACGCCTTCGACCTCGGCCTGGCCGCCGAGGCGTCCCTCGGTGCCCACTTCGCGGGCGACGCGCGTCACCTCGGCTGCGAACGAGGAGAGCTGGTCGACCATCGTGTTGATCGTCGTCTTCAGCTCGGCGATCTCGCCCTTCACGTCCACGGTGACCTTCTTGGAGAGGTCGCCGTTCGCGACGGCGGTCGTGACCTCAGCGATGTTGCGCACCTGCTCCGTCAGCGACGTGGCCATGAAGTTCACCGACTCGGTGAGGCCGCGCCACACGCCGCTGACGCCTTCCACCTGCGCCTGGCCGCCGAGGCGGCCCTCGGTGCCGACCTCGCGGGCGACGCGCGTGACCTCCGCGGCGAACGCGGAGAGCTGGTCGACCATCGTGTTGATCGTGTCCTTGAGCTCGGCGATCTCGCCCTGGACGTCGACGGTGATCTTCTTCGTCAGGTCGCCGGTTGCGACTGCGGTCGTGACCTGCGCGATGTTGCGCACCTGCGTCGTGAGGTTGCCGGCGAGCGTGTTGACGTTGTCGGTGAGGTCCTTCCACACGCCGCTGACGCCTTCGACGTTCGCCTGACCGCCGAGGCGTCCTTCGGTGCCGACCTCGCGGGCAACGCGCGTCACCTCGGAGGCGAACGAGCGCAGCTGGTCGACCATCGTGTTGATCGTGTCCTTGAGCTGGAGCACCTCGCCGCGGACGTCGACGGTGATCTTCTTCGAGAGGTCGCCGGTCGCGACCGCCGTCGTGACGTCGGCGATGTTGCGCACCTGGTCGGTGAGGTTGTTCGCGAGCGTGTTGACGTTGTCGGTGAGGTCCTTCCACACGCCGCTGACGCCTTCGACGTTCGCCTGGCCGCCGAGCTTGCCCTCGGTGCCCACTTCCTTCGCGACGCGGGTCACCTCGGCGGAGAACGCGCGCAGCTGGTCGACCATCGTGTTGATCGTGTCCTTGAGCTGGAGGACCTCGCCGCGGACGTCGACGGTGATCTTCTTCGAGAGGTCGCCGGTTGCGACGGCGGTCGTGACGTCGGCGATGTTGCGCACCTGGTCGGTGAGGTTGCCGGCGAGCGTGTTGACGTTGTCGGTGAGGTCCTTCCACACGCCGCTGACGCC
>Ga0070730_10003542_pt1 | contig 13941 bp, 8 predicted proteins | sample Coa_R1_3_FD_66447 | JGI IMG/M metagenome (GOLD analysis project Ga0070730, IMG submission 66447) | Surface soil microbial communities from Centralia Pennsylvania, which are recovering from an underground coalmine fire - Coalmine... | ecosystem: Environmental > Terrestrial > Soil > Unclassified ...
CACCTGCATCGGCAACTCCGGCCCGCTGCCCGAGGCGATCAGCGCGGCGGTCGCCGAGAACGACCTGGCGGTCGTCTCCGTCCTGTCCGGCAACCGCAACTTCGAGGGCCGGATCAACCCCGACGTCAAGATGAACTATCTCGCGTCGCCGCCGCTGGTCGTGGCCTACGCGCTCGCCGGCACGATGGACATTGACATGCAATACGATGCGCTCGGCAGCCGTGCCGACGGGACGCCGGTGTATCTGCGGGATATCTGGCCCTCGGCGGCCGATATCGCCAAGGTGGTCCAGTCCGCGGTGGCCGCCGAGATGTTCTCCCGCGATTACGCGGACGTGTTCGAGGGCGACGACCGGTGGCGGGCCCTGCCGGTGCCCGAGGGCGACACGTTTGCCTGGGACGACGACTCCACCTACGTGCGCCACCCGCCGTACTTCGACGAGATGGGCGCTGAACCGGAGCCGGTGGCCGACATCCACGGCGCCCGGGTGCTCGCCATGCTGGGTGACTCGGTGACCACCGACCACATCTCCCCGGCCGGCGCGATCAAGACCGACAGCCCGGCCGGCAAGTACCTCACCGAGCACGGGGTCGAGCGGCGCGACTTCAACTCCTACGGGTCGCGGCGCGGTAACCACGAGGTGATGATCCGCGGCACGTTCGCCAATATCAGGCTGCGCAACCAGCTTGCCCCCGGCACCGAGGGCGGGGTCACGGTGAAGCTGCCCGGCGAGGAGCAGATGAGCATCTATGACGCCTCGCGGCGGTACGCCGAGGAGGGCACCCCGCTGATCGTGCTTGGCGGCAAGGAGTACGGCTCCGGCTCGTCCCGGGACTGGGCCGCCAAGGGCACGCTGCTGCTCGGGGTGCGTGCCGTGCTGGCCGAGTCGTTCGAGCGGATCCACCGCTCCAACCTGATCGGGATGGGCGTGCTGCCGCTGCAATACCGTCCCGGGGAGTCGGCGGCCTCGCTCGGGCTGACCGGCCGCGAGGAGTACGACGTGGCCGGCGTCGAGGAGATGAACTCCGGGCCGGTGCCGCGCGAGGTGACCGTCCGCGCGGACGGGAAGCAGTTCCGCGCGGTCCTGCGGATCGACACCCCCGGCGAGGCCGCGTACTACCGGCACGGCGGGATCATGCAGTTCGTGCTGCGGTCACTGCTGGCCCAGGATTAAGACACGCCCCGGGTCTGCTGGGGCCTATGGCGCGCACGGTGCGCGGGAGGCGGGTAACCTTGCCGGAAATGCCCGAGATGTTATTTGCATATTGCTGGCCCGGGGCTGAACGCACAGCACCGTGGCAAGGCGGTAACGTGGCCGGAGATGTCCGAGCCCACTGTGCGCCCTGCCCCGGAAAAGGCCCGGACCGGTGGCCGCAGCTGGGCCCCCGCGCTGTTCGTGCCCGGCATCGTTGCGCTCGCGTTCAACCTGCGCGGCGCGATCAGCAGCCTGCCCCCGGTCTTCCCGGAACTGGCCTCGACGCTGCGTTTGCCGTCGGTGGCGGTCGCGCTGCTGGCTGCCGCCCCGGTGCTGTGCTTCGGGGTGTTCTCGTTCGTGGCCGCCCCGCTGGCCCGCCGGTACGGCGACGAGCGGGTGCTGCTGGCCTCCCTGGTGCTGCTCGCTGCGGGGCTGCTCGCGCGCGGCGCCTGGCCCGGGGCACTGCTGTTCCCCGGCACTGTGGCGGCCGGTGCGGCAATCGCACTGATGAACGTGCTGCTGCCCAGCCTGGTCAAGCGGCGCCGCCCGGACCAGGCAGGCCTGCTGATCGGGGTCTACCTGCTCAGCCTGGCCGCCGGGGCCATCCTCGCCTCGCTGATCGCGGTGCCGGTGTACCAGTCCACCGGCTCAGCCCGGCTGACCCTGGGCCTGTGGGCGCTGCCGGCGCTGGCGGCGGCGCTGGGATGGCTGCCCCAGTGGCGGTTCCGGACCACACCGAACGGCCCGGACGGCGGCCCGCCGGGCGGCCCACCGCTGGTGAAGGTGTCCAGGCACCTGCTCGCCTGGCAAGTCATGGGCTTCATGGCGCTGCAGAGCCTGATTTATTACTCGGCGCTCTCGTGGCTGCCGGTCATGCTGAGAGACCGGGGCGCGGGAGCGGTACACGCGGGCAGCCTGCTCGCCCTGATGAACTTCGGTAACGCGGTCACCGCGCTGCTGGCCCCGATGTTCGCCCACCGGGCCAGGGACCAGCGGTGGCTGATGGCCGCCACGGTGACGGTCAGCGCCGTGGGGCTCACCGGGATCTGGTTCGCGCCGCTGGGCGGCGCCCCCGCCTGGACCCTGCTATTCGGCCTGGGACAGGGCTCCGCCCTGGGCCTGGCGATCTACTTCACCGCCGCCCGGGCGCCCGACCCGGTGACGTCCGCCTCGCTGTCGGCGTTCACGCAGGGAGGCGGGTACCTGGTGGCGACGGCCGGGCCGCTCCTGGCCGGCTTGCTGCACGCCGTGACCGGGACCTGGACCGTGCCGGTGATGGTCATGCTGGTCGTGATCGCCTTCGAGGGCGCCGTCGGCTGGCTGGCCGGCCGGGCCCGCACCCTGCCCGCGGCCCTGGCTCCCTAGCGGCCCACCCGCCTCAGCGTCGCGGGACGGTTGAGGGCAGTGTGACGTACGCCATGAGGTGCGGCTGGGCTGGCGCCGGTAGCGTCGGGGCCAGCCATGTATCCCGACATCGCTGTGATCGCCGCTGCCGGGCTGTTCGTCGCCCTCGGCGGGTTCGTGCAGAGCGGGATCGGGCTGGGCCTCGGCGTGGTCGCCGCGCCGGTGGTGACGCTGCTCGCCCCGGCGCTGATGCCCGGCTCGCTGCTGGTCGCCGGGTCGAGCCTGCCGCTGCTGATCCTGGCCAGGGAGGTACTGCACGCCGACTGGCCCGGGATCTCCTGGGCGCTGGCGGGCCGGGTGGCCGGCACCGCAGGCGGGATCTGGGTGCTCGCCGTGGTGTCGGTCCGGGCACTGGGCATCGTGGTCGGCGGCATGGTGCTCACCGTGGTCGTGCTCTCGGTCCGCAGTGCCGCCGTGCCGCGGAACCGGGTCACGCTGCTCGCCGCCGGGGTGATCTCCGGCGTGACCGGCACCGCCACGTCGATCGGCGGCCCGCCGGTGGCGCTGCTCTACCAGGGCGAATCCGGGCCCCGGGTCCGGGCCACCCTGTCGGTGTTCTTCGCCGTGGGGAACAGCCTCGCGGTGTGCGCCCTCGCGGTCAGCGGGCATCTGCCCGGCGGTGATCTCCTGGCCGGCCTGCTGTTCACCGGGTGCGCTCTGGCCGGGTTCACGGTCGCCGCCGGGCTGCGCCGGTTCCTCGACGCCGGGCGGACCCGCGCCGCGGTGCTTGCCGCCGCCGCGGTGTCGTCGCTGATCCTGATCGTGCACAGCGCCCTGGGCTAGGTGCCCCCCGGTCCTGGGCCAGGCCCCGGGCGGCCAGGGCAGGCCGCCCCCCAGTAGCGTTGACGCGTCGCTCACCTCGGAGGTTGCCGCATGCTCGTGGCCGGCGTGGATTCCTCGACCCAGTCCACCAAGGTAGTGCTGTGCGACGCACAGGACGGCACCATCGTGGCCCGGGGCAGCGCCCCGCACCCGGGCGGCACCGAGTGCCCACCGCAGGCGTGGGGGGAGGCCCTCACCCGGGCGGGGGAGGACCTGCTCCTTCGCGCGGCGGCGGTCGGCGTGGCCGGGCAGCAGCACGGCATGGTCGTGCTCGACGAGAACGCCGAGGTGATCCGGCCCGCCCTGCTGTGGAACGACATGCGCTCCGCCGGTGCCGCGTCGGCCCTGGTCGCCGAGCGTGGGCCGCGGTGGTGGGCGGAGCGCACCGGCAGCGTGCCGAACGCCTCCTTCACCGTGACCAAGCTCCGCTGGCTGGCCGGGCACGAGCCGGAAAACGCGGCCCGGGTCTACCGGGTGATGCTGCCGCACGACTGGCTGACCTGGCGGCTGCTCGCCGGGCGGCCGATGACCAACGAGCCGGTCAGCGACCGCGGCGACGCGTCCGGCACCGGGTACTTCTCACCCGCGGACGGCGCCTGGCTGCCCGAGGTCGCTGCGGACGCGCTGGGACACGAGGTCCGGCTGCCCCGTGTGGCCCGGCCGGCCGAGGCCGTGGGCGAGACCGGCTGGGGGGCGGTGGTGTCAGCGGGCACCGGGGACAACATGGGCGCGGCGCTTGGCCTGGGCCTGGCGCCGGGCGAGATCGCCGTGTCGATCGGCACGTCGGGGACGGCCTACGCGGTGACCACGGTGCCGGCCGCCGACCCGAGTGGCGCGATCGCCGGCTTCGCCGACGCGACCGGGCGGTTCCTGCCGCTGGTCTGCACGATCAACGCCGGGCTGGTGCTGGACTCGGTGGCCGGGCTGCTGGGCACCGACTCCGCCGGGCTTGCCGCGCGGGCGCTGGCCGCCGGCCCCGGGGCGGGCGGGCTCACCCTGCTGCCCTACTTCGACGGGGAGCGCACCCCGGTCCGGCCCGGCGCCACCGGGGTGCTGCACGGCATGACCACCCGCAACGTCACGCCGGAGAACCTGGCCCGGGCCGCCGTGGAGTCGGTGCTCGCCTCGCTCGCCGAGGTGGCGGCGCTGCTTCACGGCGACGGCGCCAGCCCGGAGCGGGTGCTGCTCGTTGGCGGCGCAGCCCGGTCCGAGGCGGTCCGCGCGGCGGCCCCGGTCATCTTCGGCGCCCCGGTGGACGTGCCGGAGCCAGAGGAATACGTGGCGCTCGGCGCGGCCCGGCAGGCGGCGTGGGCGCTGGCCGGCACCCCGGACCCGCCTGACTGGCCGCGCCGCCCCGCCCAGCGCTACGAGGCCCCCGGCCGGCCCGGCATCCGGGAGCGCTTCGCCGCGCTGCGGGACGCCACGGCCGGCTGGGACCGCGGCCTCCCGGAGAGCGGTGAGCCTCCGTGACCCTCGTGACCACAGCCACGCCGCTGCCCGGGCCGGCCGCGGGGCATCGTTATGCAGAAAGGAACGTCTCGCCGTGACCGCAGACGCTTACTCGCCAACGCCAGCCGACAAGTTCTCGTTCGGCATCTGGACGGTGGGCTGGCAGGGGGTGGATGTGTTCGGCCCGGCGGTCCGGCCGCCGATGCGCGCCGACCGCGCCGTGCGCAAGCTCGCCGAGCTCGGCGCCTACGGGGTCAACTTCCACGACAACGACGTGTTCGACTTCGGCGCCAGCCCGGGGGAACGGGACGCGCGGGTCGGCGACTTCATCCGCGCGCTGGCCGACACCGGGCTGGTGGTGACGACGGCGACCACCAACCTGTTCTCCCATCCGATGTTCAAGGAGGGCGCGTTCACCGCCAACGACCGGGACGTGCGCCGGTTCGCCCTGGCGAAGACCATGCGCAACCTGGACCTCGCGGCCGAGCTGGGTGCCGGGGTGTACGTGTGCTGGGGCGGCCGGGAGGGCGCCGAGTCCGGGGCAAGCAAGGACATCCGCGCCGCGCTGGACCGGTACAAGGAGGCGTTCGACATCCTCGGCGGCTACGTCCTCGACCGGGGCTATCAGCTGCGGTTCGCGATCGAGCCCAAGCCGAACGAGCCGCGCGGCGACATCCTGCTGCCCACCGCCGGGCACGCGCTGGCGTTCATCAACGAACTGGAGCACCCCGAGCTTGTCGGGATCAACCCCGAGGTCGGCCATGAGGAGATGGCCGGGCTGAACTACGCGCACGCGATCAGCCAGGCGCTGTGGCACGGCAAGCTGTTCCACATCGACCTGAACGGCCAGAACGGCCCGCGCTACGACCAGGACCTGCGGTTCGGCGCGGGCAACGCGCGCGGGGCGTTCTGGGTGGTGGACGCGCTGGTCGCCGGCGGGTACGACGGGCCTGTGCACTTCGACTACAAGCCGCCTCGCACCGAGGACGACGACGGGGTGTGGGACTCCGCCGCCGCGTGCATGCGCAACTACCTGATCCTGCGGGAGAAGGTTCGGGCGTTCCGCGCCGACCCCGAGGTCAAGGCGGCACTGGCCGCGGCGCGGGTGGGCGAGCTGGCCGAGCCCACGCTGGCGGCGGGGGAGACCTGGCGGGACGTGGCCGGCTTCACCCCGGACATCGAGGCGCTGGCCGCCCGGGGCATGGCGTTCGAGCGGCTCGACCAGCTCGCCCTGGAGCACCTGTACGGCGTGCGGTAGCGGCATCCCTGCGCCGCGCCCGGCGCAGGGATAAAACGTTTGCGCAGGTTGAGGGGCCGCGGCTACCGTGAAGGAGTCCATATCCTTCCGCCGCCGGCGGCTCAGCCCCGCGTGCCCACCGGCACGCCCCAACCGAACGGACGACCTGCCATGCTGGCCCGCCGGTTCCCCGTGCTCGCCCACCGCGACTTCCGGCTGCTCCTCGCCGACCGGCTGCTCGCGCCGGGGGCCTTCGCGTTCTCCATGGTCGGGGTGTCGTTCGCGGTGCTGGACGCGACCGGGTCCACCGCGGACCTGTCCTACGTGCTGGCCGCGCAGATTCTCCCGTCGCTGGTGTTCGCGCTGGCCGGCGGGGTGTTCGCGGACCGGTTCGCGCCGCAGCGGGTGATCGTCGCGGCCAACCTGATGATCGCCGCCGGGGAGGGCGGGTTCGGCCTGCTGGTGCTGACCGGGCAGCCCCGGCTGTGGCAGATGATCGGCCTGGAGACGCTCACCGGCGCGGGCATGGCCGTGTTCTATCCCGCCTCGCAGGCGCTGCTGCCCCGGCTGGTGCCGGCCAGCCTGCTGCAGGAGGCCAGCGCGGTGAGCAGGCTGGCGATGAACGCGGCGCAGATGGCCGGGGCAGGCATCGCGGGCGTGTTCGTGGCCGCGACCGGGCCCGGCTGGGCGCTGGCGAGCTGCGGCATCGGCATGCTCGGCACGGTGCCGCTGCTGCTGGCCATCCGCGCGCCCGGCGCCGTGCGCACCCAGGCTCACAGCCTGATCCGTGAGCTGCGGGACGGCTGGTCGGCGTTCCGCGCCCGCCGCTGGCTGTGGGCGACCACGTGCCAGTACAGCGTGGTCCTGGCCGCGTGGTACGGCTCGTTCGACGTGCTGGGCCCGGTGGTCGCCCGGCGGGACCTGGGCGGCCCGGCGGCCTGGGGCCTGATCACCGCGGCCAACGCGGTGGGCCTGATCGTCGGCGGCCTGGTGGCGCTGCGGTTCACGGTGCGGCGGCCGATCCTGTTCGTGGTGCTCATCGGCGGGGTCTGCGCGATCTCGCCGCTGTCGCTGGCGGCGCTGCTGCCGCTGCCGGTGATCTGCGTCACGGCGGCCGGCCTCGGCATCACCATGGAGATCATGATGGTGCAGTGGACGGTGACGATGGCCCGGAAGGTCCCGGCGGACCTGCTGGCCAGGGTCTCGGCCTACGACGTCCTCGGCTCGGTGGGGGCGATGCCGCTCGGCGCGCTGGCGGCCGGCCCGATCGCCGCGGCGGCCGGGGTGTCCGCTACCCAGTACGGTGCCGCGGTGCTGATCGTCGTGGCTTCGGCGCTCGCACTGGTCCCGCGGGAGGTGCGCCAGTTGCGCGCGGACGAGCCGGCTACCGGGGCGGAACGAGAGCCGGCCGGGGCAGTGGCGGCCGCGCCCGGGGCTGCGGCGGCCCCGGCGGGAGGCGTGCCGGCCCCGGCGGGGGCTGAGGCGGCCCTAGCGCGGGCGCAGCCGCCCGGGCCCGGAGCGGAGGCGGCGTAGCCAGGGGCGGAGGCGGCATAACCTGGGAGGCGCGCGGACATCCGGACCTATCGTGCGATGACGGCAGGGCGGAAATAGACTCGGCTGAAGTCCCGCCCTGCCCCGGGCCCGCCCGGTGCCGACGACTAGGGAGCCGCTCACGTGAGGATGCTGGAGTCGATCGCAAGCCCGCGAGATCTGAAAGCACTCCGCCCTGACCAGCTCCCCGTCCTGGCCAGTGAGATCCGGGACGTCCTGATCGAGACCGTGTCGAGGACCAGCGGCCACCTCGGGCCGAACCTCGGCGTGGTGGAGCTCACCATCGCGCTGCACCGGGTCTTCGACTCGCCGTCGGACCGGATCGTCTTCGATACCGGTCACCAGTCCTACGTGCACAAGCTGCTCACCGGGCGCTATCCCAGGTTCGGCACGCTGCGGCAGCGCGGCGGGCTGGCCGGGTACCCGTCCCAGGCCGAGTCCGAGCACGACATCGTGGAGAACTCGCACGCCTCCACCAGCCTGTCCTACGCCGACGGGCTGGCCAAGGCCTACCGGCTGCGCGGCGAGGCCCGCAGTGTGGTGGCGGTCGTCGGTGACGGCGCGCTCACCGGCGGGATGGCCTGGGAGGCGCTGAACAACATCGCGGTCGCCAGGGACTCGCGCCTGGTCATCGTCGTCAACGACAACGGCCGTTCGTACCTGCCGACGATCGGCGGCCTGGCCACCAACCTGGCCGCGGTCCGCGCCTCCCAGCGGTACGAGCAGGTGCTGGACTACATCAAGACCTCGCTGTCGCACACCCCGCTGGTCGGCCCGCCGCTGTACGAGACGCTGCACGGCATCAAAAAGGGCCTCAAGGATGTGCTCCAGCCCCAGGTGCTCTTCGAGGACCTGGGCATCAAGTACCTCGGCCCGGTCGACGGGCACGACGAGCAGCTGGTCGAGCAGATGCTGCGGCGTGCCCGCGACTTCGGCGGCCCGGTGATCGTGCACGTGATCACCCGCAAGGGGTTCGGCTACCCGCTTGCCGAGCAGAACGAGGAGGACTGCCTGCACCAGGTGCCCGCCGCGCCCTCGCCCGCGCAGGCCGGCGCCGCGCCCAAGCGCACCTGGTCCGAGGTGTTCGGCGACGAGCTCGTCGCGATCGGCGCGCGGCGCCCCGACGTGGTGGCGATCACCGCGGCGATGCTGCACCCGACGGGCCTCGCCCCGTTCGCCCGCGCCTTCCCGGACCGCGTCTTCGACGTGGGCATCGCCGAGCAGCACGCGATGACCAGCGCGGCGGGCCTGGCCATCGGCGGGATGCACCCGGTGGTCGCGATCTACGCGACATTCCTCAACCGGGCGTTCGACCAGCTGCTCATGGACGTGGCGCTGCACCGGCTGCCGGTGACCGTGGTGCTGGACCGGGCCGGGGTCACCGGGCCGGACGGCCCCAGCCACCACGGCATGTGGGACGGCTCGATCCTGCAGGTGGTGCCCGGGCTGCGGATCGCGGCGCCGCGCGACGCCGCGCGGGTCGCGGAGCTGCTCAACGAGGCTGTGGAGGTCTCCGACGGGCCCACCGTGGTGCGCTTCCCCAAGGGCACGGTCGGCGGGGAGGCTGAGGCTGCCGGGCGGCTGGGCGGGATGGACATCCTCTACGAGCCCGCCGGCGCCGCCGCCCGCGACGTGCTGCTCGCCGGGGCTGGCCCGATGGCGATCACCTGCGTGCAGGCCGCGTCCCGGCTGGCCGACCAGGGTATCGGCGTCACCGTCGTGGACCCGCGCTGGGTCAAGCCGGTGGATCCGGTGCTGGCCGGGGCGGCCGCCCAGCACCGGCTGGTCGTCACGGTCGAGGACAACGGGCGCGCGGGCGGCTTCGGCGACGCCGTGTGCCGCCTGCTGCGGGACGCGGGGGTGGCCACCCCGGTGCAGACCTACGGCCTGCCGCAGGAGTTCCTGGCGCACGGGAAGCGCGAGGAGATCATGGAAGAAGCCGGCCTCGTTCCCCAGCACCTCGCCCGCCGGATCACCGAGGCCGTGGCGCGGCTGACGCCGGAGCTTGCCGATCACACGCAAGCCTGACAGTTCGGAGTTCTCACCGATGGCCACCCTGTCCGTCGCGGTCGTGGGCTCCGGCCCCGCCGGGCTCTACACCGCCGAGGCACTCGTTAAGCAGGCCGCCGCGCTGGAGGCGCCGTGCCGGGTCTCGGTCGACGTGATCGACCGGCTGCCGACCCCGTACGGCCTGGTCCGGTACGGCGTCGCCCCGGACCACCCGTCGATCAAGTCCATCGCCGAGTACCTGCGCGGCGTCCTGGAGCATGAGGACGTGCGGTTCGTCGGCGGGGTGCGGCTCGGCGGCGAGGTCACCCGGGAGGACCTGCTGGGCTGCTACGACGCGGTGGTCTACGCGACCGGGGCGATGCGCGACCGGCGGATGGGCATCGACGGCGAGGACCTGCCCGGCAGTTACGCCGCGACCGACTTCGTGAACTGGTACTGCGGCCACCCGGACAGCGACTCCGGCTCGTTCACCCTGGATGCCGAGTCGGTCGCGGTGGTCGGGGTGGGCAACGTTGCGGTGGACGTGGCCCGGGTCCTGGTCCGCGACCCCGACGAGCTGCGCCGCACCGACGTGCCGCAGCCGGTGCTGGAAACGCTCATGGCCAGCAAGGTCCGCGAGGTCCACGTGATCGGCAGGCGCGGCCCGGCCCAGGCCAAGTTCACCACGAAGGAACTGCGTGAGCTCGGGGAACTGGCCGGCGTCGACCTGGTGGTCGGCGCCGGTGAGGCGGACCCCGATGCGTTCGACGCCACCGGAGGCAGCGGCGCGCTGGCCGGGTCGGACCGCCGGGTGCGCGGCAACCTGGCGGTGATCGGTGACTGGGCGGCCCGGGCGCCCACCGGGCAGTCGCGGAAGCTGGTGCTTCGGTTCTGGCTGCGCCCGGTCCGGGTGGAGGGTACCGGCGAGGTCACCGGGCTGACCGTCGAGCGCACCAGGATCGACGAGACCGGGGCGCTGACCGGGACCGGGGAGCTGGAGACGATCCCGGCGCAGATGGTGCTGCGCAGCGTCGGGTACCAGAGCGTGCCGCTGCCCGGCGTGCCCTTCGACGAGCGCAACCACACCGTGCCGAACGCCGAGGGCCGGGTGCTCGGGCCCGACGGTGCCCCGCTGCCCCGGGAGTACGTCGCCGGGTGGCTCAAGCGCGGCCCCACCGGGGTCATCGGCACCAACAAGTCAGACGCGGCGCAGACGGTGCGCGCCCTGCTGGCCGACCTGTGCCCGGGCGGGGTGCGCTCCGGCGAGCCGCTGCCCCCCGGGGCGCTGGCGGCCCTGCTGGCAGGCCGCGCGGTGGCGCCGGTGAGCTATGCGGACTGGCTCAAGGTGGAACGCGCCGAGGCGGAACTCGCCGTGTCGCTGGGCCGCGGCACCCGGGTGAAACTGGCCAGCCGCGAGGACATCGACGCCCGGTGCCGCGCCGGGTCCCCGGTGACCACGGAGCCATCAGCCTGAGTTGGGCCAAGCCTGCGAGCGGGCAGCCGGATCTGGCGGCCGGCTGGGGCCGATCCCGCGAGTTGTGCGGCAGCGGGCACTGGGGACAATGAAGGCGTGAGTATGGAACAGGACGGGGCGCGGCAGGACGGGCAGACGCGGCTGGCCGGGGTTGTTCCCAGCGGCGTGACGGCCCCCACGGCCCGCACGGGCCCCACGGGCGGGGACCGCGGCACACCGGACGCACTGCCGGACGGGCGCTTCCTGGACCGCGAGGAGAGCTGGCTCCGGTTCAATCAGCGGGTCCTCGAACTGGCCGAGGACGACCACGTCCCGCTGCTGGAGCGGGTGCGGTTCCTATCGATCTTCGCCAGCAACCTGGACGAGTTCTTTATGGTGCGGGTCGCGGGCCGGATCCGGCGGATGGCCACCGGGCTGCCGGTGGAGGGGGCCAGCGGGCTCACGCCGGGGCAGATTCTTGCCAACACCCTGGAAACGGCCCGCGAGCTGAGCCTGCGGCACGCCGAGTGCTTCGGCAACGCGGTCCAGCCCGCCCTGGCCGAGCACGGCATCGAGATCCTGCGCTGGAAGGAGCTGTCCGACGCCGAGCAGGAGGACCTGCACCGGCTGTTCCGGGAACGGATCTACCCGGTGCTCACGCCGCTGCTGGTCGATCCGGCGCACCCGTTCCCCTACATCTCCGGCCTGTCGCTGAGCCTGGCCGTAATGATCGCCGACGCGCGCACCGGCGCGACCATGTTCGCCCGGGTCAAGGTGCCGCCGCTGCTGCCCAGGTTCCTCACCGTGGCCAAGCGCAGGTTCGTCCCGCTGGAGGACGTGATCGCCGCCCACCTCACCGAGCTGTTCGCCGGCCTGGACATCCTGGAGCACCACGTGTTCCGGGTCACCCGCACCCGCGACCTCGAGGTGGACGAGGACGTCACCGAGGACCTGATGCAGTCCCTGGAGCGGGAACTGCAGAAGCGGCGCTTCGAGCCCGCGGTCCGGCTGGAGGTTGAGGACTCCATCTCCAGCGACGTGCTCGACAAGCTGGTCACCGAACTGGGCATCGACCACCGCGCGGTCTACCACCTGCCCGGGCCGCTGGACCTGTCCGGCCTGTCGGTGATCGCCGACGAGGACCTGCCGCAGCTGAAGTACCCGGGGTTCGTCCCGTCCGAGTCGGCGCTGCCGCAGGACACCGACATCTTCACCACGCTCGCCCGGCAGGACGTGCTGGTCCACCACCCCTACGACTCGTTCACCACCAGCGTGGAACGGCTGATCGAGGCGGCCGCCACCGACCCCGGCGTGCTGGCGATCAAGCAGACCCTGTACCGGACCAGCGACACCTCACCGATCGTGGACGCGCTGATCGACGCGGCCGAGGCCGGCAAGCAGGTCGTGGTGGTCGTGGAGCTCAAGGCGCGCTTCGATGAGCGAGCCAACATCATCTGGGCCCGCAAGCTTGAGGAAGCCGGCTGCCACGTGGTCTACGGGATCGTCGGCCTGAAGACGCACTGCAAGATGGCCCTGGTGGTCCGGGAGGAACCCGACGGGTCGCTGCGCCGGTACTGCCACATCGGCACGGGCAACTACCACCCGACGACCGCCCGGCTGTATGAGGACTTCGGCCTGCTCACCGCCGAGCGCACCGTCGGGGAGGACGCCACCGACCTGTTCAACCACCTCACCGGGTACAGCCGCAAGAGCGCCTACCGGCGCTTCCTGGTTGCCCCGGCGGCGCTGCGCGCGGGCCTGCTGGAACGGATCGAGCAGCAGGTGGCCCGGCATACCCGCGGTGAGCGGGCCCGGATCCAGCTCAAGTGCAACGCGCTCATCGACGAGGCGGTCATCGACGCGCTGTACCGGGCCTCGATGGCGGGCGTGCCGGTGGACCTGTGGGTGCGCGGCATCTGCGGGCTGCGGCCGCAGATGCCCGGCCTGTCCGAGACCATCCGGGTGCGCAGCATCCTCGGCCGGTTCCTGGAGCACTCCAGGATCTACGCCTTCGGCCACGGCGACGACCCCGACAGCGAGGTGTGGATCGGCTCCGCCGACCTGATGCACCGCAACCTGGACCGCCGGGTCGAGGCCCTGGTCCGGGTCGGGGACCCGGCCCAGCAGGCGGAACTGCGTGCGCTCATCGACCTGGCCATGGACGATGGCACCGCGTCCTGGTGGCTGTCAGGCGATGGCACCTGGACCAGGCACCACCTGGATCCCGACGGAAACCCGCTCCGCGACCTGCAGCAGCATCTGATCGTCAACCGGCGCGCCCGGCCCGCAGATGCCTGACGCCGCCGAGGCCGCCCCCGGCGAAATCCAGGCGGCGGGCGCGGTGCTGTGGCGAGCACGGGCGGGCTGCATCGAGACCGCACTGGTGCACCGGCCCAAGTACGACGACTGGAGCTTCCCGAAGGGCAAGAGCCTGCCCGGGGAACATGTGCTGCTGACCGCGGTCCGCGAGGTCGAAGAGGAAACGGGTGTCCGGCCCGCCCTCGGCCGCCGCCTTATTTCGCTGAGGTATCCCGTGGATGGGCAGATCAAGCGGGTGGAGTACTGGGCCGCGCGGCCGGTCTCCCCGGAGCGGTTCATCCCGGGAGACGAGGTGGACGCGCTGGCCTGGCTGCCGCTGCCCGAGGCGCGCGAGCGGCTGAGTTACATGCGCGACGTCACCCTGCTGGACAGCTTCACCGCCGGGCCCCCCGACAGCGCTCCGGTGATCTTGCTCCGGCACGCCAGCGCCGTCGCCAAGAAGGCGTGGCGGAAGGCCGGCCACACCGACGACCGGGCCCGCCCGCTGTCCGACCTGGGCCGGGCCCAGGCACGGGCCCTGGC
>Ga0070730_10003543_pt1 | contig 13940 bp, 10 predicted proteins | sample Coa_R1_3_FD_66447 | JGI IMG/M metagenome (GOLD analysis project Ga0070730, IMG submission 66447) | Surface soil microbial communities from Centralia Pennsylvania, which are recovering from an underground coalmine fire - Coalmine... | ecosystem: Environmental > Terrestrial > Soil > Unclassified ...
AAAAGTGTATCAAAACAAAGGACTTTAAGTCCCTCTAGAATCAACACTTATGCAAAAACGGGGGGGAGGGAGGGGGGCATATTGTTAACCGAGACAGCAGATTCCTCACACCGCCAAAATGCGGCGGGTTCGGAATGACAGCGGAGTTGCGCAGGCGCAGAGATTGGGGAAAGAGGGAGAAGGGAGTTTATTCGTAGCGGAGGGCTTCTACCGGGTTTAGCTTTGCGGCGCGGCCTGCTGGGTATAGGCCGGCGATCAGGCTCACGGCTACAGCGAAGGCTATGGCGCTCAACGCCAGCCACCAGGGTACGTAGGAGATTTTCACGCCGGGGAGGTCTTGGCGGCGGAGATAGATGGTGGTGCCCCAGGTCAGGGCTTGGCCGATGAGCCAGCCCAGGGTTACGCCGAGGATGCCGCCGACGAAGCCCATGGCGCCGGCTTCGGCGAAAAATAAGCTGCGGACGTCGCCGTCCGTCGCGCCCAGGGCTTTGAGTACGCCGATTTCGCGGCGGCGCTCGAGGATGGCCATCACCAGCGTATTAATGATGCCGAGGGAGGCAACGGTGAGCGCGAGGCTGCCGAAAAGGCCAAGGAAGAGGTCGAAGACGGTGAAGATCAGGCGCAGGCTTTTGCTGGCGTCCAGCAGGGAAAAAGTGCTGAAGCCCTGGCTCTTGATGGCGTCTTCCACCTGGGTGACTTCTTTGGGGGATTTCACGCGGACGGTTAGCGCGGCGTAGGTGGGCTTGCCGGAGCCGCCGCCGCGCACGAAGTCCTGCACATCGTTGGGTTGCGCGGCGTGCAACTGCTCCGCAATGCGCAACGGAAGAAAGACGCGGCCGCCGCCGAATCCGCCGATGCCGGCGGAGGGATCGGAGTCCACGATGCCGGCAATGCGCAACTTTTTTTCCCGAGAGACGATGGAGATGCCGCCGGACATCATTTCGTCGAGCTGCTTATCGATGTCCTGCTCCTTGGAGATTTCGTCGGGGGAGGCGGTGCGGCGCTGGGCGTAGCGCAGGACGAGTTCCTGGCCGATGAGCGAGGCGGTTTGCGGAGAGAGCTCCTTGGCGAATTCGGTTTGCAGGATGGCTTCATCGGCGGTGGGCGAGGAGAAGTATTTGCCGGTGAGGCCCTCGAAGGCGCTGGCGGTGCGGGATTCGGGGACGCCGAGGACGTTGGTGGAGTAGGAGTTGCCGTTGTAGCGGATGTCGGTGAAGAAGCGGATTTGCGGATAGACGTCGACCACGTTGGGCAATTTGGCGAATTGTTGGCGGGCGTCCTCATCGAGCGGCTTGGGGTTTCCGTGGGGCGCGGGATTTTTGCGCGGAGGGCCGTCGCCGGGGCCGCGGAAATCGCGGCGGGAGGTGACGAAGACGGCGTCGAATAATCCGGATTTGGCGAGGCGCTGCGAGGCCAGTGCTTGCAGGCCGACCCCGAGGGATAGCATGGCCACCAGGGACGCTACGCCGACGGCTACGCCGAGGGTGGTGAGGGAGTTGCGCAGGATGGCTTCGCGAAGATTGCGTACGGCGAGGTCGGCGAGATCGCGAGGCTTCATGCGCGGGCTCCGGCGGGCAAGGCGATTTGGTCGATCAGCCGGCCGTCGCTCAACATCGCGATGCGATTGGCGAAGCGCTCGGCGAGCGGCCGCTCGTGGGTGACCATGACCATGGTCATGCCCAGAGTGTCCTGAATTTCGCGCAAAAGCAGCAGGATTTGCTCGCCGGTGGCGGAGTCAAGATTGCCGGTGGGCTCGTCGGCGAAGAGAATCGAGGGCTGATTCACCAGCGCGCGAGCCAAGGCGCCGCGCTGCTGCTCACCGCCGGAAAGTTCGCTGGGGCGATGCTTGGCGCGAGGGGAGAGGCGCACGCGATCGAGGGCCTGCGCTACGCGGCGGCTGCGTTCCGGGCGATCGACTTCGGCCAATCGAAGCGGGAGCTCGACATTTTCTTCCAAGGTCATGCGGGGAAGGAGATTGAAGGATTGGAAGACCATGCCGACGGTTTCGCGGCGGTAGCGGGCCAGGCCCGGGGAATCGAGCGCGGCCAGATTTTGCCCGCGAACGTGAATGGCGCCGGACGACGGGCGATCCAATCCAGCCAGCAGATTGAGCAAGGTGGATTTGCCGGAGCCGGAACTGCCCAGCAGGGCGAGGAATTCGCCGGCGGCTACTTGCAGGGAAAGGTCGTTGACCGCGCGGATGAGCGTGTCGCCGAGGCGGTAGTCGCGAGAAACGTGGTCGACTTGAATGAGGGTTGAGGTTGGGGGCATCGCCGGAGTCGTCACCATAATAATACGTATGTGGGGGCGCGCAAATTTCGCGTGACGGAAATTGGGGCCGCAGGAGTGAGGAGAAACGCTGCGCGTGAAGAGCTTGGCAGAAGACAGCGAAACAGGCAGGGCGCTGGTACCGCCGTTCGGCGGGTCAGGGAGGACCGGAGAGCCGGTGTCCAAAATTTGGCCGTGCAGCCAGTTTCGCGGGGAAACGCAGAAGGCTACGCTCTTGGTGACCTCTCAAAGGCCAACTTATGAACGAATTCAGCGATTGGTTCCAGAATAACTGGATTGACCTGGCGCGTTTGCTGGTGCAGTGCGCCATCCTGGCGGCGGTGCTGCGATTTGGCCGCAAGTTGCTGGCGACTCTGCGCGCTTCGCAGGAGCAGGTAGGAGCGTTGCTGAAATTGTCGGTGACGGATGCGGTGGCGGAGCGGGGCGATGCGGTTGCCGAACCGGCGACCCAATTTGAGCCAGCCACGGAAGCGGCGCGGCAGTTCCACGCGGAGCTGCAACCGGCCCGGCGATTTGAGCCTGCTCGCGAAGCGGAGCGAAGATACGAATCGCTGGCAGGGACGGCGGTGGCGGAGCCCGAGCCGGAGCCCGTTTTCGCCGGCGCTGCTTCGCGCAGCGGCTATGTTGCGGAGCGCGAGCAGAGCCTGGGCGGCCGGGTGGCGGGGACGAGTCCGGCTTTTTCCCCTTCGGCGCAGCCTGCAGAAAGTCCGTCGCTTACTCCCTGGGTCTCCGCGCCGGCGCGGGAGCCGGAACGATTGCATCCCGAGCCGGCGCCGAATCCCCTGCGAAGTGGCGTTTCCGCGTGGCTGCAAACTCCTATACGCCGGAGCAGCGGAAGTCCATGGCGCAAAGTGGTGCGCTGGCTGCAAGCTCCCGCAGGTCACTGAAAAAAGAAAAGCCCCGCGGAACTGGCTAGCTCCGCAGGGCTGCGAATGGAAAGTTGCGCGCGGCTAGCGCCTGGGCTTGATCTCCAGCGGGTCAAGCAGCCTGAAGGATACGGGAGTCTCCGCCGGAAGCGTGATGTCACGATTGCCGGTCAGTCCCGCGCCGCCGGTTCCCGCTGCTGCACCGATCAGCCCGCCGATCAGCGCACCCTTCCCGCCGCCGGCCAGTCCGCCGATCAATGCTCCACCACCGGCGCCGCCTCCGACCATCGCGGCGGTGCGCTTGCCTTTGCCCTTGCCCACTTCCGTGGGCGCAGTGGTATGGATGTCGTAATTTGTGCCGTTTACTTCGATGCTGGTCAGGGTCAGTTCAAGAGACGCTGCGCCCTTGAAGCGCCCGGCTGGCTTGGCGTCTTTGACCAGGCCGGAGACGCGCGCGTTCTTGGGAATCGCGAGCCGGCCTTCTACCTCGATGGGCTCGCTGAGGGTAGCGGCAAATGGCTGGCCGGGAGTGCTGATCTTGGAGCCCACCGGCTCATCCAGCACGACGGCAATGACGGTGTCCACGGGAATCACAATCGGTTTGGGGCGGGGAGCTGCTTCTCTCGCCGCGTGCTTGCTTGCGCCGGACTCCGGTGACGAGGACGGCGAGTTCGCGTCCGTCGCGTCCGTTTGCTGCTGATCCGCGGCGGTCTGCTGGTCCGCGGTCTTCTTGCATCCAGCCAAAACGAACAGCAGGCCGAACGCGGATAGAGTTGCAGTGGCAAAACGACGATTCATGAACTACCTCCAGATTGAAAAGGGGCTGCACAAAAACGATACTACGAAGATGCGCGAAGTCAATTTAAGGGTGATCCAGCGGTTCCGAAAGAGCACACGTCACTGCAGCATCCAGGGGCCGGCCTTCTCGACAAACCGGAAAGCATAGTGAGGGTAAGACGTTACGGTGGGTTCAGAGCGAACCACACGAGCGCGGCCGACAAATTGCTGCTCACCGCTAAGGAGAAAACCATTCACGACGGAATCGGTATTGAGCGGCGCGGCGCAGGCGCAGAGAAACGAGTTCAAGCCGACGTTCTCGGTCTGCGTGCGCTCTTCAAACGGCTTTCCATTGACGTCGACTCCGCACAGCTTTAGCAGCGCGCGCAGGCGGACACGGACTTCACTGCGGCGCTCGGGGCGTTTGGCGCTCAGCACCTCGGCCAGCCGAGAACGCAACAGGTCGAAATCGATCGGTTTTTCGAAATAAGCGGTGGCCCCCAGCTCCTTGCAAAGCGACTTGGTGGTGGAGCCAGCTTCGCCGCTCACGATGAAGACGGGAGTCAATTGCGTGGCGGTCAGGCCGGTAAAGGTGCGACATAGCTCGAACCCGGAAAACTTTGGCATGCGAAGATCCAACAAAATGGCGGACGGCTTGTTTTGCATGGCCAAGGCCAAACCTTGTTCTGGATTTCCGGTGTCGATGATTTCATACGCGTCCGAAAGATTGAGCCGCAATAAACGGCGGACCGGCTCTTCGTCGTCGATTACAAGCAGCTTTTGCATTGAGCCCAATCTCCTATGATTTCGGTATTCGGCCGGATCCAGCAAGGAGCGGCGCCGCTGCGGAGGCCGGCTGTTTTTTCTCACTGCTATCGCACTCCGCGTCCAGGAGTTCGCGAACCTTGCGGGTGAGGGTCTCCTGCGTGAATGGTTTGTGCAACAGATGCGTGCCGGGTTCGAGCACTCCGTGGCCGGCGATGAAACTATCGGTGTACCCGGACATGTAAAGCACTTTCATGCCAGGCTGACTGGGGATCAGGCGCTCGCCGAGAACGCGGCCATTCATTCCCGGCATGACGACATCGGTGAGCAACAGGCGTATGGGGCCGGGGTTCTGTCGCGCGATTTGCAGCGCTTGCTGGCCATCGGCGGCACTCAGGATGTGATAGCCGCTCTCTTTCAGGAACATCTCGGCCAGTTTGCGCAGAGGTTCGGCGTCTTCGACAAGGAGTATCGTTTCTGAGCCCCTGGTGTTCATCGGTGCGCTAGCCTGCGGGGCAGCCAGGACGGCGGGATGCTCGAGCCGAGGCAGGTAAACGGAGAACGATGCGCCTTTGCCTTTTTCCGAGTCCACCGCGATGTACCCTCCGCTTTGTTTAACGACGCCGTACACGGTGGCCAAGCCAAGCCCAGTGCCTTTATCGCGTTCCTTGGTGGTGAAAAAGGGCTCGAAAATCTGCGATTGTATTTCCGGGTCTATACCGGTTCCGGTATCGGTGACTCGAAGCATGACATAGGAGCCCACGCGCGAGCCCGGATGACTGTGGGTGTAGGCCGTATCCAGATTCACGTTTGCGGTCTGGATCAAGAGTTTTCCGCCGTCGGGCATGGCGTCTCGCGCGTTCACCGCCAAATTCAGGATCACTTGTTCGATTTGACTGGGGTCCGCCTTTACCTGCGAAAGAGAAGTTTCAAGCTCCAATTTCAGGGCAATGTCTTCGCCGATCAGGCGGGGCAGCATTTTTTCCATGTCGGAGACCAAGGTGTTGAGGTTCAGGTCCACCGGTTCAAGTACCTGCTGACGGCTGAAGGCCAACAGTTGCCGGGTGAGTGACACCGCTCGCTGGCCGGCCTTTTCGATTTCCTCGGCGTGTTCGAACGAAGTGTGTTCGGATCCGAGGTTCCGCTTCAGCACCTGGCTGTAGCCGATGATCACGCCCAGCAAATTGTTGAAGTCATGCGCGATCCCGCCGGACAGACGCCCGATGGCTTCCATTTTCTGCGCCATCCGCAGCTGACGTTCCAGGGTCCGCCGCTCCGTGATGTCTTCGGCAAAAACCTCGATATACGCGAGTGCGCCAGTCTCATCCTTGATCGGACAACCGCTGCAGCGCACGGTTATCGGCGCGCCATCCTTACGCTTCCATTCCACCTCGAGGTCTTTGAAACTCTCCTGGTGCAGCAGCGTTTCGTTGAGCTTCTGATGTTCGAGCGGATAGCGATAGACGGAGCTGGCGAGATTGGTTCGCAGCAGCTCCTCGTGGGAAGAATAGCCAAGCATCTTCTCCAACGCGGAATTGACCAGAACCAATTCGCCTGACAGTCTGGCTCGATAAATGCCATAAGGGGCATCCTCGACCACGGAGCGGAAGCTGGCCTCCGACTGCCGCAACGCTTCGGCGGAGCGTCTTCGCTCCGTGACGTCGCGGTTTATGATCACCAAGTTTTCCGGTTGGCCTTTGGAGTTCCGAATAGCGCTTGCGGTGGACTCCAGCACTCGCCAACTTCCATCTTTATGGCGCACGCGATATTCGAGAGGCTTGCCCAGCCCGGTGCAGCGCGCTTGCTCAGCAGCCTCCCGCACCTTCTCGCGGTCTTCCGGATGAATCTGTTCGAACGAAGACGATTTCTGCAGTTCCTGTAACGAATAGCCCAGGACTTTTTCGTAGGAGAAGCTATTGAATATGCGCTTACCATCCATATCGACCACCGCAATCATGTCCGCGGCATTTTCGGAGATGAGCCGGAAGAGCTCCTCTCCGCGGATCAACTTGCGGCGCATTCGGTGGATTTGAAGTTGCTGGTACAGAGTATAGATATCGAAGATGAGAACAAGCCCGACGAGGCCACGCACGGTCTGCGGAAATGAGGAAAGAGGATCGTCGTCGCGCAGCAGGAAGGACGCCAGCCCAACGGTCAACAGCAAAGTAACGGTTACGGCGGCGGTCCACAGAAACCATTCCTGCCTTTCGATGCGGCCAATATGTACCCCCTTCGTGTCGGTTTGGCGGGCCGTCTTCATATCAATCAGCGACCTCATTTAGTTGAGGGACTTGGGAAGTGAGTGCCTGAGCCCATGGCAAACGCAAACCATTCCCTGCGATCATGTGGTTGAGGGACGCCGTCCGCGATTCCGAGCTGAGGCATTGCCAGGCGTCTTCGCCGGTGGCCAGGAAAGCGTCCACGACTTGTGGACAGAAAAGTGTTCCGCGTCCGGCGTGAATTGCGTTGCGTGCGTTCCGCATGGTGATAGCCGAACGGTACGGACGATCCGAAGTCATGGCATCGAAGCTGTCGGCTACCGCAAAAATCCGCGCGCACATGGGAATGCCTTCGCCGCTGAGGCCCAATGGGTAGCCGCTTCCATTGTGGCGTTCGTGGTGCGACAGGATTACCTCCGCGGCTTCCGCCAGGAAAGGTATCCCTTTTATCAAGTCGTATCCGATTTCCACATGGCGCCGCATGATTCGGCGCTCCTGGGAATTGAGGGGGCCGGGCTTGAGCAGAATGGCGTCCGGGATGGCCAGCTTTCCGATGTCGTGTAACCAGGCCCCCATGCCTATAGTTCTCAACTGGGTTTCCAGGCCGCCGATTGCGGCGGCGATTTTCATGGAATACAAGAGTACGCGCCGGGAGTGACCCGCGGTTGCCCCGTCGCGCAGATCGATGGCGCTTCCGAGGGCTTCGAGCGTCGCCGAATGGCTCTGCTCCAGTTCCGTCATAGCGGCTTGTAATTGGCGAGTCCGCTCGGAAACCATCTCCTCCAGGTGGCGGCGATAGTTTTTCAGTTCCGCTTCCAATTGTCTCCGCTGGAGGGCGCGTTGCAGGCTGGCCAGAACTACGTCAATATCGAACGGCTTCAGCAAATAGTCGTCGGCGCCCTGCTTCATGGCTTGCACGCCCACGCGCACATCGTCTACGCCGGTGGCCATCAGGAAGGCCAACTGCGGATAATGGGTGCGCACCTCCCGCAAGAGGTCGAGACCGGAAGTGAGGCCCATTCGCAAGTCGGAAATCACCGCTCCAAAACTGATCTTTTCCAGCAGGGTCAATGCTTCCTGGGCGCTCGCGGCAGCGCTGCTGCAAACGCCGGCCTGCAAGAGCAGAGTTCCCAGAACGTTGCGGACGGCAGGTTCATCGTCCACTATCAATACCCGCGTAACTGAAGAACTGGCAGCCGGGTTTTGTCCGCATCGTTCTCGCATAGGGCAAAATCTTAGTTGCAATATGAAGACCAAGGCGAGCCTTGCGGGTCCAGCAAAGTGAGCAGATTAAGTAAGTTAGGATGCTAATCGAGGCTGCGATCCGTGCGAGGAAGTGGCGCGCGTTCCAAACGGGCACAGCATCGTCGCGTTAGTGTCGTAGTGGAACGCGACCGAAATTGATCTTTGCGGGGGTTCTGTATTGCGTTAGCGCCAAAACTGGCCGCTCGTGCGTTACAACGGCGGCGAGCGCAAGGTGTTCTTGGCGGTGGAGATTTTGAGGTATAGGATGGCGGGTGTGGTTGCGGGAGGACCGGATGGCACGTAGAAATAGGCTCACGCGGGTGGCGGTGGGAATCGGGTCAGCGATTGGCAAAGCGGATCGCAAGGCGCACCAGGTAGCGAAGGCCGGGTTGGTGGCCAAGAAAGAGTTGGAGGATATTGCGAAGCAGGTGGAGGCCTTGAAGCGGCAGTTGCAAAAGACGACCAAGCGGCTGAAGAGCGCGCTGCGGTAATTGCATGGAGCGCGGCAAGTACGATGAAGGTGGTTGAGGCCATCGGCTCGCTGGTCCGGTTTTGGACAGAAAATGTTTTTGATACTGTAACGGCGTTAGGGTGGCGGCAAGACCCGGCATGCGCTGAGGCAGGGCTTTGGTGGCGTTTGCGCCACCGGGTTGAGAAGTTGTCTTGACACTCTTCACCCGTCCCCCCAGACTACACGTATCCCCCTTCCAAATCTTGCTGTCCGAGTGTGCCGATGCGCATCCTTGTTGCCGAAGATGACGCGCCGCTTGCCGATTTTCTGCGTCAGCGACTGGTGCAGGAGCAGTTTGCGGTGCAACTGGTTTCCAATGGGACCGAAGCGCAAAGCCTGGCCACCAACCAGGCATTCGATCTGGTTCTCCTGGACTTAAATCTGCCCGAAATTGCGGGACTGGATGTGCTGCGAAGCATCCGTTCTCGAAAGCCGGATCTGCCGGTGATGGTGGTGACCGGCTCGGCCATGGTGGAAGAGCGGGTGCGCGGGCTGGACGCGGGTGCGGATGACTACGTGGCGAAGCCGTTTGCTTTTGCGGAGCTAGCCGCGCGCATACGGGCGGTGTTGCGGCGCGGAAATCGACCGGCGAACATGGTGCTTACGGTGAGGGATCTGGCGGTAGACCGGGTGAACCACACGGTACAGCGCGGGGGGCGCGACATCGAACTCAGCCCCAAGGAGTTTGCGCTGCTGGAATTTCTGATGCGCCACGCGGGTCAGCCGGTGAGCCGTAGCGCCATCGTCGAGCAGGTATGGAAGCTGAATTTCGACACCATGACCAATGTGGTGGACGTGTACATCAATTATTTGCGCAGGAAAGTGGATTCGGGATATGGCCACGCGCTGATTCACACGGTGCGCGGAGTGGGTTACCAGATTGGCGGAGCAGGCACGGGATAATCACGAATGGCGAAGCGCAGGCCCAGGCCGACGGAATGGATTTATGCAGGTCCAGAAAAAAGGGCGTCGCGATGGTGGTCGCGGCGCCCCAAAGTAGATTTCTGGAGTCTGGTTAGTTCTTGGGTTTTTGAGCACCGGTGGAGGCAGACCCGCTGAGGCTGCTGTCCGCGGAACGCGCTTCCGGCTCGTAAGCCAGCAAACCTTCGGTTGCGGACGCGGCGATCACCGCGCCGTCTCGTCGTGCGCGTACCACCGGGAAGTAACCTTCGGCCAACGGGCTGGTTACACGCTGCCAGGACTTTCCTCCGTCGAAGGAGGCCAGCAAGCCGTGCCGTTGCAAGGAAACCACGAGCGCATTACCGTAGCCGGCGGCATCCTGGAACTGGAGGTCGCGGATGTCGGCGCGGTTCCATTCGCGGCCAGCGTCTTTGGAGACGTATAGACCGGAATTAGAGGTAATGAGCAAGTTGGAATCGTCCACGCGATGGACGCGCAGGTTTCCCGCTGAGGCAAAGGCCAGTTCCTTGGCGTCCCAGTGCGCGCCGCCGTCGGCGGAATAGATGAGATTGCGCTGCGCGATGGCCCAGACGTGCGAACCGTCCGCAGAGGCATCCAGCGATTGTGTAGCTTGCTTGACGAACTGCTCTCTGCCAGCCAGCTTCCACTCGATACCACGGTCATGTGAAACCAGAACGCCAGAACTGGTCGCTGCGTACCACGCGGAATTGGTGAAGGTGAGATCGTTGACCTGAGAGGATAGAAGTTGAGGGGCCTTGGACGAGCCCGGACGCTTGGCCGCCGCGCCGCGCTTAGTCTTCAGAGAGGCCGGGGATGCGGAATCCGTCGCAAACAATCCTGCCCGCACCCACTTTGCGTTGGTTTCTTCATATTTCATGAAGCCGCCCTTATTCAGGGAAGCCCACCAGCCGTTGGGCGAGGCGTACACATGCTTCAAATCCGTGCGTTTGAGACCGGCCCCGAGAGAGGTCCAGGTGTTGCCGCCGTCCTTGGTAGCCAGGAACGCATTGGTGTCGAAAGTGAGTACGACCAGCTCGCGCTCCGGGCGATCGCGATCCATAGCGACGTCCAGGATATGCTGATGATGAAAGCCGGTATTGGCGGCAGCGAACGTGGCGCCGCCATCTTGGCTGATCTGTACGCCTTCGCGTTCGGTGCCAATGATCACACGCTGCGGATTTTTGGCATCAATCACGATGTCATTCACTACCCAATCGACCGGCGTAATGCGCTTCCACTGGCCCGCTTCGCTGGTGGTCTTCCACAAGCCGCTGGTGGTGCCGGCGTAGAGCGTTTCCGGATGCTGGGGATCCTGGCGGATCAACTGCGTCCGCCGGAATACGAAGGGAATGCCTTTGTATTTAGTCCATTGCTGAGCGGCGTTGGTGCTGTGATAAATGCCGGAACAGGCCGTTGCGTGGACGCTGTCTGGATTCGCGGGATCGACGATTATGCTCATTACATCGGAATCGTCGATCATTCCTTTGGAGATGGGGGACCAGTTCTTGCCGCCGTCGGTGGATTTCCAGGGAAGATGGTAGGTCCCTGCGTAAATGACGTTGTCATCGCGGGGGTCGAAGGCCACGGAATCGAAATTCTTGAGGTCGTCATGTTTCGCAGGGGTGATGCGTTCCCAATTGGCGCCTTCGTCCGAAGAACGATAAATGCCGGTGAGGGAGCCGGCCAGCCAGGTTTTCGGGTGAGTGGGAGACTGGGCCAGGGCCCGGACGGTTTCGTGGGCCAGCCCGACAATTTGCCAGGTCCGGCCACTGTCGTTACTACGGTAAACGCCGCCGCCGCCGGTGTACAGGGACCAGGTGCTGGCGAAAATTCGCCTGGAATCGCGGGAATCCACGACGATGTGAGTGATAACATCATCTTGGCCGACGCCGATGCGGCTAAGGAGGTGCCAGTGCGCGCCTTCGTCCGAGGTAGTGAAGACGTGGCCGTCGGAGGTACCCAAATACAGCCTATTGGTGTCGTGAGGGTCTGCTCCCAGGGAGATTACGGTGCCGCCCGGAGGTCCGACCTGCCGCCAAGTTTGCGCGGGCGTTGCTACGGCCGCGGTCAAAAGCAGTGCCGGCGCTACCAACCAGTTCATACGCATGCATTCTCCCAGAGCGCAGAGGCGCTCACAAGATCAAGTGTACGGAGTGGCTGGAAAAACAACGCCTGTCCTAAAGTACGGATTTTGGGCCAGTTATTTATAGTACCGGTACTCGCTAGCCTTGCGGCGGGGTGGGTTTCAAAGTGAGAATAGAGGCAGCAACTTAATTCCTGACGAAGGGTTTTACTGTTGGGAGCAAGTAAGGTCCTCCAGGATGCTGATGGGAGATGCTCCCAATCGACCGGCCTTCGGAGATGCGGTCGAAGACAGGGGAAACCAAAATGAAGGCCACTTTTACGGGGAAAAGCAGGGCGTTCCTGCTGACGTGTGTAACCGGCCTTTTGCTCTTTGCGGCACCTAAAGTACGTGGCGACGAAGGCGATCCACCCTCTCGCGTTGCGCGAATCAGCTATTTGGACGGGAATGTATCGTTCCAACCGACGGGCACCGAAGATTGGGCGGCGGCAGCCAAGAATCGACCGGTGACGGTGGGCGACAAGTTGTGGGCGGACCAGGACTCGAGAGCAGAACTGCAGGCGGGGCAGGCTTCCTTGCACATCGGCAGCATGACGGCGTTGTCCTTCCTCAATTTGGACGAGAACATCCTGCAAGCGCGCATTGCCGAAGGCGCCGTGAATTTCCGCGTGCGGGAGCTGCGCGAAGGCGACTTGTATGAAGTGGATACGCCGAATGCGGCGTTTACGGTTAAAGAAGCCGGCGCATTCCGCATCGACGTCAACGAGAACGGTGACGGCACGCGGGTCACGGTATTTCGCGGTGAAGGCGAGATTAGCGCCGGCGACAAAACCTATGAGGTCCATGCCGGCCAACAAGCGGAACTCAATGGAGTCGACAACCCCGCATACAATGTTGGGCAAGCGCCTGCGCCGGACGACTTGGATCGTTGGGCCGCAGATCGGGACTTAAGAGAGGAAAACTCGCAATCGGCGAGGTATGTATCCCGCGATGTTCCCGGGTATTCGGATCTGGACGATAACGGCACATGGAGCGAAGAACCGGATTATGGGCCGGTATGGTATCCCAATCAGGTGGATGTGGGCTGGGCTCCGTATAGCTATGGGTATTGGAATTGGGTTGGCCCGTGGGGCTGGAGTTGGATTGACTATGATTCTTGGGGATTTGCGCCATTTCATTATGGACGGTGGGCTTTCGTAGGTGACGCGTGGGGCTGGTGCCCGGGGCCGCTGTATGCGCAACCGTTCTATGGACCAGCATTTGTCGGCTTTTTGGGAGGCGGAGGGTTTGGCTTTGGGTTTGGTTTCGGTGGGGGGTTCGGCGGCGGAGTCGGTTGGTTCCCGCTGGGTTTTGGGGAGCCGTTCCAGCCGTGGTACCAGACCAGCGTAAATTATTTCAACAACGTGAACATTACGAACACGCGGATCACGAACATCAACCAACTGGGCAACTCCAACCATTTTAATTACCGGTATGCGCGAGATACGCGGGCAGTGACCGCCGCATCGCGCAATACCTTTGTAAACGGGGAACGCGTAAACCGGGGGGCCATGCGGGTTACGCAAGCGTCGTTGCGCAATGCGCAGGTATCTAACCGCGCTAACTTCAGTCCAACTCGAAGCAGCTACACCGGGGCGGCGAATGCGCACGGGCGTGTATCGACACCTCCGGCATCGGTGATGAATCGTTCGGTAGTGGCGCGTACGGCGCCTGGCGCGGCGGCCTCACACATGCCGGTGCGGACATTGAACACTCGCTCGCTATCGGCTGGGCGGGTGGGTAACGGCGCGGTGAACGGCGGCGGCAATCGGGGAGGGAACAACAGCGGTTTCTCGGCGCGTCCGGCGGCCGGGAATTCTCGGCCTGGTCGCGAAGTAAATAGCGGCGCAATGTCCGCACGGCAGCGCGAACTGGCCAACAACCGTCCGCCATCGGGCAACGCCAATGCGAGCATTAATGGACGCGCATCCACGAATAGCGGGGCGCGCAACTGGTCAGCGCAAGGAAACACCAGCGATCGCGGACGCCCGCCGCAGGGGTTCGGCAGCGCGTCGTCCAATCGGCCAAGTGGCAACGGGTCGTCCAATCGGCCAAATGGCAGTGCATCGTCCAATCGGCCAAGTGGAGTCAATCAGGGAATACAGTCGGCGCACGCGGACCGTCCACCTTGGGCAGGTTCGGGGAACACCCGGACTTCGCCGGGCGGAAACTCACGCTCGAATGCACCGGCATATAACAGCAATCGGCCGTCGAACAACGGTGGC
>Ga0070730_10003544_pt1 | contig 13939 bp, 12 predicted proteins | sample Coa_R1_3_FD_66447 | JGI IMG/M metagenome (GOLD analysis project Ga0070730, IMG submission 66447) | Surface soil microbial communities from Centralia Pennsylvania, which are recovering from an underground coalmine fire - Coalmine... | ecosystem: Environmental > Terrestrial > Soil > Unclassified ...
GCTGGTGCGGATGCTTCGCCCCTACCAACGACCACGAAAGGCAAATGCACCCCACGGTCGCGGCCACTTGCGTTCTAGGGAAAATTTATCAGTGCGCGCCAGGGTCGAACCCTGGGGTTCATGGCGCCGCTGGCATGGTCTCAACCATGACCACCTCCGCTACCAGCCGGCCGCCGCGCTGCGCCCCCCAGGCAATCACGCTGTCACCGACGCTTACCTGCTCCAGGCGATACGGCACGAGCACCATCTGCACCGCGCTGCCCGCGGCAGGCGGCGTGCCCAAGAAGTCACCAGTGGCGTTGCGGTAGAGGCGCGTCTGGCCGGTGATCACCACTTCCACCAGCGCCGCTGCGGCGCCCTTGCTGTCGGGGCGCACCATGAGGCTGTTGTCTTGTTTTTGCTCCAGCCGGCCGGCGATATCCGGGTTGGTGGCCGGCATCTCGGTGGCGGGGATCACGTTGTAGGTTAGCGAGGGCTTCTTGTCGCTGGCGGTGCCGGCCGCGCCCGGCAGACGCAGACCGCCGAGGCCGGCCAGGTTGGGGTTGAGCAAGCTGAAAGCGATAAAGGCGGCGGCGGCCAGCACGACGATGGCGGCCAGGAGGATGAGGGGCGCGCGGATGTTGTTTTTCATGCCGGCTGCTAGTGGTTCCGCTCGTCCACCACCACTTCGGCCGTCAGCCGGTCGCCGCGCCGCTGCCCCCAGGCGACGATGGTGTCGTTGGGCGCGATGTTGTTGGGGTCAAGGGTTTCGAGGGTCTGCTGCAGCATGCCGTTGACGATGGTGCCCGTGCGGTCGGAGGTGGTATCCAGGAACACCTTCGTGCCGGCTGCCAGCACCAGCTCCACCGGCGGGTTGTTTTCCTGGCCGGCGGTCTTGGCAATCGGGCGCAGCATCAGGCTGTTGTCGCGTTTCTCGATGACCGTGCCGAATAGATCGGCCTGGGTTGACGGCAGCTCGGTGGCGGGGATGAGCGTAAAGTCACGCCGCTGGCCCGGGAGCGACAGCAGCGCCTGCGCGCCGGCCGGCGAAAGCGCCAGCGACACGGCCACATAAACGGCGGCGGCCAGCACGAGCACGGCTGCGAAAATGATGGGTAAGCGCAATTTCATAGGCATGTTGTCTCCTGACCTCACGGCGTGGGCGTGGCCTTGTTGACTTCCACGATGACGGCCTCGGCCACCAGGCGCTCCCCGCGCTGGTTTCCCCACACCATGAGCAGATCGCCGACGTTGATCCGGTTGGGGGCGTAAGGCGCCACCCGCATTTGAAGCTTGCCGTCTACCACCGTGGAGGTATCACGGGTGGTGATGTCTTGATACACCCTCGTGTCGGCCGCGATGACGATTTCGGTCGTCGGGACGTTCTGGTCAGTGGAGGCTTTTCTGGCTGACTGCACCCTGAAGCTCTGGTCCTTGATCGCCACCACCGGCCCGACCATATCCGGCAGGGTCGGCGGCACTTCGGTCGGCTGGATAATTTCATACCCGCGGCGTTGGGGGTTGCCGCCGCCTGCGCCCGGCCATGGCAGCGCGCCTAGCCCATTCGAACCGGTGGTGACTAAGGAAATGGCTACATAGCTGGCCGCGGCCAGCACAGCCACGCCTGCTACGATGCTCGCCACGATCCCAATTCTCTTGTGCATTTCATGCTCCTTGTAAATCTGTTCGTCAAAACTCATTGGACCATTCCAGACTCCAGCTTCCCACTTTCCTCCCGCCTTACTCATACCTCAGCGCTTCGATCGGATCGAGCCGCGCCGCGCGCAGCGCGGGATAAATGCCGAACACGATGCCCGTCAGCAGCGCCACCCCCAGCGCCAACGGGATGCTGCCCGGCTCGAGCACCGCCACGCCCTGGTTCAGGCTGGCCGCCAGCGGGATAGTTAGGATGCCGGCCACGCCGCCGGCCACTCCGCCGGCGGCGCTGATCAGCACGGACTCCAGCAGGAACTGGGTGACCACGTCCAACGGCTGCGCGCCCACCGCCAGCCGGATGCCGATCTCGCGCGTGCGCTCGCTGACGCTGACCAGCATCACGTTCATGATGCCGATGCCGCCGACCACCAGCGACACCACCGCCATGGCGGCCAGCAGCAGCGAGAAGGTGCGCGCGGCCGCCAGTTGGGCGCCCAGCACGTCGTCGCGGGTGGTCATGTCAAAGTCGTCCTTAAAGTTGCCGTGTTCATCCTTCTCCACCGCGTGCCGGCCGCGCAGGTAGGTGGCGATGGCGGCCTGGGCCTGTCGGATCTGGTTGGTGTCTTTGACGTGCGCGCCGATCTGCACGGCCGGCTCGCTGGCGAACTGATCTTTCACCGCGGTGCTGATCGGCAGATACACCCCCGCGTTGACCTGGCTGGTGTAGCGCTGCGTCGGGTCAGACGGCACCAGCTCGATCAGCACCCCGATCACCGTGCACGGGCTGCGGTTGACCCAGATCGTGTCGCCCAGCGGGTTGTCACCCTCAAACAGGTCGTTGGCGGTCTGCCAGCCAAGCACGCACTCGTCGGCGCCTTCGAGTACCTCGGCCGGAGTGAAGAAGCGCCCCTCGCCGATAAAGTCGGGCGCGGTGAACGGGCGCTCGGCCGCCCAGTGCGCGGGCTCCACTTGCCCGCTCGACAACAGCGAGCGCAGGCCGTCGGCGGTGACGCCTTGAAAGATAAGGTTGCTCACATTGCGCCCATAGCGCACCCGCGCCGGGCCGCCCACGCTCATATCCACCCAATCCACCAGCGGCACCGCGGCGGGCAGGCCCAGCCCGTCTTCGTACACCAGCAGCTTGCCAGCCAGAACCAGCTGACCGTTTTGGTTCACCTGCCGCTCGGAGATGCGCACCTCGTCCGAGCCCAGCCAGCGAAAGTTGGTGTCCACCGCCGCGCGCGCGCCATTGCCCAGGGCCAGCATGACGATCACCGAGTCGACCCCAATGACGATGCCCAGCATGGTCAGCGCGGCGCGCAGCTTGTTGGCCAGCGCGCCGCGCCAGGCGGTGCGCAGCAAGTTAATGAAGGTCATGCCGTTCCTCGCGCACGACGCGGCCATCGCGCAGATGCAGGGTGCGCTGAGCGTAGGCGGCCACCTGCGCGTCGTGCGTCACCAGCAGGATGGTCAGCCCGCCTTGCCACAGCTCGCGAAAGAGGCCCATCACCTCCGCGCCGGTCGCGCTGTCCAGGTTGCCGGTGGGCTCATCGGCCAGCAGGATGGCGGGCTGGTTGACCAGGGCGCGGGCGATGGCCACACGCTGGCGCTCGCCGCCCGACAGCTCGTTGGGCCGGTGCGCGGCGCGGCCGGCCAGCCCCACCCGCTCCAGCGCGGCCGCGGCGCGCTCGTTCACAGGCTGGCGGCCGCGCTGATAAATCAGGGGCAGAGCCACGTTTTCCAAAGCGCTAAAACCGGGCAGCAGGTAGAAGCTCTGGAAGACAAAGCCCAGGCGCCGGTTGCGCAGGCGCGCCCGTTCCGCGGCGCCCAGGTGGGCGACGTCGCGCCCTTCCAGGCGATAGGTGCCGCGCGAGGGCGTGTCCAGGCAGCCGAGCAGGTAGAGCAAGGTAGACTTGCCGCAGCCCGAGGGACCCATCAAGGCCACGAATTCGCCGGCGGTGATGCGCACGTCCACACCCCGCAGCGCCTGGACGGTGGTGCTGCCCAGGTGATAGTCGCGGGCCAGGCCCTCGGCCACGATGAGCGCGGCCCCCGCCGGCGTAGGGGCGTTCAACTGAACGCCCCCCTTACGATGCACGGGCCGGCCGGTGCCTGAGTCATCATTGCGCAATCACCAGCTCGCCTTCCTGAAGGCCGCTGAGTACCTCCACAAACGAGTCGCCGCGCAGCCCCACCTGGATCGCGCGCGCGGTGGCCTGGCCATTGGCCCACACTTGCACCTGGGCGCTGCCGTCTGCATGGGCGTGGGCCACCGCGCGCGGCAGACGCAATACCCCAGCGCGCTGGTCGATGATGATCGAGCCATCGGAGGTCATTCCCGGCGCCAGGTGCTCGGGCAGGCGATCCAGTTGAATGGCGATGGGGTAGAGCGCCTGGGTTGTAGAGCTGCGCTGCGGCACCACGCGTGTCACGCGGCCGGTGACGTTGTCATCCGGCAGCGCGTCGAAGAAGAGCTGCACCGCCTGGCCGGCCTGCACCAGCGGATAGTCCTGCTCGACGACCGTGGCCTGCACCTCCAGCGCTCCGGCGCGGCTGATGGTCAGCAGCGGTGTGCCGGCCGCGACGCTTTGGCCCGGAGCGGCGCTGACTGCCAGCACAACTCCGTCAAACGGCGCATGCACGTCCAGGCTGGCCAAATTGGCCTCGGCCTCGGCCTGGGCGTTTTGGGCGTTCAGCAGCGCGGCCTGGTCGAGCTGCAAACTGGCCGGGTCCGGGCCAGCCTGGAGGCGCTGCCAGGCGGCGCTGGCGGCATTTACCTTGGCCTGCGCCAGGGACACATTCGCCTGGGCCAGCGCCAGGTCGGCGCCGTTGGGGGTGTGGCTTTGTGCGCGGGCCAGGTTGGCCTGGGCGGCGGCCACTTGATCTTGCTGCGCTTGGAGCGCCGCGCTGTCGGCGCGCTGGGCCTGCGCCAGTTGCAGCTCCAGCACCTGCACGGTGTTAGCGGCCTGGTCCATCTGCGCTTTCACATCGACCAGGCTCACCAGTTGGCCGGCCTCCGGCGCAAAGACCTGCGGGCAGGCGGGGCATTGGTGCTGCGCGGTCAGCGCGTCGGTGTAAATATTGGTAGCGATCTGCAGCTGCTGCCGGGCGCTTTGCAGCGTCACGGTCAGCCCACCGAGCGCGGTGATCTGCGTATTCTCCTGGGCGGTGGTGAGCGCCACCTGCGCCGTGGCCAACTGCTGCCGGTAAACCGACACGTCTGGCTGGGTCAGGCTCGCCAACTGGCGCTGATCGGTCTGCAAGTCCTTCTGTGCCTGGGCCAGTTGCTGCTGGGCCTCGGCGGCGGCCTGCGGCGCACCGGCCCGCAGTTGGTCCAGCGCTTGTTGCGCCTGCAGCACTTGCAATTGGGCCGCGGCGACAGCCGCCCCAAAACTCTGGCGGTTGCCCAGCCGCGCCAGCACCTGGCCCTGTGTGATCGCCTGGCCAGGCTGCAAACCAATTTCTTCTACCTGCCCGCTGACCGGCGACACCACGGTTCGGGCGCCGGCGTCGACCACCAGCCCGGGCGCCGTCACCGACAGCACCACCAGACCGCGTGAAACCGGCACCGTGGGTGGCGGGACCACTGCCGCCGCGGCATTGGCCAGGCTGCGCTGGTAGCCCAGGTAACCAGCGCCGCCGATGACGGCCAGCGTGCCGGCCGCCAGAAGAAACCATAGGGTGTACTTTTTGAACGTTGCCATAAGACCAATCTAATGGTTGAAGATGACAGGCAAATGACGCCTCTCCACATCTGCCAGGCTCGGGGAAAACGGGTGCTGGGCATCGGGCGGGGTACCCCGCCCGATGCCCAGCACCCGTTTTCCCGAATACTTCTATGACGAGCGGTGGAGAACAGGCTATGCCTGTCATCGAGCCGTCATGTGACGGTGCTAGAATCGCAGCGTGCGCATCTTGCTGGTCGAAGACAACCGCCAGTTGAGCGAATCGCTGCGGCTGAGCCTGGAAGAGGACGGCTATGCCGTGGAGGCCGCTTACGACGGCCAACAGGGCGAGGAGCTCGCGACCCTGCTGCCGTTCGACCTGCTCATTCTCGACATCCTGCTGCCGGGCCAGGACGGCCTGGCGCTGTGCCGCGCGCTGCGCCGCCAGCGGGTGCGGACGCCGATCCTGATGCTCACGGCGCGTGATACGGTGGATGACCGGGTGCTGGGCCTGGATAGTGGGGCCGACGATTATCTGGTGAAACCCTTCGCGCTCAAGGAATTGCGCGCCCGGCTGCGCGCCTTATTGCGGCGCGAGGCGCCGGTCAAGAATGGCCGGCTCACAGCGGCCGACTTGTGGCTGGACCCGGCGACACACAGCGTGGACCGCGCCGGCCGCCCGATCACACTCACGACGCGAGAATTTGCGCTCCTGGAGTACTTCTTGCGCAACCCGGGGCGGCTCATCACGCGCCAGATGGCCGAGGACCACGTGTGGAGCTACGATTTTCTGGGCGGCTCGAACGTGGTGGATGTGTACGTGCGCCGCTTGCGGCGCAAGATCGACGATCCGTTTCCAGTGAAGCTCATCGAAACCGTGCGCGGGGCGGGCTATCGCCTGGCGCGCCCGGGAGTGGATTAGTTGCCGGCCTGGGCCGACGTTCAGCGCGGCGCGCGTCGCTGGGCGGGCAGTGTTCGGCTGCGGCTGACTTTGTGGTCGGTGGTGCTGTTGGGGCTGGTGCTGCTGGCCTTCAGCCTGTTCGTCTATTTCCGACAGGCGAGCGACATGCAGGCCAGCACGGTCACGGAATTGCAAGACCTGGGCGCGCAGATGACCGGCTACTTCAAAAACAATCACCAGCGCCTGGCGCAGGCTGGCCTGGGCGGCGCGGTGGACGATTTGACCCAGGGCAACAAGCCGGCCGGCAGCGAAATGGTCGTGGCCCTTATCGACCCGCTGGGGCACGTGATCCAACGCTCGGCGCGGCTGCAAGCCGGCGACAGCCCCGTGCTGGAGAAAGCCTGGCTCTCCCTCCAAAAAAATCCCAAAGACATTTTCAACACCTCGATCACGCTGCTGGGCTCTGGCGCGCCGCAGGAATACACCCTCTTGATCACCCCCGCGCCGTTTCCCGAGTTCGGATTGGATGCAATTGCCGTTGGCTTGCCGGTCGATCAGGGTGGGCAGCTTAACAAACTGGCCTGGACCTTGCTGACGGGCTCGTTGGCGCTGCTGGCCGTGGATCTGCTGATCGGCTATTGGCTGGCCGGCCGGATCCTGCGGCCAGTGCAGGCCATCACGCGCGCCGCGCGCGAGATTGGCGAGGGCGACTTGCAGCGCCGGCTGGCCCTGGGCCGGGCCGACGAGTTGGGCGAGCTGGCCGACACCTTTGACCAGATGCTGGCGCGGCTGGAAGCTGCCTTCGAGCGCCAACGGCAATTTACGGCCGATGCCAGCCACGAGCTGCGCACCCCGCTGACCATCGTCAGCCTGGAGACCGAACGGGCGCTGGCGCAGTTGCGCTCGCCCGAGGAGTATCGGCGCGCCCTGGCGGTGGTGCAGACCGAAAGCGGCGCGATGGCTCACCTGGTGAATGACTTGCTGACCCTGGCGCGATTGGAGCCCGGTGCGCTGCATTGGGATCCCAAAACGCTGGACCTGAGCGACGTGACCCTGGAGGTGGTGGAGCGCCTGGCGCCAGTAGCCCAAAGCCAGGGCGCCCAACTGGAAGTGGGCGAGCTGCCCGAGCTGCCGGTGCTGGGCGACCCGCACGACCTGGCGCAGATGCTGGCGAACTTGATTGAGAATGCCCTGCAGCATGGCCAGGCCGACTGCGCGCGCGTGCGCATCGAAGCGGGCCGCCGTCTGGTTGATGGTCGAGCATGGGCCTGGGTGCGCGTGGCCGATAACGGCGCGGGCATCGCGGCCGAGCACTTGCCGCATGTGTTCGACCGTTTCTACCGGGTTGACCCGGCCCGCAGCGCGCACGGCGGCAGCGGCCTGGGTTTGGCCATTGTCCAGCAAATCGCGCGAGCGCACGGCGGGCAGGCCCGCGCGCAAAGCAGCGGCGTGGCCGGCGAGGGCGCGGCCTTCGAGGTGGCGCTGCCGATCACTTAGCCCCAAAATGGGACCGCGCCGGAGCTGCCGATCACATAACCCCAAAATGGGACCGCGCCGGAGCTCCCGATCACGTAACCCAAAAATGGGACCGCGCCGAAGCTTAGCTTCGGCGCGGTCCCATTTTTGGATCTCTCATTTTTATTCGTTCCTCAGCACGGTCATCGGCCGCACATGCGTCGGACCCCAGGCGGCGGTAAGGGCCGCGCTGAGGGCCAGCGCGACCGACAGGCCGGCCATGCCGAGGGCCAAGGGCAAGTTGAACTGCATCGCCAGTGCCGGCTGGAGCCGGTTGAGGATTGGGATCACGACGGCCGTGGCCGCAATGCCAACGACGCCGGCCAGGAGCCCCAGCAGCCCGTTTTCGAGCAAGATCACTTGCAGCACGCTGCGGCTGGAATAGCCGACCGCCTTGAGAATGCCCAGCTCACTCTGGCGCTCGACCATGGCCAACCCAACCGCGTTGGCGATGAGCACCGCGCCCGCCAGCAGCGCCAGGCCGGCAACGGCAAAGACCAGTTTCACCAGCCCGTTGTAGACAGTGTTGAGCTGGTTGGCGATATCCGCCTTGCTGATGACCATGAGCGTTGGCAGGCTTTGGCCGGTGGCCTGGGTGATGCTGGCGAGCTGATCCGTCGGCGCCTGCCCCATGAAGGCGGCGCGGGTGGTTGGGCCGCCCAAGGCCAGCGCGGCCGGGGCGTTGACGACGATGCCTTGCGGGGGCAGCAGGACGGCGTTGGGGCCCTGGCTGTAGTAGCCGGCCACGCGCAGCGTGTGGCTTTGGCCGTTGGCCAGCTTCACCTCGAACGAGTCGCCCGGCTTTAAGAGCCACGGATCGGCGGCCAAATTGCGCGGCAGGTAAGCGGCGTCGAGCGCGCTGTCCCATTGGGCGCCGTCGTCGAGCTGAAGCTCCTGGCCATTGGCCTGCGGGCTATGGCCGGTGAGCGCTATTTGCAGCACCGCATTGGCCCGGCTGAGCTGGGCGGGTAGCTGATAGCTCACGCGCACATCTTGCACACCCTGCGCCGCCAGCGCGGCCCTGGCCTGGGCCTCGTCTGAGGCCAGACCATAGGCGCCAACATTGTCGCCAGTGGCCGCGATCTGGCGCTGAGCGGCGCGCTGGACGGCGGTGGTGAGGGCCATGGTGCTCAGGCTGATGGCAAACACGCCGGCGAACAAGGCAATCAGCGCGAACAACACGCGCATGGGCCGGCGCTTGAGCGCGCTGCGCGCCAGGGCCAACAGCGATTGGCCGGGCAGGGGCAGGCGCACCAGCACAAAGACCGCTCCGCCAAACAGCAGGCCCAAGACGATAAGGCCGGCAATCGCCACGCCAATGATGCCCAGCCCTTGCAGCAGCGAGCCCATGATCAGGCTGCTGACCGACAGGAAGGCCAGCGCCAGCAGCGCATACAGCCCGGCAATCAGCAGGATTGTCCGGGCATTGCGCGCCTCGGGCAGCTCGCGCAGCAGCACCGCCGGGCGGACCACGCTGGCGCGCGCCACGGCCTCCAGGCCAAAGATGACCGTGGTGGCGATGCCGGCCAACATGCCGCCGGCCAGCACCCATGGGTTCAGGCTCCAGGTGCCGGTGTCGTTGGCGAGCTGCTGCACCAGGCCGACGATCAGGCCTGAGGCCGCCACGGCCGCCAGCCCGCCCAACGCGGCGCCCAATAGTCCCAGCAGGCCGGTCTCCACGCCAAACAGCGCCCACAGGTCACGCTGGCGATAGCCGTGCGTCTTGAGTACGGCGATTTCGAGCCGCCGCCGCGCGAGCAGCACCTGCATCGTATTGGCCACCCCAATGCCGCCGATGAGCAGGCCCAGGACCCCCGCGCCCTTGAGCATGAAGGTGAACACGATCACTACGTTCTGCGCCCGGATGGCTTGATCGGCGGCCTGGGCCGCCAGCACGCCCCAGCCGGCATCCGCTAGCTTCTGAGTCACCTCGCCCTGGGCGCCCCAGGTGACGGCGGCGCGATTGACCACGTCGGCAAAGCCGGTTAGCTGGCGGGCCGTGTCCAGGCTGTAGAGCACGGTGTTGCCGCTGCGGTCGGGCATCCCATCCACGATGGCGCTTACGTGCATGAGCAGCGGCGCGGCGCCCGACCCGAGGTCGAGTGTGAAGCGGCTGCCAACGCTCAGCCCCAGGTTAGCCGCCAGGTCGCGCGTGACCGCCGCCGCGCCTGGGTCCGCCAACGCTTGCGCCAGGGTGAGGTTGGACTGGCGCAGTTTCAACTGGCCGGCCACCGGATACATATTGGGATCCACACCCAGCGCGGCGTTCAGCGGATGAACGCGGCTCGAGTCAGCCGGCTTGAGCAGGCCGGTGCGCGCGGTGGCTTCCAGGTCAACCGCGGCCAGGGTGCCATCGGCGCGCCAGCCGGTGAGCTGCGCGATTTGGGCCGCGGTGAATTGCTGCGCCGGGCCGCTTTCGGATTTGGAGGCTGCGGCCGAGCCCGGTTGGTACAGGACCGCGTCACCCCCGATGGCGTCGCGCCCATTGCGCTGGAATATCCCCAGGAAGAAACCGGAAACGCTCTGCATGGCGACCAGCGACATGACCCCGAAGGCGATGCAAACCAGGGCCAGGCCGGTGCGCTGGCCGCCGCGCCACAGCGAGCGGACGGCGTAGCGGATATAGAACGCCAACTGCGCCAGTCGGTTCACGCCAACCGCCCGTCCACCAGGTGCAGCCGGCGGCCGGCGCGCGCGGCCACGGCCGGGTCGTGCGTGGCGATGACGCAGGTGAGGTGCAGCTCGGCCTGCAGGCGCGCGAACAGCTCCAGCACCTGCTCGCCCGATTGGCTGTCCAGGTTGCCGGTGGGCTCATCGGCCACCAGCAGGCTGGGTTTGGCGATCAGGGCGCGGGCAATGGCCACGCGCTGCTGCTCGCCGCCCGAAAGCTGGTGCGGCTGATGTCCGCGCCGGTGGCCCAGCCCCACATACTCCAACATCTCGCTGGCGCGCTCGCGGATGCGCTTGCGATTCGGATTGACGTACAGCGGCACCTCGACGTTTTCTTGGGCGGTCAGCGATGGAATGAGATTGAAGGATTGAAAAACAACGCCCACTTTTTGATTTCGAATGGCGGCCAGCCGGCTCTCGCCCAGTCGGGTGATGTCCAGGCCGTCGAGCACGATGCGCCCGCTGGTGGGCGTGTCGAGGCCGGCGATCAGGCCCAACAGGGTGGATTTGCCTGAACCGCTCGGCCCGGTGAGCGCGACCCATTCGCCGGGCTCAATCGTCAGGGAGACACCATTCAAAATGGGCACCAGGGATTGGCCGAGCGGCAGTGAACGCGTGAGATCGGTCGCCTCAACGGCCGCTTGGGGAGTAAGGTTTGTCATGGATACAACTCCAGGGGCTGGATCGAAACAGGCACCATCAAGGTGTGTAATGATTCTCCTCGTTTCAACACCGGCCGCCCGAGGTTTGTGACGTATTGACCCCCGCCCAGTCCAGGCTACAATCAACCCGATTTCCTGCTCACGCGCTTCGCGTCACACACACACACACACACACGCTTCATGACCATCCTCACTGACCTTGCTCGCTTCATCCCGTCCGACCGCCTGCTGATGCAGCCTGGCCAATTGGTCCCGTATGAGTCGGATGGGCTCACGGTCTATCACGCCCGCCCGGCGGCGGTGGTGATCGCTGAGACGCAGGACGAGGTCATTCAAACGGTGCGGCTCTGCCATCAGCACCAGGTGCCGTTTGTAGCGCGCGGCAGCGGCACCAGTCTGTCGGGCGGCGCGCTGCCGATGCAGGACGGCATCGTCATCGCGCTAAACCGGCTCAACCGCATCCTGCGGCTGGATCCCGAACAGCGGTTGGCGGTGGTCGAGCCCGGCGTCATCAACCTGAATGTCTCAAAAGCCGCCGCGCCCTACGGTCTGTATTACGCCCCCGACCCCTCCAGCCAGCAGATTTGCACCATCGGCGGCAACATCGCTTTCAATTCGGGCGGCGCGCACTGCCTGAAATACGGCATGACCAGCAATCATGTGCTGGGGGTCAAAGCCGTACTAGCCGATGGCGAGGTGGTGCAGCTCGGCGGCGATAGTTTGGAAAGTACCGGCCCGGACCTGCTGGGTCTGTTTGTCGGCTCGGAGGGTTTGTTCGGGGTCGGGCTGGAGATCACGCTGCGCCTGCTGCCGCGGCCTGAGCGGTACGAGACGGTGCTGGCCGCCTATCACAGCCTGGAGGCAGCGGGCGAGGCGGTGGCGCGCGTGGTGGCGTCGGGTTTGCTGCCGGGCGCCATGGAGATCATGGACCGGCTGGCCATCCAGGCAGCGGAGGCGGCGGTGCACGCCAACTACCCGGCCGGTGCGGAGGCCTTGCTGATCGTCGAGCTCGACGGCGAATCGCAGTCGGTGGAGGCTGAATTTGCGCGGCTGAAAGAGTTGATTGCCGCAACGGGGGCGTTCGAGGTGGTGGTGGCCAAGGACGCCGACGATCGCGCCCGCATTTGGAAAGGGCGCAAAAGCGCCTTCTCGGCGGTGGGGCGCCTGAGCCCTGATTTCATTGTGCAGGATGGGGTGGTGCCGCGCAGCCGGCTGGGCGCAGCCCTGGCCGAGATTACGCGCCTGGGTCAGCAATACAACATCCGGGTGGCGAACGTCTTCCACGCCGGGGATGGCAACCTGCACCCCCTGATCTTGTTTGACGGGCGCGAGCCGGGGGCGTTGGAGCGCGCCGAGCAATTGGCGGGCGAGATCCTCGACCTGTGCATCCGGCTGGGCGGGTCGATCACCGGCGAGCACGGGGTAGGCATGGAGAAGCGCGACTTTATGCCACGCATGTTCGCCGAAGCCGACCTGGAGGTCATGCGCCGCTTGCGATTGGCGATGGATCCGCTGGAGCAGGCCAACCGCGGGAAGATGTTCCCGAGCGGGGAGGCGCCGGCTTTGCATTTCACGGGATTGCATCCGCTGGAGAAAGCTGGACTGATCTCTCGAGAGTAAAAGCATTAACACGAAGACACGAAGACGCGAAGGCACGAAGAAAAGCAAGAAAAGGTAAAAGCAAAAAGCTTTGCGGATTAATTCTTAATGATCATTCAACCCACGACGATCGAGGAAGTTCAAAAGGCGGTGGCGGCGAGCGCGCATGTTGTCGTGCGCGGCTCGGGCACCAAGCGAGGTTTGTGCACGCCGGAGGGGGAGGCGACGGTGCTGGATTTCTCGCGGCTGAGCGGGGTGCTGGAGTACGAGCCGGGCGAGTTTACCTTCACCGCGCTGGCGGGCACGCCGGTGGCTGAGGTCAACCGCCTGCTGGCCGAACATGGCCAATATCTGCCTTTTGATCCGCTGCTGGCCGAGAGCGGCGCGACCCTGGGCGGCACGGTGGCGGCCGGGCTCAGCGGCTCGGGCCGCTATCGCTTCGGGGGCGTGCGCGATTTCATTTTGGGGGTGCGTTTTGTAGACGGCACGGGCGCGCTGGTGCGCGGCGGGGGCAAGGTGGTCAAAAATGCCGCCGGCTTCGACCTGCCCAAGCTGATGGTCGGCAGCCTGGGGCAATATGGGGCCCTGGCCGAGTTTAGCTTCAAAGTCTTTCCGCGCCCAGAGGCGACGCTCAGCCTGCACGCCGTGTTCCCTTCTCTGGCGGCGGCGCTGCCGGCGATGCAGAGCGTCTACACCGCGCCGCTGGATGTCGACGCGCTCGACCTGACGATCAGCGCCGAGGGCAAGGTTGAGCTGTGGGTGCGCCTGGGCGGGCTGGGCGCGGTGCTGGCCGCGCGCGCCGAGCGCATCGGGGCGCTGCTGGGCGGCGCCGAGGTGATCACGAGCGAAGCCGAAGCGGCGCTGTGGCGTAGCGTGCGCGAGCTGGGCTGGGTGCCGGCCGGCTGGTGCCTGGTCAAGGTGCCGCTCAGCCCGGCGCGGCTGGCCGGCTTCGACACAGCCGCGGCCGGCCTTTCGGCTCTGCGCCGCTACTGCGCCGGTGGCAACCTGGCCTGGGTCGCCTTCCCAGCGGAGCAATTGGCAAGCTTTGAGACGGCACTCAATCAACAAGGCCTGGCCGGACTGCTGGTGTTCGGTCCGGCCGGCCGCCCGATCCTTGGGCAGCGCACCGGTGAGAACTTTGCCAAACGCGTCAAGGCGGCGCTCGACCCGGCGGGGCGGTTTATCAGCGTCTAAAAGCTTAAACACGAAGACACGACCCCAGCACCGACGCTGAGCGCGCAAGCGCGCCTGCGTGGGGCCGGTGAGACGCAAGGACACAAAGAGCATTTTGA
>Ga0070730_10003545_pt1 | contig 13939 bp, 10 predicted proteins | sample Coa_R1_3_FD_66447 | JGI IMG/M metagenome (GOLD analysis project Ga0070730, IMG submission 66447) | Surface soil microbial communities from Centralia Pennsylvania, which are recovering from an underground coalmine fire - Coalmine... | ecosystem: Environmental > Terrestrial > Soil > Unclassified ...
GCTCCAACCCAGTACTTCGCCGGAGCCTGCAGCGTGCCATCGCCCTTGCCGAGCATCACGCTGGTGGTCTTATCGCTGTCGGTCGCCATTGCCACGTCGAGAATGCCATCGCCATTCAGGTCGACCACTGCGAGCGACTGCGGAGCGCCCTGCCCCACTGGCGCGTACAGAGCCGGGGTTTGAAATGTCGCATCGCCTTTGCCCAAGGCGACTGCCAAGGTGGAATCCCCCTGCGTGGTCAGCAGGTCCAGATTGCCGTCTTTATTCAGATCGGCCAGATATACGTAGCCATCCGTGGTGCCCACGGTCGCCGCAGCCTGGAATGTACCGTCCCCTTTGCCGAGAAGAAGTGCGACGATGCCTTTGGCGGTTCCCGCGACCAGATCCAGTTTGCCGTCGTTATTGACGTCGCCCACCGCGAGAGAGCGCGGCGCCGACGTACCCACGCTGTAATTGACTTGAGGCTGAAACCCGCCATCACCCTTGCCGAGAATCACTCCGATCGCGCCCGCCTGCGTATCGCCGAAGGCCAGGTCAAGATTGCCGTCGCCGTTGAAGTCGCCCGCCACAAGGCCGGTTCGCGCAGTTGCTGGTAGGTACAAAGAGCGCGCCTTCTGAAAGGTTCCATTTCCATTCCCGTACAAGAAATCGATTCCCGTGGTGATGCTGCCGCTGAGCACGGCGATATCCTGCCTGCCATCGTTATTGAAATCGCCCACGACCATGGCGACGGCCCATCCCGGCACAGTGTAATTGACCGCCTTTGCAAACGTCCCGTTCTTCAAGCCAATAAGGACGCTGACGGTGCTTGTGTTGGTATTGCCGTCGGCCGTCGCAATATCGGTGATACCGTCGCCGTTGAAATCTCCAACCACAATGCATCGCGCACCCGTGACGGGATAAGCGGGGGCAGTCAGAAAATCTGCGGTGTTCGTCGCAGCCGCCAGCGGAATCGACAGGCATACGCAGCACGCGATAAGAATCGAGAGAAGGGAGAATGGCCGCATAAACAGCTCCTGCCGGAGAAGTCCGGCGCATACGTTTGCACCTGGGGGAATACGGGCGGTGCGTTCAGGAATAAAACAGGATCAACCCGTGGATTGAGTTTTAGAGTTTCGTCTCAATTTGCTAATCCTGTCAAGGTGCAGGAACTTGCATCTTCACTGCCCATTTATCGAATTCCCCGGCCCGCCTATGCAACGCCTTTCACACCTCCAGAAGCAGCCCCTGAAGCATTGCTCGCAACATATTGTTAAATAACGACATCTGGGATATTCTCTGTGGTCATTTATTTGCCACTCTCATCCGGAGCGGCCCCTGGCTCACAAAGGGAGACTCTCAGACTTATGTTTCGTCGCATCTGGCCAGCATTTTTGCTCGTTGTGGTCCCCGTCCTCGCTCTCGCCGTAACCACGCCCGAACCGCATCTCCGAACCGCAACGCTCGATCAGCGCGAAAGCCAGGTCACAAAACATCTCACGCGTGCCTCCCAATTCAGCGACATCCTGCATGTCTCGCGTCCTTCGTGCGAAGAGGTGCAACCGCCCGAGGCCCTCGCGACTCCGGACCCGCTCTTTAGTCCCACGGGACGCGGCAAGAAAGTAAAAGTCAGCTTCATTATCGGTACCGATGGCCACGTCCACAGCCCGCTGATCCTTGAGAGCGCCGGCCTTGCCGGTGACCGCCACGTCCTGCAAACGGTGCGCACTTGGCGGTATCGTCCCGCAACTTGCAACGGTGTGCCGACCGAAACCGAAGGCAAGATCGAGTTTTCCAGTCGGTAGCGCGAGCCGCTAAGCTAGAATGGCCCCAGACGCGACGACCTGACCGCGTTGGGGTGATTCGATTCGTGGATAAAGACAAGAAGGCTCCCAGACATTCCGGCTCACCTGCTGATCCGCAAGATCGCGGCTCGGAGATGGACGAACTCTATAGCAAGATGACGCCCGAAATGCGCCGCCCCAAGCCCAGCGCTGAAGCCATTGCCGCCGCCCTCGAAGCCGCGCAGCGGCTCGCCGCCGAAAACGATGCGGAGGAGGCCGCCGATGACGCGGCGCAGGATCTTCAAGCAGACTCGACCGCCGGAGTCTGCGCAGTTTGCGGATACCACAATCGCGGCGGCAACAAGTTCTGCGGCATGTGCGGCGTGGCAGTCGGAACCACAGGCGATGCAGGGGCAATGCGGCAGGAGCGACGGCCCTCGCGCGCCATTGCCCTCCACCCCAATCCTTTTCTAGATCCTGAACCGGAGCCCGAACCCGGGCCCGAGCCCGAAACTCACATCGTGCCCCAAGCTAGGCCTATGACGCCTCGAGGAACCGGGCAAGAGACGCATCACTACCACCACCATTATCACCACCACTATTTTCCCGGCGGGCAGGAAGGGATGGTTCCACGTGCGGGAGCAGATCCCATCCGTGACCCCGACAAAATGCGTCCGACGGCCGCATTACGTGGTGACATGAGCCGCGCCGAGGCAGCGGTTCGGCGCATCGCGCACGAGTGGGTGCTCGCCTGCAACACCAAGCACCTCGATGATCTGCTCGACCTCTACATTGCCGATGCCTACGTGCTGCGCTCGAATGTTTCTCCCGTACGCGGATCCGCCGCGGTCCGCGAGTTTTTCTTTGGAGCCCTTGACTCCGGACTCGGAGAAGTTGAAGTCGAGCCGCTCCGCGTCGAAGTCGCCGGCGAAATGGCGTTCGAAGCCGGACGCTGGAAGGCCTTGGTCCCCAGTGCAACCGGCAAGCGCCGCGAAGAGCGTGGCAAATACCTGTGGGTCTGCGCCCGCCAGAACAACGGAGAATGGAAGCTCGCGGCCGATTGCTGGTCGAGCGATCTAACCCTGACCACACTCGAATCCGATGTCCCTCCCAGCGCCGGAGTGAAATCGAGCCAGCCACGCAAGAATCCTTAATCGCTAGAACCCTTAATGTAGGGAAGGGTTGGCCTTTCGCAGCCAAAGAGCCAAAGTGGAAGAGCGGCCCTTCACGGCCGCGTTAGACTTGAAGAGACTTGGGGCGCCCCTCGGCCGCACCATCTACAGACTCACTCCCAGCTTTGCCAAGTCCGCCCGCAACTGCTCGACGTTCTGCATCTCGATCGTCCGCATTCCTAACTTCGCGGCACATTCTAAATTCAGAGCCCGGTCATCAATGAAGCAGCACCCCTCCGCCGGAATCTGCGTCGTCTCCAGCGCCAGCCGATAAATATCGCGCTCCGGCTTGCGGAATCCGACAAAGCAAGAACTCACGAAGAGCCGGAAGATCTTCCGCAGCTCATACTTTTCCATTCGGTAATAATTCAGCTCGCGCGATTCATTGTTAATCGTTCCCATGAAGTATTTACCAGAGTCGCTTAGCCCGTGCGCGAACTGCAGCACCTCGGGAAAAGGCTGCGATAGTGAGTACATGAAATCGCGAAATTCATCGCGCGTAAACGGCCGCGTGCGATAGAAGACTGTCCGGTCCAGATATTCGTCGAGAGTGATCTTCCCGCGTTCGAACGACGACACGACCATCTCATGACGATCGTGAAACTCTTCTTCATCCAGACGGAAATGTTCGAGCGCCGCACTGCGCTGCGTGCGGTCCCACGCATTTGTGAGCAGAACTCCGCCCACATCCCAGAAAAGAGCGCGAATTTCAGCCAAAGGATCCCTCCCTCACAGGAATAGATAAGGGAGAGTGTAGATGAAGTCAGCCGCAGCGTGCGCGCCAAAGCGAGCCAGTCCCCGCTCTGCTTAGTTGTGCTGCGGCGGCGCCTCGACGCGCGCGAAGTATCCCTTGCGCGCGTGAACCTGCATTTTCTGCCCGCCTCTCTCGGCCGTGATATGGACGGTGCGGTACTTTCCGTTCGGCTCGAAATCGGCAGCCTTGTAGGCAATCAGGTAGCGGCTCCGAATCAACTCGCGCAGCCTTTCCAGCGATTTGCCCAGCGTAAGTATATCGCCGGGAAACATCGCTTCTCCTCCGCTGCGTTCCGCGAGAACCGCGAGTATTCTATCGGCATCACTCTTCGGGCCCGAGTCTTCCCGTGTGCTGAGTGTGTAGATCGTTACTCCCGCCACTTCCGCGTCCTGGATGGTCTGCTTCAGGCTGCGATGGCTCGAATTGTCTTCGCCATCGCTCAGAACGACCAGTACTTTCGCCACCCGTTCCTGCTCCGGATAGGCCGCCAGCTTCCAGCAGGCCAGCGATACGGCGTCGAACAGTGCGGTGCCGCCTCCGTTCGCGAGTTTCTCAATCCCTTTGCCGAGTTCTTCCGGTTTGGCGGTGAAGTCCTGCGTGATTGTCGTCTCGCTGGAAAAGCCTCCTACGAATCCAAGATCGGACGTGCCATTAAGAATCTTCTCCAGGAACTTCGTCGCTGCGCGTTTCTCGAATGCGAAGCGGCCCTGTACCGAGCCGCTGGTATCGATCACGAATCCCAATCGCAGAGGCAACTTCGATTGTGGCACAAACAGCACCACCTTCTGCGGAGGGTTGTCATTGTCCGTGATTTGAATATTGGACAATTCCAAATCACTCACCATTTTCCCGTGGCTGCTGACGGCAAAAAATAAGGCTGTCTCGTCGACCACTTTGCGGATGGTGAATGCATTTCCGGCGCGAGTTGCGACTGAAAATGGATCAGGCGATAGGGAACCGCCATTCCCGGCAACTGTACTCGCGCTCGCGTCGACCGGGGCTGCTTCGGTACCCGATTCCTCCTTCACTGCATTCAGTTCTGCCGCCAGTCGCTCATTGTTGGGAAACGTTTGCAAGGCCGGGGAACCGAGAGCCGTTGGCTGTTGGCCCGTCGGGCTGGCATTTTGGGCCGCGAGATTTCTGCGCTGTGAGAGAGCGTCGAGATTCTTGCGAGCAACCGGGGCCATTGCATTGGTAGGATCCTCACTGAGAAAGGTCGTCAGCTCGCGCTGCGATGTGTCGAAATCGCTGAGCGCCAGCGCCGACGACGCCGCGAGGTAGTGCACGTTTGCCATTCCTCGATGCTCAAGGCTGTGCACCCTTCCAACCATCTGCAGGGCTTCCTGATATTGATGAGTCGCGTTCAAGGCGTATGCGAGAGCGTAAAGCGCATGGGCGTCCTTCGGAGTGAGCGCCGCCGCTCTCGCCAAGCTCGTTTGCGCCGTTATAAAGTCTTTGGCTCCGAGCGCCAGCATTCCTAAGTTCAGGAACGAGCCGGGAAACTTATCATCCAGCCTTGCCGCGGTCTCGAATTCGTCCTTGGCCCGAGGGTCGTCCTGATCAAGGTAGGCAAGGCCGAGACTATTGTGCGCAGAAACGAAGTTGGGATATACCGCCAAGGCCTTGTTCAAATGAATGATGGCTTCTTTCGAATTCTGCGCTTTCAATAAGTTGGATGCTCGGTTGAACTCCTCAATGGCTTTATTGGGAGCGTCCAGGTCCAGTGCCGACACCATTCCGTTATCCACTAACTGTTTCCGCTGTTTTTGCTGGCCTGCGTCCGACTGCTTTCTTCGATTGTCCTCGTCGAGGTACATTTGGGAATAATTCAAATGTGTGAACGCTGCATCGGGTGTGGAGTTACCCGGCATAAACTGTGCGTGCGCGAAGCCACCGCATAAGCACATCGTGACCACGTAAGTGAGTACACTCTTTATGTTTTGGGCCAATCGCAAAGGGAAGAGCGATGAAACTCGTGAGAGCGACATGAAGGTATCCCGCCACCTGTCTTAGGACCGCACTGCGGTGTCAGCTTCTGCTGACGGCTAACATTGTGGGGGCTCGGACCCAGCCAGTCAACCAAATCCGCAGCTAATGCTTGTAAATACTGGTATCGGGATGGTAGGTCCGCCAGTCGAACCAATAGTCTTTTAGGGCGGGGACCCGATCCAGGCATTTGCCCTGAGACGACCCGGAAACGGCGCACCCCTGAAAGTTCCACTCGCTGGCGGTGGTGGTGTCGAGCAGGAGCCAGGTCTTGGTAGCGGCTGGGATCGCCGACGCTGCGGCGGGTGCGGATTCAAGCTTCACGCCGGTTGCCGTTGCGACATTGTTCTGGGTTGAAATGTCTACCTTCGGTGCAGTCGTGGCCAGCGTCCCGCTCTCCACCTCGCCCTTTAGAAAGAACTCTGTGTCTTTTCCGTCTACTTTGCTGATAAAGACTCGGAACGATTTGCCGTCAGGCCCAACCGCCACCAGCAGGGGAGTGCCGCCCACGTGATCCATCACCGGCGATTGCTTCACGAGCGTGTCCCACGGATAAGCTCGGCTGGCCGCGCCGACCTGCAGTCCGACCACCAAGTCGCGCGATTTCAGCTCTGTCCCCGGAAAGCTGATCACCACCGGAAGCTTCGCTACCTCCGGCTCCCAGTTGCTATCGTATTTCTTCGTATACTTCGGCACCTCCGCGAGTACTTTGCCTTCAGAGTATTCCGACTTCCACTCGCCAAAGGTCAGCTCGTCACTCAACACTAGGTCGAGAGATGCCCCTTGAAGCGGGCCATAGAGCGCCTTGCCGGTAATCTGCTGCCACCACGTGCCGGTCTCCTTATCACGCATCAGGAAATTCTGGTTGTTGATGCCGGCCAGGTAAAAATGCAACACCTTCCCGTTCACTGTTCTTGTCCACACCAGACCGGTGTGACAGAGCGTTCAATACGTGACCGCCACCGGAACTCCGGCGACTACATCGTTCAACACATGGTGGTAGGCCATTTCGCGAATCGGGTAGGCCCGAGCGTCGTCGCCGTAGCGTACCGCCAAAACCATTTCACTCTTGTCGAGCTTGCTGGCAGACGCCGCTTCGAATTGCGCGCTGTCCACCGGATGGAACATCCATTCGAAGTAGTTCAGGCGGGCCATTACCGCCGAGAACGCTACCAGCACCATCACAAACGTCAAAGCGATCTTGCGCCAACGGTCCGCCGCGCCCCACAGCAGAAGCGCTAAGACAAGGCAAATCAGCCCGGCGATCAGCGTTCCCCACGGCGCTCGTTGGCGAAGCGCCATTGCCAGGGCCAGCCCTGTGGGCGTCTGATGCGCAAAAGGACGGATGATGAAGGCTGGAATGAAGAACAAGCCGATACCCGCCAGTGCGGATACGAAAAATATCAGCCATGGCAAGCCGCTGTGATCGCGAGATTCTCTCATTCGGTGCAAGTCCCCCCACTAACGCTTAGGCGCAAGCTCTGTCGCGTGATCACGATTGTAACGAATTCAGGAAAGAAGGTGCGAAGGGGCAAACAAAAACCCCGGCTCCGCAAAAGCGGGACCGGGGCGGTGACTCCAAAACCTGCGCTTACTGCGGTGTGAAGTTCTGGTGATAGCTCAGGTTGACGACGTCCTGGAACTCCGGCGTGGCTGGAGGCAAGTTCGTCGGGTTCAGGAACAGCACGTCAAAGTAGTAGTTACGGGCTGGCGGACTATATACAGTGGTGCAGCACTTGAACGTTCCCGTGTTGTATTCCGAGTAGTACATGCTGACCAGAGATCCGTCATAGTGCAGCGTGTGGCCGCCCCAGCTTTCCAGATACCGCAGGAAGTTGTGCAAACCACCGTCGGTCCCAAAGTCATTAATGCCCGCCGTATTGGCCCAGGCTGGGGAAGGGAACGGAATGTTCTTTCCGCCCGCAACCGCCATCCGGTAATACGCGTCCGCGCTCGGAGCGCGATTGCCGGTCACTGTTGGGAAGATCAGGCTTCCCATGTCGCTCCAGCTATTCGATAGAAGGGTCACCGAGTCGGCGATGATGGCCGCCGCCGAGTGGAGCGTTTGTGTCGGCGTTACGTTGTTCGCGGTTCCCCAGAAGGGATCCGCGGAACTGGAGTTGTAGTCGCCCTGTACGTATACCGGATTCTCCGACGCGATCGTGAAACCGCCGCAGCCGGTGGGGTTTGCTGCGCTTTGCGTACATCCGCTGGTAGCGGGCATCACGGGCAGGTAGCTCACTCCGGCAGCGCTCATGCCACCATCCACCAGTTTCAATACGTGGCGCGCTCCACTCACAGGATTAGCCATGCCCTGTTGATCCTTGACGCCAGTAAGAAGCGAGGAGGGAGTCGGAATGTTCGCGACTGGGGGAATTGTGGTGTTGTAGCTCCCGCAGTCTACGGAACTAGCCGTGCCGATGCTGGCAACGTTAATTCGCTGGTACGAATTCAGTGGGGCGGTGTTGGTGTTAATGCCGAATCCGTACCCGATGTTCTTCTCTCCCCAGTTGTCGAGCGATCCGTTTTGATCGACGTCCTCAGGAGAGTAAGTGTAGTAGGTCGTGGCTTCCAGAGATCCATCTGGCGTGGTCGAGGTTAAGTTCGCCCCAGAGTTCACCACATCCTCCAGACCAGATTCTCCGTTGATAACACCTGCGGGAGTCTGGCCACCATTCGAAGAATGGGTGGAAGGCAATATGCCCCGGTGATCGGAGAAGTACAGCACGTACCCGTTCTCCGCCGTGTAATTGACGTTCGCGCCGCTCGCGCCGATGGTGCCTTTCAGCCACCTGGCCAGATTGCCCACATCCAATTCAACCGCGTTCATGATGCCGTTTACCGCGCACGAAGAATATGTATTGGGGTAGCCTGCGTTGCCGCTTGAGGGCGTCACGTTTGGAACGTTGGTGTCGCGCATTTCGCCTTCGCGCGTGTCATAAAGATTGATGGGATAAAAATTGCCCTGCGTTCCCGCGCCGTGGCCCGAGGCTGCCCCCAGCGTCGGGCGAAGCTGCTGCAGGATGATGATCGCGTTGGGATCTACCGCGTTCGATCCAGGTGTGGTCGGTGGGTTGTTGAAGATGCGGCTGAAACCGAGCTTCAACCACTCCTGCGTGACTCCCACCCAATTTGCGGAGTTATTGCAGGGGATGGCGTTGCAATACTCGATGCGGATCCACGGACCACCCGTCGCCGCGCTTCCCATTTGCGCCACACTGGTCGGGTTGCTGGTCAGTTCGCCGATCAGCGGAAACCCTGTGGCGGTCCAGTTTTGCGCCCCGCTGTCCGTATAAGGATTGACCCAGCCGTTAACGCCGGGGGTCGCCCATCCAAAGTATTCGGTTGCGCCTGAAGTCAAAACCAAGGACCCAGCCGCGGCCGTCGGGAACTGGAAGTCCTGTCCGTCGGCAAGCGCGCTTGCTGACCGCTCAGGGTGCAGATCAGAAATCTTGTCGGCAATCAGGATGCGGATCTGTGCCTTGTTATACAGCCGTTCCGAACCCAATGTGCTCGTCGCCAATTCTCCAGCCAGCGGCTTGCGCACGATGGCAATCGGGTCGGTACAGGGCGGAGGATTGCTCGTGCAACTCTGCTGTACGAAGGGCAACTGCAGGTTGCTTGCGCCCGTCAACGAGTTCGTCAGGAAGCCATTGAAGGTTCCCGACGAGAGGCTGGGAAAGTTGGGATTGGCAGATCCCCCAAGTGTGGGATAGCCGCCGCTCCAACTCGCGTCTCCCGGTATCGTACCCGCTCCGAGCAACGATAAGCAGTTGGTTCCCGTAGGAGGAAACGTGTTGAGGGGGCATCCCGCGCTGGCGTTTGGAATATAAGTCGTCCCGCCGTACCCCGTCGAGGTCAGGTGACCATTCTCCAGTTCGTCGGTGATGATCTGTTTGTACGCCTGCACTTTGTCATTGAAAACCAGATCGCCGCCTGAGGCGAGGAACAGGTTCTGGTTGGTATGCACACGGCCGCCGAAACTGAAGTTCGGGCCAGGGAAGTAGCTGCAGTCATAGCCGCAGAACACGCCAAACTGAAATACGGGAATCAGAGCCACTTCCACTTTTCGCGTGATGTTGACCGAGGCGCCCGCGGGGCGAGTCGCGATCACCGTCATCGTCATCGGAACGATTTCGGCGTAGAGACCCTGATTTGCACCGGAGCTGATCGTATTCCAGCTGGTCAGCACGGCGCCTGTCAACGGGTTCGTCGGAACGTTGATGTTCTCGTTGTAGCTCATTCCGCTGACCATCGCAGACGTCGGCGGGTTGCTCGCCAGAGCTGTAATCTGACCGGCTGTCGGCACCATGGTCGATTGATAGAGCGCGCCCAGGTCGGAAGTCAGCTTCTCCATGCCCGACTCAGCCCCGTAGAAGGCCATGTTGGCCTCCATGTCATTGCCGCCCATCTTCGATTCGGTAGTGACTGTATAGAGAAGGCCAGCCGCCACGCCTGACAGCAGCACCAGGATCAGCAGTGCTGCAATCAGTGTGAACCCACGCGAACTATTGTTTCCGTGTCTCATTGGTTGGTCTCCTGCCCCAAAAAACATCACTGGTAACGATTGCGAAATGCCATGTTGCGCGCGCTGACGGACGTCGCCAGATACATGTTCTGCGATTTGTTTCCGTCGTTAATGATGCTTTGCCCCATGGCCACCACGTTGATCTTCTGAATCAAATTTGGCGACTCACCTACACCGAGGGGGTTGGCCTGATTGGCGTCGAGCGCGTTGGTTGTCGAGTTGTAGGTGTCGAAGGCGAACTGCAGATTGATGATGTCGTCGGCCACGGGCACGGGCGCGAGCCCATTCACTTGGCGCATCAGCCGTGGCGTCTGCCCGGCTCCCGGCACGTTCAAGTAATAGGTAACGACGAACAACCGGTAAGCGGTGACCGCTGTGCCCGTTCCCACAACGGCGGCGATCGCCTTCAGATTGCCGGATGTGGCGCCATCCTGATTGATGTTCAGTGCGTCCAGGTTGGCGAAGGCCATCGTAGTGGCGGTAAGGTCCGTCACCTCACCTACGGCCGTAAGGCTTCCGCCCGAGATCATGATCAAGTCGCCGGCCTGAATTCCCCCTGCGGAGTTAATCGCGGGCGGAGCCGGGGAATACACGGGGTTCGGCGTCAGCACGACATTTGCGCCGCTGGTCGCACTGGCGAAATTGACGTTGTACTCCCACAGCGGAAAGTTGTAATCGCAGTAAATCACCGTCACACTGTCGCTGAAGGCCGGTGCCGGAACTGCGGCGATGGCCGCATTCGCTTCTACACCATTCTTGTAGCCGGGAATGATCCCGTACATGTAGTTGCCGGTGGGGTAGTTAAACGTCGGTACATGGCACGTCCCGGCTTGGTCGCATCCGAATTTGGACGCGGTCGCACCGCCACCCGTGGGCAACTGAATTCCACCCGTGGGCAGTCCGGCGCCCGCCATGCCGATGTCTTTCACCATCAGATCGATCGCGGCCCGCATGTTCTGCTGCGTTTCAGCGCGCTGCGTCACCAGCATGGTCGAGTTCATCCCCGACTTGAACAGGCTCGCCATGGCCCCCATCACGATCAGCCCGATCGCCATGGAAACCATAAGTTCCAGCAGCGTGAAACCGTGTTCCCGATTTTGTTTTTGCATCTTCATGTTTTCCATCGCTCGCCCTTAGCGGAAAGACGAAATCAGAGCGTTTACCGTGTATGTACGTGGAACCGTGGACGTGCCCGTTGAATAACTGATCGTCACCACAATCTGCTTCAGCGTTTGATTGAGGCTGCCGTCGGGGTTCAATACGTTCGAGATCTGAATCTGGCGCGTGAAGTTGGCCAGGCTCATCGCGACGTCATCTCCGGTGCCCAGAATGCCGTCCGGTCCAGGCAGGACCACGCATTCCGGTCCGGCCGCACACGGCCCGCTCGCCGGGCAGTTGACATCGTCGGTCGTATTGACCAGTCCATCGGGGCCCGCGCACAACAGCGCAACTGGACCGTTGCTGAAGATGCCGCCGTTGGCCACATTCGCAATCTGCGAGAACGTCACCTGCTGCGTGTTGCGGGCGGTATAAATGCTTTCGGTAGCTTCCAGGGCCTTCTGACGCGCGATCAGGTTCTGCTGCGCGTTTTGGGTTGCGCCCACTGCGGTGGCAAACGAAGCCAGCAAGGTCAGTATGCCGATGCTCATGATCGCGATAGCGATCATGGTTTCAATGATCGTGAACCCGCGCTGCGCCGATTTGCGAGAGATGCTCTGCGTCATTGTTGCACCCACGTATTGGATCCGCCCTGGTTGTAGAGCCGCCAGCCCCGGACTCTTCCCGTCGTGCCGAATACGGTAATGACCCGCGAACTGTACAGGTCGGTCGGGCGAGTGAGGTAGATGGCCCCGTTGCTGAAGTTGCCCAAGTCATCCTGCGCGGAACCGTCCGGATAAAAAATCATGCAGTTTGAGCCCACCAGCGCGCAGGCATTGAAAGTGTTTGCGACCGCTCCGGTGCCGCTAACGGGGGCGTCGGGCCCGGGATTCGGAAAGCCCGGCTGCACGGCAAACTGAATATCTGGCGGCAGTGTATAAGTGGCCACCGTCACCGGGGCCGGCGAGACCGGCACTCCCACTCCCCAGTACTGCACTGTGATGGTTCCAGGAGGAGTGAAGAAAATGATGTAGCGCTTGCTCTGCGTGATGGCCTGGTTCCGGTAGTTGCGGATCACCGACAGCGTCGTGTCATAAGCCTGGTCCACATGGTTCTGTTTGAACAGGGGCATCATCGCCATGAAAGTGACCCCTGCCATCGTCAGGCCAATGGCAACGACGATCATCAACTCCAGCAGTGAGAATCCGCGGCTTCTAGATCTCATAGGCCTTTCTTCCGGGGAGGCAGGCGAATTACGAACGCCTGGCGACCAAAATAGAAGTTTTCTCCGTCGCGTTGGCTAAGACCAACGAAGCGCACTCTAGAATCTTCTACCTGATCGTTTTTTCATACTAGGAAAAGAAGGTCATCGGGTCAAAGTACGACAGTGCCAGACCTTATAGGCGATGACCTTTAGTGTTGAGGGCTCGAGTTACTCGAGGTTACTAACGAAAGGCGGTTTTTGCCGGACCGTCGGCACGCCCTGCCGGCGATCCGGAGAACGAACTAAGTTCGTCGTATGGGAATCTGGTCGCGTAGTTAGTACATTTCCTCCCGCGTCGCCACCGCGACGTAGCGCGTCCCGTTTCCGATGGAAGCCCAGCAACTGTTGTACTGAATGAAGCTGGTGCCTCCGCCGTTCCACGCAATCGTCGGAGTTCCCAGGCTGGTCAGTTCCGGATAGGGAGCCGTCGAACTGTGGGTCTTGGCCATAAACACGCTGCCGTTGAATCCACCGTTTCCGCCGCCCGATTCCGAGATCGCCCCTTGGCCGATCACAAGAATGAGACCGTTGAAGGTTGCGTTGCCTGTGAAGCTGAGCGTTCCGGTCACCACCAGCACGCCCGCTCCTGAGCCACTACCGAGATTGAAGTCGCCATTGACGTAGGTGATTTGCGGGTTCGCATTTGTGCCCAAAGGTCCCGAAGGACTGCACGGAGAACCAATGCCGCAGCTGTAAGTCGTATCCGCGACATTCGCAATCGAACTCACCAGATTGTCGAGCGTCGCGGGCGTCGACCACTCGCCGCTAAACGTTCCAGTTCCTCCCGCTCCCCCGTTAACAATGGAGGGCGCTGGTCCGGTGCCCGTGTAATTCGAGGTTAGGTCCGGAGGGCCGACGAGTTGACCGGTGATATTGCTTACTCCGGTGTTGTCTCCCGTCGTGATGGCTGGCACTGTGGCTCCCGTCGCATTGCACGTGCCCGTTCCGCCCGAACTCGTATAGCCGGCCGCACCGCTGTCGGTGCCATTGATGAAATAGTTGGTTGAACTCGGAGTCGGGTTGAATACCGCGGCTGGGCCGTCGAGACCCAATGCGACCGGTGGCGCACCCACATTTAACGAAGCTAATTCGTATTGTCCAATGCGGCGGCTACCGGCGTTTGTTACCGCCAGCGCAGTTACCACATAGACTGGGCTCGCGTCCTGCCCGGCGGAATAAGCGGCCTGGCATGTGGCGTAAGGTCCGCCAGGCACCAGCGTGATCGGTATTTCCCGGCCCGACGCGCTCTGGTAGCAGACTTGCGTTCCCGCGGGCTGTCCGGAATCTACCATCGCCGTAGCCACGCCATTGGCGAATGTGCCGTTTTGCTTGAGCGTCACTCGCGTCCACTTATATTTCAGAGCCGAGGCCGTG
>Ga0070730_10003547_pt1 | contig 13938 bp, 15 predicted proteins | sample Coa_R1_3_FD_66447 | JGI IMG/M metagenome (GOLD analysis project Ga0070730, IMG submission 66447) | Surface soil microbial communities from Centralia Pennsylvania, which are recovering from an underground coalmine fire - Coalmine... | ecosystem: Environmental > Terrestrial > Soil > Unclassified ...
CCGAACCGTTCGGCCAAAGGCGGTAGCGCCCGAAGTCCAACTGTCTCATCTGGATCGGCGAGCGCATTGAGCAGGCTGTCTTCAACCGTGAGCATGGCAGAGAGACCTTCGAGCTTGATTTCAGCGCCGCGTTTAAGCCAACTCGTCCAGCGGTGACGCAGGTCGCGCAGTCGTTGCCGCACGTCTTTTTGTGCTTCAAGGAGCTTGTCACGCTCTGTTCGTTTGGCCGCCTGTTCACTACGCTTTTGCTGCAATTCGTCGTCACCGGCCTCAAGACGGAATTCCCGCTGAGCCTTCTCGAACGCGTCCTTTTCTTTCACGCGCGCATCGAACGCCTCATTGTCTGAGGCATGTTTAGCCCGCAACTTTTCAAGCTCATCTTGATGCCGAGTGACCAATTCCATGAGTCGAGCATGTTCCAACGCGTGGCTCATGTGCTGGAGGATGGCGGCATCGCGCTTCGCGTTTTCGTATTCTGCATGTTGGTCGCGGACTTTCCCCAGAAGCTTCGCCTCTTCTTCCTGTCGTTCTAAACGGTCCTGTGTCTCGCGATACGCACCGACGGCAGTTTTCACGTCACGCAGATCGAGTGGATTCTCTTCAAGGATAAATTCGCGGATGAACTTCTCGACATCCTTCTCTGGTTCGAAGGCAATGGCCTTGGGGAAGGTCTTACGAAACTGCTCCGGGTCGAACCACAAATGCCGTGGAGTCGCCATTTCTGCGAGATAATCCTGCTGCCGCGGAAAAATACTTTCGCGACCGAATTCGCGACGAAGGAAAGAGCGAAACTCTTCTTCGTCGCGCATCGATCCCGACGGAGCAATTTCCGCCCAATCCAAACGCGCTGGCATAAGGAAGTAAGTCCGCTTCGGTTCGGAAGTCGGGCTCGCGTATTCGATGCGAATGCCCCAAGTCTCGCGACGCGGAGCTTTGTTCTTCTCCGTCGGCCATGTGAACTCCAGCCCGATGACCGTGACGCCACTTCGCCGGATATAATGTGGTTCGCCATCGCGAGTCGTGTACTTGGTATCGCATAAGCAGTAGCTCACGAGCGTGCGGCCTTGCGCGTTACCGGCTGCCGCGCGGTTGGGCCGCCAGTGTTCTCCGAGCATCACGTACTGGATGAGGTCAAGGAGCGCAGACTTGCCGCTCTTAAATGCACCTGCCACCAGCGTGTGGTTCGACACGTCCAAAATCTGCCGGAAGCCGTACCAGTTAACGGCGATAATGCGCGTTAATGATATGCGTTGTGAACTCATGGAGACTTGTTCTCCTCAGCGCCGCCGTCCGTCTCTTCTTCTCCGCCCGCGCCCTGCTTGAAGGCGTTAACAGTTTGCGTCCATTCTTCAACGCGCTCGAACGGAATCGCGCGGACCAACGTGGGAAGGATTTCAATCCGAGATTCACCGAAGTGTTCTTCGTCTTTTTGAAACCGGATCAGGCGTTTGGAACGAAGTTTTGCAAGAATACGTTCCAAGTGTGTGTTTGTCGGCGGCTCGATGTGCTCGAAATAAAGTCTGAGTCGCGAGTAGAGATCGTTTGCTGAAAAGATGATCGTCGCAGCCGGACGCTCCATGCGCGCGTCGTCGTAAAGTCTCCACAGCGTGAGCACCACGAGAGTTTCATCTTTTGTGAACCGCGCTGTCAGACTGCATTCTCCCGGAATCGGCCGCGCCTGGAGCAATGGCCGATCAGGATCGGGAAAAAGGTTTAGATTCAGCGGAGCGAGGTATTCGGATATTTGCGGCTCGTACTTACGCGCAGTGAGGAAGAGTTCACGCTCCCGACCGCTTTCGCCCAACAGCACGCCGGTCGTCAGCAAATCCGCCAGAATTTCGCGCAATGCCGGACGGTCGTCCTCCGGGATATTCGCCCAAAAACTTGGCCATTGAGGAGTCATGCTATGCGTTCGATGGTGAGTCGTTCGACACGGTGACCGCCAACGACATCTGTCGGAATCTTCTCCGGCTCTAATCCGTGTTCTTTGCGGGCAGTGTGGATTCGCCAACGAATCGCCTTGTGCGCCCGACCAGCAGACGAACGTTCGTATGCAATCACTGCAAAAAAATCCAGCAAGTCGTCCTCGGTGCTAATGCGGAGGTCAGCAGTGGATTTTCGCGCGCCTTTTTCGGGCAGGTATTTTTCAACGAACCGGCCTGCTCGTTGCGGAGTAACAGCATAGAGATTCTGGCGTCGGATGCGTTCGAGCGCGTCGAGTGAATCCCCGGTGGTCACAGGTTTGGCGAGTTGCAAATCAACAGGCGGTCGCGCACGACGTGGCCGCGCCAATGCGTCCTGACCAAAGTAGATTTCCACTGTTGGACACAGCAAAGTCATTCCGCACTGATTCGCAAGATCGGCAAAGGACTGGCCCGAATGTGTTTCATCCGCAGCTTTGATGTAGGCTTTGACGAGTTCCGGACGGCGACCACGCATCTCGGTCTGGTAGCGGTAGCGCGCCGCCGACAGTCGGCTGAAATCGGCAATACGTTCGTCAATAATTTTCTGCTTCGTGGATAATCCCGCCAAGGACCGTTCGAGTCGCGAGAGCATTTCTTCGGCATCCCCATAAGATGACGTTTCGTCAATTCCACGATGAGCCATGATTCCTTCGGCCAATCGTTGTTTAACGAATGGATTGGCTAGGGCGTCCTGGGCAACAAGCCTAGCCTGCTTGAGCTTCGGCAAGAGCCCGCCGCGCTCAAGTGTGTCATAGCAAACCATGTGTTCGCCTTCGTGGAACTCGACAAGAAAGCGACGCAAGGTTTCATTTGGACTCGCACTAGCGCGTTGTTCCTGAACGTACCGGAGAACCACTATTTCGACCGCGCGCATTTGCTGGCCGGCCCGCGCCACACGATCAAGCAATTCCTTCACAACCTGCCGCAGTTCTTCCGGCGCTCGTCGCGCCGGATCAAGAGCGCTTTCCGCAAGCAACGTTTCGCAGACCGAGCGAACGGTTGCAGCAAAATCTTTGAGTTCGGCGATGTCTTGCTCCGCAAATTCACGCAATAACGCAAGCAGAGGTGGCAAGCGAGGAGACAGGACCACCCACCGCTCGTCGAGACTGACCGAGCGTTCTTCCAACCAGTGAGCTTCCAGCAAGCGATTGAAAATTAGACCAGCACGCTGGCGAAGATCGGTGAATTGCGCGCCTTCGTCTTCAGAAAATGACAACCCGGGATGCATCAGCAGGCAGTCGCGAATGATCGCGATAGCATCCGAATGTGAAAGCTGCCCGCCTTCGTCTGCGCCGCGCTCAAGACGGTCGGCACAATCCACGTAAACGGGCGCAGATGGGCGCGCCAAAGGTCGAAAGAAACTCCAAGCCATCACGCCACTCAGGCGTTGACTGAGCAAGTCCACAATCGTTAGCGCTGTCATTGGGTTGTCCATGAAAGCAAGTCTCCCCATATTGGGGAAAATCGCTTCGATTGCACGGCGAAACTTCGCGACCAGATTTAGCTTGAATCGTCGGAGGCCGTCGATGCGGATTTCTGTCGTTTTCATCCCGTCAGCACCCCCGCCTCTGGTTGCTCCGCGCAACCTCGCGCCACGAGACAGAGCCTTTCCCCAAAGCGCTTCGCGCAGCCCGTTTGTTTGTGTCTCGTCGCACTCCGTTGCTTGATGCTCCGCTGCCCGGCGGCGGGGCGCTGACGGGTGCCTTTCGTGCGGATCGAACCTGCTCTCTCGGGGCCTGGTGAAGAGAGCAGGTCCGCTCCTTCAGAACGAAAGGCAAAAAATGAACACGACAGAAACCCTCATCGCCCCGGAATGCCCCCCAATCACAGTCCAGCCGCAGCACACGCTCGTCAAACCGATCAAGTTTCCGAATCAACCGCAGGAATGGAAAATCATTTCCTTGAGGGAATGTCCCACACCTGAAGAAATGCAGCAATGCGAGACGCCGGAGCAGGCAGCCGCTTATTGGCGGGCACATGTGGCGCAGCACCCATATTTCAATCCCGAATGTGAGTGCTTGGTGGTAATGATCCTTAACACACGTCGGCGGATCAAGGGGCACTACCTAGTGTCAGTGGGCACAATGGACACAATTCTTTGCCATCCACGAGAAGTATTCCGCCTAGCGATTATGGCGAGCGCATCCGCCATCGTAATCGCGCACAATCATCCGAGCGGTGAACCGACCCCGTCTGAAGCGGACATCAAAATTACCCGAGACCTCATCCGAGCTGGTCAGTTGCTCAAAATCGAGGTCCTCGATCACATCGTCATGGGAAATCCCAACCACACATCACTTCGCGAGCTCGGTTATTTCCGTTCTTGAAAGCGACATGGCTTTCAGAAAGGACCCCTTTCCGCCGGTTGCTCCTTCGGGCGACCGCAGACTAAAGCCATCAAGCGCACTTGGCATCTTCACTCCGAAACGGTACGAGGGGAATAGCTAAGCGCGTGCTTCGCCGTACAGCGAGGCAACCGTGACCCGCAGACATTTCGCGATGGCGGCGACTTCGTAATCCATCAGGTAACGGGTTTGCTTTTCGATGCGGGAAATCGCCGTTTGATCAAGAGAAATGCCCAACGCAGCCAAACGGCCCGATAAATCATCCTGAGAAATGGGTAGTTTGCTTCTCAGGCGCGCGTCCCGGATGCGTCTCCCAACAATGTTTCGTTTGGCTGCTTGATGCGTTTTCTTCACGGGCATGTGGATTTCACATGACCGAAAAAATAACGAAGATAGCAGCCCTATTTATGTGGACTTCACATAGTTTCTGTGCCACGTTTAATCGTGACAACGAGCATGTGAGTGCGACACGCAACATTCCTGCCAACGTCGCAGGCAACAAATCAGAAGCAAGCTGCGGAAGTTCTTTCCACGCGATGGCGGACTTGGTAAAGGTAGCGCAGGTCAACCGACGACTTTTGTACGAAAATCATTACAACAAGTTGAAGGGTTCATGGTATTCACATCCGCAATGATGACGCAATCTCATGAAACAAAACGTTGGTAAAAACTCAGAATTGCTGGCAGCAGACGCCAGAAATGAGCATGAGCAGCTCATTCACAGACTTCTGGCCGACCCCACCAAAAGAGAAGCCCTGGAATGGCTCAAGGACGACAAAGACGGCGGGAACCGAACCATCGGCGCTTGTGCAACGACTCAAGATTCAATGAAGCTCGTCAGTGAAATTTACGACTTGGGCGCAGAGGAAGTTGTGGCCGTAAATGTCCACCCGCGTTCCGAAGGCGCGGGCGAGCGAACTGGCAAGTTGGTCGTGGCGCTTCCGAAGAACCCGGAGTATCGGCGCGCAATTTTTGACTGGTGTAAGGGCCAGGGCGATTCGTTGGGATTCACACCGGACCCGGACCACGGAGAAAGCCATTTGTTTTTACTGCTCGATTGACACGGCTGGTTTCGAGTCGGTTTTTTGAACCCCGAGAAATCCGCCATTTCCGTCAACTGACAACAATCCTGTGCCGTCACCACCCGTAAGCAAATCTGTGGAGACGGCATCTCCGACCAGCTTTTCAATGGCATCCCGCATGGGACGGGCGCCCAGCTTGGGATGAAACCCACGCTGAACTAAAAATGGCAGAACGGATTTATCCGCAGTGAGCGCGAATCCCTTCCCGCGCAGGAATTCCAGTTCGTTGCTCAGAAGCAAATGGGCGATTTCAAGTTGATCGTCGTAGCTAAGGCGGTTGAAGACAAGTTTCTCGGTGATCCGCGCGAACATTTCGGGGCGCAGAGATTGTTGAGCGCGTGTCAAAACGTGACGCTCCATTGTCGCGTGCGTCGAATGCTGAATGTGCAGAATTTCCGCCGCTCCGATGTTTGAGGTCAGCACGATGTAAAAGCCGGAAAAATCAAGCGTATCGCCGCTGGCCATCGTCACGCGGGCCGCGTCCAGAATTTGCAAGAACACATCCAGCACCCGCGGATGCGCCTTTTCAATCTCATCAAAAAGTAGCGTGCCGAACGCCGACCGGTCGTAAGCCATCCCCAGCGTGCCACGCTCGCCGAGTTTTGCCCCCAGGAGAAGTCCAAGGGATTCCAGTGTTTGGTATTCTGACATGTCGAAGCGGGAGAGCTTTTCCTTCCCGAAAAGGAATTCAGTAAACGCGAGCGTGATCTCTGTTTTGCCAACACCTGTGGGACCAAGCAGCAGAAAACTGCCGCGCGGCCGGGTTGGCTTGGTTAAGCCAAGTTCACCCCGTTGGAGAATCGACACCACTCGCGGAATGACCTCTTTCTGGCCACGAATGCGCTGGCGGAGAAATGTTTCGAGGCCGTGCAGGCGCGTGCAGACAAGAGCTTTTTCCTCCGAAGCGGGCAGAACTGTTTCCATGCCGCTAATCAAACACAACCATAGCTAAAAGATTGTAATGATTTCATAACAACCTCATGCCGGGTGCAGGTGTAAAAAGGCCAGCATGAAAAGTATTTTTCTTTCCAAGGTCAGCGGGTTCACTCCCATTCTTGCGCAGGCCGCTGGCGGCACCAGCCTTACATCGGCGGCTTCATCGGCGTTGGGCATCGTCATGCTCATCGGATTCATTTTCGGCACCATCTGTGTCGTCAGCGGCGGATTCGCCATTCGGCGCGGCGATGCCGATTCGGGCAAACTTTCGATCATCGGCGGGCTGATTATCGCGGGCGCGCCGGTCATCGTGAAAGCGTTGTTCACCGCCTTCGGCGTCGGCAGTTCCGCCGTTGATGTCGGCTCCTTCCAATGAACTCCCCGGAAATCAGATTCACGGAGACGAACAGCGCCGATGATTCCCAGGGCCGGACATGGGGGTTGGACGGAAATCTGTTTTGGTTCATGGCCGGAGGAGCGTTCGCATTCGTCATCCTCCTCCTCGTGTGTTTCAGCGCGATGAGGATGGGGTTTTTCACTTCCGTCTTGATAGCGGCGGTGCCGCTTGCGCTGTGCGCCATTTACGTCTTTGTGTTCCGGCAGGGCAAACCTGCGGGCTATGACGTGGATTGCCTCGATTTTTGGTTGAGCGGACCGGGTTTTTGCCCGAATCCACAAAAGCAACCTGAACGTCCTTTATGTTTGAGCAAACGCCCAACGGATATTTCCTCAATGATTTGATCGTTTTCAATTCGTTGAAGGAAGGAGGATACGTCTCCAAAGGCTTCCTCTTTGAAGCGCCGGACCTGACGAATGCACAGGTCGGCGAACTGAATGACTTCCAGGACCAAATCTCGCTCATGCTCGCTTCGCTGGGCGAACAGCAACGTCTGCAAATCCAGTTTTTTTGCGATTCCGATTACCGTCAGGAATTGTTGCGGTATCAGGAGGAAACGCAGAAGGCCGCAAATGTATGGACGCGCCGCTCCCGCAATCAGCGGTTCGAGCGGTACTGGCAAATGATGGCCGAGCGCAAACTACGTCGGCAACGGTTGGTCTTTTACATCTCGCGGCGCATCGAATCTTCGCCGAGGGGCATCCAGTCAAAAACGGCGCTCACCGAGTATTACGAACAGCTTTTGGCGCAGTTCAAAGCGGAGTTTGAGCACGTTCACGAAATGCTCGCGGGCATTTTCGCCGGACAGGGTGCGCGGATCATTCCGATGAAGGACGCTGACCATTATCGGCATTACATGACGTTTCTCAATCCTTCGCTATCGGACCGGTTCGATTACGACCCAATTGACGGTTTCGACCCGGAGTTGTCCATTCAGGAGAATTGCTGGCATTCGGAAGGCAACGGCCAGGCCGATTTCGGATTTTTCATGGACGGGCGTTACCATTCGCTCATTGTCCTTTCGCGTTGGCCGAAGACAACCTACCCCGGAATCATCCACCGGCTCACCAGCCTGCGGCTGCTTGATTACACGATTACCGTGAATCTCGACCCGTTGCCGGTTCGTCGGGAGATTTCCAAGGAGGAAAAAGAGCATGACCGCATCGCCGGGGATTATGCCAGCGAGAAGAAGCTCTCGCTCTTAACGGTGATGGAAAAAAAGCAGCGCAAAATCGCCGCCTTGATGCAGGGACACACCATTCCCTTTCATGTGCTGTTTGCCGTTCGCGCTTGGGACAAAACCAAGGAAGGAGTGATTGCCAAAACCACGGCGATCAAAAATGCCATCAACGGCATGAACAGCGCCCAATACTCGGAGAGCACATTGCCCAGCACTTCCAAAAGGTTGTTCTTCGAGACTTGGCCCGGTTGGACTTGGGGAAACTATCGGGCGCGCAAGCTCTATGGGGAGAATCGTTATGTCGCCGACATGCTCCCGGTGGTTTCCACATTCACAGGCCATCTTGATTCCGCCGAGGCCATCTATGAAGGCCCGTACCAAAATCTGGTTGGAATCAAAACCTTTTCCGGTTCGGCGGGCAACCAGTCGCCGCAACACGCCGTTTTGCTGGGCATGAGCGGCGCGGGAAAATCCGTCACCATCTGCGACCTGCTTTCGCAGACCGAAGGCTATTTCGCGTACACCGTCATCATCGAGGAGGGGCTGTCCTACGGCATCTATACCCAAACCGTTGAGTCCGGCGCAAAACCCATCGTCATTCAACCCGATGGCGACACGACCGTCAATTACCTCGACACGCAGGGATTACCCGTCACGCCGGACCACTTGAGCGCCGCCACCGCGCTGGTGGCACGCATGGTTGGTTTCAGCCAGAGCGAAGACAAGCAAATGCTCCGGCAGGCGCAAATCGCCAAATATATCAACCTGCTTTACGAGGACGTATTCCAGGACTGGTCCCGCAAACACGACCACCGGATGCTTGAAATCGCCCGCCGCGCCCATGCATTGAACCGGTTTCGCAAAGAGAAAATGCCTGCCGGAGCGACCACGCTGGAAGCATTCGCGGACTTCCGCGATTGGCTTTCATCGAATGAGGATGAGGCTCTCGACTTTGAAAACCACTCGCCCGAAGCTGACGTGCTCCGTTTTCTGAAAGACCCGGCTACGAACAAGGAAGTTCGCAACGTGGCCTTCGCTTACTTCAAACCGGACGAGCATCCCACGCACCGTATGTTGCAGGAATTGATGTCCTTGGACGCAAGCGGAGCAGAGCGCGACCAGATTGTCGAGATTGCGACCCTGCTGCTGCCTTGGTGTCGCGACGGCCATTATGGTGCGTTGTTTGACGGCATCAGCAATCTTTCTCTCACCGGCAAAATCGCCCATTTTGAATTGGGCTACATCCCAGATGCGGCCAAGGAATTGCGCGCCGCAGCCGGTTTCCTCATCACCAACCACGCCCGCAAGCACATCATCACGCTGCCGCGAGCGTTGCGGAAACGAAACGTGTATGAGGAAGTCGCCCGTTTCCTCGATATTCCCGGCGGCGAGGAAATCGTCAAGGAAAGCTACGCACAGCTTCGCAAATTCAATTGCTGGAACATCTCCATCGTCCAGCAGTACGCCCGGTTCAAACAAAGCCGGATTCGCTCCGCAGTTTTCGGCAACAGCCGCCAGTTTTATTTGATGCGGCAGAACGACCGCGCCGACTTGGATGACATCGCGCATGACATCGCGCTCCCTGAAATTACCAAACACACGATTATGAATTATTCGCTGCCCGACCATCAGACCGGGCAGAAGCACTGCGCGTTTACTTATCTGCACGTTGATTCCAACCGGCCCATTTGCGGCACGGCGCACAACATCGCCTCCGACGAAATGCTCTACTGCTCCAGTTCGAGCGGGGAGCATTTTGAGAAACGGGCCAAGGAACTGCGCGCTTCCGCCAACATCGTCGAGGGAATCCTCACTCATTCCCGAAAACCCGAACCATTGGAGACCACATGAAAACTCTTTGCCTCATCATTCCACTTTTCCTCATGGGTTGCGCCGCGACGCGCCCCATCGCCGACGTTGCCGCGGCTGGCGGCGGGGGCTATCTCGCGAGTGACCTCTCCCACGGCGACCCAGCCATCACAGCGGCGGGCGCCGCCGGGGGCGTCCTCGTGAGCGAAGGCGCGTTCTATCTCAGTAAAAAGCAATCCGACAAGGCATACGTCAACGGCTACGAAAAAGGACGGAGCGACGCCGTCAAACAACAATACTGGCTCCAGGTCAATCAGCAGCGCGTCGCGCCTCAGCAGGACGACGTTCGCCTTTATGCCATCCCCGTCCCGGAACAGACGATTGATGGCGTTGTTCTCAAACCCACCACGAAATATCTACGCATCCAAGAATGAAGGAGAAATCATGAAAACTTTAATCGCCATCGCCATCACGGGCTTCCTCCCGGTTCTGCCAGTTCACGCTCAGTGGATTGTTTACGACCCGACCATGAACGTTCAGCAGATTATTGACCAGGCCGAGAACATCGCCAAGTACGTCCAGATGGTTGACAACCAGGTGCAGCAAATCTCGCAATTGTCTTCTCAACTTCAGCAGCTCCAGCAATACAACAAGGCGTTCGGCGACCCATCGGTCATCGTCAACGTGAACGGGGCCAACGCTCTGGTTTCGGATTTGCAGCAGTCGGTTGTCGGGCAGAACATCGCCACTCTGGAAGTGCGTTCCGATGGTGCCCAAGCCCTGACCTACAACGGCAATGGACTTTATGTGCAAATCGGGGCGACCTTTACCACGCCTTCCGGCAACCAGATTCAGCGCAATACGAATTATTACCGGCCTTACGAAGGGGTGAATCAGGCGACTGAGAATTATACCAACGTAAACGCCTCCGTATTGCAACGCCGAGCGGCATTGAAAGCGCAGATCGCCAGCACCACCGATTCCCTCCAATCCGCCACCACGGCCTCGGAAGTTCAGAAACTCACTGGCGTCTTGATCGGTCAAAGCGCCGCGCTGGCGGCGACGGACAAGGAAATAGACCAGGCTGGCACCCTCAGTCTCGTACAGGACATCGAAAACCGGAACGATGTTGAAAAGCAGGCGACAGCGCGAAGCGAGCAGCAGCGGGCCGAAATGGTCGAGACCTTCGGGAACTACCGCACGAATTTCACGCTCATCACCCAACCACCATTGTTTCGGGAGACTAGCCAATGAAACTCAAACTCATGTTGATCGCCGCCGTCATCGTCATGGCAGGCAGCACCGTCACCGTTCTGGTCATTCAGTCGAACGCGCAAAAAGCCAGGCTTCACCAATCGCAGCCGAGCCAGTTGCCCGCCGCCATCAGCAATTACAACCAAACCTTCAGGCTTAACACCAGCAAGCCTCTTTGGCCTGAGACTCAACAAAGCGGAGGCACCAATGGACTCTCTGCAAAATGAGCCAAGATTCACGCCGGTCACCGGCAACGGACACGCAGCGGAGATTCCCCGGAAGCGGTTTGACCCGACCCGCATCTTCGTCGAGAAAGACCGCCTGACATGGTTTTGGTTTGGCTTCGCCATGCTCGTGCTCGTCGGTTCAGCCATTGACCGGATTTATCTCGTCCAAAGTTTCAAGCAGCGCGAGCGCGTCATCGTTGTTGATCCAGCCAGCACGTTCTATGTCTCGCCCCTCCTGAAATTCTCGGAGGCCAAGGAACTGCACGCGCAGCAAAGCACCCTCGCCGCCGTCGCCTTTTTGCAGCGCAATCCCAAAGGGTTCGACAATGACGTGCTGCTGAAGCTGATGTTTTTGAAACACGCCTTGGAAAAGGCCAACGCCGCCCGCACCGCCGAGGAGCCGGAGTTCAAGGCCAAGCAGCTTCACCAGAAAGTCGAAGTCGGCCAGGTGGATGTGCTCAATACCCGCGAGGATGTTGTCCTGACCCAAGTTACCGGCCAGCTTGTCCGCAACGGGATCTTCCAGGACCGGACGTTCACCGAAGTCATTCCGTTCAAGTTGCTGCTCCGCCTCCAGCGAAACCCGAACATGGTGCAGAACGGGAGATTTCCCACGGCGGTAAACGATTTCAAATATGAAACCCTTCGCAATTAGCCTTTTGCTCGCCGTCTGCCTTGCGGCCAGCGCCAAGGACAAGGCCATTCAGGAACTCGTGCTGGACGAGCAAACGGTTTATGTCATCCCGGTTTCGGTCAACCGCGTCACCACGATTAGTTTTCCGGGGCCGATTTCGGCCATTGACGCCGCCCAAGTAACGGTTGACACGAGAAAGACCGCCGCATTCCAGATCGCCCACACCAAAGGCTCATCATTTTTCTCCGTCCGCGCACTGGGCAAGAAAACCGTCACGAACGTCAACGTCCGGTGGAACAAGAAAACGTACGTGCTCGAATTGGTCGAGAGTGACGAGCCGTTGCTGTCCGTCATTTTCCAATATCAGGCCGACAGCGCGGGGGTGATTCCGGCCGCGCCGGTCACGCCGTCCCGATTGCTGGCGTTGCTGGACAAGGCGAAAGGCTATGCGCTGCTGCGCGTGTATCACCCGGATGCCGTCGCGCAAATAGACTATCGCAGTTACGAAAAAGAGCCGCGGATTCTTGATTGCAAGGATTACACCATCCAAATCGCGGAAGTCTTCCGATTCAACCCGGAGGACACCCTCATTTTCCGGGTGCTGCTCAAAAACAAGACCGACAAGGCGCTGCGCTTTGCGCCGAATGGGTTCTCTTTGCGTGTTGGCGACCGGACGTATCCGCAATCCATCAGCGACGCGAGCGGCATCATCCCGCCCAACGGCGAGGTTCCGGCCTATTTCGCCGTCACGGGAACCCCGAACGGCGGCTACAATGACATTTCCCTCAAGAACGACTTCTTTGTGATTCTGGAGGCGAAGCCAGCCGAACCGCCTGCGGAGGACAAACCATGAACGCCCGCGATGCGATTAATTTTGCCAAGAGTCCGACCGGGGCATTCCTGGGTTTTTGCCTCCTGCTCGGATTCGTTCTGTTCATGGTGAAAGGTTTCAAGCCCGCCAACCCCAAATCGGCCCCCTTGTCGCTCATCTCCAAAGCGTCAGCGGCCACGCCGCCGCAAACCATGCAGACGGTTCAAAACGCGGATTTCACGCCGATGAAAATTCCGCCAACGGCCAATCCCGGTCCGCCGCGCGAAGAACAGCCACAACCTAACAAAAACACCGCACCACCCGCGCCGGAGATACTCCCGTTGAGTTTGTTCGCCGAAACTCCCGAACCGGAACCGAAGCAACTGAGCAAAAACTACGCGCCGTATGGCCGGCTCATCCCCTGCGAACTCATCGTCACGGTGGACTCGGCTGCGATTCGCACGCCGATTATAGGTCTGATTACGGAGGATGTGTATCACGCGGGGAGGCTGATTATTCCTGCCGGAACAGAAGTTCATGGCACGGCCCAAACCGACCGCACCCGCGAACGCATTGCCAGTGGCAACGGCTGGACCTTGGTTTGGAAAACGGGCGAGGAGCTTACGCTTTCCGGCATCGCCCTCGACCGGGAAACGAATCCTGACGGCGATGGCTGGGGTATCACTGACGGCAGCGCCGGACTCCGGGGCCGGCTCATCAAAACCGATGACCTCGCGGAAATCAAATTGTTCGCGGCCACTTTCCTGAGTGGAGCGGCTGGTTTGCTGACCGAGCGCCAGCAAACCATTTTCGGCAATACGGAAACCCCGTCGCTCGGTAACGCTCCGCTGCAAGGCGCGGAGAGCGTCCTGGGAGCGTACGCGCAGCAAATCTACGATTCGATTCAGCGCGATGGATTTTATGTCCGCGTTCCAGCGGGAAAGCAGTTTTATTTGTACGTCACGCAGACCATTGACAAGTCTGACGCCGCATTGGGAGAAACCCGATTCAACCCCGGCGATCCTCAGCCGACTCCGGCTACCAATCACATTTCGAGCGTGACCGCGCCGCCTGCCCGTTATGCCCTGCCAGGCGGGCCGTTCAATCCGAGAGGAATCACACCATGAAACGAATCATTATTCTCATTCCGCTACTGTTCTTGCCCGCCTGCGCCACCAAGAAACCTGTTGTCGTGCGGATGCCCCATGCCGTTCCGGGAACCACCCTTCCGACCGACGAGATGGAATCCGTGCGTTACGGTGAGAATCTCAAGGCGTATCCGGTCGGACGCTATGTTGA
>Ga0070730_10003548_pt1 | contig 13936 bp, 18 predicted proteins | sample Coa_R1_3_FD_66447 | JGI IMG/M metagenome (GOLD analysis project Ga0070730, IMG submission 66447) | Surface soil microbial communities from Centralia Pennsylvania, which are recovering from an underground coalmine fire - Coalmine... | ecosystem: Environmental > Terrestrial > Soil > Unclassified ...
CGCGAGGGACCGCGAGGATTCCGGGACCGACGACCTGATTGGCGCGCGCCGGCGGGAAGCGGGGCTTGCTGCGCAGGACCGCGACGTGGCGGCCGGCCTACGCGACCGAGAGGCCGAAGCGCGTGACGACGCGGCCGGCGACCTGGACCGAACCGCCGGGGATCGTGCCGCGAGCGACTTCCAACGCGCGGCCGACGAGGGCGCCCGGGCCGCGTCGGGTCGCGCCGAGGCCGCGGACTACCGCGCCCAAGCCATCAACGACCGCAGGCTTGCAGCCGAGGATCGGGCGCAAGCAGCCAAGGATCGGGAGATTTCGGGCCTCGCCGCGCGGGCTCGTGATCTCGCCGCCGAGCAGCGTGACCGAGACGCGGAAGCGCGTGATGACGCCGCCGGTGAGTTCGACCGAACTGCGGGCGATCGCGCGGCGAGCAATCGCCGCCGCGCCGCCGACGAGGGCGCGCGGGCCGACTCGGGCCGCGCAGATGCCGCAGAGAGCCGCGAGCGGGCCATCAACGACCGCAAGGTCGCGGCCGACGACCGCGCGCAGGCGGCGAAGGATCGCGAGGATTCCGGGGCTGACGAGCTGACGGCGTTGCGCCGCCGAGAGGCCGGCCTCGCTGCAAGGGACCGTGATGTCGCCGCCGGGTTGCGTGACCGGCAGGCCGAGGCGCGTGACGTCGCGGCGGGTGATCGCGACCGAACCGCCGGCGATCGCGCGGCGAGCAATCTTAGACGCCAGGCTGACGAGGGCGCCCGCGCGGAGTCGGGCCGCGCCGAGGCCGCCGACAGCCGCGTCAGGGCCGTCAACGACCGCAGAGTTGCGGCCGAAGACCGCGCCCAGGCCGCGAAGGACCGCGAGGATTCAGGGACGGACGAGCTGAGGGCGGTGCGCCGTCGGGAGGCTGGGTTGGCAGCGCGCGACCGCGATGTTGCGGCCGGGTTGCGGGACCGACAAGCTGAAGCCCGGGACGACGCGGCCGGCGACCTCGACCGATCGGCGGGGGATCGCGCGGCGACCAATCGCCAGCGCGCGGCGGATGCGGGTGCCCGGGCGGCCTCCGAGCGCGCCGATGCCGCGGACAGCCGCGTCCGAGCCGTCAACGACCGCAAAGTGGCGGCCGACGATCGCGCGCAGGGCAGCCTCGACCGCCAGATAGCGGCGGAGGATCGCGCGCAAGCCGCACGAGACCGTGAAGATTCGGGGACCGACGAGCTGACCGGGGTCAGCCGCCGCGGCGCCGGACTCTCCGCCATCGGCCGCGAGATCAATCGCGCCCGGCGCATCGGCGGAGAGGTCGTGGCCGCCTACGTCGACGTGGACGGGCTCAAAGCCATGAACGACGCCAACGGTCATGCCGCCGGGGACACGCTGCTCATCGCGGTGGCCGATTCCCTGCGCGCCTGCTTGCGTTCGTATGACGTGATCACCCGTGTCGGGGGCGACGAGTTCGTGTGCGTCCTCCCAGGCATCACGGTTGACAACGCGCGTCGACGTTTTGGCGCTGTGAGCACGATGCTGGCGGAAGGCCGCTCAGGGACCTCGATCACAGTCGGCCTGGCCCGGCTCGAAACCGGAGACTCGGTCGATGACCTGATCCAGCGCGCAGACGATGAGGTCTCGAAAGCACGCCGCCGCCGCTGAGTCTATTGCTCAGCAGTCCACCCGATAGACGCTTAGTCAGGTTCTCGTGGTTTGCCGAACGTGCGACGGGCACGATGCGACCGCCTTCGGTCTTGATCAACTGCCATCCGCCACCGAGTCCTTCATCAGGACGCCCTGCGCCTCGGTCCCGTGATCACACGCTTGGCTCGGCCCACGTCGATCACCAGGTTGTTAAGAACGACTTGTGCTATGCGCGTTGGGGGCCGAAGCGGCGGTCGCAGCTCGCGCAGCGGTGGATCGTGAAGGGTTCGGGCCGGTGCCGCCGCGCCGAGATGTGTCCGTTGCCGCTTGAAACCGACAGCGCCCCTGCCGCTACGTGCTCGCAGGTCGCTCTTCCGTCGGAGAACAGGACGAACAGGACCGCCTGGCCCCGCAGCTCGACCGTCGCCTTCCCCAATCGCCTTGTCACGTCAGCTCCTCCGTTCGAGCGCGATGCGGACTCGCCTGCGCTCCTCTCGAGCTAATTCGTTGACCACTCGCCGCGCGTGCTCCTGGGCGCAGAGAGTGCAAGGATCGCTGACGGACGCCAGGCCGCACACCGAGCAATGGCCTGGGCGGGGTGGTGGCGGCACTGGTCGCTCCTCATGGAAACCTCGACCGGCCGGTGGGCATGACACCGTGCGTGACTGGGGCTCTCGACCAATGTAGACCCTTTGCCGCGCATTGGGGCTTCATTACAGGGGGATACGACAAAGGGCCGGGAAGCTTCCCGGCCCTTCTGTGTCGCGGCGGTGCTCAAGCTGCGGCGAGGATGCGCTCGGTTTGTGGCTTGATCGTCTTGACACCGACGATCAGCAGGTACAAGACCATCGAGGGCTCCGCGATCGCCGGAAGGATGACCAGGAAGCCGTGAATTGCTTTGCTGACCTCGGGGAACAGGAAGGCGGCGATTAGGTCGATGATGTAACACGCGGCGGCCGCGATCAGGACCACGCCCAGCATCTTCGGGAACCAGCCGGACCGGTAGGCAAGGTATCCAAGCGGCGCCAACCACAGACCGAAGAAGATCTGAGCGACGAACAGACCGTAGTGCTGCGCGTCGAGCAGGAGCAGGACGACAGCGTTCGATCCCGCGGCGCCGAAGGCACCCAGGTCGACGGCACCTGTCGCGACGCGCAGACCCTCGAACTCGAACAGGGCGGCAAGGCAGGTGATCGACGTGGCGAGGATGACCAGGACCAGCATCGCCCTTGCCACGCTCTTGTGAACGGGCTTCAGCAGCACGTAGAGGGCCAAGGCCGTGAAGATGAAAAACGCCCCGTCCAGCAGGTCGGAGACCACCCCCATCCGGACCAGCCCGGCGTTGGCGATCACGTTCCCGGCGGTCGCCGCGGCATTGCCGGCCACGTACATCTTCGGCTCGACATAGCCCTCCGCAAAGCCGCCGAAAAGTCCGACGAGGAGGTACAGGAAACCGGCGATTCTGGCGAGGCGCTTGGGTGAGGTCATTGGATGCTCCTTCCTGAACATACGCTGTAAGTTTATGCCGTAAGTCTGCACATACAGCGTAAGCTTGTCAAGTGGCAACCCAAACCGACCCACGAGCCAGGCCCCGCGCTCCGTTGAGCCGGCACCGTGTGCTCAGCTCAGCCGTTGCCCTGGCCGACGTGACCGGTATCGATTCCCTGACGATGCGCAAGCTCGGGCAGGAGCTCGGGGTGGAGGCGATGTCCCTCTACAACCACGTCGCCAACAAGGACGACATCCTCGACGGCATGGTGGACCTCGTTTTCGGCGAGATCGAGATCCCCGACGGTGCCACGGACTGGAAGACGGCCATGCGGCGGCGGGCGATCTCGGCCCACCAGGCCTTACTGCGGCACCCGTGGGCGACCAGCCTGATGCAGTCGCGGACCAAACCAGGTCCCGCGACCCTGCGCCACCATGACCGCGTGCTCGGAAGCCTTCGGGGAGCGGGCTTCAGCGTCGTCATGGCCGCCCATGCTTTCTCCGTCATCGATGGCTACGTCTACGGCTTCGCTCTGCAGCAGATCAACCTTCCACTCCAGTCCCGGGACCAGGTCGCCGAGGTCGGGCAGGGCATACTCCGCCAGCTCGCCGGCGACTACCCGCACCTCGCGGAGATGATCACCGACCACGCCATGAAGCCTGGCTACGACTACGCCGAGGAATTCGAGTTCGGGCTCGATGTGATTCTCGACGGCCTCGACCGGCTCCGGCCGGCTTAGCGGCGGCGCAGGCGGTACCACGCCGCGTCAGCACCAAACATCGGCCGCCCCGCTGTCTCCGTGACCAGTTCCCAGCCGGCGGCGAAACGCTCCGCGATCTCACCCCGGGCCAGGCCCCGCGGGCCGAAGCGGGGCGGAGTCGCTCCGCGGACGAAGCCGAACAGCAGCATCGTCGCCCCCGACGGTGCGACGTCCGTGGCGCCCATCACGTACGCGTCTCGACCAGCGTCGGGAATGCTGTGAAAGCAGCCGAGGTCGAAGAGGAGATCGAAGCCGGAACCAAGGCCGAGAGTGGTCAAACGCGTCACGTCGCCGACGACGAAGCGAGGCGAGACGCTCGCCGATGACGCCTTTCGTCCTGCCGCCTTGATGGCTCGCGGCACAAAGTCCACGCCGGTCGCATTCCAGCCGTGCTGGGCGAGATAAATGCAGTTGGTCCCGGTCCCGCAGCCCAGCTCGAGCGCCTTCCCGGCCGGCAGTCTTTGCTCGCCTTCCACCGCGGCGACGAGTTCGGGGGCCGGCACTCCGGAGTCCCAGGGCTTGAACCCGACCAGGTAGGCGGCACGAAAGAACAGGCTCACCAACCCAGCAGACTACAAGTCCGCCAGACTTTCCCATGAACCCAGTGAAAGCAGTCGTCTATGACAGGTACGGTCCGCCGGACGTGCTTCGGCTGGCCGAGGTCGAGCGTCCCGCCGCCAAAGCAGAAGACGTCCTCATCAAGGTCCACGCCACGACCGTCAACCGGCTGGACGTCCACACGCGGGAAGCCAACCGAAGCAGTGGCCCGGCCATCTCGGTTCTCAGTCGCCTGATGTCGGGAGTCCGCCGGCCGAGGCAGCCGATCCTGGGCAGTGAGTTCGCCGGTGTGGTCGAGGCGGTCGGCGCGACCGCTGGCGAGTTCGCGGTGGGCGACAAGGTCTTCGGCACCAGCGGCCTCAGGTTCGGCGCTTACGCCGAGTACATGTGTATGCGCGCGAGGGGTCGCATCGCGGTCATGCCGGCCGGTCTCAGCTTCGAGGAAGCCGCGCCGATCTGCGATGGAGCGCTCAACGCGCTGACCTGCCTGACCGGGGGCGACCTGCGCATGGGGCGCACGGTCCTGATCTACGGCGCGTCAGGAGCGATCGGCACCGCGGGGGTTCAGCTGGCGAGGTACTTCGACGCCGACGTCACGGCTGTGTGCGGCACGAAGAACCTCGAGCTCGTGAAATCGCTGGGAGCGGACAGGGTCATCGACCACACGCGGGACGACTTCACCCAGAACGGCCAGAAATACGACGTGATCTTCGACGCCGTCGGCAAGCACTCCTTCAAACGAAGCCGCGACTCGCTGAACCCGGGCGGCGTTTACCTGCCCACCGACGGTTTCGCGAATCTCACCTGGGCCATGTGGACCTCGCGCTTCGGGGACAAGAAGGTGATCTTTCAGATACCGCCTCGACAGACCAAGCAGGACGTCCTGTTTCTTAAAGGCCTGGTCGAAGCGGGCAAGTTTCGGGCGGTCATCGACCGGCGCTATCGCCTGGAGGACCTGGCCGAGGCTACCCGCTACGTGGAGACCCAGCAGAAGGTCGGAAATGTGGTGCTGACGGTCCGAGCGCGTAACGATTGACAGCCTCGACGATGCAACGCTATCTCGAGCGACGCCTGGGGCCACTCGGAAGAAGGCAGGCCTGGTCTAACTTCTTCATCAAGCCCTTCGGCGCACCGTCCTTCGCGAGCTTCTGGCGTCAGTGGAATCCTGTCTACGGTTACTTTCTCAGCCGCTACTGCTATCGACCCCTCTCGAAGGTGATCGGGCGCCGCCCGGCGATGCTCGCCACCTTCGTCATTTGCGGCCTGGTGCTGCACGACGTGCCGGCCTGGATCGTCACCAGGAGGATGCTGCCTCCGGGAGGCACCATCGCGATGAGCCTGTTCGGAGTCGGGGCCGTGCTCGGCGAAGCCGTTCACATGGACACCTCAAGCTGGCCGGCTCAGGCTCGCGCCGCGACCAACCTGGTGTACATCGGCGCCGGGGTCGGCGCCATGCTAGGAATCCTCCGGTTCTCAGGCGCCTGGAGCCGGCGGAGATGAGCCCATGGATCGGTGGTCCGGCCTGGCCTGCCGGTGCCCACTGGTCCTGGAGCGGCCCCGCGTAGCGCTTTCGGGCCGGCGGCCGTTACGAGATTCATGGCCCGGATCAAGATGGTCGACGAGGCTAACGCCGAGGGCCCGCTCGCCGATATCTATGCCGCCTCCAAGGCGCGCAGCGTAGCCAGGGTCGTGCCCGAGATCCTCCGGACGATGAGCCTGCGGCCGGACTTCCTCGCCGCGATCGACCAGGCCTCGCGACTGCATTTCGCCGATGGCGCGCTCACGCGGGCCCAGCACGAGATGATCGCCTCGTACGTCTCAGCGCTCAACCACTGCAGGTATTGACTCAGCTCGCACACGTGGTTCCTGCAGTTGCAGGGCGAGGCGTTCGGCAAGGCGGCGCAGGCGCTCCGCGACGGAGACCTGGACGCGGCCGGGCTGCCTGAAAACGAACGCCTGCTGCTCGAGTTCGCGGGCACCATCACGAAAGCCGCCTACCGCGTGACCGACGAGCAGGTGCAAGAGCTCCGCGATGCAGGCTGGACGGACGAGCAGATCGCCGAGGCCGCTTATGACGCCGCGCTGTTCAACCTCTTCGTCCGCCTCGCGGATACGTTCGGCATTGAGCCGCCGGCCGTCTACGAGCCGAACGGCATCCCTCAGGCCGGCGTTAAGCCGGTGTAGTCGACGAAGATCAGCCAGTTCGGCGAGCTGTCGTTGCGGTCCAGGCCCCAGCTCTTGTCGTAGGCCGATGTCGTCTGCGAGAGGATCGTGCCAGCGCTGTTGCGCGTAGTCAGCGTCGCGGTCCCGTGGAGGTCGATCCCGACCAGGCGCGCCGCCTGAGTGGCGAACTTAGGCAGGTAAAGCGTGATCGTGATCCGGCTGAAGGTGTAGGTCTTCTGCACCGAGCGGCCGGCAGCCACGTCCTGGTTGATCACGTCGCTGAACTCGGCCAGCCCGTCGCTCTCGGCTCCGGCAGCCGCGAGCTTCAGGTCGTGGCTCCGGCGGGCCTCGGCCTCGATGACGAGGTCGAGCACGACGTCGTGGGCCATCCTGTTGGCGACCTGGGGCGTGATCGTGTTGTCGAAGTCGACCACGTTGGGCGCAATCACCGCCGCCGGCATCGGAGGCAGGACCCAGACCGGCGCCGACGCGGAAACGGGCTGCGAGTTCGACGGCGCGGGTAGCGCGCCGCCGGCCGTGGCCGCCACCCATGTCCCGGGGTCCGTTCCCGAGCCGACGGTCAGCGTGATTGTCGGCTTGGTCCCGTCGGTCAGCGCCGCGGCGGGAAGGGGACCGTGAGTGGAGAGATCTGATGCGACGGGGAGGAACCACGCCATCATCGCGGCCAGCGCGAGGGTCGCCGGCAAACGCCAGCCGAAACGGCGCAGCGCCGTCCGCGGCCCGCCGCCTTCGTCGAGCGGTGCGAAGAACCGCGACAGGGCAAAGCGGCCGGCGCACGCGATGACGAGGCTGCCGAGGATCGCGGTCTTGGTCCAGAACTCGAGCGTCGTCGGCCCGAGGAGGAACACCGACAGCGCGGCGACGATCACGCCGAAAACGAAACGCGCCGCCTGGCCGTCGGGCACGGTCCTGGGGTCCGGGATCATGAACAGGGCGAAGATCAAGACCTCCGGGGAGGTGACCAGGATCTGCCACAGGGTCTGCCCGCACATCGGCGTGGCGTGCCAGCTGGCGACCATACAGTGGTCGGGCACGGGCAAGAGGGCGAGGGCCAGGAAACCCGCGAATGCCGCCATGTAGCCGAGCTCGAGGCCCAGGAGCTTGAGCTCCCACCCGATGAGCAGCCCTCCGCCGATCAGGATGGCGTAGGTCACGTACATCCACGGGCCGAGCGGGATCCACCAGAGGTCCTGGGGCTCGGTGTACTGGGGTCCCAGGGCGACGAAGGCCAGCACCAGCCCAAGGTTGGAGGGGTTGAAGATGTGACGCCCGTGCCACCGGATCAGATACTTGGACGCCATGGAGGCAGCGACCACACCGATGAAGATCCAGATCCCGTGCAGGCTCCACCAGTCGCCGTGAAGCGTTCCGGGAACACGAAGGATGAAGGCGGCGCTGTTGCCCGTCAGCAGTCCGCTCGCCGGCCACAGGATGACCTTGTCCTTGAAGAACGCGACGCCGAACTCGATGAGGGCGCCGGCGGCCAGGCAGATCAGGATCTGCGCCACCGACAGCCGGAAGTCGAGCACCGTCTGCCCCAGCACCTGCAGGGTCAGCAGCACCGCGGCCACGTGCAGGCGCGGATCGCGAAGGCTCGGGAGGATGACCGGGTACTCGCGGCCGCGGATCCTCATGAAGCGGCGCCGCGGACCTGGGCTCGCCGAAGGACGTGGGCGAGCGGCCGGAACGGCTGTCACATCCGACGCCGGGACGTCGGTCGTGGACACGATCGGGTAACGGTCATCTTAGGCGGGCCGTTACTGATGAAGTCGCTTTGATCAAACTCATCTCGGTCCGGCGGCCGGTTGGCGTGGCGGCCCTAACCGCCGTGCTGCTGATGGTGGCTGCGGCGTGCGACCTTCCGTTTCAGCTCGGCCAGCCGACCACGCGCGCGCTCGAGACGGGTGCCGCCGATTCGCTCTCGAACTCCACCTCGTTCACGCTCAGGGGCACCTACAGCGCCGCCTCCGGCATCGTCTGGACGCTCAACGCGGTCTTCGTGCGGCCGGACCGCGAGGACATCGCCGTCACTGGACCGGGAGTCAAGGTCGAGGCGATCCTGATCGGTGCCCAGGCTTACTTCCACGGCCAGGCCTTCCTCGCCCAGCACATGGGGAGCGACCCGGTCTCGCAGAACCTGGCCAAGGCTGCGGGCAACGCATGGTGGAAGGGCTCGTCCAAGCTGGCTCCGCAGCTGCCCGATCTCACCACCGGCACTGGCTTCCGCTCGACCTTCCTGGGCGCCGCGGTGACCCAGCGCACGGATCAGGTCTCGATCGACGGGCTCGCTGCCATCGAGCTGTCAGGCCCCAGGGCCGACGTGTACATCCGCGCCGTGGCTCCGCACTATCTCATGCACGTCCGCATGAAGCGCGGCGTGGTCATCGATGGGCTCGCCGCCGCGGACCTCGACTACGGCAACTTCAACCGAAGGGTCGAGATCTCGGCGCCGTCGGACGTGATCGACTTTTCGAACCTCACGTCCCTGCCGCCGATCTACACGGTGGTGTCGGTAGATACGTCCGAGTGCGCCGCCACCTGCGTCGTCTCGGCTTTGGTCAAGAATCTCGGAGGCATCACGGGTGCCCAGGCGCCGTCGACGGTCACGTTCACACTGTCCTACGCGGGGACTGTGCTTGGCGCCTGCCAGGCGGTGGTGTCGCCCGACGTCGGGTACAACGCAACGACCACCGTGTCCTGCACGATCGTGTTCACCGGCTCGGTCGACACCTCGGCCGTGGTAACCGCCACCGCCGACAACCCCGGTCACGCCTAAGCCTCACGCAGGCCCGATCCACGCGCGGGCGCTTTCTTGCAGGTCGGCGTAGGCCTCCCATGTCGAGCGCGCCCAGCGATCGAGCGCCGCCATGTACTCGTCCGCTCCGGCGACCTCCGCGATGTCGGCGACGGTGAGCTTGCCTCGGGCGGAGGGGATCGGCGGCTTGACCAGGTCGCGGCGGGCCTCGAGCCGACGCTGAAGCTGGCGCAGCCCGCCTTCGCTGATTCCGTGCTCGAGCGCCCAGCAGAGCCCGGTGAGGTGCGCGGCCAGGGACTTGGCCGAGGCGCAGTAACGCTCAGGGTGCTGCAGGCAGTACACGTCGATGGTCAGGCGCGTGGGGGCGTACGAGGGAGCGAGCTCCGCGACCTCGCGCACCCGGAACTCGTCGAAGAGCGCCTGGCAGCCCGCAGTGCCGCCGGCGACGAACAGCCCGCAGCCGGCGCAGATCTCCGCGGTCGCGGGGGGTTTACTCAGCTGCGGTGAGGCGTATCACCGGAATCTCGCGGTCGGTCTTAGTCCGGTATCCGGCGTAGTTCTTGGCCACAGCCACGACGCGGTCGTACGCCTTCTCACGGGCCTCGCCCTGGAGCGACTCGACGTTGGCCCTGAGCTTGCGGTTCCCGACCTGGATCCACACCTGGTGCGGGTTCTTCGCGAGGTTGATGAACCAAGCCGGATGGGTGGCCGCGCCGCCCTTCGAGGCGATGACGAGCCACGCGTCCTTGCCGTCCGGGAACCCGCCCAGCACGTGCGTGTGCTCCGTGCCGGTCCTTGCGCCGACGGTGGTCAGGAGAACGACCGGGAAGCCCATGAACTTGCCCTGCTCCGGCCCGGCTGTGTTTCGATACTTCTTGACCTGGCGGTCCATGAACGGCTTGCCAAGCCTGAACAGCAGCTTCCCGCCCGGCATGCTCGTGCCCTTCGTGCCTTTCGGTGGAATCCGAATCGAGGAAGTCTGTTCGCTCATGGCCTAGACAACCCTACGGAGCCGGCGGATGTTCCGGCTAGATCCAGCCCCGGCGTCTGAAGAAGTAGAGCTGGATCAGGATCGCTACCAGCATCGTGCCCACCCCAACTGCAAACGTCAGGTAGGGAGTCTCCAGGACCTGGGTCAGGTAGGTGAAGTTCATGCCGTAGAAGCCCGTGAGGAAGCTCAGGGGCAGGAACAGGCTCGCGATCACAGTCAGCGCCTTTGTCGTCTGGTTGAGCCGGTTCGAAACGGTCGACAGGTACACGTCCATCGCGCTCGTGAGCAGGTCGCGCAGTGAGTCGACGGTCTCGTACTGGCGCACGATGTGGTCGTAGACGTCCCGGTAGTACAGCGTCATGTCGCCCTGCTGCATGTGGATGCCGTGCGTGATCAGGCGCTGAAACATGTCGCGCTGCGCGCCCAGAAGGCGCCGCAGCTCGGTCACAGAATGCTTGAGGTGGTAGATCCGGTTGAGCGAATCGGAGCTCGCCTTCTCGGTGATGTCGTCCTCCAGCAGGTCGACGGTCTCGTCGAGCGTTTCCAGCACCCCGAACATGGAGTCGACAAGGCTGTCCACCACCATGTACGTAAGGAAGGCGGGTTCGCCCTTGGTCAGCTCGGGGCTCTTGTGGATACGGTTATGGAGGGCCGACAGGATTGGGGCGGGCTCCTGGTGCACCGTCACCAGGTAGTTGGGGCCGATGAAAAGGTGGTGTTCACGGAAGGCCAGGTCCTCGCCCTCCCATTGCGCGAGGATGATGACCGCGAAGTTGTAGTTGGGGTACTCGTCGATCTTTGGACGCTGGTTCTGGTGCTTGATGTCCTCCAGGGTCAGCGGATGGAACTTGAAGACGTCCTCGAGAAGGGTGTAATCGTGCTCGTCGGGCGCCTCGATGTCGAGCCAAAAGCCGTCCTCGTGAGCGGCGGTGAAGCACCGGTTGATGGTCTCGAGGTCGGCCGGCTCCTCTCTCCCGTTTATCGTCGATAGCGTTCGCATGGCACTGGGCATGCTAACGGGACGGCCCCGCGGCGGGGTCCTGGTTAGCCGCCCTTTTGAAGCGCCCGCGCCACCGAACGCAGGTCGGCCACGAAGGCCGCCATGGCCTCCTCGCGCGACGCGTCGTCAGGCGCCCGGAGGATGGACGAGGGGTGCACCGTCGCCACGGCCGAGACTCCGAGGGGCGTCGTGATGACCTTGCCCCGGGGCTGTGCAACCCGGAACGCCGGACCCAGCACCGTCTGTGCCGCGGTCGCGCCCAGCAGCAACAGCAAGCGCGGCCGGACGGCCTCGACCTCCGCGTCCAGCCATGGCCGGCACGCGCGCACCTGCTGGCTGTTGGGCTTCTCGTGGAGCCGGCGCTTGCCTCGCTTTACCCACCGGAAGTGCTTGACGGCATTCGTCAGGTAGACGCCCGAGCGGGGGATGCCCGCAGCCTCCAGGCCCTCGTCGAGAATCCGGCCGGCCGGCCCGACGAAGGGCTTGCCGTCGATGTCCTCGCGATCGCCAGGCTGCTCGCCGACCAGCATCAGCGCCGCCCTCGCCGCGCCATCGCCGAACACGGTCTGCGTCGCGGCCTGCCATAGATCACAGCCTTGGCAGCCAGCCGCGGCGTCGCGAAGCGAGTCCAGCGTGTGTTGCTTGGGCAGGTACTCCTCGGCGCCCATCTAGCCATCTAGAGAAGAACGCGCTGGTCCGCTTAGAGGTGCTGGAAGGGCTCCGGCACGTATCCGGCCAAGGCGCTCTTCCATTCGTCGCTCAGCACGGTGCGCACGACCGGATCGTCCTTGGCCAGCCAGGACAGGTGGCGTAGCCCGTGCTCGATGACCTGGACGGCGGCGATCGAGGTCGCGGCCTCGGTTGCGCCCGAGCGCGCCAGCTGGGCCCGTCCGATCGGCACGCCCGCGAGCTGGGTGGCCTGCGCGTCCCCGATGACCACGATGAAGCTCAGGATCACGGAGCCTCGAGCCCGGCGCCATGACGTCGAGTGCACGAGCAGCGGCTGCCCCAGCAGGTTTCGCGACAGCCGGCTGACCACCTCGACGGGATCCTCGTCCGCGCCGACCTCGAGATACCAGGGCTCGGGGCCGCACGGTCCCGCCAGCTCGGGCACTCCGGCGCTCAGGCGAAGGACGAAGACCTCCGCTTGCACCGGGCCTTCCGTCGCCCAGACGGGAATCTCGGTCGTCGGTTCAGACCGCCTTCGCCCGCTCGAGCACCTGCGCGCGGGTCGCGGTCATGTTGTGGACGTTCTTGGCGTGATCCTGCATCGCGTCGACCACCTCGTCGGCCGTGCCGCGGACCTCGAAGCCGCAGTCGCACTTGACCACGAGTGTCTTCTCACCCCGGGCGCCCGGCTCGGTCATGGCCATGTGGCCGAGATTATCACCGGCCCCGGACCTCGACCACCTTGGTGCGTCCCCCGGCCCCGCTCTTGATGCTGATGGTGGAGAGCGGCACGTCCAGGTAGGCCGCCAGTGCCTTCAGCACGGCGGTGTTGGCGGCACCGCCGACCGGCGGCGCCGTAACCCACACCTCGAGCTGCTCACCGTTCCACGACGTCTTCGCGCGCGACGCCCGAGGGTGCACGTGGACGGTGATCAGCATCGCCGCTCTACCTTATCTATATGACCTTTCTGGTCTGCGACGTCGGGCCGCGCGACGGGCTGCAGAACGAGGCGCGCACTCTGGAACCGTCGACACGGGCCGAGCTGTGCGACCGCCTCGCCGCGGCCGGGATCAAGCGCATGGAGGCGGCGAGCTTCGTGAACCCCAAGCTCGTGCCGCAGATGGCGGGAGCCGAGGCGGTGATGGCGGCGCTCCACCGGGTGCCTGGGACTGTCTATGCGGGACTGGTGCTGAACGAGCAGGGTTACGAGCGCGCCAGCGCGGCAGGGGTCGACGAGATCCACTATGCGTTCGCCGCCACGGACGAGTTTGGGCGGCGCAACCAGAACGCGACCACCGCACAGGGCATCGATACGGCGCTGTCGCTGGTGCGCCGCGCGCGCGCCGACCGAATGCCGATCACGGTCACCATCAGCGTGGCCTTCGGCTGCCCCTTCGAGGGGCAGGTGCCGCCGAGCCACGTGCTCGGGATCGTCGAGCGGCTGATGGAGGTACCGCCCGACGAGATCAGCGTGGCCGACACCATCGGTGTCGGTGTGCCCAAGCAGGTCTACGACCTGGTCGCAGGGGCGCGGAAGCTCGGCGCCAACGTGGGCGCGCACTTTCACAACACGCGCAACACGGGCTACGCGAACGCGGTCGCGGCGGTCGACGCCGGGGTGGTGTCGCTCGACTCGTCGGTCGGCGGCGCCGGCGGCTGCCCGTTCGCGCCGAAAGCTACTGGCAACATCGCGACCGAAGACCTCGTCTACATGCTGCGCGGCATGGACGTGGACACCGGACTCAACCTCGACCGGCTCATCGAATGCTCGGCGTGGCTCGGCGGGCAGCTGGGCAAGGAGCTACCCGGCATGCTGGCGCGGGCGGGGGACTTCCCGCAGAAGGGTTAACCTGCCGGCAGTGGCCAAGAAGAAGAAGGTGAGCCCGCATCGCGTGGCGGTGGTCC
>Ga0070730_10003549_pt1 | contig 13936 bp, 10 predicted proteins | sample Coa_R1_3_FD_66447 | JGI IMG/M metagenome (GOLD analysis project Ga0070730, IMG submission 66447) | Surface soil microbial communities from Centralia Pennsylvania, which are recovering from an underground coalmine fire - Coalmine... | ecosystem: Environmental > Terrestrial > Soil > Unclassified ...
ACAGCGAGAGCACCGAAGCCAAAAAGGAGAGAGCGTCGACTCCGATAGCGATGGCGGGCCCCCCCAGGCCTTGCGACACCAGCCCCGCCAGGAGCGGCCCCAGCAGAAAGGCGACGCCGATACTGATCTGCAGGCGGCTGTTGGCGGCGGTGAGCTGGGTGCGGTCAACCAGATTCGGCAGCAGGGCCGCCAGGCCGATCTGGAAAGTATTCCCCAGGAAGCCTCCTAGCCCGGCAACTAGATAAAGCAGCGCGATCTGCGGACCTATGTGTCCCCAGAGGAGGGGGATCGCGCCATAAAGCAGGGCCCGCCCGCAGTCGCAGCCGATCAGCAACCAGCGGCGATCCCAGCGATCCACGAGTAGCCCGGCCACCAGGCCGGCCGCCAGTTGCCCGATGCCGAAGATCCCGGTGATCAGGCCCATCTGGGCGATAGAGCCGGTAGCCTGCAAAACGAGCAAAGGCACCGCCACGAAGGCGAACGTGTCGCCCAGGATGGAGAGGGTCTGCCCGGCCCAAACGATGTTGAAGGTCCGGCTGTTGCTGTCCATTGCGGCTTTCCCCGTCCAGCAGGTCCCGACTACCCGCCACCGACATCTATGGCCTGGTATTGGCGTATCAGCAGCGGCAAAGCGGAAAGGTCGCGGACGATGCCCTGGGCGAGCGCATGGTCTTGACGCCGCCGCTGCACCAGGTAGGCGGCCAGGCCCAGCGCGCGCGCCCCTTCGACACAGGGGAGCTCGTCGTCGAAGAACAGGCATTCCGCCGCGCCGACGCCCAACCGGGTCAGCAGATACTGGTAGGCGGCCGGCGCCGGCTTCGACGCCCCGATCACGGGCGCCGCGGCCGCGACATCCACCAGGTCGGCCAGGCCGGCGGCCTCTAGCGAGGCATCCAGGCTGGCCAGCGAAAAGTTCGAGAGGACCCCCACCCGCACCCCATGGGCGCGGGCGGTCAGGAGCGCCGGCCGGACATCGGGAAACGGCCGTACGAGCGTGGTATAGTCGAAGCGCTGCAGCTGCTCACGGACGGCCCGGGACAGCGCCAGGTCATCACATAAGGTATCCCAGAAGCCCTGCCAGAAACCCTGTTCTGCCGCCAGATCGCGGGGAAAGCCGACGCGTTCTCCCCACCGCTGCCAGCGTTGGGCCAATTCATCCAGGGAGAGCGGCAACAACGGCTGAAAGAATACGAGCGCCGCCCCGAGATCAAAGTCCGTCAGTACCCCATCGCGATCCAGGATCACTGCCTGGATCGGGGGGCGGGGCGGTGGGCCCGCGCTGGTCCCGTCCGGCGCCTTTTCTTGCATGCCCCGAGTCCTTTCGTGCCGGCGCGACGGGGACCGGCTACCCCGCCCCCGCCCGCGCTCTGCCTGATCCCTCAATTCTCGGCGAGGGCGCCATCCGTCGGATACCAGAAAGGGCCCAGGCGCCGGCCGAGGCCCAGGATGCGGCTCTGCTCCAGGGTCGATTGGTAAACCAGGGCGGCATCGGCCCGGCCGGTTTTGTCCTCCCGCCAGGTCGCGCGCCGGTACGCATAATCGTAGAGGATGGCCCGCAGCTCAGGCGTAGTCAGCGAATAACCCGGCCGCTGGCTCCAGTAGCACTGCATTTGGCCCATCAGCAGCGGCGGCAAGAGATCGGGCGCGGCGATCGGCTTACCCGTAGCCAGCAGGAGCGTGGCGGGCGGGATCGCGGCCCCATAAACCAACGCGATCGCCTCGGCCTGCGTGCGCGCGCCCGCCGCCCCGGCCGCCAGGATACGCCGCCACAGGGCCTCATGGGTGGGCGTGACGGTCCACCAGACGGTATAGCGGCTATCCGTCAAGGTCTCGGCCTGCAAGCGTGCGGCCGTGGGGTGCAGCTCAGGGAGATCCTCGGTGCCCACCAAGCGCACCCGCCAGCCCCGGCGGATGTATTGCGCCCGCGCCTCCGACCCGCCGATGTAAGCGGCCAGCTCCAGAAGCTGCGCCCGGTACGGCCCCACTTCCTGGAGCTGGCTGGGGACAAGGGCATGGGTCACAATATGGTGGACTCCATGCTGGAACAACAACGCACAACAGGCGATCTGCTGTTCCAGGCCCCAGCGGGCCCAGGCCTGGGGATCGCGCGGGTCGATCCCCGCCAGCACCGCCTGGCGCCGCGTGCCACCGGCCGCGTAGATCACCGTCGACGGGGCCAGCGGCGCGATCTGTTCGGGAGACAGCGCGAGAAACTCAGCAAGGCTGGGTTCCGAGGGGTCAGGGGTCATGGCGGCTCCTCTTTAGATGGATCACCATAGTGTCTTTGCTGAGCTTATTGTACAGCAATTGTCCAGAGGAGAGAACCAGGAAGGCGCGGCCCTACCCCCTAGCCGGCGGGCGGGTCCGCCACATCCGCACCGGCCAGGGCAATAGCCTGGTCCACGGTCAGGGCCGCGCCCGCGGCCTGCGCCGCCGCCCACGGCGCCGGGCCCAGGCGCTCCTGCAGGGTGCGCTCCAGGCGGGCTTCGGCCGCCTCCAGGATCGCGGAGCGGCGCGCGCCCAGCTGCGCCCGGAGGGCGGCCGCGGCGGCCAGGAGCGTGGCGGCCCGGACGGGATCGGCGTCCGCGGCGAAGGCGGCCAGCGCCTCCAGGCTGCGGGCGATCCCCGCTTGCTCGCCCCGCCGCCGGTAGTGGGCCAGGGCCGCCGCCAGGTGCGTCGCGGCGGCGGGCCGGTCACCCCGCTCCCGGGCGACCTCCCCGAGCGCCAGGTGGGTCGCGGCCAGCCCGGAGTCGTCGCCGAGCGCCGCCTGTTGCCGGGCGGCATCCGCCAGCAGGCGCGCCGCCGCGGCCCCATCGCCGGTCTGCGCCGCGACCAGGCCCAACCCGTACCAGGCGGCGGCGACCCCTTTTTGGTCGCCCACCGCCTCGCGCAGCGCCAGGCTTTCTTCGTACAGGAGCGCGGCGCGGGCGGCGGCGCCCTGCCCGTAAGCCAGCTCCCCCAGCGTGGCGAGGGCCAGGGCCAGTTCGCGTTGGTCGCCGAGCGCCTCCAGGATCGCACGGCTCTCGGCCAGCAAGCGGCTCGCGCCGTCGGGGTCACCCTGCGCCTGCGCCAGGATCGCCAGGTTCAGCAGGCTGCTCGCCTCGCGCTGCCGGTCGCCATGGGCGCGATGCAGGCTCAGGCTCTCGGCGTAATACGCGGCCGCGCGCGGGAAGTCGCCCAGGTAATAGGCCACCAGGCCGAGGTTATTGAGGGCAATGGCGATCGGGCCGCTCTCGCCGATCTGCCGGCGGCGGGCCAGGCTTTCGGCAAACAAGGCCAGGGCCGTGCTGAAGTCCCCCTGGCTGCCGGCGAGGACGCCGAGCCGGTTGAGCACCTCGGCGATGCCGGCGGCGTCGTCTTGCCCGCGATATAGGGCCAGGCTCTCGTCCAACAACGCCCGGGCGGCGGGGTACGCGCCCTGGTTCGTGGCCAGGGTGCCGGCCGCGTCGAGCGCGCGGGCGCGGAGATCGGCCGGCGCGGCCGGCGCGCCGCCGAGCGCCGCCTCCAGCCAGGCCCGGCCCTCGCTCAGATAGCCGCGGATCTGCCAGAAGCGCCCAAGCGCGGCGGCCAGGTGCAGCCCGTCCGCGGGGGCGGCCGCCAGCAGCCAGGTGAGGGCCGCCCGCAGGTTGTCATGGTCGGCGTCGAGCGCGCTCAGCCAGGCCGCCTGGTCCGGCCCAGCCAGCTGCGCCGCCCCGCTCGTGGCCCACGCTTGAAAATAGGCCGCATGGGCGGTGCGCAGGGCCGCCGTGGTCCCCAGCTCCTCCAGCTGTTCGAGCGCATACTCGCGGATCGTGCCCAGCATCTGGTAGCGGGAGGGGTTCGCTGAGCCGGGCTCGCGCCGCAGGAGGCTATGCTCCACGAGTGTGTCCAGGTCGGCCATGGTGCTGCCGGTCACGGCGGCCGCCGCGGCCGGGTTGCAGCCGCCGACGAACACGGCGAGCTGGGCGAAACGTTGCTGATCGGCCAGAGGCAGCAGGCGATAGCTCCAGCCGATGGCCGCGCGCAGGGTCTGTTGGCGGGCGGGCAGGTGGGGCGCGCCGCCGCCGAGCAGGGGTAACGCCGTGGGGGCGCTGACCGCCTGGCCCAGGCGCGCCAGCAAGGCGGCCGGCGGGAACAGCCGGATGCGCGCCGCCGCCAGCTCCAGGGCCAACGGCAAGCCATCCAGGCGGGCACAGATCGCGGCCACCAGTGGCGCGTTCTGCGGCGTCAGCGCAAAGCCCGGGTCGGCGTCGCGGGCCCGCGCGACGAACAGGGCGATCGCGGGCACCTGGGCCAGCGCCGGCCCGGGGGGGAGGGCCAGCGGGTCCGCCAGGCCGAGCGCCGGCACGGGGATCACCCGCTCGGCCGGCAGATGCAGCGGCGCGCGGCTGGTGGCCAGCACCCGCAGGCCCGGTGCCCCGGCCAGCAGATCGGCGACCAGCGGCCCGGCCGCCGGCAGGTGCTCACAATTGTCCAGCACCAGCACGAGCCGGCGCGCGGCCAGATAGCCGGCGAGGGCGGCGGGGATCGCCCCGGCCGCCCCCTCCCGGACGCCCAGCGTGGTCGCGATCGCCGCGGGGATCGCGGCCACATCCGCGATGGAGCTGAGCGACACGAACCACACACCGTCGGGAAAGGCGGCCAGGACCGTGGCGGCGACCTGCATGGCCAGGCGGGTCTTGCCGATCCCCCCGGGACCGGTGAGCGTGACGAGCCGGGGGTCCGGCGCTGCCAGCGCCGCCCCGGCCTCGGCCACGAGCGAGTCGCGCCCGATGAGGGGATTGAGCTGGGGGGAGAGATTATTGGGCAGTTGGTCCAGCGTGCGCAAGGGCGGGAAGGTGGCGGGGCCGGCGGCCCGATCGAGCTGAAAGATCCGCACCCGGCCCAGCAGATCGGCCAGGCGATGCTCGCCCAGGTCCCGCAAATCCCGGCCAGGCGGGAGGTGGGGGCGCAGGGCCGTCGCGGCGGTGGCGGAGAGCAGCACCTGGCCGGGATGGGCGGCGGCCAGCAGCGCGATCACGCGCGCCGCCGGCGGCACCGCCTCCGGGCCCGCCGGCAGGCCGGCATGCAGCGCCAGTGGCAGCGCCGCCAGCGCCGCGGTGTCCAGCCAGGCCAGCGCGGCGGCCGGAGTCGGGAGCTGGGCCAGCCCCGCCGGATGGGGAGTCTCGTGCAGCAGGCCCCCGGCCGCGGCCACACTCGCCGGGATGCCGGTCGCCGCCGGATCGGGGGGGAACGCCACCCAGATCCCTGCCCTGTCCCCTGGGTCAGCCATCGCTCAGGCCCAACCGCCGGTAGACGGCGGTCAGCGGCGCGGGCGCCCACCAGTTATATTTACCGAGCAGCCGCATCGTCGCGGGCACCAGCAGCATGCGCACGACCGTGGCGTCGACGAAGACGGCGAGCGCCAGGCCGACCCCGAATTCTTTGAGCTGCAGCACCGCGCCCGCGGCAAACCCGCCGATGACGATGACCAACAACAGCGCCGCGCTGGTGATGATCCCGCCCGTTTTCTGCACGCCCACGGCCACCGCCGCCCGGTTATCGCCGCTCTGATCGAAATGCTCTTTGACCCGGCTCAACAGGAAGACCTCGTAGTCCATCGAGAGGCCAAAGGCGATCGCAAAAATAATCACCGGCATGAGCGCGTCGATGCTGCCGAGCGACTCGAACCCGAGCAGGTTCGCCAGGTGGCCATCCTGGAAAATCCAGACCAGCGCGCCGAAGCTGACCGACAGCGACACAATGTTCAGGATCACGGCTGTGAGCGGGACGACGAGGCTGCCGAGCATCAGGAAGAGCAGCACGAAAATGACGCCGACAATCAGGCCTCCGGCCACCGGGACGCCCCGCCCGAGGCTGGCCAGGTAGTCAACCTGGTAGGCCGGGTCACCACCCACGAGGATCTGCAGATCCCCCGGCGGGAGCGCCCGGATGCGCCCGACGAGGGCCTGGCTCTCCGGCCCCAGGGGATCGCTGTCGTAGAGCACATGCACCCAGCTGTAATTGCCCGCCGCGAAGGTCGTGGCGGCGCGTTGCGCGAGCGGATTCAACGCCCGCGCGGCGGCGGAGTAGAGCCCTTGATAGGCCGCTTCGTCGAGTTGCGGGCTGAGCGTCACCAGGCTATCCACCCGGCGCACCCCCGGCAGGGCCTGGAGTTGGCGCGTATAGGCGTAGAGGGCGCGCAGGCTCGCCGGGTCGAGTGCCGCGCCCGGGGTCTGCACGATCAGGATGATCGGCTGGGTTTCATTGGGCGGGAAGTCGTGCAGCAGGCTGTCGTAGACCGCGCGGCTCTGGAAGCTGGACGGCAAGGCGCGGACGTCCGGCACCTGGATGCGGGCGCGCAAAAAGGGCAGCCCAAGGATCAGCAGCGGGATCAACGTCAGCAGGAGCACCGGGACCGGATAGCGCATGACGAACTGGCTGGTGCGGTACCAGAAGCCCTGCTCCATGCTCGCGGCGCCGCTCGGCGTCCAGCGCCGCCAGCGGAGCGGGATGGCCCAGGCATTGATTCGTGGGCCGAGGGTCGCCAGGATCGCCGGCAGCACGGTCAGCGCGGCGAGCATGGCGACGGCCACCGAGGCGGCGGCGGCCAGGCCGATGCTTTTAAAGAAGGTGCCCGGAAAGACCGCCAGGCTGAGCAAGCTGATGGTGACCGTCAGCCCGCTAAAGAGGATCGTGCGCCCGGCCGTCTGCATCGTCCGCGCCAGGGCCTCGACGACGCTCTCCGGCATGCGGGCGAGCTCTTCGCGGAAGCGGCTGACCACGAACAGACTGTAATCGATCGCCAGGCCCAGCCCGAGCATGATGATGATGTTGACGGCGTAGACCGACACGTCGATGAACTCCGTGGCCACCCGCATGACGAGGAGCGCGCCCAGGATGGCAAAACCGCCCATGGCCAGCGGCAAGCTGGCAGCCACCAGGCTGCCGAAAATGAAGACCAGCAGGATGGCCAGGATGGGGAAGGTGATCAGGTCGGCCTGCTCGATCGCCCGGCGCGCTTCCTCGTTGCCTTCCTGGCTGCTGACGGGGCCGCCGCCCAGCCGGATCTGCAAGCGATCGCTCTGCAGCTGGGGCCGTAGGGCGTCCAACGTCTGCTGCTGCGCGGCGTCGTCGCCGCGCAGGCCGACGACCACATAGGTGCTGTGCCGGTCCGTGGAGACGAAGGCCGGGGCGTGGGTGGTGTAGAAGCTGGTGATATCCCCGACGCCGGGCTGGCGCGCCAGCGGCGCCACGACGGCGGCGACCGCTTGCTGATACGCCGGGCTGTCGACGGTGGCGCCGTCGTGCGCGGTGAAGAGGACCAGCAGCGCGGTTTGGTCCTGATGAAACTGCGTGCGGAGCAGATCGTCGACGGCGATGTATTGGGCCGCGGGATCGGCGGGATTGGTGAGCTTGAGCCGGCCGAAGACACTGGTCCCGTAGAGCGCCGCGATGCCCAGAAACAGCAGGCCGGCGCCGAGGACCACCCAGCGCCCCCGGTAAAGACCTCGCGCGAGGGTAGTAAACATCCGATCCTCCTATAGGCGATGCTGCGATTATACACTAACTGCGCCGTCGGTTGCGTGGATCTTGTGGCACCGTTTGGGGAGGGGGCAGGGGGAGAGGTCTCGTGCCGCCCGCGCATCCGCCGCCCCGCCGGGTTGCAAAATCCTGCCGCGCACCCGGGCGGAGGTAGGGCCATGGATCGGGGGCAGCAATGTGCTATAATACAGAGAGATGGCAATACACAGAGACGACTATGACGTCGCTGCCCGCTCGGGCGGGCACGTTCTCACTCTATCCTCGGAGGAACCGGATGCCCACGCCGATCGACCCCTGGCTGGCTGACCTGATCCAGACTCATCTCGACAGCCTGGCCGCCGACATGATCGCCTACGTCCGGCAAAGTAGTCCGGCGCACCAGCGCCTCGATCCGGCCGCCGTGCGGGCGGGGTTTGTCGCCTTCTACCAGGCCCTGGCCGCCGTCGTGGCCACGGGCGACCCGGCGCCGATGCGTACCCACCTGCGCCAGGTGATCCCGCTGCGCTTGCAGGCCGGAGCCAGCGGGGCCGACCTGGTACGCCTGGTCGATACCTTACAGGAGCAGGTACTACAGCTGATCGACGCCGCGGCCGGCGCCCCAGCCCAGGCCCAGTCGGCCCGGCGGCACCTGACGACCGTGCAGAACAATGTCCGCCTGATCGTCAGCGAGATCAATCTCCAGCACCTGGGCGATAGCTAACCCGCCGACTCAGGCGACCTCCCGCCGTAAGGTCAGCGCCGCCACGCCGACCATGAGCGCGGCGAAGCCCAGCAACACCGCCAGCTCGGGCAGAGTCTCGCCCAGGCCCTTGCCGCGGATCATGATGTCGGTCAGCGCCCGGTTGGCATATGTCAGCGGCAGCACCTGGGCGATCGCTTGCAGCCAGCCGGGTAGGTCTTTGACCGGCCAGAACAGCCCACTCAGCAAGCCCTGGGGCACAATCACCAGCGGGATGAACTGCACGGCCTGGAGCTCGGTGCGCGCGAAGCTGGAGAGGAAAATGCCGAGGTTCACCGCCCCCAGCGCCAGCAGCAGGGTGATCAGAAAGACCCAGGCCAGGTTGCCAATGTAATGCACCTGGAGCACATACGCCGTGAAGAGCACAATGATCGCCGATTGCAGCAGGGCGAAGAAGCCAAAGCCGAGCATATAGCCGAGCACAATGTCGCCGCGGGACATCGGCGAGGCGGCCAGGCGCTCCATCGTGCCGAGGGTGCGCTCGCGCAGGAACGAGACGCAGGTGAGCAGGAAGATCAGGAAGAAGGCGAAGAAGCCGATCAGCACCGGGGCGAAGTAGTCGATCGCCGTCAGGCTGGTGCTGCCGTACAGGAGTTCCGGCGTGACCTGCAGGCCGGTGCCGGCGCCGAGAGGGGCCCCACCCCCCCCCGGCAGGCCGGCCGCCGCCCGCGCCATGGCCGGTAACAGTGCCCCCTGGACCGCCGGCAGCAGCGCCGTGGTCTGCGACGGGTTCGATCCCTCCAGGACCAGGACCAGGCTCACGGGCCGGCGCGCCAGCAGGTCCGCGGTGAACGTCGGGCTGAAGATGAGCGCGGCGTCGACCGTGCCCGCCCGCACCGCCGCGCGGACGGCGTCGGCATCGCCGCTGAGGCGCACGACGTGCAAGTGGTCGCTCGCGGGGAGCTGGTCGATCAGGCGGTCGGCCGCGCTGATCCCGAGTGGGCCCGACGGCTGATCCAGGTTGCGGACCCCGAGCGTCACGGTATCGGTCGCCTGGGAGCGCAAGAGGTAGCCGAGCAAGGCCAGGATCAGCACGGGGGCGACGAAGAGCAGGGCCAGGGTGCGGGGATCCCGGCGGAATTGTTGCACGATCCGGGTCGCCAGGGCAGTGATATGGGCCAGGCGCATGGGGCACTCCCTTCTGGGCGTTATGATTCATCCACGAAGGACACGAAGGACACGAAGAAGACGAAAAATACGAAGAAGACGAAAAAGAGAATGGTTATTGGCGTATTGTTCCCTTACTGGGTCGGCACGGTTTCTGGAGAGCTGACGCCGGCGAGGGCCAGGAAGGCGTCTTCGAGGGTGGGCTGGCCAGTCTGGGCGCAAAGGCTCGCCGCGGTGCCCTCGGCCAGGAGGCGGCCCGCGCGGAGGAGGCCCAGGCGGTCGCAGCGGGCCGCCTCGTCCATCACATGGCTCGAGACCACGATGGTCACGCCTTCTCCGGCTAGGCGCCGAAAATAGCTCCAGAAGGAGTAGCGCAGCTGCGGATCGACGCCGACGGTCGGCTCGTCCAGTAGCAAGAGCTGCGGCCGGTGAACGAGCGCGCAGGCCAACGACACACGCTGGCGCATGCCGCCGCTGAGGTTGGCCACGAGGGTATTTTGCCGATCAAGCAGGTCGACCAGGCCGAGCACCTCCTGGATGCGTGCCGCGCGAGCGGCAGCGGCGCCGAGGCCAAACACGCGGGCGAAGAAGGTCAGGTTCTCGCCGACGCTGAGGTCGCCATACAGGGCGGGCACCTGGGTCATATAGCCGGTCAGCGCGCGGACGGCCGGGGCGGCGGCGGGCACCGGCTGGCCCAGGACCTGGATCGTGCCGGCATCGGGGCGCACGAGGCCGAGCAAGCTGCGGATCAGGGTGGTCTTGCCCGCGCCGTTCGGCCCCAGCAGCCCATAGATCATGCCCCGCGGCACGGTCAGGCTGATGCCGTCGAGCGCCCGCAGGCCGCCAAATTGCTTGACCAGCCCCGTGACGACGATCGCCGGGGCGGCCGCGTTCCGGCCGGCCGCGTTATCCCCCGCGACCATCGCCGCGGGTGCCTCGTTGCGGACGGCATCCATGGCCCCGCCTCCTTACCAGCAGCTGTTGTTAATTAGACGATTGATTAATTATCAAGGCCATTATAGATCCGTCTGGGCAGGCTGTCAAGAGGATGCGGTGGGGTTGGTATTGGCGTAGGGACACGACACGAGGCAAAACCTGGATATGCGCTATCCTACTTTGAGGAATCTCTTTAAGCATTGCTACAAGCGGCCCGGTCGCCTACTTGGCACCAAGCTTACCGAGTGCCTGCACAGCTTCCTGACGCACACCAGATTCCGTATCTTGAAGGGCAGAGATGAGTGGTTCGAGTGCTCGTAGGTCGCCAAGCCTGCCCAAAGCAGCCGCAGCAACAGCGCGGACAGCGGGACTGGGATCCTTGAGCGCTGCCATTAGAGGGAGCACCGCATTCTTATCTCCTAATGCACCCAAAGAAATAGATGCGTATCTTCGTACTTCTTCAGCAGAATCATTTAGCGCCATAATGAGCGGTTCGATAGCCTTCTGATCGCCTAATTTGCCTAACAAACCAGCTGCACGCTGGGCTACCACTTTGTCTTCATCATTCAGTACTTCAAGGAGAGGTTCTATAATTGTGGGGTCGTGAAGACCGCCTAACTCGTAAACTGCCCATTGACGTTTCTTGCTTGCTGCATTCTTGTTTCTTAACAAATGAATGAGTTCAATTCTAGTATTTTCATCTAATTTCTCTAATGATAGAAGCCATTCGTTGAGCTCAGTATCAGAATTCAGTTGCTGTTTCTTTACTAGCCTCGCAAGAATCCTTAACCGCTGTTCGAGCTCCCTGAACTCCCAAGACTCCTGTCTAGCCACCTTTAAACTATGAGTGTTTCTAAGAGAGTAGGGAGTGCTATGCGCGATTCCAGGAGTCTCGAAGAACCAGCGAACCAGTGGTTCGGTCCCCAAAATCGGATGACCAGGAACCGAGCCCATTCGCTCGATTATCCAGGCGCGTAACAGCATTGATTTCTCTGTCGCCGGGGGACGGAAACTCGGATGCTCATGCTGGGCCATATGGTCGTATATGGCGATTGCCACCTCAGCCCATGCGAGATTAGGCTCTTGATACTCATCCTCCATAAGCGATTCCATCCACTGGGGCCACTTAGCCTGTCGTGTGGCAATTTCGGCCAGCAAAATCCAGTTAAATCCTTCAGGGGCTTGCGCGTGTCCTTCGTTAACTCGGTTGAGCCATGCCTGGACCTGCTTAGCACTTTGGTTCAAGAGCTGATCCAGAAGTTGATCTGCGGATAACCCACTCATAGCGTACTCCTGCATCTTTAGTTCTACAGCTGCATCTCGTAGCTAAATCGACAAGCCGGTTTCGTGCTTAAGTGCAACTGTAGTACTTAGCAGACGAAGTCGTGCGTAGTGGGGGCTTGAGTTGGTCTGGTAAGATAAATTCGCAGGCGTGCCCCTGCTTTTTACTCGCTGCTCCATTATAGCACGCTTCTTATTGGAAGGACCCTTTTGTGACCGCCATCGGAAGATGAGTTGCTGCTCTTCGCAGGTTTTGTCTACGCAATGCTTATATACCGTTTTCCGCAGTAGCCGCGCTCGCAGGCGCGAGGATGCGGATGAGGGCTTCCAGCCCCAGCAGGTAGCTATCGACCCCCAGCCCGCCGATCAGGCCCCGGCACACCGGCGCGAGCACCGAGGTGTGGCGGAAGGACTCGCGGGCGAAGACGTTCGAGAGATGCACCTCGACGGCCGGGAGGCCGGACCCGGCCAGCGCGTCGCGCAACGCGTAGCTGTAGTGCGTGAACGCCCCCGGGTTGATCAAGATCCCGGCCGCCCAGTCGTGCGCCTCCTGGATGGCGTCGATCAGGCCGCCCTCGTAATTCGATTGGACGCACTGCAGCTGCGCCCGGGTCCCGGCGGCTTGCGCCAGCAGCGCGTTGATCTCGTCCAGGGTCGTGCGGCCATAGATCGCCGGCTCCCGCCGGCCCAACATATTCAGGTTCGGCCCGTGTAAGACCAGGATCTGGGGCATGGCGAGTCTCCTATCAGCGCACACGTCATTGCATACATCATTGCCCGCGCGTCTCGGCCAGCGCGGCCAGCACCGCGGCCTCGGGCACCGCCGATTCCACGCGCACGGCGCCGACGGCATGGGCCAGGACGAAGCGTAAGCGGCCGTCCTGCCGCTTCTTATCGGTGGCCATGGCGGCCAGCACGGCGGCCGGGTCGGTCGTGGGGGGCAGGCCGGCGCCCCACTCCACCGGCAGCCCGTAAGCAGTGAGCAAGCGGGCCGTGTGCTCGGTCAGGGCCGCGGGCGCGAGGCGCAGGCGCTCGGCCAGGTGGGCGGCCACCATCAGCCCCTGGGCGACGGCGAAACCATGCGGCAACTGGTAATTGCTCAGTAGCTCGAAGGCGTGGCCAAAGGTGTGGCCGAGGTTCAGCAGCGCCCGCTCGCCCTGTTCATAGGGATCGGCTTCCACAATCCGTTTCTTCACCGCGATCGCCAGCGCCACCATCTCTGCCGAAGGGGGGGCGCCGTGGTCCAGCAGGGCCAGCAGCGGCCAATCGCCGGGGCTACCCTGGATCGGGGCCTGCTCGGACCCCGTCGGGCCCGGCCCGATGATCGCCGCCTTGATAATCTCGGCCATCCCATTGGCCACCTCAGCCGGGGGGAGCGTCGCCAGCGTCGCCAGGTCCACGATCACCGCGGCCGGCTGCTTGAAAGCGCCGACCAGATTCTTGCCCAGGCGGTGGTCGATGGCCACCTTGCCGCCGACGCTGGCATCGGCCATGGCCAGGAGCGTGGTCGGCGCCTGGACCAACGGCACCCCCCGCATATACAGGGCGGCCGCCAGCCCGACGGTGTCCCCGACGACGCCCCCGCCCAGCGCCAGGACCCAGCCGCTGCGATCCAGCCCGGTCTCGGCAAAGCCCGAGATGAAGAGATCCAGGGCGGCCCAGCCTTTGTGTGCCTCCCCCGCCGGCATGGTCACCAACGCCGGCTGGAAGCCGTGCGCTTTCAGGGCGCTCTGGACTCGCTCGGCGTGCAGGTGGACGACGTGGCTGTCGGTGGCGATCGCCACATGGGGGTGCAGTCCTAGCGTGGTGGCGAGCTCGCCGGCTTCTTCGAGAATGTGTGTGCCGATTATAACGGGATATGTGGATTCCGGTGTACGGATCAAGATCGTGCGGCTCACGCTGCCCTCCCCCCTAGCTTCCTGCGCGCGCTACCCGCTCATAGACGGCCAGCACCCGTTCGGCGACGGCCTCGACGTCCAGGCCAGTCGTGTCGACCTGCAAGGGGATCGCGCCATAGACCGCGGCCCGGGCCGCCAGCAGGCCGCGGATCGCGGCTTCCGGGTCGCCGGCCAGCAGGGGCCGCGCGGCGACTCCGGCCGCCGGCAAGCGCGCCACCAGCGCCGCCGGGGCGCAGGTCAGGCAGATCAGGACGCCCCGCGCCGCCAGGGCGGCGCGGTTGGCCGGGTCGACTACCGCGCCGCCGCCCGTGGCCACTACCAGCCCGGCCTGCGGCGCCAGCGCCCGGCAGAGCTCCGCTTCGGCCGCCCGGAACACCGCTTCGCCATCCTCGGCAAAGATCTGCGCCACCGGCTTGCCGAAGCGGGCCGCGAGGGCCGTATCCAGGTCGAGGAACGGCCGATCCTGCCGGCG
>Ga0070730_10003550_pt1 | contig 13935 bp, 11 predicted proteins | sample Coa_R1_3_FD_66447 | JGI IMG/M metagenome (GOLD analysis project Ga0070730, IMG submission 66447) | Surface soil microbial communities from Centralia Pennsylvania, which are recovering from an underground coalmine fire - Coalmine... | ecosystem: Environmental > Terrestrial > Soil > Unclassified ...
GCGCTCCTCGGCGCGCTCGCCGTCGTGTGCACGGTGCTCGCGCTCATGCGCGCCGTCCCGCTGCCGCTCGGCCGGCGTGTCGCATTCACCGCGGCCGCGGTTGCCGTCGGCGTGTTCGCAGCGGTCGCCGCGTTCCCGAACGGATCGGAGACAGCCACCGCCTCCGGGCCGCTCGGTGGGGGCGCACTCCCGCCGATCACGATCCTGCCGCCGCGCGGCGTGCAGTCCCAGTTGCCGCGTCCGATCGCGCAGACGATCGCGCGCGCGTTCGTCACGCAGAAGGGGCTGAGCGGACCGCTCGGCATCTGGCTCGAGGCGGGCGTCGGCCAAGGGCCGCCGAGCGCGGCCGTGTCGGTCGGCGGGAAGACGTACCACCTGCACCAGGAGAGTGGCGCGTGGGTCGTCGGCGAGACGCCGAACGCGCCGCTCGTCGTCGAGCCGACCGGGCCAACGTTGCGCGGCTACCGCCTCTCGAACGTTGCCGCCGCAGTCGGGCTCGACTTCCGGCAGGGCTCGTTCCGCTTCGGGGTGACCGGCGACACGCCCGCGATGATGGGCGGGGGGATCTGCTGGCTCGACTACAACAACGACGGCTGGCTCGACCTCTTCGCCGTCAACAACTACACCGACGCGCAGTACGCCGACTGGGAGGCGAAGGGCAGGCCGCCGACGAGCCAGCTGTTCGAGAACGTCCACGGCCACTTCGTCAACGTGACGAAGTCCTCCGGCGTTGGGATCCCGACGCGCGGCGAAGGCTGCGTCGCCGCCGACTTCAACGGGGACGGGTACACCGACCTGTTCGTCACGACGGCGACCGACGATCTCCTGTTCTGGAACAACGGCAACGGCACGTTCACCGAGAGCGCGCGGAAGGACGGAGTCGTCTCCTACGGCTGGCACTCCGGCGCCGCAGTTGCGGACGTGAACGGCGACCGGCGGCCCGACCTCTTTGTCGCCGGGTACACCGACCTCCAGCATCCGATCGCCGGCTCGGTGAACGGTTTCCCGACGAACTACCGAGCGATCCCGAGCGAGCTCTTCCTCAACGAGGGCAACAGGCACTTCAAGAACGTCACGGCGCTGGCCGGGCTCGCCGCGCATCCGAACGACCACAGCCTCGGCGCCGTGTTCCTCGACGTCAACGGCGACGGACGGCCCGATCTGTACGTCGCGAACGACGAAGGACCGAACCGGCTGTACCTGAACGAGCCCGGCGGCCCGCTCGGCTTCCATTTCGTCGACGTCGGCGCCGCTCTGGGGGTGGCCGACCGCAACGCCGGCATGGGAGTCGCGGCGGCCGCGAACCGCATCTTCGTCTCGAACTCGCGCGGGCAGACCAACGCTGCGTACCAGGCGAACGGCAAGCGCTTCACCGACATCCGCTCACAATTCGCGCCCGCCATCGGCGCGAACCCCGCGGGCTGGGGCGACTCGTGGGTCGATCTGCGGAACAACGGCACGCTCGATCTCGTCCTCGCGAACGGCGAGATCCCCGTGACGAGCCTCAAGAAGGACGCCGTCCCCGTCCAGGTGTTCGTGCCGGGAGCGAAGCACTACGTCGACGCCGGTCTGCTGCGCGGGCTGCGCGTGAACGGCCGCGGGCTCGCGGCCGCGGACTACGACAACGACGGTCGTGTCGACATCGCGGTCGGCACGGTCGGCGGCGCGCTCCTCCTCTTGCGTAACACCTCGCAGGCGGGGCACTGGCTTGAGGTGAACGTCGCCCCATTCTCGCCCGGCGCGATCGTCACGGTTGTCGGCACCCACGGGCGACGGCAGGCGCGCACGGTGCAGGCGGGCAGCAGCTACCTCTCGTCCGAGGATCCGCGTATCCACTTCGGCCTCGGGCCGGCGACGTCGGTGCGCGAGCTCGTCGTACGATATCCGGACGGGACCGTGAAGCGGCTGCGCGACGTACGCGCCGACCAGATCCTGACCGTCAAGCGTTAGCTAGCGGCCGGTCTTCGCTTGGCGTCGGCGCGCGATCGTGTCGAGCGTCACGGCGAAGAGGAGGATCGAGCCGGTTGTGATGTAGATGACGCCCGGCTGGTAGCCCTTGATGTACAGACCGTTCTCGATCGTCGCAATGACGGCAGCGCCCAGTGCTGCGCTGCGCACCTCGCCTCGGCCGCCGAACAGGCTCGTTCCGCCGATCACGGCGGCGGAGATCGCGTCGAGCAGCAGCGTGCCTCCGCCCTGGTCGGGAGCGACCGAGTTGAGGTTGCCGGCGAGGACAATCCCGCCGAAGGCGGCCATCAGCCCGGAGATCGTGAAGACGAGGATCCGTATCCGCGGCACGTTGATGCCGGCGCGACGCGCGGCCTCCGCGTTGCCGCCGACCGCGTACACATGCCGGCCGAACGTCGTCCGCTTCGCGATATAGGTCCAGAAGATGAGCAGGCCGATGATCTCGAGGCCTGCGAGCGGCACGCCGCGGTCGTGGTTGCAGATCGCGACGACGAGGAAGGTCAGCGCCGGGACGGCGACGAGCTTGCCGATGAAGAGCGCTGGGTACTCGATCGCGACGCCCGCGCGGCGGCGGCCGAACAGCGAGCCGATTCGTGCTCCGATGTACAGCACGCTGATCACGCCCGCGATCGCCCAGCTTCCGTCCTTCGAGAAGAAGTACGACGCCGTGTAGTTGATCCAACGGTTGCTGATGATGATCGGGCCGTTCGCTCCGAGCGTGATCTGGATTGCGCCCTGCCACGCGAGCAGCCCGGCGAGCGTGACGACGAATGCGGGGACGCCGATCAGCGCGACGAACGAGCCCTGGAACGCGCCGATCGCGCAGCCGAGGAGCAGAGCGACCACGATCGGCCAGATTCCCGGCAAGGTGTGCCCGGGTGCTTGGAGCTCCGCGGCCGCGACGCCGCAGATGCCGCTCAGGTACGCGATCGAGAGGTCGATCTCGCCGAGGAGAAGGACGAACACGACGCCGTACGCGAGCATCGTCGTGCCGGCCATCTGCACGATGATGTTGTTGAGGTTCACCGCAGTGAAGAAGTTCGGAGCGGTGAACGCGAAGACCAGGACGATGATCGTCAGCCCGACGATCACCGGGGCGCTACCGAGGTTCCCGCCCTTGAAGTCTTCCCAGGCGCGCGTGCGAAGCGACTCGTGCGGCAGCGCTGTGTCGATAGCTGTGCTCTGAGTGCTCATCCGGTGATCCCCGCGACCTTGGTTGGCCTGCCGGCGGTGATGGCATGGACGACTTCCTCCTGCGTCGTCGACCGCCGGTCATACTCGCCCGCGTTGCGCCCGAGGCGCAGTACGAGGATGCGGTCGGCCGCGGCGAACACGTCGTGGAGGTTGTGCGAGATCAGAATGACGGCAAGGCCCTGCTCGCCCAGCCGCTTGACGAGCTCGAGCACCTGCTCCGTCTGCGCGACGCCCAGCGCGGCGGTCGGCTCGTCGAGGATCACGAGCTTCGAATTCCACATGACTGCACGCGCGACGGCCACCGACTGGCGCTGACCGCCCGAAAGCGTCGCGACCGCCTGCCGCACCGAGCGGATCGTCGTCACCGCTAGGCCCTTTAGTGTCTCCACGGTGCGCTGCTCCATCACCGGTTCCCGGAGCCGCTGGAAGAAGTCATGCGCCTCGCGGCCGAGGTACATGTTCTGCACGACGTCGAGGTTGTCGCAGAGCGCGAGGTCCTGGTACACGACTTCGATTCCGAGCCGCACTGCATCCTTCGGCCCCGCGATGTGAACCGGGTGGCCCTCGAAGATGATGTCGCCCTCGTCGGCCTGGTGCGCGCCGGCGACCGTCTTGATCAGCGTCGATTTGCCCGCGCCGTTGTCTCCGACGAGCGCCAGCACCTCGCCCTTGTTCACGGTCAAGTCGACATCGGTGAGCGCGTTCACCGACCCGAAGGCCTTGGAGATCCCGCGGAGCTCGAGGACTGGTGTGGCGGCGGGCATGTGTGCGCAGGTTCCTAGCACAGCTGGGGCGCCCCGTGTGAGGCGCCCCAGCCGTTCACTCGTCGATTACTTGCAGTACTTCGTGTACGCGCCGTTGCAGATGTCGCTCTTCTTGAGGAAACCGGACGTGTAGATCTGCGTCCAGTTCGCCTTCGTCAGCGCGACCGGCGGGATGATGTACGAAGGCTCCTTCGCCTTGCCGTTCGGAACCGAGCCCGTCGTGGTCAACGGCTGCTTCTTCAGCAGCTCGACGGCGTCCTTCGCGGCTGCCTTCGCCAGGATCCGCGTGTCCTTCCAGACCGTCATCGACTGCCAACCGGCGATGATGTACTGGAGGCCTTGCGGCGTTGCGTCCTGACCCGTGAGCGGGAGGGGGCCGACGTGATGCGCCTTCTCGACAGCGACGACCGAGCTTGCCATGCCGTCGTTTGCGGAGACCACCGCGTCGATCTTGTTACCCGTCTTCACGAGCATCTGCGCGAAGATCGTGCCGGCCTTCTGGTTGTCCCAGCCGGGCACGAACTGATCCGGCCCCTTCTTGAAGGTGCCATTGGCGTAGAGCGGCTTCAGGATCGAGTCGTACCCGCCCTTGAAGAGGAACGAGTTCGCGTCGGTGCTGCCGCCGTTCAGCTCTGCGACCACGGGGTGCTTCGAGTACTTCCCGTTCGCCTTCAGCGCGGCGACGATGCCCTGGCCCTGCAGCACGCCGACCTGCTTACCGTCGAACGAGACGTAGATCGAGGCGACGCCGCCAATGGTCTGGCGGTCGTAGTCGATCGAGGGAACGCCCTTCGCCTTCGCCTGCTTCTCGATGGCAGACGCCGAGCCTGCATCGAGTGCGACCTCGATGAGGACCTTCGCGCCGTTGCCGAGGCACTGGCTCGCCTGCGTCTTCTGCGTCTGCGCGTCGTTGTTCGCGTTGTAGAACTGCGACGTGACGCCTGCAGCCGTCAGGGCCGCCTTGAGCGCCGGTGCGTCGTAGTGCACCCAGCGAACCGACGTTGCGGTGTCGGGCATCAGCACGCAGACCTGACCGCCGGCGGCGGTCTTGCCCGAGCTTGCCGTTGCTCCACCGACGACGACCACCGCTGCGATCACGGCACAAAGGCCGAGGACCGCGGCGGATCTCCCTACAAGCTTCATCACCCTCATTTCCTCCTCCATGGGGACCAAAGTCTCGGAACGAAGCCGATACTACGCCCCTTTTCGCGTGAGTTGTAGGGTCGTTGTGTGAAGACGAGTCTCGGAATCTGGGCGTTCGGATCCATGTCGACGCGCTTTGTCCCCGGCGGCTACCAGCCGCAGTGGGCGGGCGAACCGGTCGCGCACAAGGTCCGCCGCGCGGTCGAGGGCCTCGGCGATCTCATCGACGGCTACGAGTTCCACTATCCGCAGGAGCTTTCGCCCGCGAACCTCGATGACGTCCGCGAGGCGCTCGGCGGGCACGACGTCTACTGCCTTGCGAGCGGTCTTCATCTCGACGCGACGTTCGGCAAGGGCGCTTTCTGCTCGCCCGACGATGGGATCCGAAGCGACGCTCTGACTCGGACGAAGGAGGCGATCTCGTTCGCCGGCGAGCTCGGAGCGCACTTCATCATCTGGCCGGGGATCGAGGGCTACAACTACCCCTTCCAGACCGCGTACGGCGACGCGTGGTCGCGCTTCGTCGACGGCGTGGGCGAAGCGGCGAGCCACGCGAAAGAGCACGGCGTCACCGTCTTCCTCGAGCACAAGAACTCCGAGCCGGCGATGAAGATTCTCATGCGCAACGTCGGCATGACGCTGCACGTCATCCACACGCTGCGTCGCCACGGCCTCGACAACGTCAAGGTCAACATGGACTGGCAGCACCTGATCATGAACGGCGAGAACCTCGCCGAGTACGCGGGCCTGCTCGCGACGGAAGGATTGCTCGGCCATCAGCATGCGAACTCCGGCTGGGGCACGTTCGACGACGACAACATGGTCGGGACGACGGCGTTCATGGAGACGCTCGAGCTCGCGCTCGAGCTGCGCAAGGTCGGCTACGGCGACGGCGGCGAGCGACTCGGCTTCGATCTGTACCCGTACACCGAGGACGCTGTCGCCGCCGTGCGGCGGTCGGTCCTCCAGTGGCGCTTCATCGACGGCGTCGCGTCGCGCATCGACGGCCCCGAGCTTGCGAAGGCGCAGCAGCAGAAGGATGCGGTCCGCGCATACGAGCTCGTCTACGCAGCGCTCGGTGCGTAACCAAGACGCGCTGATCGGGCTGGACGTCGGCACGTCCGGCGTCAAGGCGGTCGCGCTCTCGCCTGGCGGCGAGTTGCTCGCGACCGCCGACGAGAGCTATCCGCTGTCGACGCCGCAGCCCGGCTGGTCCGAGCAGGACCCCGAACACTGGTGGAGTGCGGCGCAGGCCTGCCTCGCGCGCCTGCCGGTCGGTCACATGGGCTTCGCGGGACAGATGCACGGGCTCGTCGTGCTCGGCGACGACGATCGCGTGCTGCGGCCGGCGATCCTGTGGAACGACCAGCGCACCGCAGCGGAGTGTGCCGAGATCGAGGAACGCGTCGGCCTCGAGCGCCTGATTGCGCTCACGGGCAACCGCGCGCTGACCGGCTTCACCGCGCCCAAGCTTCTCTGGCTGCGCCGGCACGAGCCCGACGTCTTTGCGCGCATCGCGCAGGTGCTGCTGCCGAAGGACTATGTCCGCTTTCGCTTGACAGGCGAGCGAGCGATCGACGTCGCGGATGCGTCGGGCACGTTGCTCTTCGACGTCGCGCGCCGGCGCTGGTCGGACGAGGTGTGCGGCGCGCTCGACATACCCGGCGCATGGCTGCCTACGGCGCACGAGTCGACGGAGATCGCCGGCGCGGGCGACCAGGCGGCGGCTGCGCTCGGCGTCGGCATCGCCGCGACCGGCCCGCTCTCGGTCGTGCTCGGGACCTCCGGCGTCGTCTTCGCCGTGCTGCCCGCCTACGCGGCTGAGCCGCAGGCGCGGGTGCACGTGTTCTGCCACGCGGTGCCCGGCATGTGGCACGCGATGGGGGTGATGCTCAGCGCGGCGGGCTCGGCGGCGTGGCTGCGCGGCGTGCTCGCCGCGGATTACGCACAGCTCGATGCCGAGGCGGAGCGCTGGGGCCCGGGTGTCGACGGCCTGCTCTTCGCGCCGTACCTCGCGGGCGAGCGGACGCCGCACGCCGACCCCGACGTGCGCGGCGCGTTCACCGGCTTGTCGTTGCACCACGATCGCGGCGCTCTCTGGCGCGCGATGCTCGAAGGCGTCGCGTTCGGTCTGCGCGACTCGCTCGAGCTGCTGCGCTCGCTCGGCGTCGAGCCCGTGACCGCTCGGGTCTCGGGCGGCGGGGCGCGCAGCGCGCTCTGGCTGCGCATCGTCGCGTCGGTCCTCGGCTTGCCCCTCGAGCTGACCGCATCGCCCGAGGGCTCCGCCTTCGGCGCGGCGCTCCTTGCCGGCGTGCGCGCCGGGACCTTTGCCGACGCGCAGGACGCCGTCGCGCGTTGTGTGCGTGTAACCGGCCGCGTCGAGCCCGAATGGAACTACGACGATGCGTACGACCGCTTTCGACTGCTCTATCCCACGCTGAAGGAGATGCGATGAATCTGCAAGGCAAGACCGCTGTGATCACCGGCGCGAGCGGCGGCATCGGCGCCGCGATCGCGCGCATGCTGAACGTGCGGGGCGTCAATCTCGGGCTCGCGTCGCGCCGCGGCGACAACCTGGGCTTCGGCGACGCGGTCGCGCACGAGTGCGACGTCCGCGATCTCGACGCGCTGACGCGGCTGTGCGACGAGACCGCCGACCGCTTCGGCGGCATCGACATCGTCGTCGCGAACGCCGGCGTCGGCGCGTACGGCCCGTTTCTCGACCTCTCGCGCGAGCATCTCGACGAGATGCTCGACGTCAATCTCAAGGGAACGGTCTACGCGATTCGCGCCGCGCTGCCGCACATGCTCGGGCGTCAGGGCGACGTGATCACGCTCGCGTCGGAGGCCGGCCGGCGCGGGCTTCCGTACGAGGCGGTGTACTGCGCGTCGAAGTTCGGGCAGGTCGGGCTGACGCGTGCGCTCGACCACGAGCTCCGCGAGCAGGGCATCCGCTGCACGAACGTGTGTCCCGGCGGCGTCGCGACCGACTTCGCGCTCGAGGAAGGACGCGGGCGGACGCCGGACGCGCTGCCCGGGATGATGACCGCCGACGACGTCGCCGAAGTCGTCGTCTTCGTCCTCGAGCGTCCCCGTCACCTGCGCATCCTCGAGACGGCGATGCGCCCCGTCACCGAGGCGAGCTGGGGCTAGGCGCGGTAGCAGCTACGGTCAAGAGAGTGTCACGGCATCCGCACGATGCGCGGAGCGATGCGGCACCGCTCGTGACACTTCCGTTTGGGTAGCTGCTACCGGCCTGTGGAGAAACCGGCGAGCGCAGCGTCGACGAGCCGCGGCAGGCTCGCGACGTCGTAACCGCCTTCGAGCACGGCGGCGACGCGCGGCGCGAGCGTGGTGCAGCGGTGCGCGAGCTCGCGGAATCCGTCGTCGCTGACGCGCATCATGGCCATCGGATCGTCGGCGTGCGCGTCGAAGCCGGCGGAGACGAGCACGAGCTCGGGGTCGAAGCGCGCGACGGCGGGCGCGACCGTGTGGTCGAATGCGTGCAGGTACTCCTCGTCGCCGGATCCGGCCGACATCGGGATGTTGAGCGTCGTCTCGCGCTGCTCCTCCGGGCCGCCGCTGCCCGGATAGTACGGCCACTGGTGCAGCGAGACGAAGAGCACCGAGTCGTCGTCCCAGAAGATCGCCTGCGTGCCGTTTCCGTGGTGCACGTCGAAGTCGACGATCGCGACGCGCTTCGCGCCTGAGGCACGTGCAGCGATCGCGACGTTGTTGAAGATGCAGAAGCCCATCGCGCGGTCGGGCGGCGCGTGATGGCCGGGGGGACGCACGAGCGCGAACCCACCGCGCTGCACAGCCTCGATCGCCGTCCCCGCGGCGAGGCATGCCGCCTCGTACGTCGTTTCGGTCGCGGGTGTGTCGGCGTCGAGCCACGTCGGGCCGGTGATGGCGCGCACGTTTGCAACATGTTCCGGAGTGTGCGCGAGCAGCAGCTCGTCCTCACTCGCGGCGCGGCCCTCGCCCGCGGCCGGGAAGTGCTCGAGCAGCACCGCGAGCCGCTCTTGGCGTTCCGGATGGTTGCCGGTCGGGTGCAGGCGCGCGAGCGCCGGGTGTGTCAGGACGTCGATCGGACGATCTCGGCGAGCTCGTCGAGGCTCTTGTCGCCTTGCGCGCGGCCGACGAGGTAGCAGAGCAGCGGCGCGTTCGTGCGGTCGCCGCTCTCGTGCGCGGCGATGCGCGCGAGGTCGAGCAGCGTCGTCTGTTCCGCCTCGTTCAACTCGTCGGCGCCGAGCGCGTCGGCCTGGCGCGTGATCCATTCGTTCATGCGAGAGAGGCTAGACGTTCGGCGAGCCCGTTCAGCCCGAGCTCCCTCGCGTAGGCGGCGCCCTCGTCCCAGGTCGGCTTCTGCGACTCGAGCGGCGGGAGCGGAGCGGAGGCGTCCATGGTCGCGATGCGGCGGAAGAGCCGGAGGTCGTCGGCCTCGGTCGCGAAGCGGCCGTCGGCGAGCACCGCCTCGAGCGTGCCGTACTGCCGAAGCACCTCGGCTGCCTTCTTCGGGCCGATCCCGCGCGCGCCGGGCAGCTTGTCGGACGGGTCGCCGCGCAGCGCGATGAGGTCGGGGACCTGCTCCGGCTCGACGCCGTAGCGCTCGCGCACGCCTGCCGGGTCGATGCGCGCTATCTCGCTCACGCCGCGCGTCGGCTGCAGGATCGTGACCCGGTCGCTCACGAGCTGGAACGCGTCGCGATCCGAGGTCGCGACGAGGACGTCTCCCTTCCACGTCTTCGCGGCGGCGGCGAGGAAGTCGTCCGCCTCGTAGCCGTCCGCCTTCGCAACCGCGAGGCCGCACGCCGCGACGACGTCGGGGAGCAGGTCGAGCTGGTCGACGATCGAGTCCTCGAAGATGCGTCCGGACTGGTACGGCTCGTACTCCTCGTGCCGGTACGTCGGCTCGGTCAGCGTGTCCCAGCCGACGAGCACTGCGTCGGGCTTCTCCGCCTGCCACAGGCGCGTCAGCATGTTCATGAAGCCGACGACCGCGTTGAGGCGGATCGACTTCGGCAGGCCGTGGTACGCGCGGTGCGCGAACGAGTCGCCGTCGACAGCGAGCAGCGTGCTCACAAGGACGCTTCGAGCTCGGCGATGCGCGCCATGAGCCGGTCGGTCGCCTCGGGTGCGGCTTCGGCGACGTCGCGCCCGCGCAGGTCGTCGATCTCGACGGGCGCGCCGTACGCGACGCTCAACCGGCCGAGACGCGTCAGCTTGTCCGTCCCGCGCACCGCGGCGGGCACGAGCGGCACGCCTGCTTCGAGCGCGATGCGCGCGGCACCCGAGCGCGGCCGCGCCTCGAACTTCTTGATGAGTCCCTTCGTGCGCCGCGTCCCTTCCGGGAACATCACGACGACGTTTCCCTCGCGTGCGAGCCGCACTGCCGTGTCGATCGCCTCCGTGTCGTGCTGGCCGCGGCGAACGGGGAACGCGCCGGCGGCGCCGATGAGCTTGCCGAGCGGGAACCAGTAGAGCTCCGACTTCGCCATGAAGCGAAAGAAGCGGCGCGGCCACAGCGGCATGGCGAGCGGCCACGGGTCGAAGCTCGACACGTGGTTGCACGCGAGCACGCACCCGCCCGTGGGTATGTTCTCGCGCCCGCGCGCGTGTAACCGGTAGAGCCCGTGGAGAACCGGCCAGCTGAGCGCGGCTATGACGTTGTAAGCAGGACTGGGCCTCACGCTAAGGTGAATCTATGGCCAAGACCCTCGTAATCGCAGAGAAACCGTCCGTCGGGCGCGACCTCGCGTCGGCGCTGCCGGGCACGTTTGCGAAGTCGGAGGGCCTCCTCGAGTCGGACGATTACGTCATCACGTGGGCCGTCGGCCACCTCGTCCAGCTGGCCGATCCCGAGGAGTACGACGAGGCGTTCAAGAAGTGGAAGATGGCCGACCTGCCGATCGTGCCGGACGAGTTCCACCTCGTTCCACGCGATGCGAAGTCGAAGAAGCAGCTCAACCTCATCCTCAAGCAGCTCAAGCGCGAGGACGTCGACCGCATCATCAACGCCTGCGACGCCGGGCGCGAGGGCGAGCTCATCTTCGCGTACATCTACGAGATGTACCGCACCGGGCTGAAGAAGAAGGACGGCGACCCGAAGCCGGTGCAGCGGCTGTGGATCTCCTCGATGACGAAGCAGGCGATCCGCGACGGTTTCGAGAAGCTCCGCCCGGCCGAGCAGATGGATTCGCTCGAGCAGGCGGCGCGCTCGCGCTCGGAGGCCGACTGGATCGTCGGCATGAACGCGACGCGCGCGGCGACGATCCGCGGGCGCGCGTGGGTCGGCGGCGTCGTGTCGCTCGGCCGCGTGCAGACCCCGACGCTCGCGATGCTCGTGAAGCGCGAGCGCGAGATCCAGGCCTTCGTCGCCGAGCCGTACTGGCTCGTGCACGCGGCGTTCCAGCCGCCGTATCAGGGCCTTTGGTTCGAGGGCGAGGAGACGCGCATCAAGCAGGTTGAGCGCGCGGACGAGATCGTCGCGAAGGTCACCGGCAAGGACGGAACGATCACGAAGGTCGAGCGCAAGGAGCAGTCCGAGCGCGCCCCGCTCCTCTACGACCTCACCTCGTTGCAGCGCGACGCAAACCGCCGCTTCGGGTTCAGCGCGCGCCGCACGCTGCAGGCTGCGCAGTCGCTGTACGAAGGGAAGAAGGCGATCACGTACCCGCGCACGTCGTCGCGCTTCCTGTCCGGCGACATGGTGCCGCAGCTGAAGACGGTCGCCTCGAGCCTGCAGGACATCCCCGACTACCGCGAGGCGGCGACGTTCGTGATGCGTCTCGACCAGTTGCCGCTCGGGCGCGTCATCAACGACGCGAAGGTCACCGACCACCACGCGATCATCCCCACCGACATTCCGCACGACGTCGAGGCGTTCTCGCCCGACGAGCGCCGCGTGTTCGATCTCGTTGCGCGGCGCTTCCTCGCCGTCTTCCATCCGCCGGCGCGGTATGCGCGCACGACCATCGTCACCGAGGTCGAGAGCGAGAGCTTCCGCACGCGCGGGAAGATCACGCTCGAGGCCGGGTGGCGCGGCGTCTACGGGCTCGAGACCGAGGCGGAGAAGCAGTCGGAGGAAGAGGACGGCGAGGGCGGCGAGCTGCCGGCGCTCGAGGAGGGCCAGACGGTGCGCTGTCTCGGCGCCGAGCGCGAGGACAAGATGACGAAGGCGCCGCCGCGCTACACCGAGGCGACGCTGCTCTCGGCGATGGAGACCGCGGGCAAGCTCATCGACGACGAGGAGCTGCGCGAGGCGATGAAGGAGTCGGGCCTCGGCACGCCGGCGACACGCGCGGAGATTATCGAGACGCTCATCCGCCGCGAGTACATCGAGCGTGTCGGCCGCGACCTGCAGCCGACGCCGAAGGGGCTGCAGGTGATCACGATGCTCGAGGAGCACAAGATCACGTCGCCCGAGCTGACCGGCGACTGGGAGAAGAAGCTCTCCGACATCGAGCACGGCACAGGAGATCGCTCCAAGTTCATCAAGGAGATCGCGAAGTTCACTGGCGAGATCGTCCAGCAGATCGAGGCGCTCGACAAAGAGAAGCTGCGCCCCGAGCGCGTCGAGCTCGGCCTCTGCCCGCGCTGCGGCGCAGAGACGGGGGAGATCATCCGCGAGAACTCGCGCGCCTACGGCTGCACGAGCTGGAAGAACCGCGAGGAGACCGGCTGCGGCTTCGTCGTCTGGAAGCGCGTCGCCGGCCGCACGCTGACGCCGGAGATCGCCCGTCAGCTGATCGAAGAGGGCAAGACCCGCGAGGTCCTCGCCGGCTTCCGGTCGAAGGCGGGCAAACCATTCCGTGCGCGGCTCGTCCTAAACGAGGAAGGCAAGGTCGAGTTCGACTTCCCCGTGCGGGCGCAGAAGAAGGAAGAGGAAGCGGCCGCCGCGGCGGAATAGCAGGACACGTCCACCCGTTCCCCCTGGCAAGCAGAGGACTTCCCTCTTAGAGTGAGAAGGACATTCTTCTCTTCACGACGCAGGATCCGAAAGGACTGAGCCGACCCTGACGCAGAACCAGCTCAACGAGTTGCTCGAGACGGATCAGGCGAAGGCCCTCGTGGAGGGCGCGGAGGAGCGCGGCTACATCGAGACGGCCGAGCTCGAGGCGTTCACGCTCGAGCACGATCTGAACGACGAGGAGATCGAGGAGCTGACCCGCGAGCTCGAGCGGATCGGCCTGGAGATCGGCGCGCCCGCGAACGCGTCGGCTGCCGCCGAGGCCGAGAAGGCGGCGGCGGAGGCGGAGGCGGCGGAGATCAAGGCGGCGGCGGCGGTGTCGGGCGCGGCCGACAGCCTGCAGCTGTTCCTCGCCGACGTCGGCAAGCACAAACTGCTCACCGCGGCGCAGGAAGTGATGCTCGCGAAGCGGATCGAGCGCGGCGACCCGACGGCGAAGCGGCACATGATCGAGTCGAACCTGCGTCTCGTCGTGTCGATCGCGAAGGGCTACCGCGGGCTCGGCGTTCCGTTCCTCGACCTCATCCAGGAGGGGACGCTCGGCCTCAACCGCGCGGTCGAGAAGTTCGACTGGCGCCGCGGCTACAAGTTCTCGACGTACGCGACCTGGTGGATCCGCCAGTCGGTGCAGCGCGCGGTCGCGAACCATGCGCGCACGATCCGCGTTCCCGTCCATGTCGTCGAGCGCCAGCAGAAGCTGACGCGTGCCGCGCGCCGGCTCGAGGTCGAGCTCGGCCGCGAGGCGACGAAGGCCGAGCTCGCCGAGGCGACCGGCCTGCCGATGCAGCACGTCGACGAGGCGCTCGCCGCCGCGCACGCGTCGGTTTCGCTCAACCAGACCGTCGGCGCCGACGACGAGGGCGAGCTCGGCGATCTGTTCGCCGACCGCGAGGC
>Ga0070730_10003551_pt1 | contig 13934 bp, 15 predicted proteins | sample Coa_R1_3_FD_66447 | JGI IMG/M metagenome (GOLD analysis project Ga0070730, IMG submission 66447) | Surface soil microbial communities from Centralia Pennsylvania, which are recovering from an underground coalmine fire - Coalmine... | ecosystem: Environmental > Terrestrial > Soil > Unclassified ...
GAGAAATTTCTCCGCCAGGCCGCCAATGCCGGCGCGCTGCAGCACCGCCGACAGCGCCGCCAGCTGCTCGTCGGCCGAAAACACCGGGCTGCGAACCAGCCGCAGCAGGTCAGGGCTCTCAGCAATCAGCCCGTCGAAACGGTCCAGCCCCGCCTTGACCAAATCGATCGAATTCGCCTCCCGCGCCAGCTCAAACAAAGCCGTCGCATAGCGACCCGCCATGCCCGATACAATGGTCTCTGCTGCCGCCACCGTGCTGAACCCCTGATCTTCTACTCCGCGGCATCCAGGGCGATCTTCGCATGACCTCCATTCAGCCTTGAGCGGACGTCTCTAATGCCGTGAGAAAGCAGCGCGTTTCTCACGTCGCTGCCGCCTGCGTCTTTGAGAATTCTCTCGGCGACAGCAACGGCCGCGTCCGCCGCGGCTCCACGGACGTCGGCGAGCGCCTGCGCCTCGGCCTGGGCGATTTTCATCTCCGCTAACCTGGTACGGCGCGCGACCAAATCCTCCATGCGTAGCTTTGCTTCGGCGGCGAGACCCTCCGCCTCGGCTTTGGCGCTGGCGATAACGGCCTCGGCCTCGCCTTCGGCGGCAAGCGCATTGCGCTGCACTTCGCTCAGCAACGCTTGGGCGTCCTCTCGCAGTCGAACCGCTTCGTGCAGTTCGCCCTTGATGCGGGCCTGATGCCGGTCGAGCCTGTCGACGACCTTGCGATGGGCGCCGAGATAGACGAGCACCCCGAGGAAGCAGACAAACGCCAAAGCAACCCAAGCTTCAGGACCGGGCATGGACAGAACCTCCGGGCTTGCGTGTTTCGGCCATGGCGACGGCAACATCGGGTCCGGTGGGCGTTTTGCCGGTGAGCCGCTGCACGATGGCCGGAGCGAGCTCTGCCGCGACAGTCCAGACATTGCCCATGGCGGTGCTACGTGCCGCATCGATGGAGCTATTGGCAGCGCCGAGTCGTTCGCGCAATCGCGCCGCGAGGCGCTCGCCGGCCTCGTGATCGGCGGCGACGAGCCGCTCGCGTTCACGGCTGGCCAGCGTCTGCGCGCGGCTGCGCGCGGCCGCGAGGGCCCGGTCGCGGGCGGCATGGGCGGCGTCCGCCTGCTCCTTCAGGCTCTGAGCGGCGGCGACATGCTCGGCAATTCGTTTGCTGCGCTCCGCCATGATCGCGCCGATGCGCGGCAGGGCTATTCTGGACATCAGCACATATAGCAGCACGAAAGTCAGTCCGAGCCAGAACAGCTGCGAAGCGAAGTTTTCCGTCTGAAACGGCGGAAACGACGGCTGGCCCGCCACAGCCCCGGTATGAGCAGTCGTCTCAGCCATGGTGTCCTCGTCAGATTCCGAACAAGAGCAAAAGCGCGATCAGCAGCGAAAAGATGCCGAGCGCCTCGGTGATGGCAAAGCCGAAAATCAGATTGCCGAACTGGCCCTGCGCCGCCGAAGGGTTACGCAGCGCGGCCGCCAGATAATTGCCGAAAATAATTCCGACGCCGACGCCGGCACCCCCCATGCCGATGCAGGCGATGCCGGCTCCGATATATTTCGCGGCAGTCGGGTCCATGAGCAGCTCCTTTCCCGTTCACAAGCAACGGGCTCTCAATGGCCCGGGTGTATTGCATCGTTGAGATAGATGCAGGTGAGAATGGCGAACACGTAGGCCTGCAGAAACGCGACCAAGATTTCGAGCGCGATCAGCATCACGACCATGAGGAACGGTAAGATCGCGCCGAACCAGCCGAGCAGACCCCATCCGGCCAGCATGGTGATGAAGCCGGCAAATACCTGCAGCGTTATATGGCCGGCCAGCATGTTGGCGAAGAGACGCACGCTGTGCGAGATCGGTCGCGACAGAAACGACAAAATCTCGATCGCTACGATCGCCGGAAGGATGTAGACCGGCACTCCCTTGGGCACGAACAACCGCAAAAAGCGCACGCCGTTCCGCCACAGGCCGTAGCCGACGACGATGAAGAACACCAGCAGCGCCAGCGTCGCCGTGATGACGATTTGGCTGGTAACAGTAAACGAATAGGGAATGAGCCCTATAAAGTTGGCGGTCAGGACGAACATGAACAGGGTGAACACGAAAGGAAAGAATCTCATTCCTTCCGGCCCGGTCGAGCTGCGCAACGTGTTGGCGACAAACTCGTAGGACAGTTCGGCGGCCGATTGCAGCCGCCCTGGGATAATGGCCCGCGACGCGGTTCCGCCGATCAAAAGCATCGAAACGAGCGCGACTGTGGCCAGCATGTACAAGGCAGAGTTGGTGAACGCGATTTCGTGGCCGGCGATCGTGCCAAAGGGGAAATAATTCTTGATCTGAAATTGATGGATCGGATCCATCATGAAGCCCTCCGGCGCAGCGTGCCGGTCGCAGCCGGCCGTTGCGCCGCTGTCGTGCCGAGATCCGTGCCGATCTTGCGCTCGCCGAGCAGCGCAAGCGTATGGCGTGCGATCATCAGTTCTTCATCGGTTGGAATGACGAAAAGCCCGATCCGGCTCGTCGGCTTCGCAATCGCAAACTGGCCCGTCTCATTGGCCTGCGGGTCCAATATGGCGCCGAGCCAGCCAAGTCTTTCGACGATGCGAGATCGCATGGAGGCCGAGTTCTCACCGATGCCAGCGGTAAAGACGAAGGCGTCGAGGCCGCCAAGCGCTGCCGCGAGCTGACCTGCATAGAGGCCCACTCGGTAGGCGAAATACTCCAAGGCAAAGCGCGCGCGCGGGTCCGGGCTGTTATCGAGTTCGCGGACGTCGCTGCTCAGCCCCGAAAGCCCGATCAGACCGCAGGCGCCGTAGAGCAGGGATCGCACCTCTTCGCTGCTCATCTTCGCTTGATCGATGAGGTAAAGCACGACTCCAGGATCTATCTGACCCGAGCGTGTGCCCATCGGCAATCCATCCAGCGCCGTGAAGCCCATCGTGCTTTCGACGCTGCGGCCGTTCGACAATGCGCACATCGAGGCCCCGCTGCCCAGGTGGCCTACGATCACTCGACCGTCGGCGATACCCGGAGCGACCGATCGCAGATGCGACGCAACGTATTCGTATGACAGCCCGTGGAATCCATAACGGCGGACCCCGTCGCGGTAGAAGTGCTCCGGAATTGCGTAATGATCGGCGACCGGATCATGTCCGCGATGAAACGCGGTGTCGAAGCAGGCGATTTGCGGCAGATCCGGATACTGCGCAAGCAGGGCGCGGATCGGCGCCAGATTGTTGGGTTGGTGAAGCGGCGCGAGCGATACGTAACTTTCGAGCCGGTCAACCACCTCGGCGTCGATCAACATGGGCTGATGGTATTCGGGGCCGCCGTGGACGACGCGATGCCCGACCGCGATCGGTTCAAGATTATGTGCGTCGCGCAGCCACGCTCCGGCGGTTCTTAAAGCGGCCGCGACGTCCGGGACCTGCTCCGGAGCATAGACTTGCTCGATCAGCGATTTTCCATCGGTGTCCTGAGCGCGTAGTTTCGGCCGGGTCCGAATGCCCTCCATCTGACCCTTGACCAGCCGTCTGAGACCGCGGCCTTCAATGGCAAACACCTGAAATTTGACGCTCGAAGATCCGGCATTGACGACCAGGACTGTTTCCATGCTCATACCGTCGGTAAAGGCGCCTTCCGTCGTCGCGCGTCCACGTAGAGAGATGCAGCTGCGCAAGAGGCCATCCGGGCGCGCACCGAATCGGCGCGCGATGTCAGGATGATCGGCACGCGTGCGCCAAGCACGACGCCGGCGGAGTCCGCTCGCGCCAGAAATGACAGGTTCTTCGCCAGCATGTTGCCGGCTTCCAAATCCGGCACCACGAGAATTTGCGCGCGACCGGCGACCTCGGATTTGATGCCTTTGATGCGCGCCGCCTCGGGGGAGATGGCGTTGTCGAACGCGAGCGGCCCATCCAGGAGCGCGCCGGTGATCTGGCCGCGCTCGGCCATCTTGCAAAGTGCGGCAGCCTCGATAGTCGAGGGAATCTTCGATGTCACGTTCTCGACCGCCGAAAGGATCGCGACCCGAGGCGTGCCGAGGCCGACCTGGGTGAAGAAATCGACCGCGTTCTGAACAATATCGCGCTTGGTGTCGAGATCCGGAAAGATATTGATGGCAGCGTCGGTGATGAACAGGGTTTCCGGATGGTGCGGCACGTCCATGATGAAGACGTGGCTAATTCGTCTTGCGGTGCGCAATCCGGTTTTGCTGGAGGTGACCTCGCGCATCAGTTCGTCGGTGTGCAGGCTGCCCTTCATGAGAAGCTCGGCCTTGCCTTCGTGGATGAGGGCAACTGCCTTCGCGGCCGCCGCCTCGGGTTCGGGCACGTCGACGATTTGGTGACCGTCGAGGTCGAGCCCGTGTTTGCGGGCGATTGCAGAAATGGCAGCGGCGGATCCAACAAGGATCGGCCGGATTATGCCGGCTTCCGCCGCCTCCAACGGACCGCGTAGCGCCGTCTCTTCGCAGGGATAGGCAACCACCGTGTTCGGCGGCCTCAGCTGCTTGGCTCGAGCTATGAGCCGCTCGTATTTCGAAACGGGCAGGTCACCCACGGGAGCAAGCGCCGCGATACTGCCGATCTCGCCACTGTCTTCGCCGAGCATGATTGAGCCTCCATCGGCTGAGCAATTCAGCACGTCTAGGCTGCGATTTCGGTCCGCTTCGGCGCGCTGCTTTCCAGGGCAGGAAGCGCTTTGCCGTCCAACTCGAACAGCCGCGTCACCTCGTCCAGCCGTTTCCGATCGTCGCCGGAAATCTCGCCTCGTGCGCCAAGCACCGTCCTGATCAATCCCAACGCCACTTTCCGTGTCTCTGCATCGGGCGGCAGCATGGATGGGATTACGGCGAGCGCCGCGTCGCTGTCGATGAGCAGAATACTGAACTGCTCGCGCACCAGCGCTTTGAAAGCGGACAGCGACATGTCGCCGTGCGCCTGTCGAATGCGCCGGACCGCCTCAAAGCCCCTTTCATCGATCGCTTTTCTGCCCATCCCGGCATAAAGGAGGGCGCGAATGACGGCTGCCGGCAGTCCGCCGACCGCAATGCGAGACTTCAGCTCGGCAATGCGCTTCGCAAGCAGCTCGCGGTGCAACAGGCTTTTGTCCGGCTTCCGCGCGGATCGCCTTGTGTCTGACTGGATACCGAGCATCGTTTGAAGAATTGGCGAGCCGTAAAACGAGATAAACGCGCTTTCCGCGATGTTCTCGGTCGCTTTTCGCCAGCCGTCGAGCGCCGCAACGATGTTGCGCGACATGGTCTGTTGAATTTTCAGGAACGGATTATCGGGCGCAACGGGCTTGCGAGCCTTGCGAACTTCCTCGGCTATTTCGCCGATCGGTGCCACCGCCGGATTCGCGTCCGAAAAAAACTGGTATTGCAGGCGCAACGGGTGGCAGCGCCACATCAAATCCGCAAATGATGAATTCATTCCGGCGCGAACAGCCGGCTGCACGAAGGCGCGGTACATGGCCAGATTGAGCTCGGACAGGCGTGCCGCAGCGGCAAACCGCCGCTCGTCGGCCAAATCGTTGCCGCCCAGCGCCCGAAGGTCGTCCAATGTCCTTGCTTCGCATCGCATCACCCAGTTTCCAGAGGCCAGCTCCGGATTGGATGTTTGCTCGGTCTTGTTTTCGATTATGGCTTCATACAAGCCCGGCGGCAGCGTATCGATGAGGTCTATGTTTGTCGAAAGTTCGCCGTGTTCTTTCTTGGCTACGCCGCCGGACACGAAAATCCCTAAATGACCGACGCTTTCGTGGATGGTGTAGACGATCGTTTGACCGTAGGAACGAATTTCATCGACGCTCTCATAGAGGTCCAGGATCCATCCAAGGGCCTGCTGCGGTGGCGTGATGTTGTCGCCCTTTGAACAAAACACGACAATGGGCGTGCGGATATTGCGTAAGTCGACCGCGACGCCGTCCGATGTGCGGATTTTTGCCGCAGAAAGGTTGTTGCCTATGAACAGTTCATCGACGATGAATTGGATTTCGTCGGCGTTCAAATTGGTATGGCCGCCCCACCAACGCTCGAAATCGAGGTAGCGGGGCGCTTCGGTGTCGACTTTCGCATAAAGATTGTACGGCTTTTGCCAGAGCGTATTTGCCGGGTTCTGATTCTCGAAGTTTTGAACCAGCCACGCACCGTCGAATTTCCCATGACCGAGATCGCTGACGAGCGCCGTGAGCCAGCTGCCGCCGAGCAATCCGCCGGTATAGCGCATGGGATTCGCGCCCCGCACGCCAGCCCAATATGAAAGCGGCGAGCCCGCTATGATGATGGGTCCGAACAGCTCCGGGCGAATTGCGGCCAGCATCATGATCGCCCAGCCGGCCTGGCAATTGCCGACCACGCACGGCTTGCCGTCGGCGTCGGGGTGCGACGAGATCACCTTCTCGAGGAAGATCGCCTCGGCGAGCGCTACGTGTTCGATGGTCTGCCCCGGCATCGGATCGGGCAGGAAGCCGACGAAATAACAGGGATGCCCGGCTGCGAAGATGACGCCGATCTCACTGTCGGCCTTGAATCCGCCGATACCGGGGCCATGCCCGGCGCGCGGGTCGACAACCACAAACGGCCGTCGCTTGAGATCGATGACGCGGCCCGGAGGAGGAATGATCCTGACCAGGCAATAATTGACTGGATGTTCGAGCGTGCGACCGTCGACAACCAACTCGGCCCCATAGTCGAGCACATGGGGCACCGTTTCGGCCAAATGCTCACGATACTGATTGCCACGCTGTCGCAGGACGTCGAGAAACAGGATGCTGCGCTGCGCGGCATCGAAAGCGTAATCGGTAAAGGACGAAACGCTATTGGGGAGCAGTGGTGCGACATCGCCCAGCGTGGGTGAAACGGCAGCTGGCGATTGCGTTTTCGCTGCATCCATCGGTGTCCGCTCCGAGGTAAGCCTCCCAGAAGACTCAGAAGGCCGTGCTGCCCCGCAGCAAAGAAACCGCTCCTATGGGCGTCCGTCCATTACGCTCCAGAATAGCGCCCCGACCCTCTCGGGTCGGCAATCAATCCTTTATATAACGCGTCCGGTTCCTCCGCCGACCGGAAGCTCCCTCCAAACTCCTGCAGTTCTTGAGTTGCGACCCGCTTGCCGTTCCGCACACTGGCCGATTGGCCGGCGTAGTCTGATCGCGCCACACCATTGCCCCCTGGGGTCGCACGGCTAAGCGATGGACGCTTTAACCCAATTCACCGATCCGGAACCGTTGAACAAAAACACGATGGACGCCCTTGTGCGCCTGTCGATACTGGCGTTGCTTGTGTACTGGGCGGCTCTTCTCATCCAACCCTTCCTGGTTCTGATCACCTGGAGCATCGTTCTGGTGATCGTGTTATATCCTGCATATTCCTTCGCCATCAGAAGGCTCCATTTGCCGCCTGCCGTCGCTGCCGGCGTCCTTGTCGTCTGCTGCTTGGTGATATTGCTTGGCCCCGCCACATGGCTGGGGTTGAGCCTGGGGACGAGTATAAGGTGGTTCGCGCAGCGGCTTGCGTCCGGCGAACTCGCGATTCCGCCGCCCTTCGAAGCGGTGAGGAAGTGGCCGCTCATCGGCGCGAAGACCTACGAGCTGTGGAGCTTGGCTTCCAGCAATTTCACCGAAGCATTCGCCAAGATCGGACCTGGATTAAGGCCGCTAAGTACGCGCCTGCTGGTTCTTGCCAGCAGCGCCGGGCTCAGCATGTTCAAGTTCATTATGTCCGTCATTATTGCGGGCTTTCTGTTCAAGCCGGGGCCGTCGATGGTGAGATCGGCCGGCGTCGTTTTTCGACGCCTTACGACCGAGCACGGCGATGAATATGTGCAGCTCGTCGGAGTAACTATAAGAAATTTGGCTCGCGGCGTGATTGGCGTCGCTCTCCTGCAGTCGCTGCTGGTGGGGATCGGCCTCATAGTGGCGGGGGTGCCGGCGGCCGGGCTCATCAGTCTGGCGGTGCTGATTCTGGCGATCATTCAGATCGGCAGTGCAATCGTCATCATCCCGCTTGTCGTCTGGAGCTTCTTTGCGATGGATACGCCCGCTGCCATTTTGTTTTCGATCTACATGGTGCCGGTCAGCCTCGTCGACAACTTGCTACGTCCGATCATCATGGCCCGGGGACTGAAGACGCCGATGCTGGTCATCTTGATCGGGCTTCTCGGCGGCGTGTGGGTGCATGGATTGATCGGCCTGTTTGTCGGGCCGATTGTGCTCGCGATTGGCTGGGAATTGGTTGGGCTTTGGATTTGGCAGCGGAGCGGTGAGAGCGATTCGGACGCCACCTTGGCGCTGAAGGAATAAACAGTACGAGCCGCGTCATCGTGCTTGGATTCGAACTCGGTCCCTCGCCTGAGCAGTTTTCGGCTGACCCCGGCCGCGAATGCTGATCCGCGCGCTGCCACCCGGTCGGATGACGACGCGCGGACCAGGGGCCTCTGTGCCGCCTCAATACGGGCAGGTACAGCCGCCGGAGTAATAGCCCGGAGAATAGTCGTAGTAGGTCGCAGCTGGAGCATAGCCGTAGTAATGCGGGTACCCATAACCATAGCCGTATCCGTACCCGTACCCGTAGTACGGGCTTGCCAGCCCATAGCCGATCGCGGCGCCGGCAAGCGCTGCAGCGCCATAGCCGTAACCGCCGTAGCCCCAGCGGCCGTAGCCGTAACCCAAGCCGCCGCGCCAGCCGGACCAACCGAGGCCGGCACGGCCAAAGCCGAGGCCTGGCCGGAAACCGAAACCTGAACCTACGCGGCCCACACCGATGCCTGGACGGCCGAAGCCGATCTGCGCCTCGGCAGCCGTCGAGGCAACCAGCGTTGCGATGGCCAGACTTGCCGTCATGAATAAAGCGCGCCTTACGTTCCCGGCCTTCAGTGTTCTGAAAATCATTTGCATGGCTCGAGCTCCTTTCTGCTGCTTTACTCTGTTTGCATGTTTGGATCGCGGCTCTTCAGTTCAACGTACCTTCGGTCCAGACACGATTGCGTGCCTGCCAAAAACTCCTCAACCCCAGCTCAGCGTCATGCCGATGTCTCCGGGTACGCCACCCGGAAAATCGACGATCTGCACCCTCAATTTGAATCCGTTCGCGCGCAAATATTTCTGCCAAAAATCGTATAGCTCTTTGGGTACTCCGGTCAGCGTGGTTTCCCAGCCGCCCTCCTGCTGGTTGATGGCACGCCCGCGGTCGGTGCAGAGCGTGTTCGGAAAACGCGCCACCTCAACCTCGCTCGCGCCGTTGTTCGCAGCTCGGTTGATGATGGCAATGGCGCGCTCGAGCCGCTCGTCGTCCGACACGCCCGAGGGCTTCGAGAGCTTCTCCATCAATGCTCTTTTTTCCGCGTCGGCCGCCACTTTTTCGCGTACCGCCGAGCTGGCTCTCTGCGCTTCCTTGAGCGCGATCTGCTGCTTGAGCTGTTTGGCGGTCGGCAACGCAATGACCTGGCTGCCAATCTTCACCTCGGTACTCAGGTTCATATCAGGCCCCGTTCGACGGTCCGAACTGCCGCCAAATCGATTTCAATGGTCGTTTTACTTCGGTGCTCCACGACGGCCGGCAGCCGGCCTAATGTCTCAGCGCGAGCTCGTATTTGCTGCGCTTGAGCGTATCGGACGGACGTTCTCCGAACCGCTTGAGATAGTCGCCGGCAAAATGCCCCAAGTTGCCAAAACCGCAGTCGATGGCGATCTCAGTCACTGAGCGGCCGATACCGCTGCTTGCAAGCATCTCCCTGGCATGCTCGAGCCGAACCTGTTTCAGAAAACACATTGGCGACTGGCCGCGACTGCTCTTGAAGTGATAAAAAATACTGCGCGCGCTGGCCGCGGTGGCGCGCGCGATATTTGCGATCGTTATTGGCTGGTTCCAGTGAGTTTCAATATACTCCTCGGCGCGCCGCACCTGCCACGTTATCGGTGGCTGCCTTGGCGGCTGGAGCGCCGGCGTTTGGCCGCGATCGGGCAGCAGAGGCACGGTGGAAAACGAATCGGACGGGTAAGAGCGCATCTCATGGTGCATCGGGCCCTCCTCATTCACGCTAACAACTTGGTTTGCGTTTCCTCTTCACTCGCGCGGCGGCGCCGATGGTCAGGTCGATGTCCCCGTTAGGCGGTCGCACGGTCGTCGCCGCTTGTCAGTTTCGTTTCCAATGAAACGATCAAGAGGGTTTGGATGTCCATTACGCCAATGCATTTGCGGCGTACTTAATTGGCTCGGGCCAATATACTATCGCATATAAAAAAACAGGTCGTCGGCGACGCACGGATGCTGGTTCGCGATTGACGCATTACCGCTGGGCGCGCGTGCAAGCCCAAGTCGCGCAAAAGCGTATCGCATGTTGCTATGATGCGTTCGCCTTTAGGCGAACGGACCAGGCGGGGAGTGTATCGGCGGGGTTGGCCAGGCGTCTTTTAGACCCGTTCGTCGGCGCGACTCTGCACTGGAGCGCGGTCAGTGAAATTGGAGCGCAAAAAAACCGGAAAGCTCAGTGGCCGCGTTTAATGCCCAATTCGTCAGCCATTCTTACCAAATCAGGCAGCCGCTTTGCGTTCAACTTGGCCATCAGCTTATGGCGATGAACTTTCACCGTGACTTCACTCAATCCCACCTCGGCGGCAATTTGCTTGTTTAGAAGTCCGGCCGTTATCAATGGTAATATCTCGCGCTCTCGCGCGCTGAGGCTTTCGTAGCGCGCAAGTAATTCACGGTTCTTTAACTCCGAATTCAGGCGCACCCGATCGGTTTCGATCGCGCCGTAAACCGCGTCCAGCAGATCTTGCTCACGAACGGGCTTTGTCAAGAATGTCACAGCGCCGGCCTTCATGGCCCGCACCGACATCGGAATATCGCCGTGCCCGGTAATTATGATTATCGGAATATTTCTTGGCCCGCGCGCCAACTCGGCTTGGACGTCCAGGCCGCTGATTTCGGGCAGCCGCACGTCAAGAATAAGGCAGTTCGGGCCGACCTCAGGCGCGCGGTTGAGAAATTCCTTGGGAGAGTCGAAGGCTTTGCATCGTAAGCCGACCGACTCGAGCAACTCCTTCAAGCCGTCTCGTACGTCTGCGCTGTCGTCGACCACAAAGACGATCGGCTCGTCGCCCGCAAGAGTACCCATGACAACCCCCGAGATTTCACTCGGCTCTCCCATTCTGGCCGGTGTTTGATCACGATGCAAGCCGAACCTGCCTTTAATCTGCATTTGAGCTATCTCCATGTGCCGGTCTCGACAAATCAGGCGGCACGCAATTGTGTAGGAGGTTTTCCCGTCCACCGTCTAAACGAATGAGTAAACGCGCTCGGATCGGCGTAGCCTAGCAGCCAAGCTATTTCGGAAATCGGCAAGCTCGGCTCTTGGAGATAGCGCTTTGCAAGCTCGCATCTGAGACCATCAAGCACGTCCACAAACGACACGCTCTCTGCAGCAAGGCGTCGCTCGAGGGTTCGGACACTGACTCCTAGGCGAGCTGCAACCTCCGATAATCGACCCTGGCCATGCGGCAGCAATGGCACCAGCGTATTTTCGACCGCCACCCGCCAGGACCTTGCCTTAACTCGTCGCTTCGAAAGCGCCTCTTCGCAGTATCTTGCCAGCAGCCTGTTCAGATAGGCGTCGGCGCTGGCTATGGGCAATCGAGCGCTCGTCGGAGCGTACTCGATCTCATCGACCTCGCTGCCGAAGACGAATTCGCAACCGAAGCATGCCGCCATATCGCCCAGTGCTTCCGTTCTGCGGTGCACGAATTTGACACGTATCGGGTTCAGGCGCTGCGCCACCAGCTGCCGGCACAGCCTCACAACCATTGTGACGAAGAACTCGATCTGGTGGCGATCGCTCAGGCGGCGCACCGCGTTGTAATGGAAAGATACGCAGATCGGGTCGCCCTCGCGGTACTTGATCAACACGCCTTCGTTTTGAATGGAGCAATACCTCTGGGTGCGCCGCAAGGCCTCGCCGAGCGAGTCGGACGACGCCTGAACGTAGTAAAGCAAACCCAACTCGCGAAGGTCTACCTTGCTGGCAAGATGAAATCCGAGAAACTCGTCCGGCAGCCGTTCAGCGACCAGATTGAGAAACGTGATTTGATTTCCGACGGCAATGCGAAACATCGGATCGTTCAGCTGCTTGAGCGATATTCCGGCGCGTTTCGCCAGCAGAGCGGCGTCTGGCAGCGAAATAATAGCGCGCGTATAGGCGGCTCGGGCTATTCCGCCGGCCGCCGTCGGTACAGCACCGATTTTATCCGCACTCTGATCTGCTTGCATTTCGTTGAACCTGTTTGGCGAGCGCGATCAAACGATTGGCGTTCGCGGTCAGGAAAAGGCGTAACTCCCCGGGCTATATGACGCGACAAGAGAACGGCGCGTTCCGGCAGAGATCCATTGCACCAGCCGGCATCGATGCGCCGAACTATGATGTTCTTGTTGAATCGTCTGATGTCGAATTCGAAAAGACACAAGCACCTCGAGCGCCTGATCGTCCAGTCCTATGTGTGGGTGCTGCGTGCGCCCAGAGCAATCGACGGCCAGAAAGTCGCATCGCTGTCGCGACACGGCCTCTATGAGGTCAGATTGCTGGAGCCGTCGGAAGTGGCGCAAGGCAACGACCTGCCATTTTGGGTGGAGCTCGTCGACAACAAACGGAATCTTTGCCTCGACAGCTATGCGGGAGACGATATCGAGGAGACCGCCATCGCGGTGGAACATCTGATTTCTCGCGCCGAACTCCTGGACCAGGGCTCCGAAAGCTAACGGTGCGCATTTGTCGGTATGCTTCGCCGATCCGGCCGATCCTGCCAGATCGCGTTGCGCCGGCGACCGGCACTGCAGTCGACATGCGAATGCCCGACACGCGCTGCGACTTTGCAGCATGGAATTAGAGCGCGGGGTCTAACGCAATTACGCTTTCGGATAATGGGGCACGCGATCGGATAGGCGATTTGCGCGCTGACGACCCAGGGGTGGCCTGCTGCGGCAGCTCGTAGCAGAAAGCGGTCCCCAGCCGATAAGGATGCCTGGAAATGCCGCGCCGCGACCGGCTATTCGAGCGCGCGGTTAAATTTGCATTTCCTGAACGGACGTTGCGGTTTGCGAGTATCGCCTATCGGCTGCGCGTGCGACCTCAAAAACGCGGAGGGACCCAGTCGAGAGCCGGCACGCTCGACAATAAAAAATGGAGTTGGCGATGATGAAGGCTGCAGTCCGGATTTTGGCGGCGGTGCTGCTGTACTTGCTCGCGGTTCCAGCATTCGCGCAGAACAGCCAACCGCTGCCTGGTGCCAGTTCGGGCCAGGGCTTGCTGAGCGGACCCCAACTGGAGGCCTTGGTCGCTCCGATCGCGCTTTATCCCGATCCTTTGCTATCGGAGATCATGATGGCGTCGACCTATCCGCTCGAGGTCGTCGCGGCGGACCGGTGGGCCAAGAGCAATGCCAACCTTCAAGGCGATCAGCTTAAAGCCGCGGTGGAGCAGCAGCCCTGGGACCAAAGCGTCAAATCATTGGTGGCGACTGCGAGCGTGCTCGACATGATGAGCACCAAGCTCGACTGGACCCAGCAGCTCGGCGATGCGGTGCTGGCGCAGCAGTCCGACGTGATGGATGCCGTTCAGCGGCTCCGCCAACGAGCTCAGAATACCGGCAAGTTGAAATCGACCCCGCAACAGACGGTCAACGCGATCCCGGCGGAGGCGGGAGCCGCGCCGGCGCCGAGCGGAGCAGCGCCGGGCGCAGGTGGAGCACCGGTGGTGCAGGGCGGCGGGCAGGTCATAGCCATTGAGCCGACCGATCCCGACACCTTGTATGTGCCGTATTACGATCCGGCCGTCGTCTACGGCGAATGGCCGTATTCGGATTACCCACCCTATTATTTCGGCTATCCCGGCTATATCGGCGCCGGCATTGTTGCGACCGGTCTTGCCTTCGGCGGTGCTTATGCGCT
>Ga0070730_10003552_pt1 | contig 13930 bp, 6 predicted proteins | sample Coa_R1_3_FD_66447 | JGI IMG/M metagenome (GOLD analysis project Ga0070730, IMG submission 66447) | Surface soil microbial communities from Centralia Pennsylvania, which are recovering from an underground coalmine fire - Coalmine... | ecosystem: Environmental > Terrestrial > Soil > Unclassified ...
CGACGATGCGCGTCTTCTCAAAGCGCTGAGCCCCTTGATCGCTAAGCGTTGTACAGATCAGGGTCTCTCGGTGCCTCCTTTGGAATTTCGGGCCGGCGAAACATGCGGCGCATGGCTGGCGCGAACCGTCAACGACCCGAGAACCGCCGTCAAGAGCGGTGTCCCGGTGCTGGTTTGTCGGCCCGGCGAGACGGCCGGCGAGTTTCTTGCCCGCCATGGAATCTCCCAGGGCCCCGTAGACCCACAACGTGGTGTGCCATTTTACTTACTGTTGGTGGGGCGTCCGGGGCCCCTCATTCCGGGTGATAGTGCCTTCTTACCCTTTGTTCTACAGTATCAACTCGATATTTTCTGGGGAGTTGGCCGGCTGTGCTTTTCCGATCCAAACACGGGACATCACGACTACCGAGCCTACGCTGACTACGCCGAGCAGGTGGTCGCGTTTGAAGAGGCCGCTACGACGCCCCGCGACAAGAACATTGCTTACTTTGCTACGCGGCACGCATTTGATACATCAACTCAACGCAGCGCCGACGAGTTGGTGACACCCCTCACGGATGGGCATTCTGGCAAACTGGCGCTTGCCGCACGGTTAGGCTTCACCCAACAGCGTTTCATGGCTGAGCAAGCCACACGCGGCACATTGGAGTATTTGCTGCGCGGCGAAGCCGAAGGCGGCCGCCCGGCCTTGCTCTTCACGGCCACACATGGGATTGGCTTCCCCGCCGACGACCCACGGCTGACTGCCCAACAGGGAGCGTTAATCTGCCAAGATTGGACCGGATTCGGAAGCATCAAACGTGAACATTGGTTTACCGGCGCCGACCTTCCAGCTCAGACTCGCGTCGCCGGGATGATTGCCGTCTGTTTTGCCTGCTACAGCATAGGCTGTCCGGCTGAGGACCAATTCGTGTTCGTGCCTGGGAACGATCGCCCAGTGATCGCTCCCTATCCCTTGGTTGCTCAGTTGCCGCAGCAATTGCTGGCGCGAGGCGCACTCGCAGTGTTGGGTCACGTGGATCGAGCCTGGGTACATTCTTTCAGCGCACCCGGCGTGCCAGCTCAAACCCAGCGTTTTGAGTCAGTGCTCGGCCAGTTAATGATCGGCAACCGCCTCGGGTTGGCGACTGACCAACTCAACATGGTGCAAGGCGCTATCGCAATGCAATTGACGGAACGGTTGGACGATGTTAGCTCAGGGGCTCAGGTCTCGCTGGCGGAGCTGAGCGCGTTGTGGGTGGCGCGTAACGACGCGCGAAATTACTCGGTGTTGGGTGATCCTGCCGTGCGGCTGCCATTTGGACCAAGGGAATGATCGTTGCCAAAAATGGTGAGTCATTGCACGTCTGCCAATGATCACGGTTCGGTCGTGCCGCGCTCAGCGCTTAAGGAGAAGTCGAAATGAAAACGTCATCGAGTAAAGTAGCGCCATCAATCGCCATACTTCTTCTGTTTGGAGGGCTAGCATCAATGATGTCGTTGTTCTCAGCTCTAAACTCGTCAGTTGTTTCGGCGATGAGTGGGGGAGCGCTAGGCGCAGACAATCCAAGTGCTCAGAGCACGAAATATGCTACCCCTACTTTTACTGCTGTGGAATCTGCTACCCCTACTGGTACTGCCGTGAAAAATGCCACCTCTACTTTTACCGTCGAGCCTACCACCGCCGTGCCAACTGGATACCCGCGAGAAGACTATACACGCATCGTTGTTCTACTTCCACCGCAGGCAGGGGTTGATTATGCAGTAGCTGTTATGGCGAATACGTGGAATGAACATCGGTACACCCTTTCCGGTTCAGCGGACGACAGTGGGATAGGGAATCTGACGCAAAGGCGTGTGATAGCGATTAATCCTGCTTGGTGGACAGACCCTCTGGAACCATGGTTTGAGAATAACTATCCGGGTGTGGAATTTGTCAATGTCACTGCAAGCACTTCTCAGGAGATTGGGACCCAGTTAGGAAATCTCAGCCTTGGGGATCCGCCGCCTTATACCGTTAACCCGCATGGCCAACCACGGGTCGATTATGGCCGCGTGTATATTTTGATTCCACCAAAGAGAGATTCAACATGGGCAGTAGCTGCCGCACAAGCTACCTGGGCTACTTGCCGGAGCACTATAGGCAATTCAGCGGATGACGCGGGGATTGGCGCATTAAGTCACAGACGCGTAGTGGCTATTAATCCGGGAGAATGGATACAAAACGCTAGCGACCTTGATTTGAGTGATTGGTATCAGAAGTACTACCCCGGAGTTGATTACGTGCCGGTCACAGCAACCGTCCCCAACGATTTGTTTGCTATATTGCCGTCAAAGTGTTTGCAGTAGGCCATGAGTATGTTGGCCCCGTTGGAAGTCGAACTTACTTTACACCGCAGTAATGCGGATATGTACTCCGTAACGCTCCGCTGCGCCCTGCCGGAGGGCGATGGCTATATCGAGGGGGAGGGCGAGGCGCAGTTTATCCTGGTTGAACTCCGGAATCTGTGGCTCGACCCTGTGGCTTATGGACGGGCCCTAGCAAAGAGTTTGTGGAGCGACGCCAAAATCAAAGATACATTTGAGCAGGCGCGCGCTGCCGCCCAAACACGCAATCTTCCCCTGCGTGTGCGCCTGGCCATTGGCACGAACGCTCGCGAATTGCACGGTCTGCGCTGGGAAACCATACGCGACCCGCAAGTTGAAGCTCCCCTCTGCACCGGTGCGCACCTGTTTTTCTCTCGCTACCTAAGCAGCCTAGATTGGCGCCCCGTGCAGTTGCGCCCCCAAGGCGAACTACACGCGCTGGCCGCTATCGCAAACCCCCATAACTTGCCGGACTACAAACTGGCGCCCATTGATGTGCCCGGCGAAATGCGGCTCGCCCGCGCGGGGCTGGGCGACATCGGACTGACCCAAATAGCCGCAACGCTGGACAGTCTACTCACCGCATTGCGCGAGACGCCGTGCGACGTTTTATATCTAGTCTGCCACGGGGCACTGATAAAAGATGAAGCCTGGCTGTGGCTGGAAGATGGCCAGGGCAACGTGGCGCGCGTCTCTGGGGCGAAGCTGGCGGAGGGCTTCAGGGATTTGCCCCAGTGTCCGCGCCTGGTGGCGCTGGTTTCCTGTCAGGGCGCGGGGAGTGGCACTGGCGAGACTTTGGCGGCGCTGGGCCCGCGCCTAGCGCAGGCAGGGGTACCGGCGGTTCTGGCGATGCAGGGCAACCTCAGCATGGAGACGGCGGCGCAATTCATGCCCGTGTTTTTCAAAGAACTGCAACAGCATGGCGAGTTGGATCGGGCGCTGGCGGTGGCGCGCGGTGCGGTGCGGGAGCGACCTGATTGCTGGATGCCAGTATTATTCATGCGGTTAAAAAGCGGACAGTTGTGGTACACACCGGGGTTTGGCACTGGCGAACAGGATTTTGACAAGTGGGAGAGCCTGAAAGGCTTCATTCTGGAACAAAACTGCACTCCGTTCATTGGACCCGGGCTGGCGGAAGAGTGGTTGGGCTCGCCGAATGACTTAGCCAAGCGGTGGGCGGGAAAGTATCATTTCCCGTTTATGCAGCAAGAGCAGGACAGCATGCCGCGTGTCGCGCAATATATCGTCCGGCGCGATGGCCCCGTGGCGTTACGCCAGGCGTTCCGCGCCGCCATCCGTGAAGAGATAATGGGCAATTATGGCGCAGCGCTGCCACCGGAATTGACTCAAGAGAGCGCCTGGCCACCGGACAAAATACTGAAGGCATTAGAGGTGGTCGCGACCCAATGCTGGGCTGCCAACGCCAATGATGCGCATCGTCTGTTGGCTCGCTTGCGCTTGCCTCTCTACATCACCGCCAACCCTGGCAATCTGTTGAAGCAAGCGCTAGTGGCGGCTGGCGCGCAGCCGCAGGAACGCCTTTGCCCGTGGTGGAGCGACCGCCTGCCAGAAAGCGATTGGCGTTTCGACGACGAGCCGACGCCGGAGAAGCCGCTGATCTATTACTTTTTCGGCCATCTCGCCATGCCAGAGTCCCTCGTCCTCAGCGAGGACGACTATTTAGATTTTCTGCTCGGCGTGGCGCGCAATAAGACCCTCATTCCGGCGGTCGTGCGCGCCCGCCTGACCAACACAGCGTTGCTCTTCCTGGGGTTCGGGTTGGACGATTGGAGTTTGCGGGTGCTATTCCGTTTGCTGCAAGCGCAGGAGGGCAAAGAGCAAATGAAGGGCTACAGCCACATCGCCGCGCAATTCGAGCCAGACGACAGCCGCCTTCTTGATCCGCGCCGTGCCCGCCGCTACCTGGAACAATACTTCATGCGCGAGAACATCAGCATCTATTGGGGCCGGCCGGCCGAATTCTTGCGCACCCTGCTCGACCAATTGCACAGATAAGTTATCACGTTTTGTGATTCACAGTTTCCCATGGCCCGCCCTAACCCCTACGTCGGCCCGCGCGCGTTTGAGATAAACGAGCCACTCTATGGCCGCGAGATCGAGACACGCCGCCTGCTCAATCTGTTCATCGCCGAGCGCATTGTCTTGCTTTATTCCCCTTCTGGCGCCGGCAAAACATCCCTCCTGCAAGCCGCGCTGGTTGGCCGCCTGCGCGAACGCAAGTTTCACGTTCGCCCCATTATTCGCGTCAACCAGATCGCGCCTTCAGCCACACCCGCCAACCGCTATCTATTCAGCATGCTCAGCGCGCTGGAAAGCGCCTATGCAGACGACAACCAAATCCCAGCAACCGAACTAGCGGCCATGTCGCTGGCCGCCTATCTGGGGCGCCGCCCACATCCCGCCGAAAGCAGATTTGAAGTTTTCGTCTTCGACCAGTTTGAAGAACTGCTCACCCTAAACCCCACAGACGCCGAACCCAAGCGCGCTTTTCTCACTCAACTCGCCGAAACCCTAGACGACCCGACGCGCTGGGCATTGTTTGCCATGCGTGAAGATTACATCGCCGCATTAGACCCGTACCTGCATCTCATTCCTACCCGCTTCGCCAACACGTTCCGCCTCGATCTACTTACTGTCTCTGGCGCTCTAGAAGCCTTGCAAAAACCAGCGCACGTGCAGGGCGTGGACTTTACGGACGTGGCGGCTCGCAAGCTGGTGGATGATTTGCGCCGCATAAAAATCCAAACCCTGGAAGGTCTCTACGAAGAGCAGAGCGGCCTCTATGTGGAGCCAGTCCAATTACAGGTGGTCGGCTATCGCCTGTGGGAGAACCTAGCCCCTGACGCCACCCGCATCACCGTCGAGCACTTAGTCCAGGTGGGAGATGTGAGCGAATCGTTGGCAGATTATTATGCGCAACAGACCAGGAGGGTTGCCGAGACCCTCAAGATTTCGGAACGGACTGTGCGCGAATGGGTCGAGAGCAAGCTCATCACCGCGCAGAGGACGCGCGGACAGGCATTGTTGGACGCCGACCAAGACAAAAGCCTTAATGCTGCCATTCGCTTGTTGGAGAATGCACATCTGGTGCGCGCCGAAAAGCGTGCCGGGGCTACCTGGTTTGAACTGGCGCATGACAGGCTAATTGAGCCGGTGCAACAGAATAATGGGGCCTGGTTCGTCGCGCATCTGAGCCTGCTGCAAAAGCAGGCGGCGCTGTGGAACGAGCAAAAACGCCCGGAGAGTTTACTCCTGAGCGGCAAAGAACTAGCCGCCGCCGAAGCGTGGGCGAGGGAAAATACGACAGAACTTCTTGCGGCCGAACGTGATTTCCTAGATGCATGCCGGAAAGAGGGGCAACGCATCGCTCGCGAGCGGCGGCGCAATTGGCTGGTGGCGCTGCTAGCCGGCATCGCCAGCCTTTTGGCCATCGCAGCCCTTGGGTTCGGCGTGTGGGCGTATGCCCTGTCGCAAACAAACGCGGTATTAGCAAAAACAGCCCAACAGCAAGCGTTGATTGCGCAGGCCAATCAACTAGAGGCGCAATCAACAGCTCTCCGCGAACAACAGTTGGATTTATCTGTTTTGTTGGGTGTGGAAGCCTATGATCGGACAAGTGGATTTTTGCCACGCAGAAATTTGCTTACTGCGGTGGAATTTAATCCGCGCTTGAGTATTTTTCTTCACGGAAATAGTTCTACGGTGGAGAGTGTGGCGTTCAGCCCTGATGGCAAAGAATTGGCGTCAGGGGGCGATAGTAATACCATCATGTTTTGGGATGTTGCCACCGGCCAACCATTAGGCGCGCCGCTCACCGGGCACAAGTCTTATGTAATTAGTGTGGCGTTCAGTCCGGATGGCAAGATGCTAGCCTCAGGGAGTATGGATAATACCATTATCCTATGGGATGTTGCCACGCGCCAACCTCTCGGCGCGCCACTCATAGGCCATAAAGACTCTGTGTTCAGCGTAGCCTTTAGCCCCGACGGCAAAACGCTGGCCTCGGGCAGTGCGGATAAGACTGTAATTTTGTGGGATGTCACCACGCGCCAACCCCTCGGCGCGCCACTTGCCGGCCACGCCGATTATGTGAATAGCGTGGCATTCAGTCCCGACGGCAAAACGCTGGCCTCGGGCAGTGTAGATAAGAAGATCATCGTGTGGGATGTTGCCACGGGCCAACCCCTCGGCGCGCCACTCATAGGCCATAAAGACTCTGTGTTCAGCGTAGCCTTTAGCCCCGACGGCAAAACGCTGGCCTCGGGCAGTGCGGATAAGACTATTATTTTGTGGGATGTCACCACGCGCCAACCCCTCGGCGCGCCGCTTGCCGGGCATAGCGATACCGTGAATAGTGTGGTGTTCAGCCCTGACGGCCAAACGCTGGCATCAGGAAGCAATGATAAAACCATCCTCCTCTGGAACGTCGCCACACGCCAGTTGTTAGATCCGCCGCTCACAGGCCACAGCGGTGCTGTGCGGACCGTGGCCTTCAGCCCCCATGGCGAAATGCTGGCGTCAGGGAGTGACGATAAGAACATCCTGTTGTGGAATATTGCCCCGCGCAAACTGCAGGAAGCAGCGGGGGCCACCCTACTCGGCACGCATGGCGATGCCGTAAATAGTGTGGCGTTCAGCCCTGATGGCAAAATGCTAGCCTCAGGGAGTTGGGACAAGACTGTCATCCTGTGGGATGTTGCCACCGGACAACCGCTCGGTGCGCCGCTCAGTGGCCATAGTGATTCGGTGTTCAGCGTAGCCTTCAGCCCCGACGGAAAAACACTGGCCTCGGGGAGTTACAATGGAACCGTAACTCTGTGGGATGTCGCTGCACGTCAACCCCTCGGCGCGCCGCTCACCGGCCATATAGGTTCCGTAAATAGTGTGGCGTTCAGTCCTGATGGCAAAATGGTCGCCTCCGGGGGGCAGGATAAGACTATTGTCCTATGGGACGTTGCCACGCACCGACAACTTGGTTCGCCGTTCATCGGCCATACCGGCTCTGTGAATAGTGTGGCGTTCAGCCCCGATGGTAATATGATCGCCTCCGGGGGGCAGGACAAAACTGTTATCCTGTGGGACGTTGCCACCCACCAACCAATTGGCGCGCCGCTTGCCGGGCACAGCGACGCCGTGAACAGTGTAGTGTTCAGCCCCGATGGCAAAATGCTGGCATCGGCCAGCAGTGATCGCACTATCCTCTTGTGGGAGGTCGATACTCGTCAGCCACTGGGCCAGCCATTCACCGGAAATACCGGTCAAGTGCGAAGCGTGGCGTTCAGCCCTGATGGCAAAACGCTGGCATCGGCGGGTGAGGATCGATCCATTACCCTTTGGGATATTACTGACATTGCTATCCGCCTGCCACTAGGTTCGTTGTTCACAATTAATAGTGGGACTGTGTGGAGCGTGGCGTTCAGCCCCGACGGCAAAACGCTGGCAACGGGAAGCAATGATAAAACCATCTTCCTATGGGATGTTGACTTATCTTCCTGGTTGGCGCGGGCTTGTAACCGGGCCAATCGCAATTTGACACTGGAAGAGTGGAAGCTGTATGTGGGGGAGACGGAGCCGTTTCGGAAGACGTGCTCGAATATTCCTTAGCCATTGTTCGCAGGTTCATCTGTGTATGAACCAGCTACTTTTCCACAAGCGACGAAATGAGGAAGATGGCCGCATGAGTTCTAGTATGACAGCCTGACTTCGCATTATCACGTGGTAGCAAGTCAAGGCGAGCCGCAGAAGTGCCGGGCCATACACGGCTGACCAATTGCGCTTAAGAACCGAGTCGGAGTGTCCCGCCGCTCACAGGGCTATTCTGAGCCGTGCAGGCCATCCCGAGCGGAAACAGCTACCCGCTGACACGATCCACGAGATCCGGCAAAAATCTTCGAGCGACCTGGAACCCGCCGCTGACCGTCGTACCCCAAAGTAACAGGCTCAAGTAGTCGCTCCACGAACCAAACGTCGCGTTCGGCAAGTACAACGTATATAACCCCGTAGCAAGCACCACAACGGCGGTCATGAGCTTGTATGTCAAGTCCAGGCGGCGAAGTTCAGCCTGTATAGACAAAGAAGTCTTGGGCGCCACGGCCCGTGTCGGGAATAATCGATTGGCAATTTCGCTGAGATCAATATGGATGCCGGTGAGGGCCGGCATAACGAATGCCGGGACGCCTTTCGTGGAACCCGCATAGGGAATGGGCCGGTTGGCAGCTGCCTGTAGGCTTAACGCCATCCGATGGGCGTCCTCTCGGATCAGCGCCAAAATGTCCCGGTCGGTAACGACGTGGGAATAAAGCTCTCGCAGCAATCTATTCGCTTGCTCCTGTTCCGGTTGCCCACTTGTTTGGCCGTTCAAACGCAGGATCTCCAAGCTTAGCTCGCGAAACTCTTTCACGAATACGCTGGCCGATTGCAGTGCTGCCTGGCGATCAGCCAACGCCGCCGGCGTCTGGAGCAACTCGGGCTTCAGTGCTGCTTTGGCCTTTGTCACGGCCGGCGTTGACGCCGACTTCAGGCCAAGCGTTTGCATGAATGGCAGGCCATCTATCGACTCTAGGCTCAAGCAGTATTCAAATACGGCTTGACTAAGCGCATATAGGTCCGGCAGCGCATCAAGATACCCTGCGACAGCCTTAATTTCACTGCCGCCCGGCCCCCATTGTTTGCGATCGTCGGCCGTCGCTGCCGCTCCAAAGCCCGCCAATACGTCCTTGCCAGCTTTTTCCAGCAAGCTGCCGTCGTTAGGCGTGTCGTAGATGCGAATCACCTCCGACTGATAAGGCCAACCGGCCGGTAAGTGAGCGACTGCCTGGCTTTGCAGGGCGACGGCGCGCTCTTTCAATTGCTGTACCGTCAGTTCAAGTCGCTTGAGGGGCCGGGTGACGGTAAATGTCTGTTCGAGCCAGGTCGTCAGCCCCAAGCCGAGGATGAGCGCAACTAGAGCCCACACCGGAGTGTCGCGAACGTGCAACGTCAGCGCTACCTTGCCGCTTGACGTACCCGGCTGTAGATCAATCCGGCCTGTATAGTTTCCGGCTCGCTCCGCGCCGCGCACAACGAGTTGCTGCCCGGACTGCCAGACCTGAGCCAACTCGCCAGTTCCGCTGGACAGGCCGCCCACCAGAGCTTGAGTCTGGGACAAGGGCTCGGCGACCTTGATGACAATGGGACGAACATAAGTGAACAGGGGAAACAGGATCGAAGGAACCAAATTGCTTCCATCAACCGCTATGCTCGAGACAAAATTGGGATCCAGGGCAGGCGAAGATGTGGGCGTGACTATCGCGGATGTCGATTGGACGAGCAGCACAATACTGAGTCGGCTAAACGACCCATCATCGCCATGGGCCGTCAGGCGGCCCGAATAGCGCGGTGAGAGACCAACGACTCTTTGGAAGGTCAAGGTGTAGGCGCCGACGGCATTTGGTCCAAGATGCATCGTCATCGCAAAAGCAGGCAGTGCCCCGGCCGGCAGCGGATTGCCTTGATCGTCGGCCAAGTTAGTCAGTTCGAGGGTCACGGACTGCCCCTGGGTCGTTGCATTCAGCACGTCAATCTGGGCTGTTGTCGTTGCGGCATCGGGCGCGAGGCGGACCGTCAAGTCGCGGTCGTCGAGAAATATGACCCCTCCCCCGGCGCGCACTTTACCGGAAATTGCTAATCCAAGCCCAGCTAATGCAAGCGCAACCAAGCAGCGTCGCCAGGCGAACATAGCAGCCTCCGTCCAAGAATGAGGACCGTTTGTCCGGCATTGATCACGGCCGCACTCTCCATTGCAGTCCGAACCGCTTGCCGATCTCGAATATCGGCCTAGCGATGACCCTTCCGGTGGTTCCTTGAGCTGGCGGGGGATTGGGTCCGGCAATGATCATGCCAACCATAGCGGCCGTGAAGAGGTTCGCGAAGGCTGGATTCTGTCCCGCGAAGGCCGGATCAATCGGGGGCTGCAGGCCATGCCCGGTGAGCACCAAGGAGCCCGAGTCCCCTGGTTGGGCGTAGAGCAACATTTCAAAGCATGGCGCGGTGCCTAACCAGTACTGAGCCGGGGCCGTCTTGTAAGTGACGTCAATCCAGTTGCCTTGCTGTACACCCGACTGGCCCCCCGAAAATTGAACCGGTACGCCTACCGCCGGCATGACTGGTGCGGCCGGCACCAATCCCAAGCCCTGAATCAATGCACTTACGGGGATCGCGTCGTAGACGCGCGCCACAGAGGCATCTAGCACGCTGTCCGAGTCGAAGACCTCGGCTACTAACTGCCCGTTCACCTTCACCCGGCTCGGTGGGTCGCCGAGAACGTGATGAGCGCCGACCAGGACCGTGAGCGAACCAGCATCTGCGATCGCGGTCAGGGTCCCTGGAACGCCAAAGCCTGATGGCCGCATGCCTTCTAGTGGTTCGCCACTTTCCAGCAAAAGACCAGCAGCGGCCGGTACCGATGCCGCGCCAGCAGCGAGGAGAGCCTGGTCTTGACTGGGTTCGATGACCAATGGCACAAATGGACTCAGCCCATACTGCTCTAAAGGCCGGATCTGGCTGTCGAGGGTGACCAGCGGGTCGATGCCAACCGATTCAAGCAGCGTCGTGTCTCGCGTCGGCCACCGGACAAAAAGAACACCGACCAATAAATCACGACCAAACGACGGACTAAACTCGCGGGCAATCTGTCGCGCCCTGCCCCAGTCACCGTGTCGAATATGCCACGAGTATTCGTATAGCAATGGCTCTGGGGCCGCTGGCCATGGCCAAAGCGGCATACCCGCTAGGCTGTTCCACGGGCGTTGGGAAACGCCGACGAATTCCAAGCCGCCGAGCCGGCCCTGCCACTCAAGGCTGTTGCGATATAGAAAAGCTGCGATCTCACGCTCTCGCCACGTCTGCGCCCGCAGACGAGGCGGTAATCGGCCCCAGGCAGAGAAGAGCACCTCGGCGTCATAGCGGGCACTTTCGTCTCGCGGCCAATTCTGATTTGGGCCCAGCGCGTCTCGCGCGGCCCAGTCATTGGAGTTGCGAGGTTCCCATTCTTGCGCGCCGCCCAAATCAGCAAACATGCGTCGTACCTCCCCTAGTAACTCATAGCAGCAAGAGGGCCATCTGCCCTAGTTGTCGAATAAAAGCCATAAGCCTGACACTACCGATTGGAAATCGGCACGACCTAAATTGAGTATTCCTTGATTGAATGGCTGCGGCGACCTCGAAAATGGCGCTAGTTGTCTTGAGTGGGAATTCCGTCGCGGGTGGCATTGGGAACTACACTCTGATCGGGCTGTGCCAATTCTTTGGTTTACAGAGTGTAGTCCTCATCCGGCCTCCTGTGCAACTCGATGCACTACCGCCCCTTGGTTTAGGCTAGGTTCGGCGGTGCATGGAAAAGCCTCACTTTCCCATATCCAATATTGAGGCTATGGGACATAAGCAGTCCTGAGTCGAACATCCCGGATAGGTGTTGCACCCTGAATTAGGCCAACTGGAATGCTGTGATCCCAGTTGTAAGAACGGATTCATCTTAGGTCCGTTCATTCGTCCCGCCCGTCAAGTCTGGGAAACATGGTCGACAGTGGGATGGCTCTTGTCTTGCGAAGCAACTTGGAACTCGACCCTAGGGCCCGTAGGTCGATGGTCCAATTCATGACCCGCAAACCTTGAATTAGGCTTGTTTTTCAGGCCAATTTGCCTATAATTGGCACTGAAACGTACTCGTTACGTCTATTGACTGGCACTGGAAAGACGGCAAAGGTTCCTTTGCCGAATTACCAGTTTTTACAACAGACCCTTAGCCGCGATTGGCGGAAAGCCGAATAAGGGTGCTCCAAAGACGGATAAGGTGCTGCAAAACCCTCATTCGGCGGTTCAAATCCGCCCGTCGCCTCTCTCCGAAAGCCCTGGTTTCAGGGCTTTTTCTTTGTCCCGGCGGCGGCACCACGCCGCTTTGCCTCGGAACCTTGCGGCGAGCCAGGTCTGTTGCCTTGATCAAAGCAACAAAGGGTTCTTCGCGTTCCAGAAAAACCTTGCCGGTCAAGGCGACAAAGGTACACGGTCAATGAGTTTCCGGCAAGGTCGCTGATAGGCTTGATGCAGCCAGCAAATACCAGCCAATGCCAGCAAACAAAGAGACGGCGGCTTGAAGTTCTCGCGAGGCGCTTGACAGATGTGTTCGCCCAAATGTTTCTTTTGGGTCGGCGTCAGTTTCGCCTTGCGCCCACCCCCGGGCTGGTAGCTCAAACTTTCCAGCCCGCTCAAGATGAACGCCAGCATCCACTGATAGAAACACGCCGGCGTGAAGCCCCATTGCTCACTCAACACCACCACGGGCACTCCATACACCAAGTGTTCCAGCAGCGCGTGAATACGCCGCACCAAACGGTCATCATCGCGCCGATACGCTTCCTGCAAGCGGCGCTGCAGGGCTTTGACGGTTGGGCGCGACGCCTGTATTCTGATATTCATGGAGGTAGCCTCCGATGCAGGGTTTGGCGAAGCTTCCGCACGGAGATGCATCCATTTGCGCTTTTAGGCCAGCCGACGTTTTCAAAGTGGTTTCCTTAACGCCATAGCAAGATATGAGCAGACTCCTGGTCAACCCCATCACGGCGGCATTCGACCTGTTGGCCCAATACCGCCGGCTCGTCGGTGACAACCTGGCACTGGCAGGCCTCGCCGAAGCCGATATGATGGCCGTCCTCGCCAGTCTCCAGGTGGACCACGGCCTTTACTTCACTCTCAATCGGGCTTATCGGTCAGGCAAGACCCAGTTCCGCCAGTTCTGCGCCGATCAAAAGCTGGCCCCCACCCTGCCTGACCGCTTTCCTGGTCTCAAGCAACTCCACGCCCACCAAGAAGCGGCAGTCCTAGCCATCCGGGATGGCGAGACTACCATCATTTCAACTGGCACTGGCTCAGGCAAGACTGAAGCGTTTCTTATCCCATTGCTAGATTACTGCCTGCAGCATCCTGGTCCCGGCCTCAAGGCTCTGATCGTTTACCCAATGAATGCCCGGGCCAACGACCAGGTACGCCGGCTAGAGAGCGCCGCCGCGGTTGCCCCCGCACTGAGGGTAGGGCTTTACGTCGGCTCGACCAGCAACCACCAACGCGAGCAACTACAGGCAGATCCTCCTGACATCCTCGTTACCAACCACATCATGCTGGACCGATTGCTGATGCGCTCTGCTACCCGTCAAATGCTGGCATCAGCCGGTACCTTACGGTACGTTGTTCTCGATGAAATCCACACCTATCGTGGTAACCGCGCCACGCACCTCACCTTGCTACTGGCGCGGCTCAAGGATCTGATTGGCCATGCGCTGGTCTATATCGGCACGAGCGCCACACTGCAGAGTCCCCAAGTGCCTGGTTACTTCGTCAACGACACAGATCGCCGCGACAATTTCATCAAACCTATGCTGGGCGTGTATCAATACACCCTGATCGAGCCCGAATACTGCATCGGTTCAGACCAAATGGGACAGGGGGTGGCTCCGAGTTTTGGGACACTTCTCAGCCTAATCGGATCAGGGTGCAGCCGTGGGCTGGCCCCCAAAGGCCAGCCTACGGCGGG
>Ga0070730_10003553_pt1 | contig 13930 bp, 12 predicted proteins | sample Coa_R1_3_FD_66447 | JGI IMG/M metagenome (GOLD analysis project Ga0070730, IMG submission 66447) | Surface soil microbial communities from Centralia Pennsylvania, which are recovering from an underground coalmine fire - Coalmine... | ecosystem: Environmental > Terrestrial > Soil > Unclassified ...
TGGCGCGGGCGCGCGACACCCTGGCCCGCGCGCCGGACCTGCAGCGCTCGGTGCCGGAACCCACCAGTTGGCTGCTGGCGCGCTTCCAGGATCATCTCAACGTCGGCCGCCGCGACGCCGCGGCCGAGGTGCTGGTCCGCCTGAAGAGCGAACTGCGACTCGACGCGCTCAATCTCAAATTTCTCGAGGTTCAGTTGCTCGCCACGTTCGGCGACTGGGCCGGCATCGTCGCCCTTCCCGGGTTCGCGAGCCTGTGCCTGGCGCGCCGGACCCAGGCGACGACCGCCCTGCTGTTGGAAGCGCTCTATCAGGTGCACCTGGCGGCGCTGTTTAACACAGAAGACGCAAGCGCGACCCGCGAGCGCTTCGAGAGCGACGTCAGGCCCCTAGCCGCGCCGATGTTGATTGTCCCGGCGCCGCCGACGCTGACCACGGCGGGTTGGCGTCTCTTCGGCCTCGAGGTCTGGGTAGATCCTTCGCGAGCCGACATCGCCGCCGCGCTCGTCGAGCGTCAGGCCATGATCGGATGGATCGCCGATCACCTGGAATCCGCGCCGATCGCGGCGGCACCGGACGCAGCGGTCGATCTCGGGTCCATCGACGCGGCGAGGGTTGCGCTCGTCCAAGCCGACGCGGTGGAGAGCCTGGGTACCTTGGCGGCCGCGTTGGCCGCGGTGGCCCGACTGAGTCCCGAGGAGCTGGCCCGGCTACGACACGCCGAGCCGTTCAAAACCGCCTTGTTGGTCGCCGAAGAGGCCGCAGAGGTCGGCCTTCCAACGTCGTGGGTCGAGTGGCTGGCCATGGCCGCGGATCCCGGCTTCACCTCGGCGCTGGATATCGCCAGCCGGGGCAAGGACGAGTGGCCTATTGGTCCGAGCGCTAGCGATCCTATCGCCGTTCAGGCACTGCTATCCGGTCTCAATCAAGCGCTGGGTCAGGACCTCGCGGCGGAACGCACCGCGCAGGCTCTGCCATTCCTGGTCGCCTGGCTGCAACGCGATCCGGACTTTCCGCGCGTGGGGATGACGCCGCTCTACGCCAGCGTCTTGACCTTATTCGCGCTCGGCAGTGCGCGCGGCCGCGTCACCTATGAGTCGAGTCAGGTCTTGGTCAACGCGCAGCTGTCTGCGGGCATGAGCGCGGACGCCTACCGCTCGCTGATCGCCGATGTCGAGGAACTCGCCGCCGGCGGTTTCGGGGTGGATATGACCTACTGGATGCTTGAAATCGTCGAGGACTTCATGCGAACCGCCGCGCCCGACGACGCGGCGCGCCAGACGTTTCTTCATGGCGCCTTGGCCCGCATCTCGCCCATTTACGGGCGGCTGAGCGGGTTGCAGCGATCGGCGGTGGGGCAGTTGGCCGGCGAGCTAGGCTGGACGCTTTCATCGCTCGGCGCAGATACGAGCGCAGGCCCGGCCGACGATTTCGCCAGCCGCGTCCAAGGCCTCCGTATCGCCATCTACTCGCTCACGGAGACTTCCAGCCGACAAGCCAAGGCGGTGATCGAGGAGGCCGCGCCCAGCGCCGTCGTCGATTGCAATGCAGACCATGGGGGAACGCCCAGGCTAAGGGCGCTCGCCGAAAACGCGGATCTCTTCGTGATGACTTGGCTTTCCGCGAAACACGCCGCGACCGATTTCATACGCGAGCATAGGGGCGATAGGCCGTTGCTCTACGCACAAGGTCGGGGGTTCTCAAGCATCCTGCGAGCCATCGACGAACATCTCGCCTCTACGCGCAATTGAAGTAGACTTCGCTACGCGACTGACGCCCAGGCGGTGTAACCGCGGGCGCGGAGATCGCAGGCCGGGCAACTGCCACACCCATAGCCCCAGGCGTGCCTGTGTTCCCGATCGCCCTGATAACAGGTGTGGGAGTGTTCGATGATGATATCGACCAGCTCGACGCCGCCCAGCTTGTCGGCGAGCGCCCAGGTGCGGGCTTTGTCGATCCACATGAGAGGCGTGTCGATGACGAACCGCCGCTCCGTTCCGAGGTTCAGCGCGACCTGGAACGCCTTGATCGTATCGTCACGGCAGTCCGGATAGCCTGAGTAATCCGTCTCGCAAACGCCCGTCACCAGGTGCTTCAGGTCGCGGCGGTAAGCGATGGCGCCCGCGTAGGTCAGGAAAAGCAGGTTGCGGCCCGGTACGAAGGTGTTCGGCAATCCGCTGTCAGCGAGCGCAATCGTCGCTCCAGTCGTCAGGGCTGTGTCGCTGATCGCGCCCAGGGCCTTCAGGTCGAGCACATGGTCGTCGCCGAGCCGTGAACTCCAGGCCGGAAATCTCCCCCGAATGCGAGCCAAGAACTCTGGCCGGATGTCCAGTTCGATCCGGTGACGTTGGCCGTAGTCGAAGCCGATCGTCTCGACCCGCTCGAAACGTTCAAGCGCCCAAGCGAGACAGGTGGCGGAGTCCTGTCCGCCGGAGAAGAGCACAAGCGCCGTGTTCGTACTCATGCCGCCGCGGCCCCGCGCCCAAAGTAGCTGCAGGCGCCGCCGTCGCTGTCCCGCCGGACCGTGACCCGCCAGAGGTTCGGGCAGAGAGGCTCGAGCTTGCGCCAAATCCAGGCCGACAGGTTCTCCATGGTCGCCGGCCCGAGGTCGTTGATCTCATCTAGGAAACGGTGGTCGAGCCCCTCCCGGGCGCTCTCCAGCGCGCGCTCGAACAGTCCAAGGTCCATGACCATCCCCGTCGTCGGATCGGGCGTCCCGCGCAGCGCGACCTCAGCCCGGTAGGAGTGGCCATGGATGCGCCGGCTGGGCTCCGTATCAACCACACGCTCCAGCGTGTGGGCGGAGTCAAAGCGGAACTCCTTGCTGAGCTCGAACATCAGCGAATCCCCGCGTACTTGTGCGATTGTAGGGAGAGTCGCCAGCGCGGGTGGGCCAAACAGTAGGCAATCGCGGCTGCGGTGTTGGCCGGCAGATCGGGACCGTCCATCGGCTGCAGCAGATAGTGGTCGAAGGCCAGACCTTCGAACCGCTCTGGCGGCGCTTCCGGCTGGGGATAGACGAGCTTGAGCTCATCGCCGCGCTGAATCGCGAGCGGGGCGTCCGCCTTCGGACTTACGGCGACCCAGTCGAGTCCGCCCGGCGCCGCAAGCGTCCCGTTCGTCTCGACGGCAACTTCGAAGGCTAGCGCGTGCAGCGCCTCGACGAGGGCCTCATCCACCTGGAGCAGCGGCTCGCCACCGGTGAGCACGACGAGACGGTGACCGCCGTCGCCACGCCATGTGCTGACAATCGCCCGTGCAAGGTCGGCCGCGCTTTGGAAGCGGCCGCCGTCCCCGTCGACGCCGACGAAATCGGTGTCGCAGAAGCGGCAGATCGCCCCCGCGCGGTCGCGCTCACGGCCGCTCCACAGATTGCAGCCTGCGAACCGGCAGAAGACGGCGGAGCGGCCCGCCTGCCGGCCCTCGCCCTGCAGGGTGTAGAAGATCTCTTTGACCGCGTAGTGGGCCATCGTCATGCCGCCCGCGCCTGTGCGGCAAGCGCGTTCTTGATCACCTGCAGCAGATAAAGGGAGAGTTGGCGGACGTCAGCCGGCACATTCTGGAGGCCGTTCCAACGGCGCCGCTCGGAGCCGAAGTCCCATTCACCTTCCGACCACGCGGTCTTGCCCTTAAGCAGCCGAAGGCCCCGCGCAAACTCCTCGCGCGTCTCCGCTCCAGTCACGCCATTCAGGTAGTCCATGACGTAGCCGAGTGCGATGATGCCCGTGCCGTGGATCAACCGCGAGTTCTTGGGAGTCTTGCCGTCCCAATCGGCGGTGAACACTGCTTGCACGGCGTGCCAAAATTCGCTGATCAACTGCACGCCTCTATCGAGTAGGAGCGCGTCGTCGCCCGCGTACAAGCGGAGGGCTCCATCGCTCAGTGAATTCATGATGACGCGCTGGAGGACCGTGTCTCGAATGACTCCCTTGGGATTGGTCTGCTGCTTGATGATCCCCTTCAACGCGGAGCCGCTGCGGTAGTTGAGGGCTTCGGTTAGCAGCGCCGCCTGGGAGCGGCTGGACATGCGGGGCGGAAGGTCGCCCACCTGCGGCAGGAGTTCGTAGACCAAGGCCTTCGGGAGGGGCCGGGTGTTGTTGATGAGAATGAACTGCTTTTGCAGCTCCTCCTCGGTCTCGCACAGAAATCCGGCGACCAGCACTTCGAAGTCGCGTCCTCGCAACTCCGACAGGGCGGTAAAACGTTGCTGGCCGTCGACGATCCAGCCTGGCGCGCCGCTCGAAACGTCGATCACCAATTGCCGCACGCGAGCCTCGGGACTGACAGCAGGCTCCAGCCGCGCGTGACCGATAAAGGCGACGACGATAGCGTTGGGCAAGATCGCGTTGGGCTTCTCGAGATAGTCGCGAATCTCGCGAATGTGGCTGGCGATCTGTGGCCGCTGAAAGCCCGTGAGCGCTCCGTCGCCGCTGCGGCCCGCCCGTTCAATGCGGGCGATGCGGCCGATTTCTGAGGCCTTGGCGATGAAGGTGAAGACTGTCAGGTCGCTGCTTTGCATCGGCGCCAGCGCATCAAATCGGAGAAGGTGCGGTTCGTTCATGCGCAGTCCTGCCGGAATTGACTGAGATGGGTGTGGAAGACGTGAAGGTTGTGGATGCCGCGCCGCTTGTTCCGGTTCGAGGTCCGAAAGATCAGCGCCTCGACGCCGCACTCTCGGCAGACGCGGCAGTCGCAGCGCTCCCAGGGCCGATCGCCCAGCGTGTGCGCATAGATCTTGCGCTGGCGGTCGGCGGCGTCGGCGCGCCGGTTGGGCGAGGCTTCGTCATCCCAATTCAGCGCGGCCCAATAGTCCATGACCGCATCCAGCCCTTCGTCCAACGTCGCCCGGCCGGCGGCGAACGCGCGAACACCCGTGAGCGCGGCGTCCTCAAGGCGGCGTGCGTCTTCCTGATTGAGGCTGCCTTCGAGCGCCTTGTGCTTAAGTTTGTTGTTCTCGGTCGCCTGGGGAATCCGAACGGCGGTGTAGTAGGAAAGGTCGCCATCGGCCGTGCGCGCCCAATAGTTCTTCTTGGCATCCTTGAAGGCGCGAAGGAGGGGCGAGGTCGTGTCGAAACTCGTCACGCCATAGTCCTCGAGCGCGCTCAGTTCTTCGATCTTGCCGAAGCCCAGCAGGTGGAGCCGCACGTGACCGGGAACAGCTTCGCGCAAGGCATGGAGAACCCGGCGGATCTGATCGATCTTGAGCGGCACGGTGCCGCCGATGGCGAGATAGTCGTAGCCCATCTTCGCAAGGCCCTCGGCGGCTTCGGCCATGCTCTGTGTCGACCAGCCCTGGATGACCCCCAATGGCGTAAATCGGGTGCCTAGCCGCTTGGAGGCTTGGTAGAACGCCTCGGCGTTCTGAAGGGTGATTTCGTAGCGCCGTCGAATGTCGTCCGACACGTCCTTGAGGCCGCGAGCGACCCCTTCGTCATCGAAGTCGAAGATCAGATGATCCGGCGAACAGCCGTGCGTGAAGCCGCCATCGGCGTAAAACTCCACCGTGTCCTCGGCGCCATAGGGCGGTTCGGCTAGATTGCGGTACGTGAAAGCGCCGCAGTCGCCCATGAGCATGCTGTCCGGGAACCGATCCAGCGGGTAGCGGAGAAATTGCCGGGCGCCTTCGCGTCGGAAACGCATAAGCTGCGCTTCAGAATATTTCCCAGGGTGGCGCGCGTCTCCGACAATGCCACGCGACACTAGGATCCCGTCGTAGGGCGCCTGCTCAAGGAACTCGTGCGGGTACTGGTCGTCGCGGTGGACGGTGCGCCCGGCGCCGTTGCGGTCGGCGACAAAATCGTATCCTGGGTCGACTGTGTCGAGGCTGTCGGCGAAGACGAACCGCATCACGCCACCCTCGCGAAGGCGTACATGTGATCTAGCCGGGCCAAGTGACCGGACAGCATCTTGATGTCGCGCGAGACGTTCTGGATCTCGTTCCAGTCGCGCTGCAGTTCCGGCCAGCGCCCGGCGGTCCAATGGCAATGCGGCGCGATGCGGCGCAGTGCGTCCGATGCGTGGAGGAAGAGATCCGAACCCGGCGCAACGCGCGACATGATGCGATCCATCAAGAGGCTCATCGCCTCAATGCCGGCCGAGTGCATGAGTCGGCTCTCAGTTGTCGGCCGTCCCCATGCCTCGGGGAAGACCTCCTTCGCCGCGGCCCAAAACGCCACCACCGTCCGATACATCGCCTCGACGTCCGCAGGCGTCTGCGGCGTCGCTTTGAACGGGGCCAGCGCGCCGAGTGGGCCGCCGATGCTGACCCGTATGGCTTTGATGAGAGCGGAGTCGGTCACGACCGCATGCGACGAGCCTTCCGACACGCGCTTAATCAATCCGCAGAACGGCGAGTCGCTTGACGCCTGAAGCCGGTTCACCAGTTCACTGGGGATCTTCCGCGCCGAGAGGTCGCGTGGAAAGACGCTATCCACCTCGGGCAGCAGTTCGTTGATCAGCCTCGGGTCGAGCGGCTTGGCCTTGTTCACGAGGATGAACTGTTCGCGATGCACCGAGAGCGCCTCGGAGACGAACGCGACCACCGGGACTGGAAAGCTTTTGTCCTTGGCCCCGGCGAGCGCGATCGAGCGCTGTTGACCATCGACAATCCAAGCTGCCCGGCTGCCATCTTCCGGCATGGGAATGCGTAGCGTGCCTGCTTCGCAGGAGCGCACGTCTCCGCTGGGTTTTTCGCCGCGCGCCTGGGTGAATCGCGCTTGCGGCGAAATGGCCAGAATGATCGCATTCGGGAATAGCACGGGCCCCTGGTCGAGGAACTCGGTGATTGCCTGGACGTGGCTTTTGATGCCCTTGCGCTGAAACCCCTGCAGCGCGCCCTCGGCGTCCCGGTGCAGGCGACTGATCTCGGCAATCTTGAGGAGATCGGCCCCAGCGACAAAGAAGGCGTAGACTGCCGTGCCGGCCTGCTCGGTCCGGACCGCTCGCACCGCGAGCGTCGGTGTCTTTGACGCGCGTGGCCGCGTCACGCCGCAGCTCTCCGCTCCAGCCCCGCACGATAGAGGCGCGCGAACCGCGCCTGCTCGCAGGCGATGCCCTCGTCATGCCTTAGGGCTTTGAGAAGCCGAGCGATGCCCCGCTCGGATCTCAGCCGTGCCGTGATCCAGGCAAGGAGTTGTGCGTCCGTCCGGCCTTCGCGGCGCGGCCGGTTCGGCAAAATCACCGCGCCAAGCGCCGCCTTCACCGCCTCGAACTCAGCTGCCCGGTCTGGCATTGCCTGGGCGGGAAGAATGGACTGCACGAAGTGCTGCAACGCCCGACTTGCGAAATGCTGCTGGAGCCCAGGCGCGATCACGTCCAGCCGCTTGTCGTAAGGCGCAATAGCGGGGTGCAGGACCTCGGGCAACACGGCGTTCAGCGACGGGCCAAAGATGCGCAGTCTCGCCAACTGGTCGGGCGCCAGCGCCGAAAGGCTGCGGCCCAACATCCTGGCGTAGGGATGCGTGAGCGCGATGAGGACCGAGCCCTGGCCATCGCCCAGCACGTCCGTCCAGGCGCTCGAGAACGGTCCCCCTAGCATGCCTTCGAACCAGACGTCCGGCTTGAAGACGCCCTGGACACGGGCGCTTACGGCGTCCGGGTGCTTGCCCGTCGGCGTCAGTCCGTAGGTGGGAACCAGGGTGTCGCCCGCGACGAGTCCAAGACCCGCGGAGGCGATGTACAACGGCGCAGCGGCGAGCGTGGCCGCTTGCCGGGCAAAACCGAAGCCACGACCGGTATAGAGCGAGCAGGCTTTGACTTCGGGCTTGAGCATTCCAAGCCGCCCCAGCCACTCAGTTTGGACGGCCGCTTGGACCCCAATGGTCAACGAAACTGGGGTCGCCGGCTTGCAGGGCTTCAGGATTTTCTTGCCGGTGCAGTTGGCGACGACCGCCGCGACATTCATTGCGGGCGATTGCCTAACGGTTCCCAATTCTGCGGCTATGGGGGTCAATAACTGCGTCCCTTCGCGGCGTTTGCCGATCATTATGGCATCGGCGGCAGCCCCGATGTTGGGGGTGACGTCGACCCTGCCCACAAGCTGCGGTGGATAGCATGAGGCCGATTCCGTAGCTAGGGGAACCGCGCAGTTTGCGGATCTTCAGGCGCCCCAGCGAGCCTTTGGGCGTGAACCCGGGCCTGATCGGCCGCGGTTATTCGCCCGTCGAGTCAAATTTGGCGTCACAGAACTGCAGCCACGTTGTGTTGTCGATGAAGGCTAGGCGCTGCGCGCCCTGGCCGTCGATCTTAGGGCGCTGCGGACGTGCGGCGCCGATTGAGACGGGGGTGCCCTGAGGCTTTCTTCGACCGCGCCAACGACTTCCGAGAAGCTGCGAACGTTCAACGTTGGTGCGATCTCGATTTCGCGGGGTGTCCGGGCGGGGGGGAAACCTTCCCGGGAAGTAGAACGCTCGCCGACGGTGAGGTGCTGGACGCGGCGGCGCTGAAGCGCTGAGCGCTGGTAGCCCGGAGGCTTTTGCATTTCAGGGCTCTCGCTATACGTTGTGGTGGCGGGCGGCGCTGACCCTCGGCCCACCGGTTCGCAAGGTGGCCCCTCTGGAGTGGACGACCAATCACTGCAGCTGCGGAAGCTCGGCGCCTGCGGAGACGCTGTTCAACGTCGCGGACCGCAATAGCGCGGCTACAGGGGCAGCAGCCGCGCTGAAGCGCTGCCGGGACTGTGGGTCGGTGTTCCCAGATCAATCGCCATGCGAGCGGGAACTCGCGGAGGCCTATCGCGGCTACTACACGGCATGGCCGCGACCCGGGCGCCGCACGGTGGCGGATCTACTGAACCGGTCCAGGAGCGGCTACATGCTGCGGGACCTTCCGGTCGGCGCCGAGCGCGTCCTCGACTACGGCTGCGGCTCCGGGGCCTATCTGCGGTTGATCGCTGGCGGGCGTCCGGGGCTCAAGCTCTTTGGGACCGACCGCTTCCCGCCGCCGCCTCTGCCTCCAGGCGTCGAATGGCTCGCCCTCGAACAGGTCGAGGCTGCCGGCCCTTTCGATTGGATCACTCTGGCTCACGTCGTTGAGCATGTCGCGGAACCCCTCGCCCTGCTGGAGCGGCTGGCGCGGGTCCTAGCGCCGGACGGCGGCGGGATCTGGATCGCGACGCCGAACGCCGACAGCTTTATCATGGACGCCGCGGGAAGCTGGGCGCGCGATATCGACTTCCCGCGCCACCGCGAGGTATTCACGGCCCGGGGCCTCACTCGGATCCTGGCCCGGTCTGGACTCGATGTCACCCCGGTCGCGCCGCCTATCATCAACGCGGCCCTGAACACTTGGTCGACCCTCCGGAACGTCCTGGCCGACCGGTCCGCGGGTGTCGTCTCGCGCGCCTGGGCTTTCTGCAAGACGTCCTTGGCGCTCGCGGGCCACGCACTTCAGCCCACGCCGAGGCGTATGGCCACTTCGCCCGAACTGATCATGATCTGCCGACGGCGAACGTGACGAGTGACCAGTCGATGCTAACCGCCGTCCAAAAGTTTCTCGCGTGGGCGACGGCCTTCGCCGCAGTGTTCGCCTTCTATGCCCACACTTTTTTTGGCCTGCCCTCCTACGAGGTGACGCCTCTCTCGGCGGGTGCCGTTGCCGCGGGCCTGATGGGGATGGCCTATTTAGGGGTTTTGGAGCTTCGCTATCAACCAACAAGGAGCCCCGCGCGCCAAGCGTCGAGCTTCCTGTTGACCCTGGCGCTCCTCCTGGCCTTCGCCTCGACGGTGGCCCATGCCTTCGTCGATGAGGTGCTGATCCCATCATGGGGCGTTGCGGGCGTCACCTTCGGCGTGCCCATCCTGCTCGGCCTGTGCAGTGTGCGGGGTGAACTCCTACGCGCGATCGGCGTGGTCTGTGTAATGTTCGCCAGCGTCGATCTCGCCTTTGACGTGCTTGACTATTTCGACGTCGCCCACATTGCCATCCACCACGGCGAGGAGGGCTCGGCATACGGCCTCCACTACCAGGGCGCTGCTGGGAGCAGCTTCGCGGTGGGCCTGGTGGCGTTCCTGGCGATATCGTTTGTCACTAGCGGATTTGCCACCGGGAGCTTGCTCGGCAATCTCGCCCGAATGAGCATCGTCGCGGCCTTCGTCGGCTCTGTCTACCTGGCCGGCACAAGGACGTACCTGGCCGTATCCCTCGCCTCAGCGGCCATCTTCGTGGTGCCAGGGAATCGACGTGTACCGCTCGTGATCTGCGGAGCGGTGATTGCCGCACTGTTCCTCTATATGACGTTTAACTATACGCCGGGCGACCTCGACAACCAGTTGCGGTCGATGCTGCTTCTGGACGGCTTCGAGGATGCAATGCGGCGACCCATCCTCGGCTCGGGTCCGGCCTACATCGACTCGACCTCGCTCATCGCAACGTATCAGCAGCTCCACACGGCAGGCGTGGTTGAGTCCGGCATCGCCCAATTCGCGATCTTCTACGGCCTGCCCGCCGCGCTGGCACTGGTGTGCTCTAGCTTTCTCGCCCAGACGGCGCAGCGACCGCTACAGGGTTTCGCGAGCGTCGTTTTGTGCCTGCTCACGGCGATCTCTGCATTCAACGTCCCGACCGGCTCGTTCCTCGGGTCAATCGCGTTCTACGCGGCGCTCATCTACTGCCAGAGGGACGAAGCGGCGGAGGCGATAGTCGTCTCCTATCAACCTAATACGCTCAAACCGGCCACGTAGCGCCCCATGGGACCCATAGCCCGGCCTGCCAGCTATCCTCGTGACGGTTCAAGTCCGAACCGAACTCAGGGAGAAATGTCATGCCTTGCTATGTTGGATTGGACGCCTCGAAGCGCACCACGTCGATCTGCGTGATGGACCAGGGCGGCGTGATCGTGAAGGAGGGCGCCGTCGCCACGGAGCCCAAGGCGATCGTGGGGTTTCTGAGGGGCGACGGCTATCGCTATGCCCGTGTGGGCATGGAGGTCTGGTCGGTAGCACCGTGGCTCTACGCCGGCCTATCGCGTGCAGGTCTCCCAATAATCTGTATCGAGGCTTGGCACGCCGGTCGGGTTCTGGGAGCGGCGCGCAAGAACAAGACTGACAAAAACGATGCTCGTGGGATCGCGGAGATCATGCGCGCGGGAATATACAAGGCCGTCACCATCAAAACCGTGACCAGTCAACGCATTAAAGCCCTGCTCACGGTCCGGAAGATGCTCAAGACCAAGGCGACAGACATGGAGAACGCGATTGGATCTGCTCTGCTGACGTTTGGCTTGAAGCTCAACCATGGCGCAGCCACGACCTTCGATCGTCGCGTTCGGGCGCTCGTGGGGTCGAACGCCTTTCTCTCTGGTCTCATCGAGCCCGTTCTTCTCGTGCGGCGGCACACACTTGAGGCAATGGCCAAGTTCGAGGAGCGCCTCCACCAGTTGGCCAACGAGGACCCGGTGTGCCGCCGCCTCATGACCGCGCCGGGGGTGGGCTATCTTGTTGCGCTAACCTATCGCGCGGCAGTCGATGAACCCGGCCGTTTTCACGCCTCACGTGACGTCGCAGCACACCTTGGGCTCACGCCCCGCATGCACGAGTCGGGGGAGACTAGACGACAGGGAGGCATCACCCGGTCAGGCGACGCGGCGGCGCGGAGCGCCCTTTACATCGCCGCGCTCTATCAGCTGCGGTCCCACGGGAAGCCGTCGTGGCTCCGGACGTGGGGTCAGCAGGTGGCTGCTCGACGCGGGCGGAAGAAGGCTGCGGTGGCCATCGCCAGAAGGCTCGCCGTGACACTCCACCGAATGTGGACTACGCAGTCGAACTTCCGCTGGTCGGAGGACGCGGCCTAGCGCCAATCGGGGACCATGACTCGCGGTGGGGAGTATTGAGTGCGGGAGGAGTATGGGCCTGGTCATAGGCCGTTGCGTCGGTTGCACCACAATTCACCGCCCCAAGTTCATTCACCCTCGATCCGGCTCAGTCCATCGACCGGGCGGAAGGTCCGGCTAGGACCGGAGGCGAGCGCGACCTGCACTATGCACGACCTCGTGGCGTGCGAGGTATCAGATGCGCCGCCTCCAATCCCCGCGCTACTCACCCTTGGAACTGGCTGCCCACGGCCGCCAGGGCGTTGTGAAGGTCCTGACCGGCGGCGGGTGTCGGCGGAGCCCCCCCGGGCGCTCCAAGGACCTCGCCAGCCTCGCCATGAGGCCCGTGAGGCTTAGGATGTCAGCGTGGTTGAGCGCAGCGAGTAGAGCCCCGGTTGCCTCCTCTATTTCCTCGGCGATGACGGCCACATCGCCCACGCCCCCGGCGCTTGAATGTGAAAGCGACGAGGAAGCCCATTGAAACGATCAAGGCTCACGTTGACGGCCGCGCTATGGTCTGGCGGCAGGCGCGGTGGGTGAGGGCGTTTCCAGCAGCAGCTAAGGCTGATGCCCAGAGACCTGAGTAGGCGCGCAGCCCGGCGGTCTCAGTAGGCGACCTTGAATGTCAGGCTGTACATCTACCGCCGCAGCGACGTAGGGATAGCGTTTGCCATCACTCTGGAACGTCCAAAATTTGACATTGGGGTATTTGTCTCGGCACAGGTCTATTATTTGTTCTATTGTTTCCTTACTGCACAGATAGCCGAACGTAATTTCTCTTATAGCGTCTGCTTCAATTGGCTGTTTGTACACTGCCAACCCCTTGCCGTCGAACTCCTCAGGGTCATCTAGCCGATCTTTAAGCAGTGAATATCTCCATTCCCTTTCGTAACTCCAACTACCGAGCTTGACTACACCCAGCAGTCTCATTGATGCCACGCCTTTGTTCCCCTTTGGAATGGCCCGAACGTACTTAATCTTAAGTGGTTTGATATATTCGGGCTCACCCTTTCTCTGTTTAACTATAAACGCCGTATATGGATCGAAACCAATCTGAAACCCGGAGTGATTGCTTGTGTAATGCGCCCACATAGGAATTGAGTCTGACAACTCGGAGCAAGAGAAAACCAGCACACCATCGTTAAACATTCCCACCCTGATAAAATCCGATATTGTCTGTTGCATTTCCTCAGCATGAGGCGATCCTAGCCTCACCGAGCGATTCAGCGCGGCTGCTAACCATAACCGACAAAGTAAAATTAATAGTTTAGCGCGCACTTTTGCCGGCAGTGCATTGAAGTGCTCGTTTGTCATAATAGGTTTGGCCATTCTGAATGGCAACCGCCACAACACTACCGCACTTAGTATGTGGTTTACGACCGCTGCCAGCTCCCTGTTCATTCTATCTAAATCCTTATCGGAAATAGTGATGCCGAATTCCAAGGGATCATTCAACGCATTGAACTGTGAGAACCGAATTTTGTCATCCTTAAATATCGAAGCGCGCTCGGGACTAAGGTATTTATAGAGAATGCCAGGTTTGCGTTTCGGGATTATACGCTCGAATACCGAGTCAAGGCCCAGCGCAAGACCTAAGTAATAGCCAATCAACCAGAGCCTAAACATTGAATTGCAAGCACCTCCCCGCACGTAATAGCGCCAAGCCGAGCATACCGCCCCGACCGCTTGTGCGACGTGGGGCCGGCCACCCCCGGCAATAGAGCTAGAGGGCGACCAGCTCGGCGAGCTTGGCCGCGACGTCTGCCATCGGATTTTCTGCAGTACTCAGGCCGCTTCGCGAGCCGAGCAGGGGGCTAACGTCGCGGAGAGCTTCGTACGTCGTGTCGTGCACAATGGGGACCAGCAGGTCACGCGCTAGCAGTGCCGATAGCTCTTTGTCGGCGATGCCCTCTGCTTGGAGGCGGCGCAGCAGCGCAGGGGTCACCAGCACGATCACGACTCGCGACTTCGCCAGTCCCCTGTCGATTTCGCGGAGCAACGACGCGCCGAGGGCGACGTCCTTCTCGCTGAACCAGACCGAGACACCGAGTGACTCAAGCAGATCATGCAGTTCCTTGGCGGCCCCTCTCCGGTCGTCCCACGCATGGCAGAGAAAGACGTCCCGAC
>Ga0070730_10003554_pt1 | contig 13927 bp, 14 predicted proteins | sample Coa_R1_3_FD_66447 | JGI IMG/M metagenome (GOLD analysis project Ga0070730, IMG submission 66447) | Surface soil microbial communities from Centralia Pennsylvania, which are recovering from an underground coalmine fire - Coalmine... | ecosystem: Environmental > Terrestrial > Soil > Unclassified ...
ATGATCAAGGGTCTGAATCCACGGCTGGGTGGAAGCATCGATCAAATTCGGCAGATGACGCTGCCAAACAAGGTCGCCGCCAAAAACTACATTGGCATCGGGAACAATCACCACGGAGTCGCCGCCGGTATGGCCGGGCATAAAGCGCACCTGCACCAGCCGGTCGCCCAGATAAATGTCGACGGCATCCGTATACACCTCATTCGGCTGCGCCAGCGATTCCACTCCGGCCTTCTGCTCCGGTTTGGGATTGGGGCCGAAAAACTTCAGGTTCTCGGTGCGTACCCATCCACGCACGTTGCGGTGCGCGAGTATGGTGGCGCCGGCATCGGCAAACACCTGGTTTCCGCCCGTGTGGTCCAGATGATAGTGGGTATTGACGACCCAGCGCACCGGCTGGCTGGTAACGGCGCGAATCTGCTCCAAAAGCTCTTTCGCCGGTTCAGCGGAGATAAAGGTATCCACCACCAGCACACCATTACTGCCGACGATAAAACCTGCATTGCTCCCGGCTTTGCTGCGGTCGGGACTTACGGCGGCATACACACCTTCGCCGATTTTTTTGATGGTGAAGTCAGCCGGACCGTCCGCGTAAACCCCGGTCACGCCCAGCATTAGAAGAAAGATGAAAGCTATTCTGAGTTTCATGCGGGACGATGGTACCACGGGCCATCTCCAGGCACGACTTCTCTCGCCCACGCCCTAAACTATTGGTCACATTATTTTTACATTCGCGGCCGGTTTATGGTTGACACAGGCAAACAACGGCTGCATATTTATACATACCAGCGAATAATTATTCAGATGATGAAACGGGCCCGCCAACAGTTGATAATCGATCTTGCGCTCAGCGGTCCTCTGCCCGGCCAGCAAAAGCTGGCTACGGTGCTTTCACGGCGTGGCTTTCCCGTGACCCAGGCAACGCTGTCGCGCGATCTGACCGAGCTTGGGCTGGTTAGAACTTCAAAAGGTTATATTCTCCGCAATGGTGATGTGCCGGCAGAGCCTGCGCCGGGAGTATCACGCGTAGTGAATGAGTTTGTCCGCGATATACGCCGGGCGCAGAACCTGCTGGTGATCAAGACCATTCCTGGCAGCGCGCAGCCCGTGGCCGTGGCCATTGACGCCGAAGCCTGGGGCAGCGTGGTAGGAACCATCGCCGGCGACGATACCGTTCTGGTTGTAACGGCAAGCGGCAGAGCAGCCAAACAGATTCAATCACAACTTGAGGAGATGCGCGCCTAATGCCGCAAACAATTCAGCCCGCCGTCGCAGGAGCGACGGGGTATGCCGGTTTTGAGCTGGCACGACTTCTGCTTCGTCATCCGCGTATGAAGAAGCCTTTGCTGCTTACCCGCGAAGGCGATGAAAAGGGTCCAGCACGCCTGGATGACGTCTATCCCCACATCAGTGGCAATGGAGGCGCGCCCATGGAGGCGCTGCGCTGGGACACCCTCAAACAGAAAGGCATCGACGTGCTTTTTCTGGCCACGCCGCATGAGTTTTCGCGTAAGTGGGTGCCGCAGATTCTCGATCAGGGCATACGTGTGGTCGATCTCAGCGGCGCATGGCGGCTGCTGAGTCCCGAATATCGCGCCGTCTATAAATTCAGCGATGCCGACCCGAAACTGGCGGACTCACTGACCCAGCGCGCGGTGTACGGCGTGCCCGAACTACATCGCGACAAATTACAGGACGCGGCTTTGGTCGCCAACGCCGGCTGTTACGCAACCTCGGTGATTCTGGGGCTGGCGGCGCTGGTCCGCGCCGGTCTGCTCGATCTCGACCATGGCATCATCAGCGATTCCAAATCGGGCGTCTCCGGAGCCGGCAAGGAACCCACGCAGAAGACGCATTTTGTGGAAGCGGCGAACAATCTCTCCGCCTATGGGGTCTTTTCGCACCGGCATACGGGAGAAATACTGGAGCAGCTGGGTCTTGCGCCGGAGCAACTGGTGTTCACGCCCCATCTGCTGCCGATTCCCCGCGGGATTCTTTCCACTATCTATGCGCGGCTGAAATCTCCGATGAAGGTAGAGGAAGTTGAAGCCGTTCTGCGCAAATTCTACGCGGGATCGCCCTGGGTGCGAATTTTCCCCGTGGGCAAGCTGCCGCAAATCCAGTATTCGCTGTACACCAACTACTGCGACATTGGCTTTGCCCTGGCGCCGGACGAGCGGCGCATCGTAATCGTTTCCTGTCTCGACAACCTGATGAAAGGCGCCGCCGGACAAGCGGTGCAAAACATGAACTTAATTTTTGGCTGGAATGAAGAGGAGGGGCTGAGATGAAAATCGTTGTAAAAATTGGTGGTGCAGCACTGGAGGACTCCGCCCTGCTTTATCGCGCCGCGCAGTCGATTAAACTTTTGGCAGACGAACACCAGGTCGCCGTGGTCCATGGCGGCGGAGCCGCGCTCACGCGCATGCTGGCCCAGGTGGGCAAGACAACTGAATTCGTGGATGGCCTCCGCGTGACGGATGCGGAGACCCGCGACTTTGCCGTGATGGTTCTCGCCGGCCACATGAACAAGAAACTGGTGGCGGCGCTGGGCAGCGTGAACCAGCCCGCCGTGGGCATGTGCGGCGGCGACGGCATGGCCTTCCGCGCGCGCAAAAAAACCTCCAACGGCCATGATCTGGGCTTTGTGGGCGAGATTTCGTCCGTTGATCCGCGCTGGATCGAAACCATCTGGCAGCAGAACTGCGTGCCGGTCATCTCCAGCGTTGCCCTGGGCTCCGACAGCCAGTACTACAACGTAAACGCCGACCAAATGGCCTCGGCCTGCGCCGTGGCCTGCCATGCCAATGCGCTGATCTTCCTGACCGACGTTCCGGGCGTGAAAGATGCCAACGGCCTGGTGATTCGCTGGCTCGAACTTAATCGCGCGGCTGAATTGACCGCTCAGTCCGTGATCGCCGGCGGCATGCTGCCCAAACTGGCGGCGTGCAAAAACGCCCTGCAGCATGGCGTGAAGCGGGTGCGTATTCTTCCCGCGATGGAAGTCGAGGTATTGCCGAAGTTCTATTTCACCAAAATCGAATCCGGTACGGAGGTCCTGGCGTGAAGCTGGAGCAAGTCAGAAAGCTCGAATCCAAACTATTGCTCTCCACCTATGACCGCTACCCGCTGCATTTGCGGAAGGGCCAGGGTGTTCATGTGTATGACGACCGCAACCGCAAGTACCTCGACATGCTGAGCGGAATCGGCGTTAACGCGCTGGGTTATAACCATCCGGCAGTGACCAGGGTGATCGCCAGCCAGGCAAAGCTGCTGGTGCATACTTCGAACCTCTTTTATCACGAATATCAGGCCCGGCTGGCGGCGGTGCTCACCAAAATCTCCGGGATGGACCGGGTTTTCTTCTCCAACAGCGGGACTGAAGCGTGGGAAGCCGCTTTAAAGGTGTCGCGCGCCTATGCCCGCACTACTGCCGGCAACAACGCTTACAAGTGGAAGATTCTGGCGCTCGAAAATGCGTTCCACGGACGCACCTTTGGCGCGCTGGCCACCACGCACAAGGAAAAATACCGCACGCCATTCGAACCAGGGCTGCCGGGCGTACATTTCGTGAAGTTCAATGATATTGCCGATCTGGAGCGCAATTTTGACGATTCCGTCTGCGCCATCGGCTTTGAGTTTGTGCAGGGCGAGGGCGGAATTCGCCCGGTCAGCAAAGAGTTCGCAGAGGCTGCCTTCAGGCTCTCGCGCAAATACAACGCTCTGCTGATTGCCGATGAAATCCAGAGCGGTCTGGGACGCACCGGCAAATGGTTTGCTTATCAGCATTTCGGCATCCAGCCGGACCTGGTCACCATGGCCAAGCCGCTCGCCGGCGGGCTGCCGCTGGGCGCGCTGCTCGTCAGCGAGAAAGTGGCCGCGTGCATTCATCCGGGAATGCACGGCACCACGTTTGGCGGTGGTCCGCTGGCCTGCGCCGTGGCTCTGCAGGTGCTGACCACCATGCAAAAAGAAAAGATGCTCAGCCATATCCAGAAGACCGGCAGATACATGGTCGAAAAGCTGGAAGAGTTGCAGCAGGAATATCCGGTAATAAAGACCATTCGCGGCATGGGACTCATGCTGGGCATGGAGTTGGAATCAGCCGACCTGGCCAAATCGGTCCATCTGCAAATGCTGGAGCGCGGAATCATTGTCAATCGCACGGATGAGACGGTCATCCGCTTTCTGCCGCCTTATATCATTCGGAAACAGCACGTGGACCTGGTTGTCCGCGAACTGGGCAGGATTTTTGCCAAACCCGGCGTACTCGCCGCAGCCGCCGCCAAAGGAAGGAAGTAAACGATGCACGAAAAAATGGTGGAGGACGCGGCGGCAGAATGCTCGCTGACGGGTCGGGACCTGATTTCTATTCTCGATTTCTCTCCGGAAGAAATCCACGAATTGTTTGAGTTGACCGAAGCAGTCAAGAAAACTCCGGAGAGCTTCCATTCTGCGCTGAAGGGAAAGCAGATCGTCCTTTTCTTTGAGAAGGCTTCCCTGCGCACGCGGCTTACGTTTGAAGCCGGCATGATGAGCATGGGTGGCACGTCTATTTTTGTGGACCAGACACGCGCGCGGCTGGGAGAGCGTGAACCGCTCTCCGATATCGCCCACAACGTGGAGCGCTGGGTGCATGGCGTAGTCCTGCGCACCTATGCCCACGAAACGGTCACCGAGATGGCGAAGTACGCGTCCATTCCGGTCATCAACGCGCTGAGCGATCTGGAGCATCCCTGCCAGGCGTTTGCCGATTTCTTTACTCTGCGGGAAAAATTCGGCGACCTGCGCAAGGTGCATCTCGCCTATGTCGGTGACGGCAACAATATGGCGCATTCGCTTATGCTGGCAGCGGCCAGTCTGGGCAGCACGATCTCCATTGTCTGCCCGGCCACGCACGCTCCCAGCAAGGAAATCACTGCAGCAGCGCTGGAGATGGCGGCTGGCACCGGAGCCAGAATTCACATCTCGCATGATCCGGCTGCCGGGGTCCAGGGAGCAAACGCGGTTTACACAGATGTGTGGGCCAGCATGGGTCAGGAAGACGAAGCGCAGGAGCGAGCCAGGATCTTTGCCGGGTACCAGGTGAACGAAGCGCTGTTCGCGCACGCCGCGCCTGACGCCATTTTTATGCACTGCCTGCCCGCGCATCGCGGACAGGAAGTCGCCGACGGCATCATCGGTTCGCACCGCTGCGTGGTCTTTGACCAGGCGGAGAACCGCATGCACATACAAAAAGCAATTCTACTTTCACTGCTCGGCGGCAAACCCTCGCCGGGAACCTTCAAGGAGTAATTCATGCGTGAGAAAGTTGTACTGGCGTATTCGGGAGGTCTCGATACCTCCATCATCATTCCATGGCTCAAAGAGAACTATAACTGCGAAGTGATCGCCATGATCGCCGACGTGGGCCAGGGAGACGACATTGATGCCGTGATTGAAAAGGCCCACAAGACCGGTGCGGCCAAAGTCGTAGTCGAGGACCTGCGCGAGGAATTTCTCGCTGAATACGTCTTCCCTGCTCTGCGCTCCGGCGCGGTTTATGAACACAAGTATCTGCTGGGCACCTCGCTGGCCCGGCCGGTCATCGCCAAGCATCAGGTGGAAGTCGCACTGCGCGAGGGCGCAACCGCCCTGGCGCACGGCTGCACCGGCAAAGGCAACGATCAGGTGCGCTTTGAACACGCCTTCCAGGCGCTGGCGCCCGAACTGAAAGTGATTGCGCCGTGGCGCGAGTGGGACCTGAAGTCCCGCGAGGACTGCCTGGACTACGCCGAGCAGCGCGGCATCTCGGTGACGGCCAGCCGCACCAAGATCCACAGCCGCGACCGTAACATCTGGCACCTGAGCCACGAAGGCGGCGAGCTGGAAGATCCGGCCAACGCGCCTCTCGACTCAACCTGGCAGATGACCGTATCGCCCCAGGAAGCGCCGGACAAAACCGAGAGCGTCACCATTGGCTTTGAAGCGGGCACACCCGTTTCCGTGAACGGCAAAAAGATGGATTCCGTCTCTCTGGTTGAACTGCTCAACGAGATCGGCGGACGCAACGCCATTGGCCGCGTGGATCTGGTGGAGAACCGTTTTGTCGGCATCAAGTCGCGCGGCTGCTACGAGACTCCGGGCGGCACGCTGCTGCTCACCGCGCATCGCGAACTGGAAGCTCTGTGCCTGGAACGCGAAGTCGCGCACTTCAAGCAGCAGCTCGCACTCAAGTACGCCGACCTGGTTTATAACGGCCTGTGGTTCACGCCGCTGCGCGAAGCCCTGGACGCATTCATCAACGACACGCAGAAAGAGATTACCGGCACGGTCACTCTCCATCTGTACAAGGGCAATGTGATTGTCGCGAGCCGCGAATCCGCGTTCACGCTCTATCGCACCGACCTTTCTTCCTTCACCATGGGCGAAAGCTACGACCAGAAGGACGCGGCAGGGTTCATCCGCATTCTCGGCCTGCCTGCGCGCTCTCTGGCTCTGCGCAACCGGGCGACGAAGCTGCAGGAGACCGCAAAATGAAGATGTGGTCCGGCCGTTTTCGGCAGCCTCTTGATCCAAAGTTCGAGCAGTGGCAGCGTTCTTTTCCTTTCGACCAGAAGCTGCTGCTGCATGAACTGGCGGCAAGCCGCGCCCATGCTCAGGCGCTGGGAGCGGCCGGTATCCTCAACGCGGACGAACGAAACGCCATTCTTTCCGGTCTGGACCAGATCGGAAAGAAGAGCGAGAGCGTACCCGGCTACATGGATGATCCGGAAGCCGAAGACGTCCATCACTTCGTGGAAAAGCGGCTGGTCGAGCTGATTGGCGACCACGGCAAAAAGCTGCACAGCGGACGCAGCCGCAACGAACAGATCGCCACCGACCTGCGGCTCTTTGTCCGCGAGCGGATTGACGAGACTTCGGCCCTGCTGGCCAGTCTGCTGGAATCGCTGGTTGATCGCGCCGAAGAGGCCAAACTGGCGGTGATGCCTGCTTATACCCATCTTCAGCGGGCGGAACCCGTGCTGGTGTCCCACTGGCTGCTGGCTTATTTTCAAATGTTCCGGCGGGACCGCGAACGCCTCGCCGATTGCCGTAAACGGCTCAACGAGTGTCCGCTGGGCTCGGGTGCGGTGACTGGAGCCACTCTGCCTTTGGACCGCGAGCTGACCAGCAGCCAGCTTGAATTTGACCGGCCCACGGCCAACAGCATGGACGCCACCAGCGACCGCGATTTTGCTCTGGAATTTGCCAATGCCGCGGCGCAACTGGGAATTCATTTGAGCCGCTGGGCGGAAGAGTTCATTTTGTTTGCCACCCAGGAGTATGCGTTTGTCCGCCTGCCGGAGGCCTACTCTACCGGCAGCAGCGCCATGCCGCAGAAACAGAATCCGGACGCGCTGGAACTCATTCGCGGCAAGGCGGGCCGTTTGGTCGGCGCGCAAATGGGTTTGCTCACCACGGTCAAAGCTCTGCCTCTGGCTTACAACAAAGACATGCAGGAAACGCAGGAGCCGCTGTTCGACATCGCCGAGACCATTACGCACAGCGTGGAGATCGCCGCCGGCTTTATGCGCCAGGTGACTTTCGATTTCGAGCGCATGAGCAGCGCCTGCCAGAAGGGTTTCATGAACTCCATGGCGGTGGCCACTTATCTGTCGCAGCGCGGTGTTCCCTTCCGCCTGGCGCATGAAGCCGTGGCCCACGCGGTGCAAAAATGCATCGAGAAAAAATGCGAACTGGGCGACCTTTCGCTGGCCGAACTGCGGGAGTTCAGCCCTGCGTTCGCCGAGGACGCACACCAGCATTTAACCATTGAAGCCGTGCTGGCCTGCCATGACGTGATCGGGGGCACCGCGCCCGCTCAGGTGCAGCGGGCACTGAAGGCGGCGCGCCAGAGCCTGGCCGAACTGCAGGGAGTCCATGGTACGTACGCGTAACGCTATTCTGCCCGACGTGGAGCAGATTTACAGCATCATTCATCCCTACTCGCAATCAGGGACGCTGCTGCCGCGCGCCATGGCGGAGCTGAATGAAAACGTCCGCGATTTCGTGGTAGCCGAGGATGCGGGAAAGATCATCGGCTGCGGCGCCCTGCATCTTTACGGAATGCACCTGGCCGAGGTCCGCACCATTGCCGTGGACCCCGTGGCCAAGGGCCGGGGCGCGGGGCGTAAGGTGGTTGAAGCCCTGCTCGAAGAAGCCACGCGGCAGCACGTGGCCTGCGTATGCCTGTTTACCCGCATTCCCGATTTTTTTGGCCGTTTGGGATTTACCGTGGCCCGGCGCGAAGAGCTGCCGGACAAGATATACAAAGACTGTGTGCATTGCCCGAACCTGTTTGCCTGTGACGAGGTCGCCATGGTGCGTGGCCGTATTCCACAGCAAACGGGGCCGCGCGATCCACAAATACTGATTCCTCTGGTGAGGCTGGGCGCATGAGTTTTCATATTCCACAGGGTTTTCTCTTCTCCACACGCACCGCCGGCATCAAGGCCAGCGGACGGCCTGATCTCGCGCTGGCGCTGGCTCCGGAAGGCGCTTCCGCCGCGGCCATGTTCACCACCAATCAGGTAGCCGCCGCACCGGTAGTCACGGGACGCGACCACCTTCGCAAGTCGAAAGGGCGAATATCGGCCCTGATCGTGAATGCCGGAAACGCCAACTGCGCCACCGGCCAGCACGGGCTGCGCGCGGCAAAGACGGTTTGCGCGGAGACGGCGAAAGTACTGGGAACCAAGTCGGACCGCATCTTCCCTTCTTCTACCGGCATCATCGGCGTTCCGCTGCCGGTCGAAAAAATTCTCACCGCGCTTCCCGATCTGATCGCTGGTGCGCAGGCCAGTCCAGAGGCGCTGGACGCCTTCGCCACGGCCATTATGACCACGGACACGCGCAAAAAAATCGCCGCTGAAGAACTGGTCTTCAAAAAACAACCAATCCGCATGGTGGGAGTCGCCAAGGGCGCGGGCATGATCCATCCCAATATGGCGACCATGCTGGTGTACATCTTCACCGATGTCGCCGCCAGCCCGCGCGACCTGCAGCGCAGCCTGAAAAATGCGGTGGAGCAGAGCTTCAACAACATCTCCATTGATGGCGATACCTCCACCAATGACACGGCGCTGCTCATGTCCAGCGGCAAAAGCGGCGTGGCCTTCAAATCAGTGAGCAAGGCGTTCGAGAGCGCGCTGACCGGTATTTGCCAGTCGCTTTCCCAGCAGATCATCGCGGATGGAGAAGGCGTTAAGCACGTAGTCACGCTGAAGATCGAGCAGGCCCGCAACTCTGATGACGCGCGAAAGATTGCGAGCTGCATCGCCAACTCTCCGCTGGTCAAGACCGCCTGGGCCGGCTCCGATCCCAACTGGGGACGTATGCTGGCGGCGATTGGATACTCGGGAATCAAAGTGCAACCCGAGCGCATTAGCATTTACCTGGGCGAACAGCAAATCTGCCGCAATGGCGCCGCAGCCAGCTTCGATAAAAAGCAGGCCCACGAATACATGAAGCAGCCAGCTTATGAAATCCGCATCAAGCTGGGCCAGGGCAAGCAGAAGCTGGACTTTCTCTCCTGCGATCTCACGGCGGAATACGTCCACATCAACGCGGACTACAGCACATAAACGTGCGGCGCAGGACCACGATTGTGCAGCAAAGCATCGCGGTCCCGCGCTTCTTTCTTATGCGGATACCGGGTACCTTTCTCAGCTTCCCTGCGCGCAAGTCCATACGATGGTTCGTTTGGCTTGGCATTTCACTCGCAGTTGCAGGCGGCGGCTGGGCGGTCACTTATTTCGCATTATCCATGCTTATCGCGACCACTCAGGGACGCGCCGGTTCGCTGGCTGTGTTTCTCGGGCGTTGGGCGAGGGAAAGCGGGCCGCAAACTGGGCGATTTGCTCCGGAGGAAAATAGATTCCGCGCCGCAGCACATACCAGGTGACGTTTTCACCGCACGGCGGCGTGGTGAGCGACCCCTGGTAGCGGAAATAAGTCTTATCCGCCGGCAGAAACTCCGAGAGATCGAGCGGTTCCCCGCTGGGAGGGCCATAGGTTATCAGCAATTTTCTTACGGCTTTGCTCATGGGATCTTTCATCTCGGGATCGGGTTTGCCTTCGAGGACCTGGACCGCCACGACCGCATAACACGGATTGGTTTCCGGACAGGCAGGATCGTAATGCACGAAGTGAATGGACATGGCCGCCCGCTCACCGGCCACCACTTCTTCCGCCGGACGATGGAAATGAAATTCCTTCAGCTTGTAAGTTTTGCCATCGATCACAATCTGATTGCCCGTATCTTTGCAATCGATTTTTATATTGTAGGGATTGGGGGTGAATTTCAGGGTGGTTGATTTGTACTGAAAAGTGATCCGCGGCAGGTTGGGGTTCTCGGTCCGTGTCGTGATGTCAATGGGCGATTGCTTCGTGCCGCCGCAAGTGGGCCAGGTATCTTTCCATTTGCTCTGGCTCGCAGGGTCATAGCCGAACAGCGCTGTGGTATCAGCAACATCTGCCTGGGATTGAGCAAACGAAGCAGCACAGGCAAGCAGCAGAATAAAACCGAGCAGCGTCGTTCTGAACGTGATTCTCAACATAGGAATCTCTCTCCTGATTTGTTTTATTTGGATTTGAACACACACGACATAAGACGAAAGCCAAAGGAATTTTCCTTCACATCAGGAAACGCATGGATTATCAGCAGGACAGAACAAACCCGTTTGCCGCTGATTTATGCGGATGGACGTTGCCATGTACTTGACACAAGCAATCTTGTCCTGTACCATCCGGCCCGGTATATGAAATCCTCTTCAAGACCAGCGATATTAGGGCTTGTATTAATAATCGTCGTGATAGCGTTTATCGCTGTCGTGAATAATGATAAGAAGGAAGCTGAAGCTGCTAATCCTCCGGCGAAGGAAGACCCCTGCAAGATTGTGGCGTTTTCATATCTGCTGGCGCTGAAAGAGGGAAACCCAATCGGCTTTGGCTATTGGAAGACCGGAACGACGCCGACAAAACTATTCAATGTGCGCGACTATTCCGAGATCACGCATGGGCGCTTTGTTCACCCGAACGGGACGCCGTACAAAGTTCCGCGCTCGTACTATCAATACGATGTGCAGTCCAGCACGCAGGGCGGTTTCGCAATCCGCAAACGCTGGAACGTGGTCATGGAGCCAGGCACAAAGGGCATCGGCAATCAGCCGTGTGCCATTGTGGAGTTGACCGCAGCGGAATAGGGCCATCCGTAGCATGGATGGCCAGCAGTTGATTACACCAGATTAGGCGCTAACCGTTTGAGGCTGACAATAGCAGTCTCCAATTGCGACATTATCAATTGTCTATGTTCCAATGTCTTAACGAGTTCATCTTTACTTGGCAATGAGGTTATTTCGCAATGGTTTGCAGTACGTCCGTCGCCGGTAACCAACAGCTGGCCGCCATCCGTTTTCCAATTGTCTATGGATTGGCCTTGCGCCATGCGACCATATGCCTGTAAATTTTATTCAGCTTTTCAGTGATCTTGTTTAATTCGCCCTTCAAGCGATTGACCTCTTGGGCGCATTCTCCCAGTAACTGGCGTTCTTCCTGTTCGCTCATGAAATATCCTCCGCGAACAGTGTATTGTGAATCGGCATTATTGGCAGGCATGATAAATAATTGCCCAGGGCGAAAATAAACGCAAAGCACAATATATTGTGGTGCTGTAATGGGCGCTGTCTTCAGGTGCGTCAACTATATTATTGCCTTTTTTTGTCCATTGAAAAGCATATTGATTCGTGGTACCACCCAAAAGCATTTCTGAGTGAGATGTGGCAGCCGGTCTTTGACAACTTAAATATAGCCTTTGGCCATTGGCTATTGGCTCTTACGCTTTTGGCTTTGTGGAGTTGCTTGCGGGACGCTTTTTCTGTCTCGCTCCAGGGGTGCACTTCATCCCTTGTGATGTCACTTGTGATGTTTTGAGCTAACCCCTTTAGATGTTGTGATGGGGATCGACCGGGAGGGGGGTAGGAGAACGAGTTCTTACCACTGATTTCCACGGATGAACACAGATAAGAAAATTGGAGTTTTCCACAGCCTGACTGGGCCACGCAAGCGCCACCCAAGGGCCACGCTTGGGTCGAAATGACACAAGTGCTGTGTTTTTAATGGAAGTGCGGATTTTAGGGGAGTGGGGTACCCCAAGTCGACGAGGGGTACAGGGGGGATGGCTGGCAGAAAAAACCTCACCGCTGATTTACGCGGATGTACGCAGATAAAACCGAAGAAGCACATCCATAAGGAAAACAGGTATAGCCGGGGCCTTTATTTCATGATCTGTAAAACCAGATCACTTTGATGAGCAGAACAAAAAGTCTAACGGCGGTTATCGGTGAGTGGTTCGGGATGGATCAAAACCTTGAACAATTCCGGGGCTTCCTGTTTGAAGCGGATTTCGAGCGCCGTAGAGACGTCATGGACGCGGGAGAGCGGCAAATCGTCGGGCATGGTGCAGTGGCAGGACATATAGACTTTGTCGCGCACGCGTTTGATCTCCACGTCATGCAGGTCGAGGATTTCCGGAAATTCACTCACTACGGGCCGCAACTTTTGCTCCAGCACCGCGTCGCGCTGCACGCGGCTGCCGGACTCGATGGTGGCCGGCTCGCTTTCAATGTGGGTGAGTATGGTGGAGATTTCCGGAATCTCACCGCGCATCTGGGCCTCAATCTGCGTGACCTGATCGTGGGCCTGCTTGAGGCTGAGAGTTTCGGTGAGTTCGAGGTGCTGTTCCACATGAAGACGTCCGGCGAGATCCTGGACGCTGACGTCATGCACGCTGAAGTTGTTGCGCGAAGCCACGGCGCGGATGCGGTCAAAGATGTTTTCCCTGGCGGTTTCACGAGGCACGGAGCGGATGACCACGTCACATTCCGGAAGAAGGCGCTGCACGGCCTGGGTAATCTCGGCGGCCACCTGATCGGACCGCTGGAAGGTGACATTGCGGGCCAGTCCTACGGTGAGATCGGCAAAATAACGATTGCCGGCGCGGCGAATGCGGGCGCGCTCCACTTCAATGACGCCGGAAATTTCGAGCGCGGCATCGATGATGCGCGCGCGGTATCCAGTGGGAGCCGCGTCAAGAAGAGAGTCAATGGTCTGGCGGGCCAGACGCCAGCTCACGTAAACAATGACCACGGAAACCAGCAGCGCGGCTATGGGGTCGGCATTCACCAGCCAGGGATTGCCGTGGCCATGGTCGATCCAGACGAGGGCCAGGCCAATCGCGACCACGCCGCTCGAAAGAATGTCGGTACTGAAGTGGAGCGCGTCGGCTTCGAGCGCCTGGCTCTCGTATTTGGCGGCAACTTTTTTGAGCCGGCGGGAGCGCCACCAGTCCACGGCCATGGAAAACAGCAGCACACCGAATGCGGCAAAGCTCGGCTGGACGTGCACGTGATGGCCGGTGAGCCGGCGCGCGGCTTCCCATACGATCCAGACGCAGGTGAGCAGCAGAAGCCCGGTTTCGAGAAAGGCGGAGAAATTTTCCACCTTGCCGTGCCCGTACTGGTGCTCGGCGTCGGCTGGTTTATCGGAGACGCGTACGGAAAGCAGAGTAATGAAAGCCGCCAGCAGGTCCAGACCGGAATGCGCCGCTTCGGAAAGAATGCCGAGGCTGAGCGTGGAGACGCCCACCACGATCTTGAGGGCGGTAATCGCCAGTGCCGCCAACAGCGAGTTCAGCGCTACTCTGCGCTTTTCGCGCCGCATTTCCTGCAGCACCGGATTATGTTCGGGAGCGGACACCGTGGCCATTGTCTCAGTTTTTCCGCTCCCACAGCCAGCGCGTGCCCTGTGGTAGGATGGGCGTTCCTGCTCATCTGGCAACGCCGCTCTGTGCGAGCGCGGTGGCAGCACTGCCTTGCAGGCTTATCCACTATATTTGTATTGATACGAG
>Ga0070730_10003557_pt1 | contig 13925 bp, 9 predicted proteins | sample Coa_R1_3_FD_66447 | JGI IMG/M metagenome (GOLD analysis project Ga0070730, IMG submission 66447) | Surface soil microbial communities from Centralia Pennsylvania, which are recovering from an underground coalmine fire - Coalmine... | ecosystem: Environmental > Terrestrial > Soil > Unclassified ...
AACAAATCAATTTGGTCATCGCTGTCAAAAATGGTGAAGTCATTCGTGAGACCAATAAAGTGGCCATACTGTCGCAAAATTTTGGCGCAAATACGGTGGAAAGTGCCAGAAAATGAAAGTTGATGGCCAGTGAGACGCAACATACGCTCGCGGATTTCTTGCGCGGCTTTATTTGTAAAAGTCACGAGTAAAATTTCATTTGGGTCAACGTGTTGTTCTTGGATGAGCCATGCTGCGCGCGTTGTGAGCACGCGCGTTTTGCCGGAACCAGCGCCCGCCAAAACAATTGCTGGCCCGTTGGGATGCAGAACCGCTTGTTGCTGGCGCTCATTGAGATCGCGGAGCAGATCACTCATATGTTTTCCAATTTTTATCTGGCGATGTCGTTCAGTTCGCTAAAGTGCCGAATAATGTAGTCGGCGTTGAGTGACTTCACTTTTTCGTACGAATAAAATTTTTCGTTTTCTTTTGGATAGTATACCGCAGTGGTGATGCCGGCGGCTTTGCCAGCGCCTACATCAGTTTCAGAGTCACCAACCATAATTGTTGTTTCAGATTGCGCGCCTAACTTTTGCATCGTAGTGAGCACCATTTCTGGATGGGGTTTTGTGTGGGTCACCTCATTTCGTGTAATTGTAAAATCGAATAAATCAGTAACTTTCCAATGCGCCAATGCCGGTTCAATAAGATGCCGATGGGAAGAAGTGACTACTGCTGTTTTTTTACCGTTGTGTTTTAGTTTCGTTAATGTTTCGACGACTTGGTCGTGAAGACCGGCAAAAGGAATTTCTTTCGACATTTTTTCATGCATTTTTTTGCTAAATTCATCAAAATTAATGCCATAGTTTTCACAGGTCTGCCAGTCGAGATATAGCGTCTCTGCAAGTTGTTGACTGGTTGCTTTTACCGAATGGTCGTTCAGGATCTGTTGATAAATTGCTAACCACGTTGGCAACGAATGAGCAATTGTGCCGTCCCAGTCAAAAAGAAAATATTGATATGACATGGGAGTATTTTACCATTTATCTTGTTATACTATTTATATGTCTACTCAACAGACAGTAACTTTGGAGTTGCGGACCGCCCGCGAGAGTTTGCAGACGCCTGAAGCAGCAGTCCAGTTTTTCACCTCGCTACCAAATCCACCACATGGTTTGCATCAATTCTGGAAGAAAGCGCCCAACTTCAGTTTTGAGTTTCTGAGCCAAGGCCAAACAATTTATGAGCTAGTGACGTTGCCCGCGCATTTAGTTGAGTACGCGAGCAGCCAATTAACGGCAAGTTATCCGGAAATTTTGATTAAGCGTTTGGAACACAATCCGCTGCAAGATTTTCAACATGAATACCCCAAAAGTTTTGGTGAGTTGGTATTGTCTTCACCAGCATATTTTCCAATTAAAACCTATAAAGAATTTACTGACGTTGATCCGTTATCTGCGATGTTGTCATCATTAGCAAAATTGCAAGAAAATGAGTCAGCGGTCGTTCAGTTTCGTGTGCGGAAAGTGCGGAGTCACTGGAAAAAAATGCCACAAAGTTTAGTTCATCACGGTATGAAAAGTGCGGATGGTACATACGCCGCGCACCCTCATCGTGAAGCGATCCAACGCAAAATCCAACAGCCAAGTTTTCAAGTGCGCATAAGAATTTTGGCTCAAGCACCAACGAGCGCTCGCAGTCAACAAGTTCTCGAATCGTTGGTAACAGCTTTCACTAGTTTGCAGTCCGAGACAAATAGTTTTGTGGTGCGCAAGCCGCTTCTGCAGAAAAAGAAATTCTTGCATGAAATTCTCGTGCGTACTGGTCGATTTAAACAACAGTATTTGTCTACTGAAGAAATGGCCACATTGTTTCACATGCCCAACAAGCAACTGTCGACAATTAAAAACATTGCATGGGGCAAAAATTTATTGGGTGAGCCGCCAGAAAATTTACCGACGTATACACACACTCCAGAAAATGAGCGTCGCGACCTCAATTTATTTGCAACTGCAGAGTTTAAAAACCAAACCCAAATTTTTGGCATCAAAAGAGCGGATCGGCGTCGGCACATGTATGCAATTGGAAAAAGTGGTACCGGTAAATCCACGCTTTTGGCTAACATGATTATTAATGACTTAAAACATGATGAAGGTTTGGCAGTCGTTGATCCTCACGGCGATTTGATTGAAACAGTCCTCAACTACATTCCGCGACATCGCATTAATGACGTGATTGTTTTTGATCCTGCCGATCCACATGCCGTCGTCAAACTGAATTTATTTGAAGGTGGCTCGCTCGTGCATCGTGAGTTAATCGCTTCCGGTATCGTGGCAATTTTCCAGAAAATGTATGCAAACTCTTGGGGTCCACGTCTCGAATATATTTTGCGGAATGCCTTGCTCACACTACTTTCACAAAACGCCAAACTGGAAGATGTCTTGCGCATTCTCACCGATGAAAAATATCGTGCGAGTATTGTTGCAAACATGGAAGACCAAGTGTTGAAAAATTTTTGGGAAGCGGAATTTAACATGATGCAAGAACGGCTTCGTACTGAAGCGATCTCGCCTATTTTAAACAAGGTTGGTCAATTTGTGACTTCGCCATTGATCCGTAATGTTGTGAATACAAATACGAGTTCGTTCGATATTGAATCGGTCATGAATGAAGGGAAAATTCTATTGGTCAATGTTTCGCAGGGAAAACTTGGTGAAGATAATGCGGCGTTACTTGGGGCTATGATTATTACGAAAATCCAGTTGGCAGCAATGAATCGGGTGTATATGGCAGAAGCAGATCGTCGTGATTTCTTCTTATATATTGATGAGTTCCAGAACTTTGCGACCACCAGTTTTATCAAAATTTTGTCGGAGGCGCGCAAGTATCGTTTGAGCTTAATTTTGGCGAATCAATATATGGCGCAAATTCCTGACGAAGTGAAAGCAGCCATTTTTGGTAACGCCGGGAGTATGATTAGTTTCATTTTAGGTGCGACTGATGCGGACTGGATGATGAAAGAATTTGGTGGCAAGTATACGCAAGAAGATTTGGTGTCGTTGGGTCGTTATCAAGTTGTGACAAAACTGATGATCGATGGCCAAATGAGCCAACCATTCCCGGCTTCAACATTGGGACTGGCCTCATCACGAAACCAAAATCGCGAAAAAGTTTTAACGGTATCTCGTGAGCGCTACGCAAAAAAGAAGTGATATAGTTAGTTGAGAAACCTCATATGAAATACCTCGTCGCTAACTGGAAAAGTAATAAAAGTCAGGAAGAAGTCAAACAATGGGCTGAAGTTTTTAAGAATTTACAATCGATCAATCCGGAAATCACTTTGGTTGTATGTCCGAGTTTTCTGCACATTCCTTTAGTTCATCAACTCCTTCCCAATCTCAGTCTTGGTGCACAAACCCTTTCCCAATTTCCCAATGGTCAATACACCGGAGCAGTTTCGGCATTAATGTTAAGTGAGTTTGTGAAGTTTGCCATTTTGGGTCACACCGAACGACGCAAGTTTTTTGGTGAAACTGACCAAATTGTGGCGAACCAAGTTTTACAAGCACTCGATTTTCAAATCACGCCAATTGTGGCGGTGGAAAAAAATAACTGGAGCTCTCAACTTGCGCAGTTTGATTCAAGTCACCTCAGTCGCATGCTCGTGATGTATGAGCCGCCTGAAGCAGTGAGTTCTGCCACACAAAGTCACGCGGCCGATTTGGTTGACGTCAAACAGGCCGCCCAATTAATCAAGTCTTCATATCAAGTGAAGGGTGTGCTGTACGGCGGATCAATCGACGAACAAAATATTCATACGTATTTTACGGACAAAGACCTCGATGGTGTTGTGGTCGGATACGCCAGTTTAGATCCAGAAAAATTTCGAAAAATTCTCACATTAAGTCTTGGATAATTTAACGCAGTGTTGCTGAAGCTGTAGCCATTCGCTTCTCTAGGTCACAGTTTTGTCGAGCAGTAATTTTGTCTTTCAGAATGAGGTTGGAAGAACTATATGCTAAAAAGCTTTGTTGTGTATCTGTAGCAAAGCGATCATAAAAATAGAACGTCTTCTGTGGCGCAGTACTAAAGTTTGAAGCCAAACTTGGATCAACCACAACTAAAGAATTTGGTTCTGCAAATGGACACCATTTCAGCGGTGAGTTGCGGTGATAAACGGCAAACTTGCCAAAACTATCGACCGCGTACACATCTCTTTTTGCATTCTGTACGAGTTGGGGATCAATGCGGTTATACCACTCGTAGAAAATCATTGGATTATCATAGTAGTCACTCAAGTAAATTTTGTTGTACGTGTTGCTGTTTTGTCCTACATATGCCGAAAGTTCTGTATAGTATCCTTGCCAAGCCCGGTACGACTCTTCCGGAAAAAATAAGTAGTAGTCACGGACGTAAAGATAAATATTCAATAAGAATAAACCGAAGATGAATGCTGCAAAAGCTTTTTTCCACATCGATCTTTTTTTCCAACCATTCCATTGTAGAGTTGAATAGATTCCCAATGCCACGAAGTAACACATTGCCGGCACCATCACTAATGTGCGACCAGCGTGTGGTGTGTCTATCGTAATTGCCGAAGCGAGCGGCGACAAAACAATCCAACCAAAGAAAAATTTTTGAATGGCACTGAGTTGGCGAATGCCCACAACAACTCCAACCACAAAAAATGGCAGCATAATCAACAACAAGTTTCCATAGTGCATGAACCCATGCTGCGAACTTAGATTACCACCTTCAAAAAACAAAAAATCTGGACGAAAGTGCGAGAAATACCGTAAGAGATAGTTCATTGCAAAAAAATAATTTTTGCTGTCCAAGAAATGAATAATCGGAACATGATATTTTACTTGCCGGGCAGTTTGGTCGTAAAACTTCTGGGCAAGTTCTTGTGAGTTAAAAATAGTGACACTTCGTGCACGTACCCCTCCAACGCCAAATAATGTTTCCCAAAAAATTGCAACCGTGCCAACCGCCATAAGCGCAAAGGGAATCAAAGACTTTCTGCTTAGTTCTTTCCATTGTGGTTTGATAAAAAGCCATCCATGAAGTAATAACAGCAGCGGCACAAATAAGCGCTCTGTATTGTAGGTGTACATAGAAATAATCAGCGACAACGCAGCCAGAATCCGCAGTTTCCAAGAGTTCTTCATCCACAACCAGAGGCCAAAAATGAAAAATGGATACGAAACAATCGGGTCCATAGCGGCTCGGCTATAATGGATATGCCACGGCATAATCGCCATCATGAGAGCAGCTAAAAATGAAAACTTTGCTGATTTCGTGAGTTGAAAAAATACTCCATAACTTGCAACCACGCTCAACGTTCCTAGAACTGCGGGAACGAAACGCAAAGCGAAGTTCCAATCATGAAAAGTAAGTAATGCCGGAATGAGTAAGTAAGAAAAAAGTGCAGGTTTGTACTCACCGAACGACTTAATAAATAATGGCCAAGGTCTGCCCCATTCATCCTTGCCGGTTTTTAGCAAGCTATATGCGTTGTAGCCATAGGCTACCTCATCCCAGTTCAGGCCGCGTGGTAGGGTGCTTACAAAAGGTAGACGAAAAAGGCCAGCTGCAAAAAGAAGGAAAAGACAGGCGACAATGTGGTAACGAATTCCTTGTGGATGAGATTTTGTGGCGTCTTTTTTCATTTTCACTTTGCCATTTCCGCGAAAATTGTATAGTTTGGCGTTTTTTTCATTGTTGTAAAAATTTTTGCAAATTGTTGCTCGTCTGCTTGCCAAACACTCTTTTCTTCCGGCCCAATCACAACGTATTGCACTTGATACTTTTGAAAAAGACTTTTTTCACTGGGATGCTGGAACATTTCGACAACATCTTTTTCAATAGGTTGGTAGTTGTAGCCCTGGCTCCAAAGCCAGCCCCTGTATGCCATAAGCGTTTGTCTACCAGTCAAGTTGTACAGCCAATGGTTGTGTTTGTCGCTTGTAAGCCAGTTAGTCTCGACTGGGGTATTCTCCTCTACCCACTGTGCTAAATCAAGTTCTTCTTTTGAGTACATTGTATACGGGATTTGCTGCTGATCCAAAATACGATATACATCAACTGCGCCGGTAGCTACAATTGCGAGGAATAAAGCACCGCCAATAATGAGAAAAAAAGGCTTTTTTACTTGGCTAATTCGGAAAATGCCATAACCCGCCAAACCAGAAATGCCAACGGAAGCCCAAGCGAGAAGTTTCGTGTTGTCCCAAGTATATGGTTGAAAAGTAAAAAGATTGAGCAAGATAAAAATGGTCCAAAAGGGAAAAAAAAGAAAAAATGCATTTTGGCGTTGGGTTTTTTTTTGCAGAAGGAGTGCCCAGCCTCCGAGCGCAACAATTGGTGTCACTCCCCAATTTCGCCACCAAAAAAGAAACCAATTCAAATGAAGCTCGTGCGCATACCAACCCGGTAACCACCGAATAAAATGACTAGAGCTGACTTGACCGATGAAGAAAATACTGAGTAAAGGAACTGCCAGCAGTGCCACAATGATACAAAAAACGAAGTATCTTTGAAAAAACTTTTTTAGTGATAGTTGGTGCAGTTGCAAAAACTGATGGAGTATCCAGAAAAAAAGAATAATTCCTATCGCGAGAAAAGTGTGCGTGTGGATAATGGGCAATAAACCAACGATGATCGCAATGGGAATCACTTTCTTCAATTGAAGTGACGATATTTTTTTCTCGCTTACTAAAGAAAACATTAAACTCAATGCGATAAGGCCTAAAGGCAGACCTAACGTAAAAGAACGTTGTGGAATAACCATCGTATCGATAATCGATTGCCAGTAGATACCGTCTTTTTCAAGGTCTGTATATTTTTGCGGTGGATGAAGAAGAATTTCCAGAGGTTTGGGTGAAGTCTGTATTTGGTGGACAAATGTGAATATGCCAGTTCCACCATTTAGCAAAAAAATTGTGGTGGCAATAACAGCAATTGTGGGATGGCGAAAAATTTGTCGATAAAAAAAATAGAGACTCACAACTAACAATAAAGAAAAAAGAAAACTGGGAACAATGAATGCGGAGAAAAAAGGCACTCCAACTTTTATCAATAATGCAGAAACGAGGTCTGCTAAAAAAGGATAAACGAACGGTGAGTGAATGAGAAGTGGACTCATATGCGGCAATATACTTCGGAAAGCCATCGTCGAACCAAATGTAAAGTGTTCTGCCCAGTCGGCCCAAATGATTGTGTGGGTTGTGACGATGTTTCCTTGTTTGTCAAAGAAAATTGCGCGAGACCAGAATAAAGCAAAGTAACTAAACCAGAAAATAAAAAAAATGATCGGCAGAAAATGTTTTTTTAACAAATTGAATGGGATGTTCTTGTGAAACATTTTTCTCTTATAAACTTGGTGAAGCTTCAGGTGTTGCGGCGGGTGTGAGGTCCTGTCTTGCTAATTTAACCGTCACGTTCATACGGTAACCTTCCAAAACGTTAATAGTATTTTTTTGTGTTTCGTAACTGGGTAGAGAAACTTCATATCCATGTTCGCCAGCAGAAATGCTATCGATTAACACCGGTGCGAAATCTTTTGATTCGCCATCGACATGAATGATTGCGCTGTCGGGAATTGTCACCAAAGAAAGCTGTGATTGTTTCGGATTTCCCAATTTTTCCATTTCGTAAAGCACACCCCCACTCGTTTCCGGCCTATCGCCAGGTTTCCAAACAACTACTGTGAGAAGGCCGTTTTTGAGTGATACTTTCGTTGTGTAAGAAACGAGTTGCGAGCTGTCGGGGCGGATTTCCAACGTGTATTCACCCGGCTTGATGTCGTTATTAATATATGGAACTTTATCTAAGTATTTTCCGTCGAGGAAAAGTGAGGCCGGCACATCATTCGTGGTGACTTGCAAACCAGATTTTGCTTTCCAATCTGCGGGATTGCAACCAGACAAAAAAACACAAGACAAACAACTAAAAACCAACAACAGCTTTTTCATGAAGTAACTATATCAGTTCAAGGATATCAGTTTAAGGCCAATTTTAACACTTCATCCATCTCTGAAACGGGCTTAAATGTAATATCTTTTTTCACCGATTCTGGGACTTCCACCAAGTCGCGCATGTTGTCTTTGGGAATGATGACTATTTTTCGTCCTGCCTGATGGGCTGCAATACTTTTTTCTTTTAAGCCACCGATTCTCATCACTCGGCCACGTAGGGTAATTTCGCCAGTCATCGCGATGTGGCGTTTCACCGACCGGTTCGTAAAAGCCGAAACGATAGCCGTACACATTGTGATTCCCGCAGATGGCCCATCTTTTGGTACAGCACCTTCTGGGACGTGAATATGCACATTTGTCTGTTGGATTCGTTCTTCTTTGATGCCTAGTTTTTTCGCATTGGCATGCACATATGTGAGTGCAGTTTGGGCCGATTCTTTCATAACATCGCCCAATTGGCCGGTGAGTTTGATCATGCCCTTGCCTTTTGTGAGTGCAACTTCGACATAAAGAACTTCTCCACCAACTGAAGTCCAAGCCAATCCAGTCGCCAAACCTACTTCGTCTTTTTCTTCCGTCAAAGTCGGATCAAATTTTTCTGGACCCAAATAATCGCGCAATACGTCATCATTTATTTGTACTTTTTTCACCGCATGTTCGGCGATTTTGCGCGCAACTTTACGCATAACTTTTCCGAGTTCACGCTCTAAGTTACGCACGCCGGCCTCTCGCGTATAGCGCTGAATAACTGTCTTGATTTCATGATCGCCCAATGTAATTTGTGCTGGTTTTAAGCCATTGGCTTTGCGAACTTTTTCTACTAAGTGCTGTTTAGCAATGAAGAATTTTTCTTCTTCCGTATAACCAGAATAACGGATGATTTCCAAACGATCACGCAGTGCAGGCGGAACAGTATCTAAAGTATTTGCAGTAGTAATAAAAATCACATCGGAAAGGTTGAGAGGCATGTCTAGATAGTGATCCTCAAATGTTTTGTTTTGTTCTGGGTCGAGCGCTTCTAACAATGCGGCAGACGGATCACCACGATAGTCATTACCGAGTTTATCAATTTCATCTAACATAAAAACAGGGTTCATTGTTTTTGCTTGCTTAATACCATTGACAATTTTTCCTGGCATTGCGCCAACATATGTGCGGCGATGGCCGCGAATTTCTGCTTCGTCTCGCACCCCACCTAATGAAACTTTTACAAATTTACGTCCCAGAGATTCAGCAATCGACTTTCCAATGCTTGTTTTTCCTACTCCTGGTGCACCAACAAAACAAAGAATTGTTGGCTGTGTCGACTGATGGGCATTTTTTTGTTTCAGCAGCAAAACAGCAATATACTCAATGATCCGGTCTTTGACTTCTTTCAGGCCATAGTGGTTTTTATCCAAAGTTTCTTGTGCTTTTTTCAGGTCAATATTTTCTTTACTGTATTTACTCCACGGCAACTCAAAGACAGTATCCAACCACGTGCGTAAGTATCCACCCTCTGGATTGTTGACGGACATTTGGCGTAATCGTTTGATTTCTTTTTCAACTTTTTTCTTTGCCTCAACGGGCAGCGCAGTATGCTTTAATTTGTCTTCGTATTCATTGATAACTTCTTCTTCGTCATCTAACTCGCCCAACTCTTTTTGCATCACGCGCATACGCTCACGCAACACATTTTCGCGCATATTTTTGTCAAATTTTTGTTGCGTCTTACTCGCCACATCTTTTTCAATTTCCAAAATCTTCATCTCTTTTGCAAGTTGGCCAATGACTGCTTGTAACCGCTCTTTAACATTCAACATTTCCAAAATTTTTTGTTTTTCATCGGTTTCGAGATTTAACGTACTGGCAATTTGATCGACAAGTTCACCATCATTGACACCACTCATCAACTTCATAAAGTTCAAAAATTCTACTGGTTTCCCCATTTGAACTGCCCGCTTAAACTCTTTTTGCAAATGTGCGCTGAGTGCTTTTGTCTCGTCATCAACGACTAAAATATCTTGGAGTTTTTCAACCTCGGCCATGATGAATGGTTGTGTATTCGTAAACCGCAACACTTTTACGCGACCAATTCCGCGCACTAACGCATTGAGTTGGCCCTCTGTACTCAATGTGCGCTCCACAATTGCGAGCGTACCAATTTCATACATGTCTTTTTGAGTCGGGGTGTCCATTCCTGGTTTTCTTTGGGAGAGCAAAACAACAAGGTCTTTAGTTCGCTTTGCTTCATGAATTGCTTCCACCGAAATGACGCGCCCAAATGTCAAAACTGACTCGGTGCTGGGAAATAAAACCCCCTCGCGAATCGGGACGACGGGCAAAATAAGTTTGTTCGGATCTTGCGGAACCAGAGAGACTTCAGTGTTTGTAGTCATAGTTTTAGCATTGTAAATGCTAGTCTGCTAATTGGCAAGAGTCTCTTTTTTTGGAAACTGAAAAGATGGAAAAAGAATGTAAAGTGGGTGTACTACGACTCGAACGTAGGACCTCTGTCTTATCAGGACAGCGCTCTAACCAACTGAGCTATACACCCTCAAAGAGCTCCTATTTTAACATATTCTCGGAAGAAAGTTGACAGATTTCTTGCTTAAGCCAGCATCTTTTTCTTTTGGCTCAAGACGACTTTGCCACTCTTGTAGTCTACAAATACTTGGTCACCCTCTTTTACTTTTCCTTCAATGAGTTGCAGCGACAATTCATCTAAAATTTCGTGTTGAATAAGGCGTTTCAACGGACGTGCTCCAAATATTGGATCGTAACCAGCGCTTGCAAGATGATCGATCACTGCTTTACTCAATTGAAGCGAGATATTTTTCTTTTGCAAACGCTCGGTAACCAATTGGACTTGTCGCTCAACAATGTGCTCGGTGTCTTTTTTGGTTAATGGTTTAAAAATAATAATGTCATCAATTCTGTTGAGAAATTCGGGACGGAAAAATTGTTTCAACACTTTTGCGATTTCTATGCTGAGCTGTTGCTGGTCGTCGTTATACTTCGTAATCACATCGCTACCTAAATTTGAGGTCATAATAATGACCGTATTTTTGAAGTCGACTGTTCGTCCCTTTGCGTCAGTGAGTCGGCCGTCATCCAAAATCTGTAACAAAATATTAAAAACTTCTGGATGCGCTTTTTCAATTTCATCAAACAAAATGACCGTGTACGGATGTCGACGAACAGCTTCGGTGAGTTGGCCGCCTTCTTCGTAACCAACATAACCCGGTGGCGAGCCGATGAGGCGAGCCACAGAGTGTTTTTCCATATACTCACTCATATCAATGCGCGTCATCATTTTTTCATCATTAAACAAAAATTGGGCAAGTGCTTTGGCAAGCTCAGTTTTACCCACGCCAGTTGGGCCCAGGAAAATGAATGACCCAATCGGGCGTCCTTCCTCTTGGATTCCAGCACGACTGCGTCGTACCGCATTTGAAACTGCTTTGATTGCTTCTTCCTGGCTCACCACTCGTTTACTCAATTCTTCTTCTATGTGGGAAAGTTTTTGCGTTTCTGACGACAACATTTTCGTGACCGGAATTCCGGTCCAGCGTGAAACAACTTGCGCAATATCTTCTTCGGTAACTTCTTCTTTCAACATGTGTTGGTCTTTTTGAACTTCCGCTAATTTTTTCTGCGCGGCGGCAATTTTTTTCTGGAGCTCTGGGATTTTGCCATAGTTGATTTCAGCCACCCGTTGGAGGTCTAAGTTGCGTTCAGCTTGAACAGCTTCTTCGCGCAGAATATCAATGTGCTTGCTTGATTCCTTAATTTCATCGATGAGTTTTTTTTCGTTTTGCCAATGCAGTTCAAGTTGTTTATTTTCTTCTTTCAACTCCGCCAACTCTTTTTCAATTTCAGCCAAACGTATTTTCGTTTCTTCATCTTTTTCTTTTTTCAGTGCTTCTTTTTCAATTTCTAACTGACGAATTTTACGCTGAAGTTGGTCAAGTTTGGTGGGTTTGCTGTCAATTTCAATACGCAAAACTGACGCGGCTTCATCCATTAGATCGATTGCTTTATCCGGCAAAAATCGATCACTAATATATCGATTTGATAAGTTCACGGCGGCCACAATTGCATTGTCACGAATGCGCACGCCATGATGGGCTTCATATTTTTCTTTGATGCCGCGGAGAATTGAAATTGCGTCTTCCACTGAAGGTTCTTCAACCATCACGGGTTGGAAACGGCGTTCAAGCGCTGCATCTTTTTCAATATATTTCCGATATTCTTTGAGTGTGGTGGCGCCGATGGTGCGGAGTTGACCACGCGCCAATGCTGGTTTCAATAAGTTGCCTGCATCAGTAGAGCCTTCTTGTGCACCGGCTCCAACAATTGTGTGCAACTCATCGATAAATAAAATAATTTGGCCATCAGAACTTTCAATTTCTTTAATCACTGCTTTTAAACGATCCTCGAACTCTCCCCTGTACTTTGCACCGGCAATTAACGAGCCCATATCCAAAGACAAGAGCCGTTTGTTTTGCAGTGTTTCTGGGACATCACCCTCAATAATTTTGCGGGCCAACCCTTCAACGATGGCAGTCTTTCCGGTACCTGGTTCACCAACCAAAACAGGGTTGTTTTTAGTGCGACGGGACAAAATTTGCATCACTCGTCGAATTTCTTCGTCACGGCCAATGACTGGATCGATTTTTCCCTCACGTGCCAGCCGCGTAAAATCTTGTGTGTATTTTTCTAAAGCCTGGTACTTTCCCTCTGGATCTTGGTCAGTAACGTGTTGATTGCCACGAAGTTCTTTTAATGCTTTTTCTACGTCTTTGCGGTCGAGCACCAACACTTTTCTGATTGATTCTTGATTGAGTAATGCAAGAAATAGATGCTCAGTGCTAATGTATTCATCGCGCATTTTGGCGGCTTCACTTTCGGCTTGGTCAAGAACTTTTTTGAATTCTGTAGAGGCATATCCTTCAGAGCCACCGCTGACTGTGGGAAGCTGACCCAACTCTGACTGCACTTTTACTGACAGTGCTTGAATGTCCTCTCCAAGTTTTTGCAACAAGGATGGGACCAAACCGTCTTTTTGTTCCAGCAGCATTGCCAACACATGCAATGGCTGGACAGTTTGGTGCGACATTCTGCTTGCCAATTGTGCGGCACCTTGAATAGCTTCAGCTGATTTGGTTGTAAGTTGGTTTGGATTCATATGTACTATAAATTGTACTAATTCTGTCAAATTTTGTATTTGCCAAACTGATACGTTTTGTCTCCCAGAAAGCCGATGACTTCTGGCATAAAAATTTTGAAGTTCAACAAGCGCGCAGATTTGGGTTTTATTTGGAAAGAGCTGCGAGAGTTTTTGATTTGCCTAACGAATCTATAACTTTTTGAATATCTGCGACACAAGCATCGACTCGATCGAAAAGACCATCCCGAAGTTGTTCATCCAAGTGACTCGTTATGTACTGTCTTGTGGGTAAGTACAGTGTTTCCGATAATTTTTTTAAAAGGTCTACGACTACTACTATGTCATTTACTGACAAAGCTTGTTTCAATCCCGCAATGAATTTTTCTACATCCTTTGAGAATTCTCGTACGAGATCTTTATCCGCACTTGCCTTGCTGATAAGAAACATTGCCGCGTTGGCATCCTTACTAATTTTTTCAACCATTGGAAAAACATCCGCATTTTCTTTTACAATTCTTGCGTGAGCCGATTCTCTATACCCTTCTATCGGTAACTCTATGGGTATTTCTGCTAAAAGCACTTGAACCAACATTTCTTGCTGTTCTTCCGACCATCCATATTGTTGTGTGATTTCTTTAACGGCAGTTCGCGCATTTTGCTCTCTTTGTTCTGCTTGTTCTGTGGGCATAGATGGTTCCTCTAGATGTTTGGTTTTTAATTTGGATCAAATTATATCACTGAACAGAATTTCCACAAAAAACCCCGCCAGGGGCGGGGTCTTTTCTGAAACAAACATGGTGGTAGAAACTGGCCGG
>Ga0070730_10003559_pt1 | contig 13921 bp, 9 predicted proteins | sample Coa_R1_3_FD_66447 | JGI IMG/M metagenome (GOLD analysis project Ga0070730, IMG submission 66447) | Surface soil microbial communities from Centralia Pennsylvania, which are recovering from an underground coalmine fire - Coalmine... | ecosystem: Environmental > Terrestrial > Soil > Unclassified ...
GAGAGGCCGTTGCCCGCGCCAGAGAAGCCTATGAGAAAAAGCAGCAAGAGCCTGAGTATATTCCAGGTCGTTCCGCCCACCGGGTACAAGCCCGTGAGCGCCTGGAGGCGAGCGGTATCGCGGCTATCCCGCTCTATATGCTGCTCGACTTCGCGCCAGGGATCGACAGCCAGGGTCCTATCGCGGGCGGCATCGAGCATATGCTGGAAGATGCTGGCCTGCTCGACGCACTGGTCGTCCACCCGGCACACATAACCACTGCAGACGCCCTCCTCACCACAGAAGGTCTAAGTGACTGTCGTATAGATGGCGAACAACTGAAGGCTTCGGGGAAGATGGGTGGTGGAGATGGGGCGCACGATAAATCGGCGGAGGTGGGTGGTGTGGTCAACGCGCACGATAAATCGGCGGAGGTGCCGGTAAACCGACCTCTACAGCTCGACCCAGCCATCTGTGAAACATTCGGCGAGCAGGCGGCGGGCTGGGAGGAGACGGTTCAAGACATTTTAAATGCGCTGGAGTCCGGAGCCGTTGGAGCGCTATTTCATCAGAATCTAACAGATATGGGCAGAACATGGAGGCATGGTCTGTTGAGTGGTATCGCAGGCGAGGGAACGGCTCGCTGTATTGGTAAAGCCACGCGTATACGCGAGCAACAACGTACACTTGCCCTGTTACAGCAACACTGGGAGGCGCTGGAGAGCGAACTGCAAGCTATCGACCACCAGATTGAGGATCTCGAACTGCAAAGACAGCAGCAGGAGGCACTCCGTAACCAGCTCAACACCATCCTCAAAGAGAGCGCGGCTGAAGAGCGCCAGGTTGAGTTGCGTAGCAGGTTCAACCTGCTTACGCAAGCCGAGGGAAGCTATCAGGAGGCGCGCAGCAAAGCTCAGGCTATGCGCCAACAGATTGGTACACTCAAGATACGGCTGCAAAAAGAGGCCGTCGACGTACCCATCTTCGCCAGCGCCGCAGACACCGTCAATCAAGCCTATGATGCCACCCATAAACTGGTCAGCGAGCACAAGATGGCGCTGAGTTACCTGGAGCGCCTGCGAGCGGCCTGGCAGGAGCACAAACAGGCCCAGGAACAGCTCGACCGGGATAAGCCAGCCGAATGGCGAGCAGAACAGGCCAGTCAGAAGGCGGAGCGGGCCGTTGTGCAGGCCAGAGCTGAGTTGGAAACGTTGGAGAGACTGGTGCGCGAAACTGAACAGGTGGGCATCGATAGCCTGCTCGCCAGCATACAGAAGTTACAGGAGCGCCAGAATAGCCTCCCAGAAGAGCTGCGCAAAATACGTGAGCAGCGCGCAAAGGCTGAGGGGACATGGGAGGGAAGCCAGGACGATTACGAGGGAGCACAGGAAGCCTACGCCAAAGCCCAACAACAATGTGACGAGACCTATCAACGCTTTCTTGTTCAATTTGAGGCATATCCGGTTGAAATGCTGAGTGCCGTCAAGCAACGCATGAGCACAAAGCCACGCCTGGATACGGCTCAGGATGTGCTGGCTGAGCCACTGGAGGCCAACGATGACGCCTATATTCAGCGCAAAAATACATTGGAGGTCCACAAAAACAGAGAAGAGAACGAATTATTCAAACTGGCCAGCGAAGTCAATAACCTGCTGCATGAGTATGGACCACAGTACGACGACCAGGGGATCATTCGTTTTGTGAATGTGGAGCGCGCCAATTCGCTCGAACTATTGACCCGGCTGGGAGAAGAGATTCGCCAGCATGAGCAATTGCTGGAGGCCAGGGAGCGTGAACTGTTCCAGAACTTCTTGCTAGAAGAGATGGCTGACACCGTGGGCAAGCACATTACGGAGGCGGAACAATGGGTTGATCGTATGAATGCCGTACTTGGGCAAACCGCCTTCGTTGGCGAATACTATCATCTCAGGTGGGCATCCAGAAAGCAGGAGCAGGCACAACAGGGGAGTCGACTGGCCCAGTATCACGACATCTTGCGCCGCCAGGTGCAGACCTTCAAACAGGAAGAGGTCGACGCCCTTGTCCACGCGTTCAGGCAAGAAATTAGCGCATTGAGAACGCTATCACAGGGCGCGAGCGACACGACATTCGCGGAAGCTTTGGCCCGTATCTTCGATTATCGCAAATGGTTTCAATTCGAAATTTATATCACCAGAAGCGATGGAACCCAGCAACATCTTACTAACCGCTTCTTCAAGAAAGGCAGTGGAGCAGAACAGTACGTCACCCTCTATATTCCATTTTTTGCCGCTCTCTCCGCCCTCTATGAAAGCGCCGGGAAAGGAGCGCCCCGCCTCATTGCGCTTGATGAAGCCTTTGAAAAGGTCAGCATCAACCATACCAAAAAATTACTCAAATTTCTGGCATCGCAGCAATTCCAGTGGATCATGACCGGGCCTCGCGTCACTGGAGAAGGCGCCGATATTCCCGCCTGCGTGAAGTACACTATGTTCTGCCAGAAAGAAGAGGAACTGGCAGCCGGTTTTCCATCGTTCTGGAGCACTGATCCTTCTATCGCGGAAGAATAAAGGTTTATGAGCAGGTCTGAAGAGGCTTCTACGAATACGGACAGGGCCGTTGCGTTCTTTCGGCAACCGGTCTGGGAGCACCTGCTAGGAGCGGTGTACACAAAATATATGGCGAGAGGACGCATCGGAGGCCAGGTGGTACTCACTGCCTGCACAGATGAGGAGCGGAGAGAGATTGCGCGCTTCCTCAAAAAACGCCTGCCAGCCCAGGGCGAGATGGTTATACGCCTCAGCGACTTTCAGCAGGCACTCAATGAGAGTAGTTTCGCCTGCGACATCCCGACGCTGCTGCGCGCCCTATTCCCTGAGCGGCCACATCTCACCAGGCCAGAACAGCGAGAGCTACGAGCGAGTGCGCAGCAGCGTTTTTATGAAGCCCTCTCCATGCTTGCCGCTGAACTGCCCGATGACTCAAAAGGGAAATACTGGCTGCTTTATGGCACCCATGGAAGGGAGGCCCTGTTCCGCCGCTACAAAAACGAGTCGCCAGCTACGCAAGAACAGCTCCTGCGCGCGGTAGGCATCATCGTAGCAGCATTAGCGCAACTGCCAGTCCCCTCCGCCTTTGAGCGCCTGGCTCTATTCGCGCAGCACATCAGTGGAGATCCCCACTGCTTCGACACCAGCACCTTGACAGGACGCCTCTTTTTACAGGCTTTGCTCGATCTCCGCAAGCGGGATCAGACTGATTTCGCATTAGTAAATGGTGAAACATCTGGCGAAGAAACAGGCACACAATCATTGGAGCAAGACCATGAACGCCTGCACCTGTACTACGAGGCTGGGTTACTTGTTGACACTATTTCATCAAACGTAGCGGTCTTTCACCTCACAGCTGCAAAAGATGGGTCGGGTCGGCCCGATCCGTTACTAGAGCAGGCTGGAGAGCGCGTGCTCATTCTGCCGCTGCGCCAATTGCTCGCCTGGGAAAGACTGAAAGCCGCCTCACAACATGTCTACCTCTTCGAGAACCCTCAGGTATTTGAGGTGATCGTCGATCAGTTACAAAACACGAATAGAGCTGATGGGAGAGCGAAGAAACTCCCCACGCTGATCTGCACCTCTGGCTGGCTGAGCATTGCCGCTATACGACTTCTCAATCTGCTCGTAGCTTCATCACCAGAGATCATCCTCCATTACAGCGGAGACTTCGACATACAGGGATTACGCATCGCCGCCCATCTGCTAGCCCGTTACGCACATCATTGCCATCTCTGGCGCTTCGATACGCCCTCCTACCTCGCCGCACTCCATAACGGTGGCACAACCCTCTCTGATGATGATATTGCCAGCCTACAAAGGCTACCAGACGACTTCGCACCGCTGGTAGCCACAATGCAAGCCAGGGGCCAGAAAGCGTATCAGGAGGGTTTGACACAACTTCTCCTGCAGGATATTCAGCAGGCCCTGCCCCTATAGCTTTTTCTCGCACTCTTATCTATACTCTGTACAGAGTCGAATATCCATAAAGAGAGAGAGTGAGAAATGCATTATGCTGAGTAACCAATCACAAACCTCAACGCTCTTACAGTTGCGCGAACAGCAAGTACCGCGCGGCGTTGGCAACATGCACTCTATTTTTACCGCTCGTGCCCAGGGCGCACAGATCTGGGATATAGATGGCAAGGAGTACATCGACTTCGCGGGCGGCATCGGCGTACTGAACGTTGGACATAACCATCCCCGAGTCGTCCAGGCGATACAAGATCAGCTAGAGCACTTCACCCACACCTGCTTTCAAGTCACAATGTACGAGCCCTATCTCCGCCTGGCCGAGCGTTTGAACGCCCTGGCACCAGGAGGCGACGCGAAAAAAACGATGTTCTTGACCACGGGAGCAGAGGCCATCGAGAATGCTATCAAAATAGCACGCGACTTCACACGTCGCCCGGCAGTGATCGCCTTCACCCACAGCTTCCACGGACGCACATTGCTGGGGCTCAGCCTCACCGGCAAAGCCACCGCCTACAAACAACACTTTGGACCATTTGCGCCTGAGGTGTATCATGCACCCTTTCCCTATGAATATCGGGGATGGAGCAGTGAGCAGGCCCTGGAGGCACTCAGGGAACTCTTCCAGACCCAGGTCACACCAGATCAGGTGGCAGCCATCGTGATTGAGCCTGTGCTGGGTGAGGGAGGTTTTGTGCCAGCTCCCCCCCAATTCTTGCGCGAACTGAGAAGCATCACGCAACAATACGGTATCCTACTGATTGCTGACGAGATTCAGAGCGGCTTTGGTCGCACTGGCAAGATGTTTGCCGTCGAGCACAGCGGCATTGTGCCCGACCTCATCACAGTTGCCAAAAGCCTGGCGGGAGGGCTGCCCCTCTCAGGAGTCATTGGACGCGCTGATGTGATGGACGCGCCAGCAGCAGGCGGACTTGGGGGCACTTATGCAGGGAATCCACTAGCCTGCGCCGCCGCATTAGCAGTACTGGAGGTGTTTGAGCAGGAAGATCTGCTGGCCCGGGGACAACAACTTGGCAAGCGGCTGATGGACTACAGCCGCTCGCTCCAGAATGAGATAGAGGAAATAGGAGATGTGCGCGGACTCGGCCCCATGATCGGCCTTGAATTTGTGTATGATCGCCAGAGCAAGAAGCCAGCGCCAGAGATCGTTGACCAGATTCTGGCAGATGCGCTCGCCCATGGTTTGTTGCTAATCAAAGCGGGACTGAATGGCAATGTGCTGCGCTTCCTGGTTCCTCTCGTGATCGAAGAGCCGCTCATTACCCGAGCGCTTGATACGCTCACTACAGTGACCAGGCGTGTTGTACAAATGGCCAAATACTAAGGCATGAGAGGCAAAGAACAACATATATCTTTGCCTCCAATACGTTCTTAAAGGTCAGGGGCTGCCAATCCATAAATGCCGAGCGAGAGAGAGATCTCGCCACCATGGTGGAGGTCATGTTCGATGACGTGCCAGATAATCCATTGGCGGGATCGCGCGGGCCGATCTGGCCGAGAGGGATGCGGGAAGACCTGTTCAAGATCTGCGTAGGTCCAGCGGGCGAGGGCGTCCTGGATCATCTGCCAGGAGGCCTCTAGTCCGGCAACAAGTTCGGCGGCAGAGCGTGCTGGCGCTCCATCATCGTCCCAGTCAGCTAGAGGGGTAAGATCTGCGCTGCCTTCGCCCATCCGTATGTGGAACCATCCAACACGAGCAGCAATAACATGCGCTGCCAGTATCCCGATAGACCACTGGTGTGGCGCGGCACGCAAGGCCAGTTGCTCAGGCGAAAGGGGTGCGAGGGCATTGATAAGCAAGCTCTGGTAAACATCCCATCCTTTGTAAAAAGGGGCGATGGAGGTCGGCTGTTCGGTCATTTTTCTTCTATACCTTTCATGATGTGAGGTACAATTACTCGTCTAGATTATTCTAGCACTGTCTGTCAGACTATCAGGGAAAAAGGTCATAGTTGGCCCTCATTTGTATTCTCCGCACAGGGAAAAGCGCAAGGTGAGATTGCCTAAGCACATGACCCACGCTATGAGATCAGCTTGTTTGCAGGCCCTTCACATTCACAAGAGTGATCTGGATATTTTCTGCCGACCAGGGCAAAGCAGTTCCCAGGAAACCTCCAGAGGTGGAGAGCGTCGCCTTTACTACCCCTTGTTGGCTATCCAGGATCACCAGCGCATCATCCTGAGCTTTCCCGGTGATACTTTGCGCTATCTGATGTCTCTGCTCCTGGCTAAACTGATAGACCCAGATGCCCTCTGTAGCAACCGTAATCATTATATTTCCAGACACCGATACTACAGATCCTGTTGTCACAACCACATTATCGGCCAGTTGATAGCTTGCACCCAATTGCTGTGTCGCATCATCTTTGAGCCAGCTTATGGCCATATCCCTGGCTTGCTGGGGATCATAGACATCTGTCTGACAGGTCACCGCAATCGTTAACGGCGCATCAATCACATGATCATTTACTTTATTCCCTCCAACATCAGGATTAGAGCAGAAGATATTATCCGTGACGTTACCACCGGGGAGATCAGCGGCAACAGCTTTTTCATTCGGCAGTATCTGCTTCTGGACCTCAGCTTTAGCAGATGTGGTCAATGAATCCATCAGAGGGTTGACAACACTATCGATATCCTGCTGCTGTAAGTATGTGAAATCCTGCGCATCCTGGCCTCCGCTGAACGGATCTGGATTAGAGAGCGTCGCAGTGTATGTATGTCCAGTATCTACATTGTCCTTAAATTGATGAAATATATAGGTACCATCAAAATAATGAGCAGAAACGTTCCCATTTGCCCCCGCCTGTTCAATGTGCACAGGCAGGGAAGCACTTCCTCCAACATTGATTGGAGTATATTGTGCGACATCGGAAGCAACGGTTAGACCTCCTGCTGTAGCAGTGAAGGAATTTGTAGTATTGCTGGTTGCATCAGCACCGAAAAAGACATTTTCGCTTGGATTGGAGAGAATAATCGTCCCTTTCGCCGATATGGCATCCTGATGGCCCTTGCCTGTGGCATGGACTGTTTTTGTGACCCTTGCGGTAAAGCCTAGATGACGTAGCGAGATCTGATGGTTAGCAGGATCAGGATTTTTGGGCACAGCAGCTATGAGATATCCGTTTTTCAGATGCTTGCTGAGCGGCGTAATGGTCACAGTCGCGGCAGATGCCGGGGCATATTTTATGATTAGCGGAATAGCGATGCCAGGCAACAAAAGCAGCAACAGAAGTCCACTGACAAGCCGTACTTGCCTGGAGCGCGCAAAGGCAGCCCGACCTCTCCCCAACAGAGAACCAAATCGATATGCCATGCTGGACGAGACGGGAGGAGAGGTTGGCGGCTCCCCTGGCCCACCGATTCGAGGTAGAAATGGCATGACATGGTCTGGGGCAGGCTCCTGAGAAAAAACCTGTGTTCGCGTTTCTGTACGATCCTCTTCTGAGGGTGTCGGCAGAACCTGGAGGAACTGCTCCACGCTGGCGAAACGCCCTAATGGCGGTTGCGCCAGTGCTTTAGAGAGAGCCTCTCTGGCATAAGCGGGAAGCGTGGAGTCGAGAGATTGTGCGGAGAGAGGCGGTTGACCAGTAAAGAGAGTATGCCCGACACACGCCAGAGTATATTGATCGCTCAACTTGCTTTTTGTAATGCCGCCCAGATTCTGCTCCGGCGCCCTGTACGCCTCGGCATACTCTACGACCACCGTTTTGGGAAGCGTCGTCAGAGGGAACGCCAGAAATGCTTGATTGCTAGCATTAAGGTAGACATATTCGGGAGCCAGCCGCCCATGGACGACGCCCCGTGCATGAGCATAGGCCAGGGCAGTGCTGATCTGCGTTAGAGCGAGCAGCGCCTGTCCTTGCGAGAATAAACCGTGTTTCAGTCGCTCAGGGAGGGTTTCGAGTGGCGGATCAGCATGCTCCATCACAACATAGGGCTTATCCTGTTCAAAGCCATAGTCGATCAGAGGCAAAATGTTTGGATGCCGAAGCTCAACCAGAGATCGTGCTTCGATAAGAAATGGCTCGCGCTCACTCTGCTCAATCAGTTGCACATGCTCCCATACACAAATGGTCACAGGCTGTTTTGCAGTATCCTCAAGAGATCGAGCTACATAGCGGCTGGATGTGCCATTATAGGAAAGTCGAGAGATCACCCGATAGCTTCCTATTTGCTCGTCAGTGCTATACATGCACACGTCCTTCCTTAGACAAGATAATTTATGAGATTATATAATCTATTTGTTGATTGCTATCAAATCAGAGAGTCCACACTTTCGCATTGCTAAAGGTGACATCGGCCGGGCTATCGAATTCATACGAATGAACAGCTATCATCCCATGACTATAAGTAGTATCATGCGCAGTAGCAATATGCTGATTATTCACATACAGTTCGAAAGTACCACCACGAACAACAACTGCAATCAAATTAGATTGATTCGTGCCTGTCTTAATGGCTGAACTTGTGCCAACGCTTGTGATCTCGCTGCCAAACTTGTTATTGTTGAAACTCACCAGATTATAGGAGCCGTCCTGATAGACAAAAAAGTAATAGCCATTTCCTTTTGCTGGATCCTGACAAAAATCAATTCCTCCACCTTCCCCAGAGACAATAGTCATTTGCACCTGAAAAACAAAATTGGAGAAATCTGTCGAAAAAGCCGGGCAAAAGTTAAAAACGTGTTGCTGTGAGGAGGTTACTTTTGAATGGTAGGCACCACCAATAAAACGGCAGGAAACGCTACCATCAGAGGACGTGTAATCTTCCCAGGAGTTGCTGCTGTTGTTGTGCAAGGAGTCATCCAGAGCCAGGGTGCCGTTATGAGGAGGATAAGGATTGCCAGAGACAAAGGCGGTCGCAGTAGCTGCGGTGACCTCAGCGGTTGCGGTCGCATTTGCTTGAGCGGTGGCGGTGGTCTGAGCCTGGATGGAAGCGGTTGCTCCTGCTCTGGCGCTATTTGTTGCCACATACCGGGTTGAGATAGTCTTCATCTCAATACCGGCCGTGGCCTGAACATTCGCGGCAACTGTATGATCGGTTTGCGCAAAGAAGAAAAGGCCAATACTACTCAGGATAAGCAGGAGCGCCAGGCCCGTCAGCAGCACTCCTCGCACTTTCAAAAAGTTCACCAGGTTGTTGGTAGATTGTGACATATCTGGCTCCTTCCTCTCCGCTAGATATTCCAAACTTTCGCATCAGCGCAGGCAACTTCTGTTGTATTCCCGGTGCTACCAGCGGCTACCCCGATCTGACCACCCTTAGCAAGGCTATCATTAACACCTGCTACATGCTGGTTATTGACATACAAATCTAGATTTCGCCCTCGTGCCACCACGGCTAGCATATTGGAACTACCTGTAACAGTTTTGATGGCCTTGCTGGTGCCATTGAGGATCGTGATAGGAAAAGATGAACTAACATAGGAGAGAGTATAGCCGCCTTTGGTATCGATGTTAAAGTTGTAATAAGTGTTATTTGTACTATCGAAGCGAAAGATGATGCCGCCTGTATCTCCGTTGAGAATAGTAATTTGAGCTTCATAGGTAAAGTTTTTGAAGGTAAAGGCACTGCCAGCGAGACAATAATTGACACTGTTCTGGGGTGAGCTAACATGATAAGTCCCACCAGTGAAAGTGCAGCCAGGAGTCTCTGTCCAGCTATGCTTTTGCGTGTTATCGCTTAAGGGATCATAGAACACCAGGGTGCCGTTCTGCGAAGGGTAGGGATCCAAGGCAGTGGAGGCCGTTGCACTCGCCTGAACGGTCGTGGTAGCGGCATAGGCGGTAGAAACGGCTTTGATCTGGGCTGTAGCTGTAGTTTGCACAGAACTGGCCACTAATTGATTGACGCGCCCAATATAGAGGAAACTGCTGCTCACAACGATAATGAGAAAAGCTAGAATCTCCAGAAGGATCGTTCTCCACCACGAGGAAACTCGTAGCTGCCGAACAGCGATGAACACTCCCTGAGACAGAGGTTGCAGTTTCGCACGCCAGGAGGAAACACTGCGAGGAGGGGGAGGAGTATTGAAAGTGGGAGGAGGTGTAGGGAACCCCTCTCTCAGAGTGATCTCTCTGTCTTCGTAATGTGGAACAAAAGGAGGAGTAGGGGAAACGACGGGTGGTGTTATCGTCTTTTCATCCTCAAAAGGCCGGGCGGTTCCCTCATCATCTCCTGGGTAGCTCATTGGCGGTATTCCCATATTGATGGTCTCTTCATCGGGAAGGATCACAATCTCACCCTTAGGTCTGATAATGGTCTCATCCTCTTTTGATGCTGATCCACGTAACGTCTCCTCTCCTAGCTCAGCAAGGGGACGAGTAGGAATTCTTTTGGGGGTAGGCTCATCGGCAAGAGTATAGGGAGGTACAATGCTCTCTGTTTGTTGAATAACAATTGTAAGCAAAACATCTTTTACCGAACTTTCGGCATCCGATCCCGTATCTGGTCCTTTCAAGTGAAGTACCTGACCATTGTAAGCGCCAGCAGGAACGACAACGTTGATATACCTTCCATCTAGAAGATATAGCACGTGACTCATGCCCTGTTGTGCTTCACTTTCGCTGATAGTCAGAATTGCACGCAAAACACCATCACTCTCAGACAATTCATGAAGCATGCATAACCTCCTCTGTTCTTTAGAACCATATTTTGTCAACAACCTGTCTGTTATCTTGAAGTATGCGAGGAGAAATGTATCAGCACAATATCATACTATGTATCACTTTCAGATCAATTGGTTCCCAGAGCACATTTCCATATTTCAATGTAATAATTACATCAGCCCGGATCCGATACCCTTCACAATTATAGCAGAGATCACGACTATTAAGACAGCCACATTGGCGTGTATATAATAAATCACAAATCTCACTGTCTGGCTGTGAATCTGGTCACAATTTATAGACGAAACCTGAATGGGGCCATAGAATTCAACTTGACGAACCTGATGGCCAGGCACATACTCTAAAAGACAGAGAAAGATATCTCTCTGTTGGAAGAGATGAGAAACTCGTCGGTCAAGGTTTTCTCGTTTCCAGTCTACATCTTTTATGGGAGTAAGATACATATGAGCATGCGTCATACAACAGATGTTGTCATTATTGGTGGAGGAGTGGTCGGGTGCACAATTGCATACCACCTGCGCAAGAAGGGGGTTGAGGTGATCGTCATGGAACGCGAGGAGATCGCGGCAGAATCCTCAAGCGCGGCAGCCGGACTCCTCTCCCCCTTAGGGAGACTGCTTGTCCCAGGGGCTGGTACAGAATTGCTGTTGGCGAGCTGGTCTCGCTACGATGAGCTGCTCCCCGCGCTCGAAGAGGCCAGCGGCGTGCATGTAGAATATCAGCAGCATGGCTCCCTGCGCACCGCTACCTCTGAGCAGGAAGAGGCACAATTGCGCCAGCAGATGGTATTCTGGGCATCATTGGGGATCGAGGTAGTATGGTTGACGGGTGACGAGGCCCGACAACGCGAGCCACTACTGGGGCCAGAAGTAGTGGCCGCCGTACATGCGCCAAAGGAGGGCAGCATCAAGGCGCCTGCATTGACCAGAGCCTATGCTGGAGCGGCACGTTACCTGGGAGCCCTCATCTATGAGCAGACAGAAGTCGCGGGCATTCAATCTACCGGCAGCAGGATCACGGGTGTACAGACGGTACAGGACGATACCATAATCTGCAATCACCTGGTCATTGCTGCGGGCGCCTGGTCTGCACGCTGTAGCGATTGGCTGGGGTTCTCGCTGCCCGTCAGCCCCATGCGTGGGCAGATCCTATCGCTCAGGCAACCGGCACAACCAATGAGGCACATCCTCTTTGACGGGAACATCTATCTGATCCCCAAGTTCGACAACACCATCTATGCCGGAGCGACTGTTGAGCGGGTTGGCTTCGATAAACAGATCACAGCAGGAGGAGTGGCCTGGCTACTCTCCAGCACGCTGGCACTTGCACCTGCGCTTGCAAATACATCTATCGCGAACATATGGGCAGGACTGCGACCAGGCTCGCCGGACGACCAGCCCATTCTGGGCAAAGCGCCCGGTTGGGAGAACGTAACCCTGGCAACCGGCCATGGAGGTGCAGGCTTCGAGTTAAGCGCGATTACCGGGCAGACGATTGCTGAGCTAGTAAGCAGCGGGCAGACGCCAGAACTTATTCGTCCATTTGGGCTGGAGCGGTTTACCACGAATATATAAAATTCCTGTCGGATCAGACATATCACAGCACATTTTTTTAAGGAGGAGAGAAACATGCTATTCATGGTGATTGAGCACTTCAAGGACCGTGATGCAAAGGCCGTTTATAGCCGTTTCAACGAGAAGGGCCGCATGACGCCTGAGGGATTACGTTATATTGGAAGCTGGACAACAACGACCCTTGATCGCTGTTTTCAGATGATGGAATGCGACGATCCAGCGCTCTTTGAGCAATGGACAGCTCATTGGCAGGATCTGATAGAGTTCGAAATCATTCCCGTTATGACGGGATCGGAGGCTGCAAAAGCGGTCTTTGAGAGCGAGCCGTCCCCACAATAAAGTATTTTGCGCTCACGGATCATCAGCACGCTTCATTTAAGGATAGGAGAAGGCGCGTTGAATGGATGAAGAATGTCTCCGGGAGACATTCTTCATCCATTCAACGCGCCTCAATCGGACATCTATGGGTGCAGGAAGTAGTAGAGAGGGGCCAGCACCAGAGTGATCGTGCTGAGCAGTTTGATCAGCACATGCAGGGAAGGGCCGGCAGTATCCTTGAAGGGATCACCTACTGTATCACCAATCACGCTGGCTTTATGGGCCTCGCTCTTCTTGCCGAGCACAATACCTTCAGGGTCGTTGGGATCAACCACCTGACCCTTGACATTGACGCGCAAGAACCCGGCCTCGATATACTTCTTCGCGTTATCCCAGGCGCCACCACCATTATTCAGGAAGAGCGCCACCACGATACCGCCCATCGTGCTCACCATCAGCATACCAGCAGCAGCCTGTGGTCCCAGCAGCACACCGACCGCAATTGGCGTCAGGACCGCAATCGCACCCGGCAGGATCATGGCACGCAGGGCGCCATTGGTGCTAATATCAACACAACGCGCATAGTCAGGATCAACGCGATCCTCCGGATTCTCCGCCATGATGTTGGGCATCTCCTGGAACTGGCGACGCACCTCCTCGATCATACGCTTTGCCGCTGTACCGACTGCGCGAATGGCCAGCGAGCAGAAGAAGAAGATCAGCGTAATGCCCAGCAGAGCGGCAATGAAGATGGGAAGTTGCGCCAGATCGACGCGATAAACCGCCGGATTGTGCTTAAAACCATAGAGCACATCCAGGTACGCACTAAAGAGCAGGAAAGCAGCCAGGGCAGCTGAGCCCAGACCATAGCCCTTTGTCAACGCTTTGGTCGTATTGCCCACACTATCGAGCGCATCGGTGATGTGACGCACCGACTCGGACTGTCCACTCATCTCGCTGATACCACCCGCATTGTCCGTGATAGGGCCGAAGGTATCCATCGCCAGAATATAAGCACAGCTCATCAGCATACCGACAGTTGCGACCGCAGTCCCGAAGATGCCGCTGACATTGATCACGCCCATCTGCTGCAGTTCAATCGGGACATTCACCTGACTGCCAAAGAAGTATGAGAGACCCAGCGCTGCACAAATAGCCAGCACCGGCATGACCACACACTCAAAGCCAATCGTCACACCACTGAGAATCGTTGTGGCTGGCCCTGTCAACGAGGACTCCGCGATTTCACGCACAGGGCGCCATGTGCCGGCGGTATAGTACTGGGTGATGAAGACAAAGGCAACGCTCAGCAGAATGCCAACACAACCCGCCAGACCATACCAGACCCAGGCCGGGACACCATAGTTAGCAGTCACACCATCGCCACCGAGCAACA
>Ga0070730_10003560_pt1 | contig 13921 bp, 11 predicted proteins | sample Coa_R1_3_FD_66447 | JGI IMG/M metagenome (GOLD analysis project Ga0070730, IMG submission 66447) | Surface soil microbial communities from Centralia Pennsylvania, which are recovering from an underground coalmine fire - Coalmine... | ecosystem: Environmental > Terrestrial > Soil > Unclassified ...
GGGTCACCGCCGTTGAACCCGTTCCAGCCCAGCCACAGGATGCCCGCGCCCACCGCGACGAACAGCAGGTTGTTCGGGACGGCGTGGTCGCGGTCGCGCTTGAGCCTGGGCCCGATCACCGCGGCCGCGACGAACCCGGACACGCCCGCCGCCAGGTGGATCACGTAGCCGCCGCTGTAGTCCAGCGCGCCCTTGCCCGCCCAGAAGCCGCCGCCCCACAGCATGAAGGCGTTGACCGCGTAGGCGAAGGTGATCCACAGCGGCACGAAGATCAGCCAGACCTTGAACTTGATCCGGCCGATCACGCTGCCGATGAACAGGATCGGCGTGATCGCGGCGAACACGAACTGGAAGTAGGCGAGGGAGGACTCGGGGAACCGGAACTTCGGCATCAGCCCGTTCAGCAGCGGGATGTTCGCCTGTCCCTGTTCGCCGCCAGCTCCCAGGATCGTGCCGGGCTTGCCGAGGAAAGTATGGATCCACGGTTCGCCGAAGCCCATCTTGAAGGCCCACAGGACCCAGACGATGAGGGTGAGGCAGAACGTGCTGAATACCATCAGCACCGTGTTCATCGCCCACTTGCGCTGGACGATGCCGCCGTACAGGACGGCCAGGGCCGGAATGCTCATCAGCCCGACGAGCGTCGCCGCTGTCAGCTGCCAGGCGTTGTCCCCGGAACTCAGCCAGCTTGGGTAGGGAACCACCGCGCCTCCATACTTTATCGGCCGGAAACACGCCCTATGGCGAGCTGCCGTGGAAGGGGCTCCGCCGGAGGTCCAGGCCGCGGGCGCCCTGGGTAGCCCGGACGGCCGCTTCGCTGTCCTTCAGAACACCTACAGATCTCCCAGATCCGGGTTTCGGACCTATTTCCCGTTCGTTACACATGCGGTAACGCACCTGGCAGGGACGATGGCAGATGTTTCATGCCTGTTTCGGGCCGACCTTATTTCGGGGATTTAAACAAAACAGCACCATTACGGGGCACTTACCGTCGCCGTGTGATGACCGTACGCACCAGGCCATCAGAGGCTGGCAGACCAGAGCGGGTCCTACCGGAAGCCGGCAGCGCCATCAGGAGCCACGCCGGCCAGGAGCCGGACCTACCGGAAGCCGGCGGGGCCGTGCTGCAGGAACAGTGCGGCCGCCGCCGTGCGGTTGGGGCAGTTGAGCTTGGCCAGCACGCAGGCAACGTGCCGCTTGGCGCCGTGCTCGGAGATGTTGAGCTGCTGGGCGATCTCCTTGTTGCTGTGCCCGTCGGCCATCAGCGACAGTACCTGCCCCTCGCGCGCGGTCAGCAGGAACGGCCGCTCGGCCAGCCCGGCCTCGTTCGCGCGCAGCCTGCTCATCAGCCCGCGGGCCAGCCTCGATGGCATCGGCGACTGGCCACTGGCGAGCTGGCGCAGCGTGTCCGCGAGCGACGTCCTGGTCAGCGCGGACTCGAGCAGGTAGCCGTCGGCGGGCAGGGCCACCGCCTGGCCGATGATGTCGCCGTCGGCGGTGCCGCAGTCCCGCAGCAGCACCAGGGTCGCCGCGTCCCCCGTGGCCGCGGCCGCCGCGATCTGGGCGTAGTCCGCGGCTGGCAGCGGCGGCGCGGCCAGCACGACGGTGACCAGCGAGGAAGCCAGCATTCCGGTGACCTCGGCCAGGTCGCCGCTCTCGTGCACGGCGCCCAGGTCGGGCAGCGCGGCCAGCATCGCGCACAGGCCGAGGCGGATCACCTCGCTGGCGCCGGTCACCAGAACCCGGCCGGCCGGCTGCATCCGCGAGGCCGGCCGGACCGCCGGGTCCGGGGCGGCCCGCAGCAATGGCTCAATCATGGGCTTCCTCGGTAAGGCGCAGCGTCTTCGCATCGGGTTCCACACCATCCCAGCCAGCGGAGGTGGGCGCATCCGGACCAGGCCCCGATTTTCCGGGGCTGGCCGGGCAGATCTAGGTAACTTCCACCTATTAACTGCGTTCCAGCTATGTCAGGCTGCATGGGTGTAAACCCGGCAGGCTGAATCCTCCGGCAGTGACCCATGTGACCACCGGGCACGGATGCCGTCGGTGGCCTGGACCAAGGAGAGAGTGATGTCCGGAACAGAAACGAACGGCATGGACGAGACCGGCCCCCGCGGTCAGCAGGAGCCAGCCCGGGCAGCCAGCATGGCCCGGCTGCTGCCGTCGGTGACCTTCGGCATGCGGGCCGCCGTGCTGGCCGGCGTGGTCGTGGCCGGCGTTCCGGCCGCCGCGAATGCCCTATCCCCCGCGGTCACCGCCGGGCTCAGCGGTCCGATCACCCAAGTGATAGGCATGGGCTGGACCACATGCTGTGGCCAGGGCACTCCCGGTGGCGGGCCGGTGGCCAGCCCCGCGTCATGAGGATTGTTAAGGCAAACGCAGCCGGCTCTGTGATTTGTCTGTAATGTCGGCATTATGCGGACCCGCTCACCGTTCATGGTCGGCAGAGACGACGAACTCCGCATCGTTGAGCGGGCTCTAAACGCCGCCCGGGAGGACCGCGGCGGTGCGGTGTTCGTGGTCGGCGAGGGCGGCATCGGCAAGTCGCGGCTGGCCGCTGCGGCGGCTGATCTCGCCTTCGCGGGCCAGCTGAGCATGCTGCGTGGCCGGGGCAGCTCGATCGCCCCGATGGTCCCGTACCGGTCGCTGACCGAGGCGCTCATGTCGCTGCACCGCTCCGGCGATCAGATAGACATCGGTGAGCTGGGCCCCTACCGGCCGGTGCTGGCCCGGCTCATCCCGGACTGGGGCACCCCCTCGGCCGCGGACGACAGCGGGTCGCTGGTGGTGCTGGCCGAGGCGGTGTTGCGACTGGTGGCGCTGGCCGGCCGCGGCCGCGGCTGCCTGCTGATCCTGGACGACATGCAGGACTGTGACCCCGAGACGCTGGCGGTCGTGGAGTACCTGGCCGACAATCTGGACCGCCAGCCGGTCCTGCTGCTTGGCACGGTGCGCGCCGACCCCTGCCCGGCGCTCGAGCTGGCCCAGTCGGCGGCCCAGCGGGGCTCGGGGGTGCTGGTGGAATTGCACCGGCTGGGCCGCCGCGACGTGCGGCGGCTGGCCGGTTCCTGCCTGGGCGCCGACGCGTGCGCCGTCCCCGATCAGGTGGCCGAGCACCTGTGGGTGGGCAGCGAGGGCATCCCGCTGCTCGCCGAGGAACTGCTCAGCGACATGCTGCGGGAGGGCCAGCTGGTGGACGAGGGCGGCGGCTGGCAGGTCACCGGCACGCTGCAGACCAAGGTGCCGGTCACGCTGACCCGCGACCTGGCTCAGCGGCTGGACAAGATCAGCTCCGGCAGCCGTGAGCTGCTGTCGGCCGCGGCCGTGCTCGGCCGGCGGTTCCCGCTGACCGTGCTGCAGGCGGCCACCGGCGTGACCAGCCGTCAGCTGCTCAGCCAGTTGCACGACGACGTGATCGGCCAGCTCGTCGCGCCCGACGAGGAAATCCCGGACTGGTACGCCTTCCAGCATCCGCTGATCGCCGAGGCGATGCTGACCCTGCTGGCCCCGGCCGAGCGCGCCCGGATCACCCAGCAGGCCGTGGCCGCCGTCGAAGCCGTGTACCCGGGCCTGCCGGGCGAGTGGTGCCAGGTCGCGGCCAGCCTGCACCTGCAGGCCGGCGACCGGCCCCGGGCCGGCCGGCTGTTCGCCGAGGCGGGCCGCCGGGCGCTGGCCCAAGGCGCGGCCAGCTCGGCGGTCACCCTGCTGGACAATGCGCTGGAACTGCTGGCCGACGGCGCGGACGCGCAGGCGCGGGCGGCCGCGTTCGCCTCGCAGCTCTACGCGCTGGCCGAGGCCGGCCTGGTGGAGCGGGCGGTCGCCTCGGCCGGCGAGCTGGATCAGGTCGCCGGACTGCTGAGCCCGCAGGCCCGGGCGCACCTGCACACCCGGCTGGCCTGGGCGCTGGCGGTGGCCGGCCGGTCCAGCGACGGCCTGGCCCAGGTGGAGATCGCCCGGCGGCTGCTCGGCCCGGACGCCGCGGCCACGGACACCGCGGCCATCGACGTGGTCGCCGCCCACATGGTGCTCGACCTCCCCGGCCCGGACAACCTCGCGGCAGGCGAGGCCCTGGCCCGCCGCGCGGCGGAGGTGGCCGGGACCGCCGAGCTGCCCCTGGTTGCCTGCCAGGCGTGGCAGTTGCTGGGCGCGCTGAGCCGGTCCAGGGATCCGGACGAGGCGACGGCCTGCCTGGAGCGCGCCCGGCAGATCGCCGTCCAGCATGACCTGCCGATCGAGGAGATCCATGCGCTGATCAGGCTCGGCAACGACGACGCGCTGCGCGATGGCAACGTGGCCCGGCTGGAGCAGGTCCGCCGAGCTGCCTCCCAGGCCGGCGCGGTGACCGCCCGCTACCAGGCGGAGGCGAGCATCGCCTTCTACGCGATCCTGCGTGGCGAGTTCGGCACCGCCAGGGAGCTGATCGACCAGGTGCTGGCCTCCACCATGCGGCTGCGGCTGATGGAGACCACGCAGTACGCGCTGCTGCTGCGCGCGGTGCTGGCCGGCCATCAGGGCAAGCGCCGCGAGATGGAGGCCGCGCTCGCCGACCTGCGCCGCTGGAACGGTGACTTCGCCCTGCACACCCCGCGGTCCTACGGCCTGGCCCGGGCCTGGTGCGCGCTGCTCGAGGAAAACCGCGCCCGCGCGCTGGACGATCTGTCCCACGCGCTCGCCGCCGAGGAAAAGAGCCCCACCGTCTTCCAGCTCACCGGCCGGTACGGACTGCACCTGCTGCTGTCGGTGCTGCACGGGACGATGGACTGGCCGCAGTACCGGGAGCTGACCGCCGCGCCGGTGAGCAGGCTGCGCTGGGACCGGCAGTTCGCGCTGTTCGCCAGCGCCGTGCTGCTGGGCCGCTCCGGACAGCCTGGGCAGGCGGCCGAGGCGGTGGCCGAGGCGATCGCTGTGGGCGCGCCCTATGCCACCGGCCGCCACATGGGACTGCGGCTGGTCAGCGAGGCCGCCATCGCCGACGGCTGGGGCACTCCGGTGGACTGGCTGCGGGCCTGCGAGGACTACTTCCACGGCTGCGACGCGCGGGCGGTGGCAAGCGCCTGCCGGGCGCTGATCCGGCGGGCCGGCGCCCCGGTCGGCCAGCGGCGCCGCGGCCAGTCCAGCATCCCATCGCCGCTGCGCTCGGTGGGCGTCACCGTGCGCGAATACGAGATCCTGCGGCTGCTCACCGAACGGCTCAGCAACCGTGAGATCGCCACCCGGCTGCACCTGTCGCCGCGCACCGTGGAGGCGCACGTGGCCAGCCTGATCACCAAGACCGGCCAGCGCGACCGGATCGCGCTCGGCGAATTCGGCAAGGACCCTTTCAGAACAAGGAAAACGATCAAAGAACTGGGTGCTGAGCTGAAGCTGCCAGTTGGCGACCAGGTGTTTTAAAGGGTTCTCCGTAACCTTGGACCGCTAAGTCTGCGCCTCGACCCGGCGCTGGAGCTTGTTCATGCCGGCCAGCCAGCGGTCCGGGCTGGCGGCCCGGCCCGCATACATCTCGGCGACCTCGGGGTGCGGCAGGATGAGGAACTGGCCGTCGGCGATGCCGTGCACCACCGCCTCGGCCGCGGCCTCGGGGGTGATCGCCGCCTCGCTCAGCAGCAGCCGCCCGACCGGGCCCGACGCCTCCAGCATCGGGGTGCGCACCCCCTGCGGGCACAGCGCCTGCACGGTGATGCCGCGGTGCCGGTAGGTGGCGGACAGCCACTCGGCGAAGCTGAGCGCCGCGTGCTTGGTGACCGAGTAGGGCGCCGTGCCCAGCATCATGAGCAGCCCGGCCGCGGACACCGTGCAGATCAGGTGGCCGCTCCCCCGCTCCAGCCAGGGTGGCAGCAGCAGCCGGGCGGCCCGGACGTGCGCCATCACGTTCACCTGCCAGGACAGCTCCCAGGTCTCTTCGGGCGCGTCCTGCGAGCCGCTCAGGCCGACCCCGGCGTTGGCGCAGTACATGTCGATCTGGCCGAGCGCTTCGGTGGCCGCGCCGATCAGCGCCGCCACCCCGTCCTCACTGGCCGCGTCGCCCGGCACCGCGACGGCGCCGCAGGCGGCGGCCACCTTGGCGGCCGCCTCCGCGTCGATGTCGTTGACCACGACCCTGGCACCACCCGCGGTGAACCTGGCCGCCATCGCGGCACCGATGCCGCTGCCCGCGCCGGTGATGACCACACCGGCGCCGTCGACCGACTTCACCGTGCTCCCGGCAGGTCGGCCAGCCCCGCCAGGGTGGCCCGGTGCCGGTCCGGGGTGCCGAACGCGACCGATCCGCTCTTGGCCCGTTTCAGGTACAAGTGGGCTGGATGCTCCCAGGTGAACCCGATGCCGCCGTGCAACTGCACGCACTCCTCGGCCGCCTTGACCGCCGTCTCGCCGCAGTAGGACTTGGCCAGCGCCACCGCGACCGGGGCGTCCCCGCTGCCGTCGGCGAGGCACGCGGCCGCGTACCTGGCCGCCGCCCTGGCCTGGGCGACCAGCACGTACAGGTCGGCCAGCCGGTGCTTGACCGCCTGGAACGAGCCGATCGGCCGGGCGAACTGGTGCCGCTCCTTGGCGTAGGCGGTGGTCATCTCCAGGCAGCGCTCGGCCACACCGAGCTGTTCGGACGCGAGCATGGCCGCCCCTGCGGACAGCGCCGCCGTGACCGCCGCCCCGGCCACGTCACCGGCGGCGATCCGCCGGGCGGGCGCGCCGTCCAGCGTCAGGTCGCACAGCACCCTGGTGCTGTCCAGCGAGACCACCGGCGCCTTGGTCACCCCGCCGGCCCGCGCGTCCACCGCGTACAGGCCGTAGGGCACGCCGTCGGCCGGCACCAGCAGCACGTCGGCGGGCAGCGCGTCGGCCACGCCGGTGACGGTCCCGGCCAGCCTGGCCCCGGCGCCGGCCGGTGCCCCGGCCACCCGGACCGAGGTGGGCAGCGCGCTGCCCGGCGCTGTCTCGAACGGCACGGCCAGGGCGGCGGTGACGCTGCCCTCGGCCAGCGCGGCGAGCAGCTTGCGGTCGTCTTCCGAGGCGGGCTCGGGGCCGGTGGCCGCGAGCAGCGCGGCGGTCGCCACCACGGCGCTGCCGAGGTAGGGCACCGGCGCGACCGCCCGGCCCGTCTCTTCGGCCACCACGGCCGCCTCCCGGTAGGACGCGCCCGCCCCGCCGGCCGGCTCGGGCACGAGCAGCCCGCTGCAGCCGAGCTCAGCGGCCAGGGAATGCCAGGCCGGGAGGTCGTAGGGTTCGCTGCTCTCGATCCGGGTGAGCACCGAGGCCGCCGGACACCGTATGGAGAGAAAATCTCGCACCGTGGCACGAAGGTCGTCCTCGGTTTCCCCATACAGCAGATCGGGCGCCTCGCCAGGGGCGGCTGGCTGCGTCATCGCGGCAGATCCTTCCATGGCACGTCCTTGTCCACCCGGATTTCAGGGGGTAGCCCGAGCACCCGCTCGGCGATGATGTTGCGCAGGATCTCCGAGGTCCCGCCCTCGATGGAGTTGCCGCGGGCGCGCAGGTAGCGGAAGCCCGGGCCGCGGCCGAAGAAGTTGGAGGCCTCCGGCCTGCGCATGGTCCAGTCGTCGTAGCGCAGCCCCTCACCGCCGGCCAGGTCCACCTCGAACGAGGAGATCTCCTGGTTGAGCCGGGCGAAGATCAGCTTGGCGGCTGACCCCTCTGGGCCCGGCTGGCCCGCGGCGAGCTGCTGGCGCAGCCGGATGCCCGCGATCCTGGCCACCTCGGCGTCGACCCACAGCCGCAGCAGCCGGTCGTGCAGGCCGTGGGTGCGCTTGGCTGGCTGGTCCCGCCAGGCCGCGGCGGCGGTGCCGATCATGCCGCCCTCGCGGGGCAGCGCCCCGCCACCGATGGACACCCGCTCGTTCATCAGCGTGGCCATGGCGACCCGCCACCCGTCGCCGACCGCGCCGAGCCGGTCGGAGTCGGGAATCACCACGTCGGTCAGGAACACCTCGTTGAACTCGGCCTCACCGGTGATCTGGCGCAGCGGCCTGACCTCGACCCCGGGCGCGGTCATGTCCAGCACGAAGTAGCTGAGGCCGGCGTGTTTGGGCACGTCCGGGTCGGTGCGGACCACCAGGATCGCCCAGCGCGCCTCGTGCGCCATGGACGTCCAGACCTTCTGCCCGTTCACCCGCCAGCTCTGCCCGTCCTCGGTACGGACCGCCCGGGAGGCCAGGCCGGCCAGGTCGGAACCGGCGCCCGGCTCGCTGAACAGCTGGCACCAGACCTCCTCCCCGGTCCACAGCGGCCGCAGCCAGCGCTGCTGCTGCTCCGGCGTGCCGAACGCGAGGATGGTCGGCGCGGCCATGCCCAGGCCGATGCCGATCCGGCGCGGGTTGTTCTCCGGCGCGCGGGCCGCGGCGAACTCGGCATCCACGATCGGCTGCAGCGCCCTGGGCAGGCCGAGCCCGCCAAGCCCCGGCGGGTAGTGCACCCAGGCCAGGCCGGCGTCGAAGCGGGCCCGCAGGAAGTCCAGGCACGGCGTCGAGGCGGGATCGTGCTTTTCCAGTACCTCATGGACCCGCCGCCGGATGTCGCCGGCGGCGGTGGCCGCCGGGCCGGCGGCCGTGTCGCTCAGCACAGCGGGCCACCCGCCACGTAGATCACCTGGCCGGAGACGAAGCCGGCGCCCTCACTGGCCAGGAACGAGATGACGTGCGCCACGTCGGCGGGCTGGCCGACCCGGCGGACCGGGATCTGGCTGGCCGCCGCCTTCTGGAAGTCCTCGAAGCCCATGCCGACCCGGGCCGCGGTGGCCGCGGTCATGTCGGTGACGATGAAGCCGGGCGCGACCGCGTTGGCCGTGATGCCGAACTGGCCCAGCTCGATGGCCAGCGTCTTGGTGAACCCCTGCAGGCCTGCCTTGGCGGCCGAGTAGTTGACCTGGCCCCGGTTGCCCAGCGCCGAGCTGGACGACAGGCAGATGATCCGGCCGTACCGCTGCTCCACCATGTGCTTCTGCGCGGCCCTGGCCATCAGGAACGAGCCGCGCAGGTGCACGCCCATGACCGTGTCCCAGTCGTCGTCGGACATCTTGAAAATCAGGTTGTCCCGCAGCACACCGGCGTTGTTGACCAGCACGGACGGCGGGCCGAGCTCAGCGACGACCTTGTCAACCGCGGCCTCGACCTGGTCGGCCTTGCTGACGTCCGCGCCCACCGCGACCGCCCGGCCGCCCGCCTCGGTGATCGCGTCCACCGTGCTCTTGCAGTTCGCCTCGTCCAGGTCCAGCACGGCGACGGCCATCCCGTCGCTGGCCAGCCTGGTAGCCGCCGCGGCCCCGATTCCCCGGGCGGCACCGGTGACGATGGCGACGCGGGCCTGATCTTGTGACATAGATTCCTCCTGGTAGTAACAGGTCGTGGCTCAGCTCTCGGTGGCGTGCCTGCGCAGCTCGCGGCGGGCCAGGGACCGCTTGTGCACCTCGTCGGGCCCGTCGGCGAACCGCAGCGACCGCGCGCTCGTCCAGAGCTGGGCGAGCGGGAAGTCCTGGCTGATCCCGGCGGCGCCGTGCGCCTGGATCGCCTTGTCGATCACCCACTCGGCCATGGCCGGGGTGCCGATCTTGATGGCCTGGATCTCGGTGTGGGCGCCCTTGTTGCCGACCGTGTCCATCAGCCATGCCGTCTTGAGCACGAGCAGCCGGGCCGACTCGATCCGCACCCTGGACTCGGCGATCCAGCCCTGGATCACGCTCTGCTGGGCCAGCGGGGCGCCGAACGCGGTACGCGAGCTCACCCGGTGGCACATCAGCTCCAGGGCCCGTTCGGCCGCGCCGATCAGCCGCATGCAGTGGTGGATCCGGCCCGGGCCGAGCCGGGCCTGGGCGATCGCGAACCCGTCGCCCTCGCCGCTGATCAGGTTGGCGGCCGGCACGGTCACGTTACGGAACTCGACCTCGGCGTGCCCGCCGTGCGCCCCGTCGTCGAAGCCGAACACCCGCATGCTCCGCTTGATGTGCACGCCCTCGGTGTTGGCCGGCACCAGGATCATCGACTGCTGCTTGTGCGGCGGCGCCTGGTCGTCGGTGCGGCCCATCACAATGAGGATCTCGCAGCTCGGGCTCATCGCGCCGGACGACCACCACTTGGTCCCGTTGATCACGTAATCGTCGCCGCGGCGCTCGATCCTGGTAGCGATGTTGTTGGCGTCCGAGGATGCCACGTCCGGCTCGGTCATGCAGAATGCCGACCGGATCTCGCCGTTGAGCAGCGGTTTCAGCCACCGTTCGCGCTGCTGCGGGGTGCCGAACTCGGCCAGCAGCTCCATGTTGCCGGTATCCGGCGCGGCGCAGTTCAATGCCTCCGGGGCCAGCCACGGGCTGTGCCCGGTAATCTCCGCGAGCGGTGCATACTGCAGGTTGGTCAGCCCGGCGGTTCCTGGCAGCCCCTCGGTGTGCGGGGCCTTGGGCAAAAACAGGTTCCACAGACCTCGGCTGCGTGCCTCGGCCTTCAGCTCGGCCATGACCGGTGGCCGCTCCCAGTGGCGGCCCTCGGCGGCGGCCTGCGCTACCTGGGCGCGGTACACCGGTTCGGCCGGATAGATGCGCTCGGCCATGAAGGCGAGCAACCGCTCGCGCAACTCCTCCGTGCGGGTGTCGTACGCGAAGTCCATTCCACACCATCCGGCCTGTCGTCGTGCCCGCTCCCGGACCCGCCACGAGTCCGGACAAGCGTACCTACTGGCCAGTATCTACCCCCGCCGCACCCCCGCCAGCCACGCCCTCACTGCTGGTCCGCGAGACGGTCGAGGGCCTGGCGGGCCTTGTGCTGGGCGGCTTCGGCGCGGCGGACTTCGGCGGAGGCCATTCGGAGGCGGTAGCGGGCGTCGGTCAGCTCGTGTTCGAGCCGCCGGACGGTCTCGGCCTGCTCCCGTTCGTCCTGGACGGCAGCCGCGGCGGCCTGGTCGGCGTCGGCGACAGCTTGCTCCGCGGCGGCCCTGAGCTTGGCCTGGCGTTCCTGCGCCTGGGCCTGCGCCCGAGCCGCAGCCTCGGCCAGTTTGGCCTCCCGCCGCTGGGCCGCGAGCGCCAGCCGGTTCTGCCGCTCCTGAGTCGCCTGCCTCGGGCTGGCGGCCACCCGGCGCTCGCCGTCCGACTGCTGGCGCGGGCTGGGCGATGCGGCCGGGGGAGCCGGTGCGGCCGATCGTGATCTGCCCGGAGCTGCCCCGGCCTTTCCCTTGGCTTCTTTAGGCGCGTCTGGCAGCGGCGGCACCAGGACCAGCGGCGCCTGGCCGGATCCGAAGCCGGGCCTGCTCGCCGCGCGCACCAGCGTGCCCTGCTGGATCTGCCCGGCCACCTCAGGGTCGGCCAGCGCGGCGGCGAAGGTGGCGGTGATCTCCTCGCGCATGGCGGCGGGCGCTGCGCTCTGCCCGGCCACCGCCAGCGCCTGCCGCACCAGGGCGCCGATGAGCTGCCGCCGCTGCTGGGTCAGTTCCCGCATCCGGACGCCGTCCCCGGATCGTTCGGCGGCCCGCAGCCGTTCGCCGAGGGCGGCCAGTTTCGACGCGCTGTCCGGGTCCGAGCGGGCGAGCTGGTTGATCACCCAGGCCGACCTGGTGGGCTTGCGCAGGGCGGCGATCTGCCGGGCGGCCAGCGGCTGGCCCGCCGCCCTGGCCTGGCCGGTCAGCTGGGTGCGGCGCTCGATGAACTCATCAGGGTCGGCCGAGTACAGCTCGGCGACCGCCGCACCCAGCAGGTCACCACCGCTCATGCAGCCATCCTGCCGCAGATGAGGGACCCGGTGCGGCCCGGCGAGCACAGCCCTGGCGCGGTCAGATCCCCGGCAATGGCGGACCTGGTGTGCCACGCTGGCCTGGTGACGTCGCAGACAGTAGAAACCGTGCGCGGCCCGGTGGCACTGGACGACCTCGGCCGCGTGTTCATGCACGAGCACGTGTTCGTGCTGAACGAGGAGATCCGGCAGAACTGGCCGGCCGGCTGGGACGAGGACGAGCAGGTCGCCTCCGCCGTCGCGAAGCTGGCGACCCTGGAGCAGCGCGGCGTCGCCAGCATCGCCGACCCGACCGTGGTGGGCCTGGGCCGCAACATCCCGCGCGTCCAGCGGGTCGCCGCCCGGACCGGCGTCAACATCATCGCCGCGACCGGCATCTACACCTACAACGACGTCCCGCTTTACTTCCGCTATCGCGCCCCGGACAGCGGTAAGGACGGCAACGACCCGATGACCGACCTGTTCGTCGGTGACCTCACCGAGGGTGTGGCGGACACCGGGGTCAAGGCCGCGTTCCTCAAGTGCTGCATCGAGGAGGAGGGCCTCACCCCCGGCGTGGAACGGGTCATGCGCGCGGTGGCCAGGGCACACACGATCACCGGCGCCCCGATCATGGTGCACACCCATCCCGGCAGCCAGTCGGGCCTGGTGGCGCTGCGCGTGCTCACCGAGGAAGGCGCCGGCCTGTCCCGCGTGCTGCTGGCCCACTGCGGCGACACCGGGGATGTCGGCCACCTGGCCCAACTGGCCGACACCGGCTGCCTGCTCGGGATGGACCGCTTCGGGCTGGACGTCATCCTCCCGTTCGAGCAGCGGGTGGCCACGGTGGCGGCCCTGGCCGCCCGGGGTTACGCGAGCAGCATGGTCCTGGCCCACGACGCCTCCTGCCACATCGACTGGTTCCCGCCCGAGCTGCCGCCGGTACTGGCGCCGAACTGGCACTTCACCCACCTGCTCGACGACGTGCTCCCCGCGCTCAGTGACCAGGGCGTAACGGACGAGCAGATCACGGCCATGCTCACCGGCAATCCGCGCCGTTTCTTCACCCCGCTGTAGCCGGAACCAATTTCTCTGACTAAGGTCAGAGAATGGATGGTGTGCTAATCGACCAGGTCCGGCGCTTCAACCGGACGGTCACGCAGCGGATCGGTGCCCTGAACGACGCCTACCTATCCCGTGGCCGCCCGCTCGGCCAGGCCCGGCTGCTGTGGGAAATTGGCAGCGGGGAGACCGAGGTCCGTTCGCTGCGCGCCAAGCTCGACCTGGACTCCGGCTACCTGAGCAGGCTGCTGCGCACCCTGGAGGCCGACGGCCTGATCGTGGTCGGGCCGGACGGCGCCGACGGCCGGGTCCGCACGGCCCGGCTCACCCCGGCCGGCCTGGCCGAGCGGGCCGAGCTGGACCGCCTCTCCGACGAGCTGGCCGCCTCGATCCTGCGCCCGCTCAACCAGCGGCAGCGCGGCAAGCTGACGTCGGCCATGGCCGAGGTCGAGCGCCTGCTCGTAGCGTCCATGGTGGATGTGGCGATCACCGACCCGGACCACCCGGACGCCCGGCACTGCCTTTCCTCGTACTATGCCGAGCTGGCCGAACGCTTCGACGGCGGCTACGACCCCGAGCGCAGCCCGCTGGCCGGCGACGAGGTCCGGCCGCCGTCGGGGGTGCTGCTCGTGGCCACCCTGCATGGCGATCCCGTCGGCTGCGCCGGACTGAAATTCCTCCCGGACGGCTGCGCCATGGCCAAGCGCATGTGGGTAGCCCCCACCGTGCGGGGTCTTGGCCTGGGCCGCAGACTGCTGGCCGAGACCGAATCCATCGCGGCCAGTCATGGCGTGACAACCCTCAGGCTGGATACCAACAAGGCCCTTACCGAGGCCATCACCCTCTACCGCTCATCAGGCTTCCGCGAGGTCGCTTCCTTCAGCGACGAGCCATATGCCCACCACTGGTTCGAAAAGCACCTTCCCGCCCAGCCCGCGACCGGCGATCCCAGCCCAGCATGACCGAAAGGCCGCCAGCATGGATCATGACGAACTACAGCAGCGGTTCGCCGCGCTGACCACCGCCCACCTGGCGGACGCCTGCATCCGGGCCGGCCTCCCGGTCCGCTGTGCCCCCGCCCAGCTACGCGCCCTGTCCCCCGGCAGCCGCCTGGCCGGCCGCGTCGCCCCGGCCCGCCATGCCGGCAGCGTAGACGT
>Ga0070730_10003562_pt1 | contig 13918 bp, 12 predicted proteins | sample Coa_R1_3_FD_66447 | JGI IMG/M metagenome (GOLD analysis project Ga0070730, IMG submission 66447) | Surface soil microbial communities from Centralia Pennsylvania, which are recovering from an underground coalmine fire - Coalmine... | ecosystem: Environmental > Terrestrial > Soil > Unclassified ...
GAACCAGGCTGCTTCGGCGCGTGCCGAACGGACGGGTGCCAAGCGTTGCAACGTATCGGTCTGCAGTGCGAGTACCAACGCTTCGTCGAGCACCTGCTCGGTACCCGGCTCACCGCGCCGTATGCGCAGGCGCCCCAAGGCGATAAGCGCCATGATCCGTGTGATCGCCGACGTGCCAGGCCGTCCGACGACCCACTCGGCCAGTTCCAGAGCCTCGCTCCATCGTCCTTGGTACAGACGCACCAGGGCGAGCCACGCAGTCATGTAGTGCGTCGCGTGATCCAGATCGCGTTCGCGCGCGTAGTCGATGCCTTCGACCAGATAATGCTCGGCTTCCGCGAACTGGTACTGCTCGCCATAGCTTGAGCCGATGTTCAGATAGGCAAGACCGGCAAGCGCGTCCCAACCTTCCTCGCGTGCCATTGCGAGAGCGCGGTTCAAATGGTCCGCACCGGCTTCGTCGCCATCCACCAGCAGAGCGGAGCCAACGACAATCTCGGCGGCGACAATCGTGCGTTTGTCGCCAAGGATCTTCGCCAGCGCGATGGCCTTGGAGCCAAGCTCCACTGCCAGCGGCCGGTCGCGATCCAGCATGCGGAGATGCGCATGCATGCGATAAGCGTCGGCGAGTTCGTGCGACGGCGGCAGCGATTCCAGAAGTGCGAGCCCACGCTTGCTGGTCTCATGCGCGGCCAGGTTCTGGCCGCTGCGCACCAGTGGCCACGCCAGCGCGGAGAGGTTCGCACCTTCCCGCACGCTATCTCCAGCCAGCCGCCACAGTTCGATCGCCTCGCGGCGTCCGCGTATTGCTTCCCGCTGGTTGTCGACGATGGCGCACTCTTCGGCATAGGTCTCGAAGAGCTGCGCTCGTTCGTTCAATGGCCGATCGCCGGCGCATTCCAGCACTCGCAGATACTGCGCGGCGGCAGCACGATGGGCGCCAACGGCGGCATCGGCGCGTGCCGCGGCGAGCCCGTATTCCAGCACAGCCTCGCTATCGCCGGCGCCGGCAGCGAGTTCCGCTAGCTGTGCGAAGTCGCCACGGCCGATGCCGGAGGCCTTCAGTGCATCGAATGCCAGCCGGCACAGCACGCGCCGGCGCACCGGATCGAGTTGGTGCAGGATAGTGTCGCGCACCAGTTCATGGCGGAATGCGACGCCGTCGGCGGTTGCCTCAAGCAGGCCGACTGTCATGCAATCAGCCAGGGCGTCCATGTCGCCGTCGAGCATTCCTGCCAGCACGCCGTGGTCCATCCGGCTGCCCAGCACGGCGGTTGCCTCCAGCACATGTCGCGCATTCGGCTGCAATGTCCCGGTGCGCGCCAGCACCGCGTCGCGCACCGTGGCTGGGATGCCGGAAGCGGTATTGGCCAGGACTTCCGTGACGAAGAACGGGTTGCCTGCCGTCTGCCCATGCACCGTCGCGGGATCGAACGGCCGTTCGGCAATGAGGGTGCGTACTGCATCGATCGTGAGGCGCGGCAGCGCGATGCGGATGGTTGAACGCGACGTTGCCAGATCGCCCAGCAGGAGCCGAAGCAGCGGGGCCGCGCCATCGTCGCGGTGCGTCAGGATGATCAGCACCCTGATATGCGCGATGCGCCGGCTGAGGAACTTGATCAGATCGAGTGTTGCTTCGTCTGCCCAGTGTACATCCTCGAACAGCAGGATGGTCGGCTGGTGGGAACCGTCGAGCTCACCGAGGATGGTCGCGAACAGGGCGGCGCGCGGCGTTTCGACTTCGAGCTGCGCTAGAAGACGGCCGCCGGTCTGGTAGGCGATGTCGTAGAGCGGCCCGAGCGGCGAGGGGTGGAAAAGCGAGTCGCAGTTGCCCTTCAGCACGCGGACCGCCGCGCGGCGATCGGTGAGGAAGCGTTCGACGAATGAGGTTTTGCCGATACCCGCTTCACCGCTGACGACGGCAATGCGTCCTTCCCCGGCGGCGGCTCCATCGAGGGCCGTCGCCAGTGCCTTCAACTGGAGGTCGCGTTCAAGTAGTTCCATGGCGGGCGACTCTCACCCCCGCGCCCTGCGTCGGTTGACTTGCATGCGCCGCTGGTGGACCGCGAACACGAGTGTGGCTGTGACGTCGTTCACAGGTTTGACTGATTTGTCGTGATGGCCGGCATGCTGGTCATCCCCCGGGTGGCATTATCGCTGCCACCGCCTGCATCGTTGCCGATATTTCACATTGCATCGGCGTGTTGAACATACCCAACCAGCGCAGCGCAGGGGCGCGTGCAGCGATGGGCATACTTGGCGGATCGCAATTCTCGCGCGGCGCCGCGGTGACTGCTAAAGCGAAATTTGGAACCACAGATGAGCCCCGGATCGGGGTCCGGGGCAGGCTATAGATGGACACAGAAAAGACCTGCGACGACGGCACAGGCGGTGGGTCTTGCCGGCTCTGTTTGCCACGCGCCGGGCAGGTCTAGTTCGACGGAATGCGCATTCTGTTCGTTACCTCGAATCGCCTCGGTGATGCGGTGCTGTCCACCGGACTGCTCGACCATCTGGTTCGCGAACATCCCGATGCCAGCATCACCGTCGCCTGCGGACCGGTCGCCGAGGGCGTGTTTGCGCGCATGCCCAACCGCGTTCGCACCATCGTGCTGGCAAAGCGTCCGTACAGTTTGCACTGGCTGCCGCTCTGGGTTTCCACCGCGACGACGGTCTGGGATCTGGTCGTGGACATACGCGGCTCGTTGCTTGCCTGGATGGTGCTGAGCCGCCGTCGCGCGGTGATGCGTCCGCGTTCCGGGCATAAGGTGGCCCAGCTTGCGGCGGTACTGGGTCTGGATCCCCCACCTCTGCCGGTGGCCTGGACGGCACCCGAGGACCGTGCCCGCGCCGCGGCCCTGCTTCCGGCCGGTCGCCAGATCATCGCGCTCGGCCCCACGGCAAACTGGGTTCCGAAGGTCTGGCCAGCAGATCGCTTCGCAGCCCTGTTCCATGCGCTCGACCGCGGTGCGGTGCCTGCTGTGTTCGCTGGCCCCGGCGAGACGGAGCGTGCGATGGCAGCGCCACTGCTTGCGGCGCTTCCTGGCGCAATCGATCTCGTCGGTCGCCTGACACTGCCGGAAGTTGCGGCCTGCCTGGCGCGGTGTACGCTGTTCGTCGGCAACGACTCCGGCCTGATGCATCTCGCTGCCGCCGCCGGGACGCCGACGCTGGGGCTGTTCGGGCCTACGTCAGCGGCGGAATATGCCCCGGCTGGTCCGCGCGCCGCTGTGGCCCTGTCTAGCTCGGCGCGAATGGAGGATTTGTCCGTGGAAACCGCTGTCCAGGCAGCGTCACGATTGCTGGAACGCGCAACGCTGGTGCAGGCCTAGTACCCGGAACATCCGGTCGTGTCCGTGCTTGTTGGGGCTATCCGTCGCGATATTCTGCAGCCACTGATGGCGGGCACGGCGGCCGGTCATGACGGGAACGCGCGACTCGTGCTCCAGTGACGGAGGGTACTAGCCGACCTCGTCCAATTCGGCACCCCACATGCGCTCCAGACCATACATCGCGCGCGCCTCCGGCTTGAACAGGTGCACGATGATGTCGCCGGCGTCGATCAGCATCCAGTCCGCGCCGCCGGCGCCTTCAACCTGCACGCGCTTCAGGCCGGCCTGGTGGAGTTTTTCGCTCAGGTGCTCCGCCATCGCGGCGATCTGGCGGTCGGCGAGGCCCGTCGCGATCACCATGCGGTCGCAGAACGAGGCTTTGCCGGCCAGATCCAACGTCACCACGTTCTCGGCCTTATCGTCCTCCAGGCTGCCGACGATGACGGATTGCAGCTTGTCCAGCGCCGACGGCTCCGCCTTCACCCGGACGGCCGATTTCTTCGGCCCCGCCGCGATCGTCTTCTTGCGCGGCGTGCCAGGCGTCTTCCCGGCCTCCGGCAATGTGGGCTTGGCGACCTTCTTGCGCGGCGCCGCGCGATGTCGGCCGGGCGAGAATGGCTTCAGCGGCTTGGCTATGACCCTGCTCCTGCGCGAATCGCGGTGGCCGAGGCGGTGTGCTGCGGCACGCATAGGAAAATCCAGGCGGGCGCCGCAAGCTCGCTGAGCACGGGCGCGGCGCGTTCCGGGCGGCGGTGGCGCGTTAGCCTGCGGGCGGCAAGGCTCGCCAGGGCGCGATAGTTGTAGCTCGGGCGGGGAAGGACCGCGATCGGGACACGGCGGGCGAAATCCAGCCAGCGGCGCCAGAGCGGCAGCTGCTCCAAGATGTCGGCGCCCATCAGCCAGATGAAGCGCGCCCGCGGGAAACGGTGGCGGAGCAGGCGCAGCGTGTCGATCGAGTAATGGGTATGGAAGGTGGCCTCTATCGCGCTGGCAATGACGCGCCGGCCGTCGGCGATACAGCGAGCAGAGGCCAAACGCTGCTGGAAGGGCGCCATGCCGCGGTGCGGCTTCAGGGGATTGCCGGGCGAGACAAGGAGCCAGACCTGATCGAGATGGAGGCGTCTGCGGGCGACGTCGATGACGTGCCGGTGGCCGGGGTGCGCCGGATTGAAGGAGCCGCCGAGCAAGCCGATACGGGTGCGCCGGCGATCGCCGAAGCGCGGCAGCCTTTCGTGCCAGACGGGCTTGTTCAGGGGCGCACCTGACCGGTGCCGAGAACCAGGTAGCGGTAGGTGGTGAGCTGTTCGGGACCAACTGGGCCGCGCGCGTGGATGCGGCCGGTGGCGATGCCGATCTCGGCACCGAAGCCGAACTCGCCGCCGTCGCAGAACTGGGTGGAGGCGTTCCACAGGGCCACCGCACTGTCCACGCCGTTGAGGAAGCGCTGCGCGGCGGCGGGGTCTTCCGTGACGATGGCATCGGTGTGCTCGGAGCCGTGGCGGGCGATGTGAGCGAGCGCGGCCTCCACCCCATCGACCACGGCGACGGACAGGATGGCATCGAGCCATTCGGTGTTGAAGTCCGCCTCGGTGGCCGGGGTGAGGTCGGGGACGATGTCGCGCGCGGCGGCGTCGGCGCGGAAGTCGCAGCCTTGGGCGCGCAGGTCGGCGACGATGGCTGGGAGGAGGGCGGGGGCGATGGCGCGGTCGATCAGCAGGGTCTCAGTTGCGCCGCAGATGCCGGTGCGGCGCATCTTTGCGTTGGCGATGATGGCGCGGGCCATGGCGAAGTCGGCTGCCGCGTGGACGTAGGTGTGGCAGAGGCCCTCGGCGTGGGCCAGGACGGGGACGCGGGCCTCGCGTTGGACGCGTTCGACCAGCGACTTGCCGCCGCGGGGCACGATCAGATCCAGCAGGCCGGCGGCGGCGAGCATCGCCGCGACATAAGCGCGGTCGGCGTTGGGGGCGATCTGCACGCAGGCTTCAGGGAGGCCGGCGGTGCGCAGGCCGGCGACCAGCGCTGCGTTGATGGCGGCGGCGGAGTGCACGCTTTCCGAGCCGCCGCGCAGGATGACCGCGTTGCCCGACTTCAGGCAAATGCCGGCGGCGTCGGCGCCGACGTTGGGGCGGCTCTCGTAGATCATGCCGATGACGCCGATGGGCGTGGCGATGCGCTGAATGCGCAGGCCGTTGGGGCGAGTCCAGTCGGCGAGCGTGCGGCCGAGCGGATCCGGCAGGGCCGCGATGTATTCCAGGCCTTTGGCCATGGCGTCGACACGCGCTTCGGTGAGGGCGAGGCGGTCGCGGAAGGCAGCGGTGCCGGTGCAGGTAGCCAGGTCCGTGGCGTTGGCGGCGAGGATCTCCGCGGTGCGGGCGCGCAGCGATGCGGCCATGGCGCGGAGGGCGCCGTTGCGGTCCGCGTCCGAGGTGCGCGCCAGCACATGCGAGGCATGGCGCGCGGCATGGGCGGCGCGTTGCAGGTGCTGGGTGGGTTCGGTCTCGATGTGCATCGACTGGATCCTCAACCCCTATAGTGACGTCGCAGCGGTCTTGTTTCCAGTAGGCAGCGTTAGCCGATCAAAGGCGGCACTACAGCAGCACCAGATCGTCGCGGTGGATGATCTCGTCCCGGCCTCGCCAGCCAAGGATCGCTTCGATCTCGTCCGAGCGGTGGCCGGCGATGCGTTCGGCGTCGCCGTTGGTGTAGGCGGAGAGACCACGCGCCAGGGCCTTGCCATCCAGGCCACGCACCACCACGGGATCGCCGCGTTCGAACGAGCCTTCCACGGCGCGCACGCCGGCTGGCAGGAGCGAACGGCCGGCGGCGAGGGCGCGCGCGGCACCGGCATCGACCACCAGCGTTCCCAACGGCGCCAGTGCACCTGCGATCCATCGCTTGCGGGCGTTGCGGCCCTCGGGCGACGGGAGGAACCAGGTGCAGCGCGCGCCTGTCTCCAGGGCGGTCAGCGGGCGGTCGGTATGGCCGTAGGCGATGGCCATGGCGCAGCCGGCCTGTGTCGCAATGCGCGCGGCCTCAAGCTTGGTCCGCATGCCGCCGGACGAGTAGCCGGGGGGCGGTTCGCCGCCCATTGCCTCGATCTCCGGAGTGATGGTGGAGACTGTCGGAATGTGCGCGGCGCCTGGGTCGCGGCGCGGGTCCGCGGTGTAGAGGCCATCGATGTCGGACAGCAGGATCAGTTGGTCAGACTGGGTCATTTCAGCGACGCGCGCGGCGAGCCGGTCGTTATCGCCGAAGCGGATCTCGGTGGTGGCGATCGTGTCGTTCTCGTTGATGACCGGGATGCAGTTCAGGCCGAGCAGCGTGTTCAGGGTAGCGCGGGCATTCAGGTAGCGCCGGCGGTCCTCGGTGTCTTCCAAGGTGAGGAGAAGCTGGGCGGCGGTGAGGCCCTTGGCGGAGAGTGCCTCGCTCCAGGCCTGGGCGAGACGGATCTGGCCGACGGCGGCGGCAGCCTGCTTCTCCTCGAGGCGCAGGCGTGCCTGATGCAGGCCCAGCGAGCGGCGGGCGAGTGCGATGGCGCCGGACGACACGACAATCACGTCCACGCCGCGAGCGCGCAGGGAGGCGATGTCGGCGGCGATGCCGGCGAGCCAGGCGGTGCGGGGGGCGGCCTCGTCCTGGTCCACGACCAGGGCGCTGCCGATCTTGATGACCAAGCGCTGGGCGGAGGCGAGGGAAGGGTTCATGCGGCCACTGCCCGTTCCTCGCGTGCCTGCGTGATCATATTCTGGAGTGCGCGCAGCATCTCCGGCACGCCCTGTCCGGTCACGCCGGATAACAGCATGACCGGTCGGCCCGACGCCTTGGCCAGCGCGGCCCGCCGCGCAGAAGCCTCGCGCGCTGTCATCGCATCAACCTTGTTCAGTCCAATCAACTCCGGCTTGTCCGCCAAGCCACCGCCATATGCCGCCAGCTCGTCGCGCACCGTTCGCCAGGCACGCACCACGTCGCCGGCCGCACCGTCGACCAGGTGCAGCAGCACGGCGCAGCGCTCGACATGGCCGAGGAAGCGGGTGCCTAGACCGGCTCCTTCCGAGGCGCCCTCGATCAGGCCGGGAATGTCGGCCAGCACGAACTCCTCGGCGGCGGACAGACGCACCACGCCCAACTGGGGGTGAAGTGTGGTGAAGGGATAGTCCGCGATCTTCGGCCTCGCCGCGGACGCTGCTGCGAGGAAGGTGGATTTGCCAGCATTGGGCAGCCCGACCAGTCCGGCATCGGCGATCAGCTTGAGGCGCAGCCAGACCGAGCGCTGCTCACCCGGCCAGCCCTTGTCGGCGCGCCGGGGAGCGCGGTTGGTGGACGACTTATAGTGCGTATTGCCGAACCCGCCGTCGCCGCCGCGCAACAGCAACACCCGGGTGCCGGGCGCATCCAGGTCGGCGAGCAGTGTTGCGCGGTCCTCCGCCAGCACCTGCGTGCCGACGGGGACCTTGATCACCACGTCCGGCGCGCCAGCCCCGGTCTTGTCGGATCCAGCGCCGTTGCCGCCCTTCTTCGCCCGGAAATGCTGTGAGTAGCGGAAGTCGATCAGGGTGTTCAGGTTGTCCACAGCCTCGAACACGATGTCGCCGCCCTTGCCGCCGTTGCCGCCATCGGGGCCGCCGAACTCAATGTATTTCTCGCGGCGGAACGCGACCACACCGTCGCCGCCGTCGCCGGAGCGGAGGTGGATCTTGGCCTCATCGAGAAACTTCATCGGGTGCTCCAGGGGATGGCCGGGTCAAGCCCGGCCATGACGAGTTAAGAGCGGGCGTCGCCCGCGACCATACAGAAACGGGGCCGGCTTGCGCCGACCCCGCGTGAAACACAAACGGGTCCGGCGCCTTACTCGGCGGCAGCCGGCAGCGGTGCGACGGAGACGTGCACACGGTCATCCGACCGGCGCTTGAACGTCACCTTGCCGTCGATCAGCGCGAAGATCGTGTGGTCCTTGCCCAGGCCGACATTGTGGCCCGGCTTCCACTTGGTGCCACGCTGGCGGACGATGATGTTGCCGGCGATCACGCTCTCGCCGCCAAATTTCTTGATGCCGAGCCGCCGGCCTGCGGTATCGCGGCCGTTGCGGGAGGAACCGCCAGCCTTTTTGTGTGCCATCGGTGCTTACTCCTTCCGCTCGGCGTCGGGCTCGGGTGTGTCGCCTTCGACGATGGCCTCGCCTTCCGCTGCCTCGAGGCCGGCCGGATTGTCAGGCTCGGTGACGTGCATCGGCGGATGATGGGGGTGGTGTTCTGCCGGCGGCGTCGCGGCGGCGGATGGTGCCGCAGGATGGTGCTCGGGACGGCCTGCCGGCGTCTCGCCGTAGACGACACCCTCGCCTTCCGCCGCTTCAAGCTGCGCTCCTGACGCTTCGGAGGACGCGGCGGTGGCGACCAGGGGCATGCCGTCCTTCTCGAAGCCCGATACGCGCAGCACGGTCACGTGCTGGCGATGGCCGTTCTTGCGGCGGCTGTTCTGCCGGCGGCGCTTCTTGAAGATGATGACCTTGTCCAGACGGTCCTGGGCGATCACGGTCGCAGTGACCGCCGCGCCCGCCACGACAGGCGCGCCAATGGTCACGCTGTCATCATTGCCAAGCGCTAGCACGTCGGTGAAGGTGAAGGTCGTGCCAGGCTCCGCGTCCAGCTTCTCGACCTTCAGCACCGCATTTGGCGTAACCCGGTACTGTTTTCCGCCGGTGCGGATGACTGCAAACATCACACGGTGTCCCAAAACCACGCGGGCCGCCAGGAACCCCCCAGCGGCCGGAGAGCGGGCGTTATAGCGACCGAAATCGCGCTGTCAACGCGCAAGGTGCATGATACAACCAACAGAAGAGGAAATTGCATGCAGCGGCAACCATTCGGGCGGCTTGGGCCGGTCTCTACACTCACATTGGGCGGCGGCGGGCTAGGAATGCTGTGGGGGCCAACCAGTTTCGACGAATGCGTCGCCACGGTGCACGCGGCGGTTGCGGCCGGAATCACGCTGCTCGACCTGGCGCCTCGCTATGGCGATGGCAAGGCCGAGGAGGTGGTGGGCGCAGCGTTCGATGGCAGGCTGCCGGACGGGGTGCGCGTGACCAGCAAGTGCAATCTCGGTAACCCACCTGGGGATCAGGTGGAGGGGATACTTCGCCGTTCGATCGAGGACAGCCTGCGGCGGCTGCGGGCGTCCCGGCTGGATCTGTTCTTCCTCCATTGCAATCTGGCGCCGATGTCCAATCCGATGTGGGGAAATCCAGAGGCATTGCCTAGGCTGACGTCTTACGAGCTGTTCGCAGAACATGTGCGTCCGGCGTTCGAGAAGCTGGTGGGGGAAGGGCTGATAGGCGCCTGGGGTCTGACGGGGATCGGGCATCCCGATGCCATCATCCGCGCGATTGGGGAACAGCCGGCGCCAATGGCGGTGCAGTGTATTGCCAACTTGCTGGATTCGCCGGGCGGCCTGAAGTTCTTCCAGGGAGCGGCGAAACCGCGGACCGTGATGGCGGCGGCGCATGCCAACGGGGTTGGAGTCATGGGCATCCGCGCGGTGCAGGCGGGCGCCCTGACGGCGGCGATCGACAGGCCACTACCGGAGGAGCATCCGGAAGTAGTGGACTACCAGCGTGCGGCTGCGTTTCGGGCGCTGTGTGCGGAACTGGGGGAGAACCCGGCGGTGCTCGCGCATCGGTATGCGATGTCGCTGGATGTGGACACCCTGGTTCTGGGGGTGAAGAACCGGGCGGAACTGGCGGAGTGCGTGGCGGCAGCGGCGGCGGGACGATTGCCAGCAAGGCTGATGGCGCGGATCGACGAGTCGGTGCGGGAGACCGAGGGCCGCTCAATTTAGCGGACGCCCACGATCGCGAACCCACGGGCGCGGAGGCCGCGGCGGTCATCGTTCAGGGAGCCGAGCAGACGATCGCGCGTGTCGCGGATGTGTTCGGCGGTCTCGCGCGATGCCTCGACCGGCTGTTTGGCGCGGATGCTTTCCAGGATGCGGCGGTGCTCGGACCAGGCCTGTTCGCGGGAGGCTTCGGTCCAGACTTCCAGCCAGCGGGGGCGAGAGAGGCGTGTCATGACGCCCTCGATCGCCTTGACCAGGAATGGGTTGCCGGACAGGCGGGCGAGCTCGACGTGGAAGTCGGTGCCGACCTTGTGCCACTCCTCGCGGGGAACGCCGGGGCGGCAGGCGTTCAGCATCTCCTCGATTGCGTCCAAGTCGGCCTCGGTGGCGCGGGCGCAGGCCAGGCGGACAGCGGTGATCTCGAGGGGTTCACGGAATTCGGCCAGGGCCTCGATTTCGCCCAGGTCGATGGGTGCGGCGATCCAGTTGCGGCCGTCGCGCTGGACAAGGCCCTCGGCTTCCAGGCGCACGAGAGCCGCACGAACGGGCGTTCGCGAGCCGTCGAAGCGTGATTCCAGCCAGCGCTCGGTGAGGCGCTCTCCGGGGCCGATATCCAGCGACAGGATCATGTCCCGGAGTTGGCCGTGGATCTGCAGCATTTGCGACATCGGGGCAGGATACAAAATTGCATCCCATTTGGGTATGGCAAACTGTATCCCAATTTGGTATCCCAAATGGGATGCCAAATTGGAGGAGACAGATGGGCCAGACGCTGTACGAGAAGGTGTTCGACCGTCACGTGGTTCGGGAGGTAACACCCGGGCAGTACCAGTTGCTGGCCGGGCTCCATCTTCTCAACGAGGTCTCCAGCCCGCCGGCGTTCGAGGCGCTCCGCGAGCGCGGACTGAAGCTGCGGCATCCGGCGTTGACCTTCGGCAGTTCGGACCACTCGATCTCGACCAGCGGGCAGACCGACGACTTCGCCGATCCGATGGCCGCCCAGCAGGTGCGGGCGATGGGGCGCAACATGGCGGAGTTCGGCGCCAACTATTTCGACCCTGCCGCGGGGGAGCACGGCATCATCCATGTGGTTGCCCCCGAGCGTGGGCTCACTCAGCCGGGAACGGTGATTGTCTGCGGCGACAGCCACACATCCACGCACGGGGCGTTCGGCGCGATTGCGTTCGGCATCGGCACGTCGCAGGTGCGCGATGTGCTCGCCAGCCAGACGCTGCTGATGGAAAAGCTGAAGGTGCGGCGGATCGAGATCACCGGCACGCTGGCGCCCGGTGTGTATGCAAAGGACGTGGCGCTGCACGTGATCCGCGTGCTTGGCGCCAAGGGCGGCATCGGGTTCGCTTACGAGTTCGGCGGCGATGTCGTCGACCGGTTTTCGATGGAGGAGAGGATGACGCTGTGCAACCTCGCCATCGAGGCGGGGGCGCGGTGCGGCTATGTCAATCCGGACCAGACGACGTTCGATTACCTGAGCGGGCGCGATCATGCGCCGCGCGGCACGGCATGGGATCGCGCGGTGGCGGAATGGCAGCGTGTCCGCTCGGACGAGGATGCTGCGTACGACGATCGGGTGGTGCTGCGAGCGGACGAGATCGAGCCGATGGTGACGTGGGGCACCTCGCCCGATCAGTCGGTGGCGGTGGGCGGCAACATCCCGGCTGCCGAAGGTGACGTGCTGGAATTCATGGGCCTGACCGAGGGACAGCCGATTGTCGGCATGCGCATCGATGTCGCGTTCATCGGCTCCTGCACCAACGGGCGGCTGTCGGACTTCGAGGCGGTTGCGGCGTGCCTGCGCGATCGCGACCTGCATGTCGCGCCGCATGTGCGTGCCCTGGTCGTGCCGGGATCGCGCCGCGTGCGGGAAGCTCTGGTGGCACGCGGACTGGATGCGGTGTTCCGCGACGCCGGGTTCCAGTTCCGCGATGCCGGATGCTCGCTGTGCTGCGGCATGAACGCCGACAGGCTGGAGGGGCGGGAGGTCTGCGCCTCCTCGTCCAACCGGAACTTTCGCGGGCGGCAGGGATCGCCCACCGGCCGCACCCTGCTGATGTCGCCGGTGATGGTCGCCGCCGCGGCAATCGCGGGTGAAGTCACCGACGCCAGGCAATTCTTCGGAGCAGCGCAATGAGCCGTAATGACACACGTATCCACCGCATCGCCGGCCGCGGCATCACCATCCATGGCGACGATATCGACACCGACCAGATCCTGCCCGCGCGCTATCTGAAGGCGATCACCTTTGCCGGGATGGAGGCGCACGCATTCGAGGACGCGCGCGCCGCGGCGAAGGCGCAGGGCGGGGAGCATCCGCTCGATCAGATGCGTTTCGCCGGCGGGTCGGTACTGTTCGTCAACCGCAATTTCGGCTGCGGGTCATCGCGCGAGCACGCGCCGCATAGCCTGCATCGGCTGGGAATTGCCGCGGTGATCGGTGAGTCGTTCGGCGAGATCTTTGCCGGCAACTGCGTCGCCATCGGCATGCCCTGCGTCCAGACCGACACCGAGACGATCGCGGCGTTGCAGCGGATCAACGAGACGGCGCCGCAGACCGAGTTCGTGCTCGATCTGGTCGGGCAGACGATCAGCGCGGGTGACCGCGTTTTTCCGGTCTCACTGGCGCAAGGGCGACGCCAGCAGTTCCTGGAAGGGACGTGGGACCCGACCGCGGTGCTGCTGGCCGCCGGGCCATTGATCGAACAGACGCTCGCCGAGTTGCATGGTCGCGGCTAAGCGGCCTTCACGTCGGAGATGAACGTGCGGACATCGCCGCGCAATTGTTCCGCCTGACCCGACAGCTTGCGGGCGGCATCGAGTACGCGGCTGGCTGCGGCGCTGGTGTCCCTGGCGCCTTCGCTGACGCCGGCGATGTTCGCGCTGACGTGCTGTGTTCCGCTTGCGGCCTCGTGCACGTTGCGCGCGATCTCCTGCGTCGCGTTGCCTTGCTCTTCCACCGCCGAGGCGATCGATGAGGCGATCGTGCTGAGCTCCTCGATCGTTCCGGCGATCGACTCGATTGCCTGCACTGCTTCACCGGTCGCGGTCTGGATTTCCGAGATCTGCTTGCTGATGTCCTCGGTTGCCTTGGCGGTCTGATTGGCCAGGCTCTTCACCTCGGAAGCGACGACGGCAAAGCCTTTGCCGGCGTCGCCGGCCCTGGCCGCCTCGATCGTCGCATTGAGTGCCAAGAGGTTGGTCTGGCCGGCAATGCTGTTGATCAGGCCGACCACGTCGCCGATCCGCTGCGCGCCGCTCGCCAGAGTCTTGACGATGGTGTCGGTGCGGCGAGCGTCGTCCACCGCCTTGCCGGCGATGGCGGAAGATTGCGCGACCTGACGCGCGATTTCGGCGATCGAGCTGTGGAGCTCCTCGGCGGCGGACGCCACGGTCTGCACGTTGACACTTGCCTCTTCGACCGCCGCCGCGACATTGGTCGCCCGTTCCGTGGTCGAGCCGGTGGTGCCAGAGAGCGCCTCTGCGGTGGAGCGAAGGTCGGTGGCTGCCGCGGCGACCATGCCGACCAAGGCGGCAGTCCTTTCCTCGAAGGAGTGCAGCAGAGCGTCCATTTTGCGGCCGCGTTGCTCGCGCTCGAGCAACAGGGCGTCCTGATAGACTGAAATCGCAATGTCCATGTCGAGCATGACGGCCTTGTTCATCGCGGCCAGCACTGCCTGCAGCTTCGCCGGTGAGAAGCGGTGTGCGCGGATGGCCAGTTCGCTCAAGTGCTCCAGGACGAAGTT
>Ga0070730_10003563_pt1 | contig 13918 bp, 8 predicted proteins | sample Coa_R1_3_FD_66447 | JGI IMG/M metagenome (GOLD analysis project Ga0070730, IMG submission 66447) | Surface soil microbial communities from Centralia Pennsylvania, which are recovering from an underground coalmine fire - Coalmine... | ecosystem: Environmental > Terrestrial > Soil > Unclassified ...
GAAGGCGTCGACCGTCTGAGAGGTGAACAGATATTGAAATGAGAGCCGGTCGCGTGCGCCGAGGCGCTGGTCAAGGCGGCCCGTCGCGTTATCGGTGTTGATGCTCTGCGGCGAATTCGTGTTGAGCATGCGCTCGTTGATGTCGGTGCGGTTCGGTGCGACATCGGGATAGGCCGCGAGAAAGCGCTCGACGATGCCGCGGGTGGCGGGGTCGGTAGTCAACGGGACGCGCTCGGCAAGAGTCGGTACGAGCACGTTGCCGTTGACGCTACCGCGAATTTTCTGCTGGCTTCCATCGAGAAAGATGGTGGCACCGCGCCAAAGCGGCGTTCCCAATGAAAAGCCGTAATCGTTGCTGTGCGCCGGCTGCACGTCGCCAACCTGAAAGAATGAGCGTGCGCTAAAAATGCTGTTATTGTGCGCCTCGTACAGGGAGCCGTGCGTGCCAGCGGCCGTCGACGGTGACAAATGAATTGGCGTCGACACCTTGTCGCCGAACTCGGCGCCGTAGTAGTTTCGATCCGCCTGGAATTCCTGCACGATCGTAGCCGTCGTTCCCATGCGCAGCAACAAATCTTTCAGTGCATTGTTCTCGATCAGGTTGAACTGCACGTTTTCGTTGCGGCGGCTCTCGCCCGAGCCCGTGTCGGTCTTGCCCAACAGGTTGAGTTCCGTACGGCGGTCGGGCTTGGCGGGCAGAGCGGCTAGCGGCTCGGAGACTTTGGTTGCGGGTGTGGTCTCGTTGGCGCTGGTGGCCGTCGCAACGGCGGGCTTTTCGGACTGCGCGGCTCTCGCCGCAGCCGACTGGATCAACAGAACCGAGACAAATACGCTGTGCACGGGTACCCAAGTGTATCGGCGTTCAAGAAAGATTGTACTCGAAGCCGACGAGACAACACGTCGCGTTTGTGTTTCATATTCATCCGCGCATAATATACAAGAGCCGGGCAAACTGGTCATAGAGCGATCCACCGCGGACTCCGCGAGGGAAGCGCGCACGATACCCGTTCTCTCCGGTCGCCACCGTTTCGAGATCGCCATACATGTTTTCGAGCAAGCACTTTCTTCCTGACGCCGTCGTTGCGCACTTGTCCGAGACCCGGGTGGCGAATCCCGAATTTCCGCTACAAGTGGCCACGCGCCGCAAACGGCGCAACACTCTCGCTCTCGACGGGAAGCTGAACATTCTTGCCTCGGACCACCCCGGCCGGCGGGTGACGAAAGTTGGGGAGAATGTCTTGGCAATGTCCGATCACCGCGACTATCTCGCCCGAATTTTGCGCGTGCTCATGAGCGAGAGCGTCGACGGCATCATGGCGACGATGGATATTTTGGAGGATCTGCTCAGCATCGACGGCTTCGTTCGCGAAACGGGCGGCGCGCCGTTACTGGATGGCAAAGTACTTATAGCCAGCCTCAATCGCGGTGGTCTGTCCGGCTCGTCGTGGGAACTGGACGATCCCATCACCGGACCATCGCCCGCCACGTGCAAGGCATGGCGCCTCGACGGAGCGAAGCTGCTGCTACGCGTCGCCGACGACGAGCCCGCCTCCCTCAAGACCATGCTGTCCTGCGCGCAAGCGATCACGGAAGCCAATGCGCTGCGCCTGCCGACATTTCTCGAACCGTTGCCAGTCATGAAAACGGACAAGGGCTTCAGCGTGGTGAAGACCGGTGAGGCTCTGGCGCGCATCACGGGCGTGGCTTCGGCGCTCGGCGACAGCAGCCGGTATTTGTGGCTGAAACTGCCATATTGCGACGGATATGATGCGGTGGCGCGCGCAACCACGCTGCCGATTCTGCTGCTAGGTGGCGAATCGGCGGGAAGTCCCGTGCCGTTCCTCACCCAACTGGCAGTGGCATTGGCCGCCGGGCCGAATGTGCGGGGCGCGCTGGTCGGTAGAAATGTTCTGTACTCCGGGGACGAAGATCCCCTCGCGGTGGCGGCAGCCGCCGGCGGAATCATTCACAATGGATGGTCGGTGGAAGAAGGCTTGCAATCGTTCGCAGCGAACCGGGGGCGTGATATGAACTACCTGTCGCGTCATTTCGAGCTGTAGGGGGAGCGTATGAAGACACACCGCATGACAATGGCGCAGGCCCTGGTGGCCTTTCTCAAGAACCAGTACGTGGAACGGGACGGCCATGAAAACCCGTTCTTCGCTGGTGCCTGGGGCATTTTTGGCCACGGCATCATCGCCGGCATGGGGCAAGCACTGCAGCAGAATCCGGATTTTCGCTATTACCTTTGCCGTAACGAGCAGGCCGCCGTTCACATCGCGACCGCATTCGCCAAGGCGCGGAACCGGCTGAGCGCGTTCGCCTGCACTTCTTCCATCGGGCCCGGCGCCACCAACATGATTACCGGGGCGGCCACCGCCACCATCAATCGCATTCCAGTTCTGCTGCTTCCCGGCGATATTTTTGCGAGGCGGAATGTGGCCCCGGTGCTGCAGCAACTCGAATCCGAGCACAGCCAGGACGTTTCCGTGAATGATGCGTTCAAACCGGTCTCTCGTTACTGGGACAGGATCAATCGTCCGGATCAACTGCCCTGCTCCGTGGTGGAAGCCATGCGCGTGCTGACGTCGCCCTCGCAAACCGGCGCTGTCACTTTGGCGCTGCCGCAGGATGTGCAGTCCGAAGCGTGGGACTATCCGTCCGAAATGTTCGAGAAGCGCCTGTGGCACATCGCGCGGCCGGAGCCGGAACGCGCCCAGGTGCTGCGCGCCGCCGAGATGATCCGCGCCGCCAAACGTCCCCTCATTATCGCTGGCGGCGGCGTGATCTACAGCGAGGCTAGCGATGCTCTCACGCAACTGGTGGCGCGTACTAGAATTCCGATGGGTGAAACTCAGGCCGGCAAAGGATCGCTCCCCTTCGATCATCCGCAAAATCTCGGCGCGATCGGCGTCACCGGCACGCCCGGCGCGAATATCGCGGCTCGCGAGGCCGATCTCGTCATCACGATTGGCACACGGCTCAGCGACTTTACAACCGCTTCCAAAACCGCTTTCCAGAATCAGGATGTGCGCTTCATCAATATCAACGTTAATGAAACCGACGCTTGCAAACATGGCGGGCTGCCTTTGATTGCCGATGCACGCGCCGCCGCGCAGCAATTCGAAGCCGCATTGTCCGGGTATCACGTCGATCAGCCGTACGTATCCCGCATTGCCGAATGGAAGCAGGGCTGGGAGCAGGAGACCGATCGTCTCTTCGCACTGCGCCACGGTCCGCCAGTTAGTCAAGGTGAAATCATCGGCGCGGTAAACCGTTCTTCCCGCGCCGAAGATGTCGTGGTCTGCGCCGCCGGCAGCCTGCCGGGCGATCTCCACAAACTCTGGCGCACGCGGCAGCCCAAGGGTTATCACATGGAGTACGGCTACTCTTGCATGGGTTACGAAATCGCCGGCGGCCTGGGAGTCAAGATGGCCGATCCCTCGCGCGAAGTCTACGTGATGGTGGGAGACGGGTCGTTCCTAATGATGTCGTCAGAGATCACGACATCGATTCAGGAAGGCTATAAGCTCAACATCATTGTGCTCGATAACCACGGATTCTCCAGTATCGGCGGGCTCTCGCGCGCTATTGGCTCGGAAGGATTCGGAACCGATTACCGTTTCCGCCGCGAGCAGTCGGGCCAGTTGGACGGTCCAAATGTTCCCGTCGATTTCGTTGCCCTGAGTACAGGACTCGGCGCCTGCGCAGTGCGCGCTACTACTTACGACGAGTTCGCCCGCGCTCTTGAAACTATGCGACGCCACGACCGCACCAGCGTGATTGTTATTGAGGTCGACAAAGAAATGCGGGTACCCGGATATGAATCCTGGTGGGATGTGCCGATTTCCGAAGTATCCCAGATCGAGAGCATCCGGCAGGCACGCGCGCAATACGAACAGGCGGTGAAAAAGGAGCGGCGTCACGAGATCGCCGCGACCACGAGGTAAACCGGATGATTGCGATCGACGAAGTGCGAGATTATACCGGCGGCGAATGGCGCCGCCCTTCCTCTGTCAGCAGCAGCGAGGTACTGAATCCGGCGACAGGCGAAGTCATCGGACACGCGCCAGCAGGCACGGCCGAAGACGTCGCCGCCGCCGTGGATGCCGCCTCCGCCGCATTTCCGGAGTGGCGCGACGTACCCCCGGCGGACCGCATCCAGTATCTGTTCCGCCTCAAACAGTTGCTCGACGAGAATTTCGAAGACATCGCGCGCATCATCAGCACCGAAAACGGCAAGACGCTGGCCGAGTCGCGCGGCGAGCTGCGCCGGGGCATCGAGAACGTGGAAGTTGCCTGCGGGATTCCAATCCTGATGCAAGGCTACAACCTGGAGGACGTGGCGCGCGGCATCGATGAATCGATGTTCCGCCAGCCGCTGGGCGTGGTTGCAGCCATCACGCCGTTCAATTTTCCGGCGATGATTCCGTTGTGGTTTCTGCCGTACGCCATCGCCTGTGGCAACACGTTCGTACTGAAGCCGTCGGAGCGCGTGCCGTTCAGCATGGTGCGGATTTTCGAGCTGATCCACCGCGCCGGTGTTCCCAAAGGCGTTCTGAATCTGGTGAACGGCGGGAAGTCGGCGGTGGATGCACTACTCGATCACCCGGCGGTCCAGGCTATCAGCTTCGTGGGCTCCACGCCTGTGGCGCGTTACATTTATGCGCGTGCCGCGGCCAACGGAAAGCGCGTGCAGTGCCAGGGCGGTGCAAAGAATCACGTGGTGATCCTGCCCGACGCCGATCGCGAGACCACCACGCAGATCGTTTCCGATAGCGCGTACGGCTGCGCCGGGCAGCGCTGCCTGGCCGTATCCGTCGCGGTTACGGTGGGCGACGCGCACGATTGGTTCCGCAAGTCGATTACGGATCTGGCGGCATCGCTCAAAGTGGGCAACGGCCTGGGAGATGGCGTGCAAATGGGCCCGGTGATTAACCCGGCCAGCAAGCAGCGGATTGAGGGGTTGATCGCCAAGGGATCTGCCGAAGGCGCTAAGACCGCGCTCGATGGGCGGGGCAAGAAGATCACGGGCTACGAGCATGGCAATTTCGTCGGTCCGACGGTTCTCGATGGCGTTCCCGCTACCAGCGAACTCACCGAGACGGAGATCTTCGGCCCTGTTCTCAGCGTCATCCGCGCCGCCAACGTGGACGAGGCCATCGAGATCATCACGCGCAGTACCTACGGCAATGCGTCGTCGATCTTTACGACGAGCGGAGCCGCCGCCCGAAAGTTTCGCAATCAGATTTCCACGGGCAACGTGGGCGTGAACATCGGCGTGGCCGCGCCCATGGCGTATTTCCCATTCAGCGGATGGAAGGGCAGCTTTTTCGGGGCCCTGCATGCACAGGGACGCGACGCCGTCGAGTTCTACACCGACAAGAAAGTGGTGATCGAGCGCTGGCCCAAAGAGTGGTCGCGGAAATTCTAGGAACACACAAAATGCCGCAAACCATGGAAGCTCTGGTGTTTCGTGCGCCCGGCGAGTGGGGCCTCGAAGCGTTTCCAGTGCCGAAAATTCAAAAAGACGACGACGTGTTGCTGAAAGTGAATGCCGCGAGCATCTGCGGGACTGACCTGCACATTCTCTCGGTACCGCCGGGCCACCCCGCCACGCAGGGCAGCATTCTGGGCCACGAATACACCGCGACCGTCGTCGACGCCGGCGCTGCCGTTCGGCATCTGAAACCGGGCGATCACGTCGTCATAGATCCCAATGTTACCTGCGGCTTGTGCGAATATTGCCGCCTGGGCATGTCCAACATGTGCGTGAACATGACTACGCTGGGGATTTTCATCCACGGGGGCCTGGCCGAGTACAATGTCGCCCCGGCGCGCGCGCTGCACAAGATCAGCGCCGAGGTTCCAGCACACCATGCCACGCTCGCCGAACCGCTCTCGTGTGTGTTCAATGCGCTGGAGAAAGCACCGCTGACGCCCGGCGAGAGCGTCGCCATCTATGGCGGCGGCCCGATCGGTCTGTTTTTCCTGATGCTCTACAAAGCCGCGGGCGCGGGACAGACGTTCATTGTTGAGCCGGTGGATTTCCGCCGGAGGGTGGCTCGCGATGCCGGGGTGAGCGACGCCGTCGATCCCGGTGCTGAAGACGCTGCTGCCGCTATCAGGAGCGCGACGCGGATCGGCGCGGACATCGTTGTGGACGCCACCGGCTCGTCGCTTATCGATTGCATTACCGCCGTCCGCCGAGGCGGCCGCGTGGTCCTTTTCGGGATGAACCAGCACGCCACTGGCCAAGTAAAACAGAACGAGATCACCCGCTACGAAATCAGCGTTATCGGAAGCTACATTCAGCGGACGGCTTTTCCGAAAGTTGTGCGCATGCTCGAATCCAACCTGCTGCCGCTCGATAAAATCATCACGCATCGCTTGAAACTGGCACAGGTAGGCGAAGGGTTGGATGCCATGCGCGCGGGCAAAACGGTAAAGGTAGTGGTCACACCCTAGCCGATGTGCTGCCCGACAATTTTACTGATGAGGGGTTGAATGCCAATCCACGTTGCGACCGCCCCGGTCAGCTGGGGAGTCATGGAGGTCGAAGGATTCACCGGGCAGAAGAGCTACGGCGAGGTGCTCGACGAGATGGTGAAGGCAGGCTATACAGGCACTGAGCTCGGGCCTTACGGATTCCTTCCGACCGATCCGAAGCAGCTCAAGAGCGAACTGGCAAAGAGAAGCCTATCGCTCCTCGGCGCTTTTGTTCCGCTGCCGCTGGCGCACGCGGGGCAGCACGAGGCCGCGGTGCAATCCGCTATGGAGGTCGCGCGGCTGCTGGCAAAGAATGACGCACCGTACATGGTGCTGGCGGACGCGATGGAGCCGGCGCGCATGGCTGTCGCCGGCAGTGTCAATGACGTTCGCGATGGTATGAGCGACCAGGCTTGGGGTGGTGCAGCGCGTTTACTTACGCGCGTTGCACGCGCGGCACGCGAACTCGGCCTGACTCCAGTTTTTCACCATCACTGCGGGACGTTCATCGAAACACCGGGCGAAGTGGATCGCCTGCTCGCCATGACGGATCCCGAGCTGCTGGGCCTCTGCTTGGATACAGGCCACTATTTTTATGGCGGCGGCGATCCGGTGGAATGCGCGCGCGTTTACGGGAAACGCATCCGGCACCTGCATTTGAAAGATGTGCGGCCATCGGTGCTCGAAAAGGTGCGCAACAAAAGAATTCCATATCTCGATGCGATCCGCGCGGGCGTGTTTTGCGAGCTCGGCGAAGGCGGAGTGAATCTGACCGGTGTCATCCAACAACTCAACGCCGCGGGCTTCAATGGGTGGGCGGTCTTCGAGCAGGATGTCGATCCCTCGCAACCCGGCTGCAATCCGGTTGAAAGTGCCACGCGGAGCCGGGCGTATTTGCGAAACGTCGCTGGAGTTTAGTCGCGACGGATGCAGAGTTGGCAGCGCTTCGCCGTTCAGCGTCCAGGCCTGCGTTGTACAATCGGCCAGTCTTATGCGCACCTTAGCCATTTTTCTGGGCGTGATCCTTACCTGCGCCGCGCAGGCTCAACCCGATCTGGACGCCGGCCGGAAGCTGTTTCAGGCACATTGCACCGTCTGCCACGGTCCTCAAGGAGACGGCGGCAAAGGGACGAACCTCGCACAACCGCGCCTGCCGCGTGCCGCCGATGACCAGACTCTCGCGCGCATTATCACCCTAGGCATTCCGGGCACCGAAATGCCACTCACGCGAATGACGCCGCAGCAGCTCGCGAATGTCATCGCCTATGTCCGCTCACTCGGCGCCGTGCCGGCCGAACCGCTAAACGGCAATGCCGTGCGCGGCGAGCAGGTCTATCGTGGCAAAGGCAACTGCGCGCAATGCCACGCGCTCGATGGACGCGGCGGTACGCTGGGCCCGGAATTAACTGACATCGGTCTGCGCCGCAGCCCCGGATACCTGAGAGAATCGCTGACCGACCCGGAAGCCGCCATACCGGACAGCTTCACGTCGTATAAGAAGGTCACGCTTCTGCCCGATAATTTCTTACAAGTGCGTATCATCACTGCCGACGGCCGCCACTTTTCAGGCGCGCGCGTCAATGAAGATGCATTTTCGATTCAAGTGCGCGATGCCGCGGGCCATATCGAGTCGTTCTTCAAAGAAGAATTGCAGGCGTTGCACAAAGACTGGGGCAAGTCACCGATGCCTTCGTACCGAGGCTTGCTCGCCCCTGCCGAACTGGAAGATGTTGTGGCGTACCTGGCGTCGTTGCGAGGCTACCGTTGAACCTGCGCCTACTGGCAGTCCTCATCGTCGGGCCCATCGCCGCGCAAATCACTCCCGATCGCCTTCTCCACCCCGAGCGTGAGCCGGGCAACTGGCTCACATACTCTGGTAATTATCAGGGCCACCGCTATTCGCCGCTCGACCAGATCAACACTACCAACGTCGCCCGCCTGAAGCCGGTTTGGGTGTATCAGATCAATGACACGAACCAGTTTGAGACCTCGCCGCTGGTGGTTGACGGCATTCTGTATATCTCCGAACCGCCGAGCAACGCCACGGCACTCGACGCGCGCACGGGCCGCCCTTTGTGGATGTACCGAAGGCCCGTACCGCCCGATGTGCGCGTCTGCTGCGGCCAGGTAAATCGCGGTCTCGCCATTTCGGGCGACACTCTGTATCTCGGAACGGTCGACGCGCACCTGATTGCGCTCGATGCGCGTACCGGGCACGTGCGCTGGGACATCGTGGTCGCGGATTACACCACCGGCCACTCAATCACGGCGGCTCCGCTCGTGGTCAAGGACAAAGTGATCGTCGGGATCTCCGGCGGTGAGTACGGGATTCGCGGTTTCCTCGATGCCTACGACGGCGAGACCGGCAAGCGCGCGTGGCGATTCTGGACCGTGCCCGGGCCGGGCGATCCCGGGCATGAAACCTGGGCGGGCGGCAGTTGGAAGACCGGCAGCGCGCCCACGTGGGTGACAGGTTCGTACGATCCTGAGCTGAACCTGCTTTTTTGGGGGACTGGAAATCCCGGCCCCGACTATAACGGCGCGCCGCGGGAGGGCGATAACCTGTTTGCGAATTCGCTCCTGGCGATCGATCCCAATACCGGCAAGCTCAGGTGGCACTTTCAGTTCACGCCGCACGACGTGCATGACTGGGACGCCAATCACGTGCCGGTTCTGGCGGAGGCTACGGTGCGCGGGAAATCGCGCAAAGTAGTCGCGGTGGCGAATCGCAACGGCTTCTACTACCTGCTCGACCGCGCCACGGGCGAGTTTCTGCTCGGCACTCCCTTCGCCAGGCAGACCTGGGCCAAGGGGCTTGACGACCGCGGACGGCCCATCCTGCTGGAAGGCAAGTCGCCTTCGCCCGAAGGGACCATGGTGTATCCAGGGCTCCATGGAGGCACCAACTGGTTCAGCCCTTCGTACAGTCCGCAAACGGGCTTGTTCTATGTCGCGGCCCGTGAGGAAGCGACCAGCTTTTATCTCGGCGTGCCCGAATACTATCCCGGCAATTTTTTCAGCGCGGGTGGCTTCCGTGGCATCGCCGGTATGGAACCCTCGGGTGCCATACGCGCGCTCGACCTTGCCACGGGAAAGCAAGCCTGGGAATTTTCGCTTCACTCGCCGCCGTGGGCAGGCTTGCTCTCGACCGCCGGCGGCCTCGTTTTCGGAGGCACCAATGAAGGGCATTTTTTCGCACTGAATGCGGTGACGGGCAAGCCGCTCTGGAGATTTCCCACCGGCGGCCCGGTCCAATCTAATCCGATGAGCTTTCTAAGCCATGGAAAACAACTGGTAGCGGTCGCGGCGGGGCATGCGTTGTTTGTGTTTGGAGAGTAAGATATCGTGCCTCATGCGAGCATCGTTGCGGGCGTTGATTTCGGAACACTCAGCGTACGTGTTTCGATCTTCGATCATCTGAAGGGACGGCTGGGCTCGGGTATCGCGGAATACCCTCTCGTCCGTAAGAAAGAAGACCCCGATCACGCCACCCAGAAGCACGCCGATCACATGGAAGCGCTGGTCACGGCCATGCAGAAGGCTCTGAGCGCATCCGGCGCCGATGGCCGGCAGATAGCCGCGATCGCGCTCGATACCACGGGTTCGAGTGTTGTGCCAGTGGGTGAACGCCTGGTTCCACTCGATGATTACTACCTCTGGTGCGATCATCGCGCCTGGCAGGAGGCCGCGCGCATCACGCAGGTTGCTCACGACTCAAACCTCGAGGCCATCCGCTGGTGCGGCGGCGCCTACTCCTCCGAGTGGGGTTTCGCCAAACTGCTTCACTGGCTGCGGCATAATCCCGAAAAGCACAGCCACATGATCGCAGCGCTTGAGCATTGTGACATGGTGGCCGCCACGCTGTGTGGCATCACCGACGCCACCGCGGTACCCCGAAGCATTTGCGCCATGGGCCACAAGTGGATGTGGAACCAGTCGCTCGGCGGGTTTCCAGGCGAAGAGTTCTTCGCTACCGTGGACCCGCTGCTGGCGGGAATCTGTGACAGAATCCGCGGGCGTTTTGCGACATCCGATCAGATTGCGGGCCGGCTCAGCCCCGAGTGGGCCCAGCGTCTGGGGCTGTCGCCCGGCATCCCGGTCCCGGTCGGCGCGCTCGATGCCCATTGGGACGCGGTCGGCGCGGGAGTCGGCCTCGGAGACGTCGTCAACGTCATCGGTACTTCCACCTGCATTATGGCCATCAGCGAAAAGCCAAACCTGATTCCCGGCGTGTGCGGCGTCGTGCCGGGATCGATCCATCCGCGCTACACGGGAATCGAAGCCGGGCTATCCGCTAGCGGCGATATCTTCGACGCCATCGCCCGCCGTGCGAATTCGAGTGTCGCCGCCCTCTCGCAAGGCCTCGAACGTTACCGCGCCGGCGAAACTGGACTGTTGCGCCTCACGTGGGACAACGGCGATCGCACCGTGCTTGTGAATCCCGAGCTAGCGGGCGTGACCTTGGGATGGCGGCTCACCAGCACCGCGCAGGATGAGCTCTTCGCCGCCATCGAAGGAACGGCATTTCACACGCGCGTCATTCTGGAGCGGATGGAAGAGCACGGCGTACCGGTGCGCCGCATCATTAACGCCGGCGGGGTCCCGCAAAAGAACGCGACCCTCAACCGCATTTATGCCAGTGTCATGAACAAGCCCATTCTTGTTCCGCAAAGCGACCCGACCAGCATCGGCTCCACCATATTCGCCTTCCTTGCCGCCGGGACATACAAAACGGTAGAGCAAGCGCAAGCCGCGCTCTGCCCGAGCTACACGACCGTCGAACCGGACCCGCAAGCCGCGGCTGTCTATGCCGAGCTGTTTCCGATCTTCCGCAATCTTTACTTCGATATGGGCAGCAAGCAACCGAAGGCCGCTGAAATGAGCGGTATCCTGCCCGCGTTGCGCAGCATCGCCGCACAGGCCATTCGCCGCGAGTAGAAGGCAACTTTGGTGATGGGGGGCTGCGGCCCGATCTATACTGGATTTATCCCGTGAGGCCTCAATTCGGCCGAAATCTGTCTGCGGTTTTGTTGACGCTCGTGGTGTGTTTCTACTCGGCGCGCGCCTTTGCCCTGAACCCGCGGAAGAAGCTCACGCAGTACACGCGCACCACCTGGACGCAAGAACAGGGATTGCCGCAGGACACCATCCGTGCCATCGCCCAGACCTCCGACGGATACCTCTGGCTCGGAACCGACGAAGGGCTCTCGCGCTTTGACGGCTACGAGTTCGTCATCTACAACAAAGACAACGGCGATCTGCCCAGCAATTCAATTACGGCGCTCTCCGCCGGCGCCGACGGCAGTCTTTGGATCGGCACCGCCAACGGCCTGACCCGTTATCAAAACAAGCGCTTCACCACGTACACAACAAGAAACGGGCTGCCCGATAACACCATCACAGCCGTCTGCCAGGACCATTCGGGCACCGTGTGGTCTGTGGCGGGAACTTTCCTCAGCCGCCTTCGGGCAGGAAAGTTCGTCAATTTCAAATCCGGCGGCGATCTACCCATCGCCGCCATTCGGTCCGTCTACGAAGACCGCGCCCACAACATCTGGATTGCGGGTTTTGGTGGCGTAGCCCGCTTGGTGGGAGACAAGTTTATTCCGGCGATCAGCGCGGCGGCGCTTGATGGCGACATCGTGAGCAGCATGCTCGACGATCACCAGGGTAATCTCTGGGTGGCCGGCAGCAAGGGTTTGCTCGTGCTCTCCGCTTCCGGCAAGATTCACAAGTTCGACACGCGCGACGGGCTGCCCGACGCCTTCGTAAGGTCCCTTTTGGAAGACCGCGACGGCAATCTATGGGCGGGCACCAACGGCGGACTGAGCCGTCTCGAGGGCACCCGCTTCGTCGCGCCATCGACCGACAGCGGGCACGATCGCGATTGGGTGCGCTCCATTTTCGAGGATCGCGAGGGAAACCTCTGGGTCGGCATGAACAGCGGGCTCAGCCGCCTGCGCGACGATATTTTCACGATTTACTCAACCGGCGAAGGACTCCCCAGCGACGAGCCGACCACGGTATATCAGGACCGCAAAGGCCAAATCTGGGTTGGCTTCCACGATAGCGGCCTTGGCCTCTTCGCCGGCGGCCGATTCCAGATCTACACCACGCGAACCGGATTGCCTAACAACGAAGTTTTCTCCATTCGGGAAGAGCATCATGACGATCTGCTGGTGGCCACGCGCGAAGGATTGAGCCGAATGCACGCCGGACGCTTCACGACGTATTTCCCTCCCGATCCGCTAGGGCGCCGCATCGTGTTCGATGTGCGGGAAGACGCCGACGGAAACATCTGGGTAGCCACTGCCGAAGGCCTGACCGAGTTGCATGCCGGCAAAGCCCGCAATGTCATCGGCGGCGGAATGCTGCTGAACAGCTCCATGGTGGTTCTGTGCACGCGTCGCGACGGCAGCATCTGGGCAGGAACTTACGGCAAAGGGTTGTGGCGCGTGAGCGGCAGCAATACCCGGCTCTACACCACCGCCGACGGGCTTTCCAACGATCAAATCCGCTCGCTGGTGGAGGACGAGGACGGAGCGCTCTGGATCGGCACTTTCGGCGGTGGCCTGGATTGCCTGCGCAACGACCGTTTCTTTCACTACACCTCTAAGGACGGTCTGCTCAGCGATAACATTTCTCATATCGAAGACGATGGTCGCTCTCTCTGGCTCAGCACCACGCGCGGCATCTGCCACATCGCCAAGCAGCAGCTGCTCGATTTTTCGTCTCACAAGATCACAACCCTGGACGCCGTCAACTACGGACTCGAGGACGGACTGCGCAGCGCCCAGTGCGCTCCAGGCTATCCCGCGAGCGCCGGCGGATGGCGTACCGCCGACGGACGCCTCTGGTTCCCTACCAGCCGCGGCTTGGCCGTTCTTGACCCTAATGCTCCTAAACGCCAGCCCGCGCCGGTACCGGTGCAGCTGGTCGAGATGACGGCCAACGGCGACCCCATCGATCTCACCCGTCCCATCGAACTGCCGCCCGGCAACAGCCGGATTCAAATTCGCTATACCGGCATCCATCTCACCGCGCCCGAGCGCGTGCACTATTTGTACATGCTCGAAGGTCTGGATCGCGACTGGGTGCAAGCCGGCTCGCGGCGTATCATCAACTACAACAGTCTGCGCCACGGCCGTTACCGCTTTCTGGTGAAGGCAGAGATTGCCGGTGGGCCGTCGAGCGAGGCCTCATACGCTTTCCAGTTACTGCCCCACTTCTACGAAAAGCTGTGGTTCCGGATTCTGTTCGCTCTGCTGCTGGCGGCCGGAGGATGGGCGATCTTTCGCATGCGCTTGCGGCAGATTCGCGGGCGTTTCGCTCTAGTGCTCGAAGAGCGCGCGCGCCTGGCGCGGGAGATTCACGACACGCTGGCGCAGGGTTTCGTCGGCATCTCGTCGCAGTTGGACGCGGTGGCCAT
>Ga0070730_10003564_pt1 | contig 13918 bp, 13 predicted proteins | sample Coa_R1_3_FD_66447 | JGI IMG/M metagenome (GOLD analysis project Ga0070730, IMG submission 66447) | Surface soil microbial communities from Centralia Pennsylvania, which are recovering from an underground coalmine fire - Coalmine... | ecosystem: Environmental > Terrestrial > Soil > Unclassified ...
ACAGATCCAGGTGGCAGCGGTCGCTGGGCCAGCAGCCCGCCGGCCCCGAACCGAGCCGCGGGGCAACGGATTCTTCGCTGCGCTCAGAATGACAGGTTTTTTGCTGCTCTTGCTAATATTTATGTCTGCATGTGATCGCCGCTCGGCACCAGGGGCAAAACTTGCGAGGCGATCTGGGGACAGATCCAGGTGGCAGCGGTCGCTGGGCCAGTTGCCCGCCAGTCCCGAACCGAGCCGCCGGGCAACGGATTCTTCACTGCGCTCAGAATGACAAGTTTTTTGCTGTTCTTGCTAATATTTATGTCTGCATATGATCGCCGCGCGGCGCAAGGGGCAAAACTTGCGAGGCGATCTGGGGACAGACCCGGGCGGCAGTGGTCGCTGGGCCAGTTGCCCGCTGGCCCCGAACCGATCCGCAGGGCAACGGATTCTTCGCTGCGCTCAGAATGACAAACTTTTTGCTGCTCTTGCTAACATTTATATCTGCATATGATCGCCGCTCGGCACAAGGAGCAAAACTCAGGAGCCGCCAGGCGTCCCGCCCCACGACCATGCCACCGTAGTGACGCCCGCCAGCCCGCGCAGGCGGGCGGCGCTCGGTGTAGCCGCGGCGGCCGCCGCCCGACCCCCGGGCGCGGCCGCCCGACCGGCCGCGCCCGGCGATGGCGCAAGAACCCTCTCCCGCGCACGGGAGAGGGCAGGGTGAGGGCCGCTCGTCGCCCGCCGCCGCCCACCAGCCCGCGCAGGCGGGCTTCGCCCGGCGTTGCCGCGGCTTCAGCCGCCAGGCGTCCCTGCCCAGCGATCAGGCCGCGTCGGCGACGCGGGCCGCCGGCGCCGGCGATGCGGCAGCCGGGGGGGCCGGGCCCATGAGCAGGATCGCGCCGAGCAGGCCCAGCAGCATCCAGAAGGTCAGGGCCAGGTCCTGGGTGAAGTAGGCCATGTCGACGAAGCCATGGATGACGTGGTCGGTCATGCCGGCGATCAGGGCCAGGATCAGCGCGCCCAGGACGGTCCCCCGCCGGCCGCGGAAGGCGCGGATGGCCGCGACGAAATAGACGACCAGGGTCGCCACCATCAGCAGCAGCCCCCAGATCCCGAGCCGCAGCCAGGTGTCCAGGATCCAATCATGGGGGTGGGCCACCGTCTGGAAGCGGGTGTTCGGGATGCCATAGCTGGGGTCCTGATAGAGGAACTGGTCGAGGCCGATGCCCGTAAGCGGGTGGTCGCGGATCACCTTCAGGGCGGGGATCCAGATGGCGAAGCGCGACAAATTGCTGCTGCCCACCAGGCTAAAGCGCTCCACATTGCGCAACAGGAAGAGCCCCACCGGCGCGCCGAGCACCGCGAGGCCGGCGAGCACCAGCGCCACCCGCCGCGCGCCCGCCAGCACGGCGATCGCCAGCACGGCGACGAAGACGCCCACCCAGGCGCCGCGGGTAAAGCTGAAGATCATGCCCAGGCCCAACGGCACACAGAGCAGGGCATAGGCCCAGCGCCAGCGGCGCAGCGTAGAGTCGGTCGCGGGCAGGAACGCGGCCAGCGCCAGCGCGATGGCCAGCCCGCGGCCCACGAAGATACCGAAGGCCGTGGCCCCAGGATACAGCCCGATGGCCCGCCCCACCCCTTCCATGCTCCAGGTGTCGCCGAACAGGTACTGATCCACCCCGACCTGCGCGTTCAAGGCGCAGGGGATCAAAAAGGCGGTCAGGGTGCGTAAAATATCGCCCTCGGTGCGGATATAGCGCGCCAGGAGCGCAAAAAAGAGTAGGGGCTCCACAATCGTCCAGCGGAACTCGCGCAGGGCCTCGGCCCGGTGGCTGGGGTGCGGCAAGACCAGCGACAACGCCCCGGCGACCAGGAACCCGGCGGCGGCCCAGGCAAAGGGCCGGCGGATCGCGGCCTGCGCCAACGCGGGCAGTGTGGCCCACCCGCCCGGCTGGCGCGCGAGGTCCCAGGCATCGCGGAGCAGCCAGGCGGCCACGGCCGCCAGGATCAAGAACTCGGCGAGGGGAAAGACATAGGGCCCGATCGCCCGCGGCCGGTAGAACAGCGACGCGCTGGCCACGATCGGCGCGATCGTCAGGTGCGGCTTCCAGATCGCTAAGCCCAGGAAGAGGGCACCACCGATCACCGCCACCGCCAGGCCGGGCAGCAAATAGTAGATGCCCACGGCCAGGAACATCAGGACGAGGCCACCCGTGTCCGATGCCAGCCAGGCGCGGGCGCGGCCGGTATCGACGACGGCGCCCGGCGTGGCGCGCTGCGCTTGCGTGGAGTGCATCGGCGACCTAACCCGCAGCCAGGACCGGGAAGAACCGCCGCCAGAACGCGGACGGGGCAAAGATCAGGAGCAGCGCCCCCAGCAAGAGGCCCCCGAGCACCACGCCGCCGGTCCAGGCCAGGATCGTCTGCTGGCTGGCCAGGGATGGCTCGGGCGTGGCGGCCACTTCCAGCGACTGGGCATCGTAGCGGCGCAAGGCGCTGAAATAGCCGTCATGGTAGCTATCGACGGGGGGAATATACTTGCCGGCCACCCAGAGATTGTCACCCGTCGCGGCGAGTTGGCGAAGAGTCGCGCCGTTGGCGTCGGGCGCGTCCAGCGCGGGGGCCAGCGTGACCAACGCCTGCACGGTCTGCGTGACCTGGCTGGCGGGGACGAACTTCAGCTCTGTATTGATCCCTTCCGGCATGCCCTCTGGATAGCGCTGAAGCCATTGCAAGATCGGCCAGGTCGATCGGCGCAACTGTTCGCTCCGGGCGCCCAGCGTGCGGCTCCAGCTCATCAGGTCGTCGTCATACGCCCGCAGCTTGGCGTAAAAGTCGTCGCCCGCCAGGGCATACGGGTACATGGCGTTGCCGAGTGCGAGCATGCGTTGGGTGCGCTCCCGGGCGGCCGCCAGGATGGTCGGGCGGTCGCCCCCGGCGTCCAGGGCATCGGCCTCCTGGCGTAGCTCATTGGGCAAGTTCGTCAGGGGCGTGGTCAGGAAATGCTGATAATCCAATTCCGCCTGTTGGAACTGGTAGCGCGACGTGATGGCGGCGAGCCGGGTGCTCACCAGGTGGGTGCGCACGCCTTCTTCGCCGGTCACCAGCGGTGGCACGGGGATGATGCGGCCCAGCAAGACCAGCAGCAGGGCGGCGAGCAGGGCCGCCGCGGTCCAGGCCCGGGTCATGTCGCGGCCTCTTTCACCGCGGTGAGATGGACGCCGATCGCCCGCGGGTCGCGCAGGCGGCGCTTATCCTCGTGGTAGGCCAGGCGCCAGGTGGGGTAGAACACCGCGCGGCTGACCAGCTTGACGCCGGCGCGCGCCAGCGGGTGCCGCGCGTGCCCCCCGGCCAGTTGCTCGCGGCGCCAATAGTCGACAATATCGTGGATCTGGCCCAGCAAATGGAAGCTGTAGGTGATATCCCGCACGATCAGGCCGTGGGCCTCCAGGATGCCGTGCATCTGCCGGGTCGTCAGGATCTGGATGTGGCCGATATGATCGCGCTTCCAGCGATGGATGGGCCACCGCCGGCTATGGCGCAGCAGGGCAAAGAGCGTCCGCCGGTTACCCTCGCAGGGGACGAACCCGTGGAAGGTGCCGCCGGGCCGCAAGACCCGGGCAATCTCCGCGACGGCCCGGCCCACATCGGGCACATGCTCCAGCACGTCGAAGAGGACGACGATATCAAAGCTGGCGTCGGGATAGGGCAGGTGCAGGGCATCGCCCAGCCGGTAGACGATGGGCCCCCCCGCCGCGGCGGCCTCCTCCAGCGCGACACGGCTGATGTCGACGCCCTGGAGCGTCAGGTCCGGCCGGTAATGCGCGAAGGCGCGCAGGTTACGGCCGGCGCCGCAGCCGATCTCCAGCAGGCGGCCCGATACCCCACGCAGCGCCACCAGGCAGCGCTCCAGGCGCAGGGCTGCGAGATCCTGGGTATCCGCCCGCAGGGCGCCACGGCCCTCCACCGTCCGGGGGTCCTCGTAATCAAAGGCAAAGGTGGGGTCGGCGGACCGGGCGGCCGGCTCAGTCGACGGCGGGCGAGTCTTCAGCATCGGGGTTTTTGGGAGCGGGCGTGGGCACAGCACACGCGAAGGCTCGTAACTCCTCTAAATTCTTAAATACATAGTCCGGCCGCATCTCCGGCGCCAGCCCGGCCACCTCATCCGGCCGGGTCACCCCGGTCAGCACCAGGGCCGTCGGCACCCCCGCCCGCTTGCCGGCCACGATGTCGGTCTCCGCGCGATCGCCGACCGCCAGTACGGCCGCCGGCGGCAGTTTCAGGATCTCCAGGGCCTGCTGGAACAGCCACGGCTCCGGTTTACCCAGGATCACGTCCGGGGGGCGCCCGACGGTGGTCGCGATCGCGGCGACGATCGCGCCGGCCCCCGGCCAGAGCTCGCCGCCCTCGACGGGCAGGCTGCTATCGACGTTCGTGGCCACAAAACGCGCACCACGCAAAAGGCCCAGGCTCGCGGTGCGCAGTTTCGCGTACGTGACCTCGGTATCCAGCCCGACCACCACAAAATCCGGGCGCTCGGCGTCGATCTGAAACCCCGGCTGCTCCAGCACCACGTTGGCCAGGTCGGCCGATCCGACGATATAGACCCCAGCCCCGGCCGGGGCCTGCGTGTGCAGCCAGCGCGCCGTGGCCTGCGCCGACGTCAGGATCGACTCGACCGGGGCCTGGATGCCCATTTGCGCCAGTTTGGCGGCCACCCCCGTGGCCGTCCGGGTCGAGTTATTCGTGACCAGTATAACCGAAACCCCGGCGCGCTGCAAAGCCGGCAAGAACCCGGCCGCCCCCGGCAGGGCCTGGTCGCCGCGATAGATCACCCCGTCCATATCCAGCAAGAGTGCTTTAATCACCCGCGCTCCCTCCCTTCACCCAGCTATAGAACGGCCGCAGCCGGCGCCTGTCACTTGTCCCCGAGCGGCAATCCGTGGTAGTATTGAAGGTTGAATGACATCTAGAGAGGACAGCGATCCATGGCAGCGATCCCGGCCTTAGTGCTGCTGAGCGGGGGGCTCGATTCGGTCACCGCGCTGGCCTGGGCGCACGCCCAGGGTTATGCGCTGCGCGGCGCCGTCTCCTTCACCTATGGCCAGCGCCATGCCCGCGAGATCGAGTCGGCAGCGGCGATCGCGGCCCATTACGGGGTGCCCTACCAGGCGGTGGCGCTGACGCCGATCGGCGGCTCGCCCCTGACCGATCGGGGGCCCATCCCCCAGGGCCGGGATCTGCCCGCGCTCATCGAAGACCTGGCCCCCACCTATGTGCCGAACCGCAACCTGATCCTCCTGGCCTATGCCGCCGCCCTGGCCCTGCTCGGCGACGCCACCCACCTGATCGGCGGCTGGAACGCGGCCGATGCCCAGAATTATCCCGACTGCCGGGAGTCTTTCCTGGCCGCCGCCCAGGCCACCCTGCGGCTGGCGACCCGGCGGGAGTTCACCATCGTGCGCCCGCTGATCGACGACGACAAGCCGGCCATCGTGCGGCGCGCGCTGCGCCTCGGCGCCCCGATCCCCCTGACCTGGACCTGCTATCTGGGCGAAGAGCGGGCCTGCGGCACCTGTGACGCCTGCCAACTGCGGATCGCCGCCTTCCGCCAGGTGGGCGTCGTCGATCCGCTGCCCTATGCGCCCACCCTCGATTGGGCGGGCTGCCGGCCCTATCTAGAAGAGTCGCCATGAGATCGGCGATCCTGACCAAGACCTTTCGCTTTGAGGCCGCGCATCAGCTGCCGGGCCACCTGGGCAAATGCGCCCGGCCGCATGGCCATTCCTATCAGCTGGAGGTCACGCTCCGCGGCCCGATTAAAGACGCCCCCGGCGCGCCGGACCACGGCATGGTGATGGATTTCGGCGATCTCGCGGCGCTGGTCAAAGCGACGGTGATCGAACGGCTGGACCACTACGACCTGAACGAGGTGACCGGCCTGCACACGACCGCCGAAAACCTGGCCCACTGGATCTGGGACACGCTCGTCGCCGCCGGGCTCGCCGACGCCCTGCTGTATCGCATCCGCCTCTGGGAAACGGAGAGCGGCTATGTGGAGATCACGCACGCGGAGCGGGAGCCGGCCCAATGAACGTCATGGAAATCTATCGCTCGGTGCAGGGCGAAGGCACGCTGATGGGCGTGCCCACAACCTTTGTGCGCTTTTTCGCCTGCAACCTGCGCTGTTCGTGGTGCGACACGAAATACTCCTGGAGCGTGCGGGAGGGCGGGACCTGGGAAGCCCTGGCGCCGGAGGCGGTCGCCGCCCAGGTCGCCGCGCAGGGGGCGCGCCATGTCGTCCTGACCGGCGGGGAGCCGACCCTGCAGCGGGACCTGCCGCTGCTGGCCGGGCTGCTCAAAGAGCGGGATCATCACCTCACCATCGAGACCAATACGACCATCTTCCCGGAGCCCGTCGTGCCCCTGATCGATCTCTGGAGCCTGTCGCCCAAGCTGCCGAGCGCGGGCGAGAACTACCTGCGCCTGCCGGTTGTCGAGCGCTTCCTGGACGCCCTGCGGCCGGACCAGCAGCAGTGGAAGTTCGTGGTCCGCGACGACGCCGACGAAGCCCGACTACGCACCTTCCTGGCCGGCTACCCGATCTTTGCCGCGCGCCGGCTGCCGATCGTCTTGCAGCCGGAGGGCGATACCGCCATCCCCGACTACCCGGCGGCCCTGGAGCGCCTGGCCGCGCGGGTGCGCGATCCCTTCTGGGACCGCTATTATGTCCGCGTGCTGCCGCAGATGCATGTGATCGTCTGGGGGCGCCGGCGATGGGTCTAGCGCGCAACCCGGCGGCGGCCCTGCACACCCTGTTCGTGGCGCGCGAGATCGGCTACGATGGCCACCAGCTGGCCCCCCATTGGATCTATCGCCAGTTCGACCTCCTGGGCGATGCGGCCGTCGCCTTTATCGGCCCCTGCCGGGTCGCCTTGAGCGAGATGGTCGATATCGAGGATGTGAAAGCCCAGGCGCCGATCTATAGCCCGCGCATGCTCCACATCATCGCCGAGTTCTTTACCGGCGATCTGCACCTGGCCGTCTACCGGCAGCGGCTGCTGATCGTGACGGCCAAGGAGCTTTTGGAGGAGGCCCTGGCGCGGACGATCGGCCACGCGGTCACCCGCCAGGGCGACGATCTCTATCTCGCGCGCGCCGATGGGCAGCCGGGCAAGCTCTCGGTCTCGATCGCCACGGCCAGCGCGACCTCGACGCTGATCCACGCCGGGTTCAATATCGAAACGGCCGGCACGCCCGTGCCGACGGTCGGGCTCGCCGAGTTGGGCATTGACGCCGCGGCGTGGGCCCCCGAGTTGCTCGCCCGCTACGCCGCCGAAGTCGGCGATATCTGGCGGGCGCGCTGCAAGGTCCGAGCGGTCACGGAGTGACGACCGCGCTTAGCTTGCTACGCAATAGAGAGGAGTAGACCATGACCCATACGCCGGAGGCCAGTATCCGGGAGCGCCTGGGGTGGAAGATCACCCCCGAGCTCTACGAAAAGATCCGCCATCTCTGGATTGCGCACTCCAAGGCCGAGGATCGGCGCAGCATCCCCGGCCTGATCGAGACGCTGGCCGAGGACTGCGTGTACGAGGTCGTGCCGACCGGGCAGCGCTGGGAGGGCCATGCGGGCGCGCGCGACTTCTACACGACCTTTCTCGGCGCCTTTCCCGACGTCAAATTCGATCTCACCGACATTGTCATCGGGCCCCAGGGGGTCATCGAGGTGGCCGATATGACAGGCACGCACCAGGGCCCCTGGGCCGGGCTCGCGCCCACCGGCCAGCCGGTCGCCATGAAGATTATCATCCATTTCCCCTGGAACCCGGTGGCCGAAAAATTCGCCGGGGAAAAAGTCTACTTCGACCAGGCCGACTTTCAGCGCCAGGTCCAATAAAGGAGGCGGAGCCTTGAGACAAGCGACCACGCGCCGCCGCGGCGCCGGGCTCCTGCTGTTCGCGCTCGCGCCCCTGCTGGCGGCGTGCGGGGCCGACGCCACGCCGCCGCCGCCGCTCCCGGCCCCGACGGCGACCCCCCCGGCGATCCCCACAGGCACCGCCGGCTCCCCGGCCAGCACCAGCCCGCCGGCCTCGGCCACGCCGGCCCTGGCCCTGGCCACCCCGACGCTGACCAGCCTGCCCGTGACCGCCGTGCCCACCCTGGCCGTCGACAAAAGCAAGCTCGCCGGGGAACTGAACCTCTACACCTGGGCCAATTATATGAAGCCCGCGGTCTTGCAGGAGTTTCAGCAGGAATACGGGGTGAAAGTCAACATGACCCTGTACGACAGCAACGAAACCCTGCTCGCCAAGCTCCAGGCGAACCCAACCGGCTATGACGTGATCGTCCCCTCGGATTACATGATCGCCACGATGATCCAGAGCGCCTTGCTGGCGCCGTTGGATATGTCGCTACTGCCCAATGCGGCCAACCTTGACCCGCGAAACCTGCATCCCTATTACGACCCGGAGAATAAATATAGCCTGCCCTGGAAGTGGGGTACGACCGGTTTCGCCTATGATGCCGATAAAGTGCAGCCGGCCCCCGATAGTTGGGCCGTGCTGTTCGATCCGCAATACAAAGGCAAGATCACGATGCTGAACGACGAGCGCGAGGTGCCCGCCGCGGCCGCCCACCTGCTCGGCTTCTCCGAAAACACGACCGATCCTGGCGAGCTAGCCCAGATCAAAGCCAAGCTGCTGCAACAAAAGCCGCTGGTCCAGGCCTACACCAGCGACACCAACCGCGACCTGCTCACCGCTGGTACCGTCTGGCTGGCCCAGATTTATACAGGCGATGCCCTCAAGGTGGCCGAGACCCGGCCCAGCGTCAAGTATGTGATCCCCAAAGAAGGGGCCACGATCTGGCAGGACAACCTGGCCATCCCGAAGGGGGCGCCCCATCCCTACACGGCCTACGTTTTCATGAACTTCCTGCTCCGCCCCGATGTCGAGAGCGAGAATGTCGCCTTCATCAAGTACGCCACGCCGAACAAAGCCGCGCAACGCCTGCTGCCCCCGGCCGTCCTCGGCAACCCGGCCGTCTACCCTCCGCCCGCCGAGATGCAAAAACTGGAGTGGATCCAGGACCTGGGCGATAAGCTGCCGCTGTACGACCAGCTGTGGGCGGCGCTTAAGTAGTCGTCAGTCGTCAGTCGTCAGTCGTCAGGCGGCAGGCGGCAGTCGATAACATTCATCATCAGGATTGCTCCTTAATGCGTCAATGATGTATTTTATTAGCAGAAAACACAAGATCTGTCATTCTGAGCCCTTCGCTGCGCTCAAGGGTAAACTCCGCGAAGAATCCGCTGGAGCGCGCCCCTGCGGCCCTATACGCCGCAACCGAAGAGGCAGGGGCCACTAGGAGATACCGGGCGGCGCCCAGCACCCGCCGCCCGGTAGTGATAACCATCAGCCCGCGTAGGCGGGCTTCGCACCCGTAGCCGCGGCTTCAGCCGCTAGGCGTCCCGCCCGAGGACCATGCCGCTCACTTAGGTTGATGCGTATAGGGCGCGCCCCCTGCGTGCCCAACGGGGCGATCTGAGGGGCTGGCGCGGGGGCGGCGGGCGCGGGGCCAATGGCCCGCTGGCCCTGCCCCGATCCGCCGGGCAACGGATGCTTCGCGGAGTTTACCCTTGAGCGCAGCGAAGGGCTCAGAATGACAAATTCTTTGCTATCTTTGCTAATATTCATATCTAAACATGATTGCTGCGCGCGGCGCCGGGGGCAAAAATGAGGAGTGAGCACCCCCAGGTGCGAACGGGTCGCGCCCCGCCGTTCGCACCTGGGGGTGCTCACTCCTCGGTACCGAACCCCAACAGGTCACCGGAACCTGCACTAGGAGACAATGGGCGGCGACCAGCACCCGCCGTCCCGGAGTGACGCCCCCCAGCCCGCGTAGGCGGGCTTCGCCCGGCGTTGCCGCGGCTTCAGCCGCCGGGCGTCCAGCATGGCTTGACAGCGCGCCAGGGAGCGGTATAGAATAGCGCCGGGGGCGGGAGGCCGGGCCACAGGCACCGCCGGGGCAGAATCGAGGGGGTATTCTGGGCGCCCAGCCGGGTCATGGCGACCGCTGGGCGCTCTTGTATCTGGCGGGGAGCGCTATGCTGGTCATGAAATTCGGCGGCACATCGGTGGGCAGTGCCGCGCGCATCCGGCAGGTCGCCACGTTGGTGCAGGAGGCGGCCGGTCGGGAGCCGGTGGTCGTCGTCGTGTCGGCCGTGAGCGGCGTCACCGATGGGCTGATCGCCGCCGCCCGTGACGCCGCGGGGCGCCAGCGACTGGAGGCGCTCCAGCGGGTCATCCAGCTGCAGGGCAAGCACGCCGAGATCCTCTACGGGCTGGATTTGCCGGCCGAGATGCAGCAGAGTGTCGCCGACGAGCTCCACCCGCTCTGGGTAGAGCTGGAAAACTTCATCCACAGCGTGGGCGTGCTGGGCGAGCTGACCCGCCGCACCCTCGACTACATCAGCAGCCTAGGGGAGCGCCTGAGCTGTCGCCTGGTCGCCGCCACGCTGCGCGCCGCCGGCCAGGCCGCCGAGGCCGTCGACGCGACCAGGGTCGTGGTCACCGACAGCACTTTCGGCAATGCCTTTCCGCTCATGGACGCCACCCGCGCCCGGGCGACCGCCGTGCTGGCGCCGCTGCTCGCCGCCGGGCGGGTGCCGGTGATCACCGGCTTTATCGGCGCCAACGCCGATGGTATCGTCACCACCCTGGGGCGCGGCGGCTCCGACTACTCCGCCGCGATCCTGGGCCGCGCCCTCGACGCCCGCGAAGTGATTATCTGGACCGACGTCGACGGCGTGATGACGGCGAACCCCCGCGTGGTGCCCGAGGCCCGTACTTTGCCGCAGCTCTCTTATCTCGAAGCGGCGGAGATGTCCTACTTCGGCGCGAAAGTGCTGCACCCCAAGACGATCGCCCCGGCCGTCGAAGGCGGCATCCCGGTGCGGATCAAGAACACTTTCGCCCCCGAGTCGCCCGGCACCCTGATTACGGCCCAGCCCCCACCCGCCGACGCCTCGATCCGCGCGATCACCGCCATTTCCCGCCTGGCGCTGCTGACCTTGCAGGGCAAGGGCATGGTGGGCTTGCCCGGGGTCGCGGCCCGGCTCTTTTCGACGATCGCCCAGGAGGGGATCAACGTCCTGATGATCTCCCAATCGTCGTCGGAATACAACATTTGTGTGCTGATCGAAGAAGCCTATGCCGCACAAGCCCAGGCCGCCATCGAGCGGCAATTCGCGCTGGAGCAGGCCCAGGGCCTGATCGAAGGGCAAACCGTGCGCACCGGGGTGTCGATCGTGGCCGTGATTGGCGCGGGCATGCGCGGCAAGCCGGCAGTGACCGGCCAGGTCTTCCTGGCGCTGGCCGGCACGGCGATCGAAGTACTGGCCATCGCTCAGGGCTCGTCCGAGCTCAACCTATCGTTTGTGATCGCCAGCACGCAGGAAGATGCTGCGGTGCGGGCGATCCACCAACATTTTGACCTCGGGAGGTGAGATGCCGAGCGGCCAGTTGAGGCAGGAGGTGGAGATCCGGGTGCCGGCCACGTCCGGGAACCTGGGACCGGGCTTTGACGTGCTAGGCCTGGCCTTCGCGCTCTACAATACGTTTGTGGTTCGCGCCACCGAGGCGCCGTTGTGCATTACGGCCGTCGGAGCGGCGGCCGGCCTGCCCGGCGACGAGTCCAACCTCTTTTACCAGGCCTTTGCCGCCCTTTGCCGCGAGGCCGGCCAGCCCGTCCCCGGCCTGGCGATCCATATGACCATCGCGATCCCGCCGGGCCGGGGCCTCGGCAGCAGCGCCACGGCCGTGGTCGGCGGCTTGCAGGCGGCGAACACGCTCCTGGGCCTGGATCTGGCGCCCGAGGCGCTGCTGCCGGCGGCCGTGGCCCTGGAGCACGGCAACCACCCCGACAACGTGGCCCCGGCGCTGCTCGGCGGGCTGGTCGTCAATACCTTCGCCGACGCAACCCTGCACACGGTGCGGCTGCCCTTCCCAGCGGCGATCCGAGCGGTGGTCTATATCCCGGACTTCGAGATGGATACGATCCAGGGACGCGCTCTGATGCCGGCCCACTACGCGAAAGCCGATGTGATCTTCAACACGAGCCGGGTCGCTCTGTTCCTCGCCGCCCTCAGCACGGGGCGCTATGAAGAGCTGGGCATCGCCATGGAAGACCGCATGCACCAGCCCTACCGAGCGCAACTGTTCCCGGCGCTCCCCGCCCTGCTGGCCGCCGCCCGGCAGGCGGGCGCCTATGGCGCGTGCCTGGCCGGCGGCGGCTCCACCATCCTGGCCCTCACGCCGGCCGGCGCGCGGTGTGACCGGGTCGCCGCGGCCCTGGCGGCCACGGCTGGCCAGGCCGGGCTGACCGGGCGATCGGCCATCCTCGACATCGATCGGACGGGCGCGACGGCCACCACGGCGCCCGGAGAGAGAAAGGACCTGCGATGAGCACCCTGCTAGTCTGCCCGATCTGTGCCCAGCAGTACCCGCGGGACGAGGTGCGCTATCGCTGCCGCTGCGGTGAAACGCTGGAGGTGGCCTACGCGCCGGGCGACCCGCGCCGGAGCAGCGCGTCGGGGGGCTTGTTCGACGCCCGGCGGGCCGCCCGGCGCGGCCCGGACGCCAGCGGCACCTGGCGGTTCCGGGAGCTCCTGCCGCCCTTCGCCGACGGCGAGATCGTCAGCAAGCCGGAGGGGAACACCAACCTCTATGCCGTGGGCGCCCGCGCGGGGGGCGGCTTTGGCCGCATCGGCGCCTATGCCGGGCTCGACATCCTCTACCTCAAACACGAGGGGGAGAACCCCACGGGCAGCTTCAAAGATCGGGGCATGACCGTCGGCGTGAGCCAGGCGCGGCGGATCGGCGCCCGGGCGGTGGCCTGCGCCTCGACCGGCAATACCTCGGCCTCCCTGGCGGCCTATGCCGCGCAAGCCGGCCTCCCCTGCTTCGTCTTTATCCCGGCCGGCGCCGTCGCCCTGGGCAAGCTGGCCCAGACCCTCGGCTATGGGGCGATCGCCGTCCAGGTCGCTGGCGACTTCGATACAGCTATGCGCCTGGTCCAGGAAGTCAGCGCGGACCTGGGGATTTACCTGCTCAACTCGATCAACCCTTTCCGCATCGAAGGGCAAAAGACGATCGGCTGGGAGCTCTTGCAGGACCTGGACTGGCAGGTCCCCGATTGGCTGGTGCTGCCGGCCGGCAATCTCGGCAACACGGCCGCCCTCGGCAAGGCGCTGGCCGAAGCCCAGGCGCTGGGGCTGATCGCGCGGCTGCCCCGCATCGCGGCCATCCAGGCCAGTGGGGCCGCCCCCTTTTACCAGAGCTACTGCGCCGGCTTCACCGCGCCAGTCGTCGTGCAGGCGGAGACGGTGGCCACGGCGATCAAGATCGGCAACCCCGTCAGCTACCGGCGGGCGGTCGCGGTGCTGCGGGCCACGCAGGGGGTCGTCGCCGCCGTGGACGACGCCGAGATCCTGGCGGCCAAGGCCGTCGTCGACGCGGCCGGCATCGGCTGCGAGCCGGCCAGTGCCGCCACGCTGGCCGGCATCCGCCAGCTGGTCCGCAGCGGCACCATCCCGCGGGACGCGACGGTGGCCGGCATCCTGACCGGCCACCTGCTCAAGGACCCGGACACCACCCTCGCCGCGCTGCCCGCCGGCCGCCAGCCACTCACGGCGGGCGCCGATCGCCAAGCAGTGGCCGCCGCGCTCGCTCCCTATCTCGCCCGCACCTGAGTCCGCCGCCGTCGTGCGGCATCGGCGTGCGGCACCTGCCGGATGACGGCGGCGGGAAACTTTGGTATAATAGCGCATCCGCGCAAATAAGAGTGCCTATGTCCCGTTTCCGCAATGTCTACCTGAGTATCCGCTGGAAACTCATTCTGCCGTTCCTGCTCACGATCCTGCTGGTCGGCGGGG